>Ga0209700_101114_pt1 | contig 54365 bp, 22 predicted proteins | sample SiratroredBW_FD_187528 | JGI IMG/M metagenome (GOLD analysis project Ga0209700, IMG submission 187528) | Root nodule microbial communities of legume samples collected from California, USA - Siratro red BW (SPAdes) (version 2) | ecosystem: Host-associated > Plants > Roots > Nodule | place: USA...
TATATATATATATATATATGTGTGCGTGTGTGTGTAACTAATACATTCCATCACGATTTAGTACAAAATAATTGTAATTTTTACATAAAAAGCCTCAATTATTTTTTAAGACATTTAGAATCTCTACCTAAATTTTGGTAACGATGTTTTTCGCAACTTATGATGTTTTACTTGCATTCGTTTTTTTATTTTTTAATTATACAAATTTCACTTTATTTTCAACGCTTATTTTTCTTTAAAGCATTAAAAATGAAAAAAATAAAATTGTTTACCATGGATGCAAATCCTAAAGTAAATATTTCATACATGAAGGTTAAAGATGAAACTTTAAAATTATTTACACGCTAAGTTAACATATAATTATCTAATAAAGGTTTAAAAGTAGAAATCTCATTTTATATATATATATATATATATATATATATATATATATATATATATATATATATATATATATATATATATATATATATATATATATTTCATTATTATCTCCTGAATTTATAATATCCGTTATATATGTGTGTGTGATAACTAAAATAAAAAACTAAACAATTTCATAAAAAATGAATTATTTAAAAATTGAATTATATTCATATATCTAATAATATTAAATATTCAAATTAAATATAATATACATATGATGTATAACGCCTAACATATTTTAAATATTTCCGTTATGCTTTATTTAAAACAAAAGCCTAATTGTCATTGCAATTTCTTTTCCTTTATCTTTCGTTCCTTCTATTTCTTTCTTATCATCCACAAAAGTCTTATATATTATAATATGTTATCATTGTTATTCTTTAACAGAACAAAGAAAATCTTTTTAAAAAAGTTGGTCTACCTATTAGTAATAAAATTCATATCTATACACCCTATATTACTCTAGCTAACACCCTTTATAGTTACGCATCCTCAAAATTATTTTCTAATCGCAAATATTTTTTACAAAATATAGTTTTTTAGTATTGTTTCAATCTTATAAATTATTCCTTAAATTAAGATTTACATGTTAAAGAAAGTTATTAATTATGACAATTATCATGATAAAAAATTTCAAAACTTATTTTTACATGAAAGAAGAGAAGTATAATATAAATACAATATTTCATACAAGGATTTATACATAATTTTTGTTTTTTTTTCTTCATCATTGTGATATAATAATAATAATAAGAGATAAATATTGTAAAAATAATACTATAAGTCGTTTTTATTAATATTTTAAGAAATGATTGTGAATTTGTTAGTAAATTATATTTAATTTTTAGAAATCATACATATTTTAAAACTGATTGAAATATAAAAAAAATTATAATAGGAGTGGAAATGAAATGTTGAATTGGGGATTCATAGCCAATACTTTTTCTTTATATCTAGAAGGGTCCAGTTATATTCTTCTCTTTGAGCTTATTGGGATTTGAGCTTATCATAATGTATAAAGTTATTTTTTTTTTCTTCTTAAAGCAAAGTATACTTTAAATATTTGAATTCATGTTGAAATATAATTTATATAAATAACACAAACTTTTAACTATTTTTATACTTTTGATCAGATTTAGTCTAATGCATCACTATCTTTTTAAACTATTATTAACTTTTGATTAAAGTTTCTAAACTAAACAATTTCAATTATATCCTTAATCTTTTATAATTTTTATAATTCAATTATTAGAATTGGTAAATAATCGCAAATGATTAATTTTTTTAACAATTTCAAACTGCCATAAACTAACTTGGAGGATTTAATTATTAAATTATAAAAAATTAAGAACCAAATTATATTTTTTATTTTAGAGACCTTATGAAAACTTTTAAAAAGATTCGTGATCTACGAATATATTAAAACAAAAATTTATGTCAATAAATTTTGGTTTACAAATCACTCGTGTGTCACCATCATTGCTCATTTTAACAAGACTAGAGTTTCAAAATTTCTTGTTTTATAAATATTTTCATTTTTGAATTTCTTATAAATATTTAAAATATACTAGTGTTTTGTTTTGGGTGATTTCTTGTTTACGAAGATGTATTTAAAGGTAAAAATACAAAAAACGAGAAGGATATTAGTGTTAAATTTCTCAAACGTTTAATTTATTTTTTAAACGTTTACTTGTAATAATTTTTTTTCTAATGATTATATTATTAATATATATTTTTTATTATAATAAAATAAATACGTAAAATAAAATAAATTAATTTAATATTGTATAAAGACATTTTTACATTAATAATTAGAATAAAGAACATTAAAATAATAAATAAAATAGTTTAATACTTTTTAAATATATATATATATATATTATTAATACAATAAAATTAAGTAATTTATTTAATTTTTGATATTTTATTAAATAAATTATTTTAATATATTGTTTTCTGAATATAGCATTTGATTTGCTAATACTTTTTATTTTAATTTAAAATTATTTTAATTCTAATTTATATATTAAAAATTATTTTGAAAATTATTTTATATTTTTAAATTTATAGGAAAAATAATTATTCTATTATATCAATTATATTTATTACAAACTTTTCACTTGTTTTTTTCTTTCCTTTTTTTCTTATTAAATTCATTTTCTACTTTGTTTACTTCCTTCTATTTTTTTTTTCCTTTACCAATTTCTTTTAAACAAAGCATAAATATCAAATAAAAAGGATAACAAAATATAGTATGTGTTTTAATGAATATCTACATAATTAATTCGGAATGAAGGTTTTATAAAATTATTTTCTTAGTAAAATAATTTTATGTTTGGATATTCTTGGTCAATACTAGTAATTTGGTGTAATTTTTAATCCATTTTTTTTTATATTTTTTTAGCCAAACCCAAATTATAAGACAAATAGGTTTAGTTAGTAATAAGTCAATAACCAAATATTTTACCACATAAAATAAAGTTCGACTTACACTTGCATGAAAGTAAACAAACTTTTAAATTATTACGAGAAAAACCTAACTAATGGACCTGTAATATTTTTTAAAGAGTGAAAATAAAATGGTCATAATAATAATACTACCAATAATAATTTCCTACATTTTTATTTATATTAAATTTTTGTGTTATTATTATTTTCTTCTCTTTAAATATTTTTAAACATCTCATATTAATGAGAAAAAACTAAATTTAAAAATAATAAACAACATAAATATTATGATTGAGAAATGTTACATCAAATTCTATCCACCTAATATTTTCAACTTTTGAAGTATCAATTATATTTTTATTATTACTGGATCTATGATGAGATTTTGTCTGGCTCTTTTTCCCCCTTCGCATTCCAATGCATTCTTTACTACTTGCTCAAAAACGTCTTACTTTTCTATGGAATATTTTTCTTTGTAGTTTTAAATCTTTAACAAACATCTTTAGAGATACCTCTTAAGCAATTCCTATCATTTTTTACTTATTTTTTTAAGTAACTAGAAGTTTGTAATCCAGTGCAATATAGTATCACAATGACATTTTCACGTGAGATGCTCATAAGTTCCTTCAGACACACTTTAAAGAAAAAAAACATAAGAAGTTTTTTTTGTAAAAAAATAATTTTTTATTATTAAAAAGATTTTAAAAAAATTATTACTTTTTCTTTTGCAATTGAAAATATATAATGTGATATGTCATTTAGTAGAATTTATTCACGATAAAAGAATTTTGCACCCTCAGGGAATTCTAGTTTTAGAAATATTATATAATGTTTCATTGGTAATTAGTGATTTACAAATAAAAAAAAGTTTATTTAATTTAGAATTTAAAAACAAAAGATAAAAAAAAATTACAGTGAACATCAGTAGTTATTATAGATAATAACTTTTATTCCTACGAAAATATATGTAATACTCATCCGTTTTCATGAAAATAAAAAATAGTTAAAAATGTCAAGTAGGACTATTTTATATTTTATAATTTTCCGAAAATATAAAAATATTTGTTTCATCTATACCTTTGGGGAATGGAAAGAAGATCACACATGAAACAAACATACTCATAATTAATATCTATAATTGAAGACATTATGATTCATTCCTTCCTGAAATAAAAGAAACAGATATTGAATTGTCCTGTGTAAAATTATCATAGTTATTTTGATCTATTTAGGGATGAATAAAGAATAAAGAGTGGTAAGAAAACGTGAAAGAAGATGTTTGTGTGATTTCTATCCAGAAAATGGTAGCACTGGAAAGAAGGCAATGGGGACAAGTTGAAGAATATAATTGCCGGCCACTTTGTGTACGCATTTCATTTCATTTTGATCGATGGCCACCAAAAGCAGCTGGGCAAAAAGTCTGCTTTTTTTTGCATCCTGTTGGGGGATTCCATGTAAAGTAGTACAAAAAATAATTGCCTCATCTAATCTTTTCTAGATTGGATGCCCTAAATTATTATCTGCAACTTCTCATAATTCATATTATCAAATTTACTCCTTTTTCATTTTCAAGGTTGTTTTTTTCTGCTACATATGCAACTGGGTGTTACTTGTTACATACATACATAAATACTTATTTTTGAAGTGTGGGTGGCAAAAACATGAAGCATAAACTAAAGACAACCTTGTTTTCATGTGTTTGTTTGGCTATTATTGTTGCATACTCATTCTGTTTGACCATATTTCACGTTCTTCCAGGTTTTATTATTCTCATCTATCTCCATATAAACCTCATAAATGTAGACCATGTTTGGATGTCTTGGGACTTCAAAAATATGTGTACTATCAAAGTAACAATTTTTTTCTTCATTTTTTGTGATTTGGATGTTGGGTACTGCATTACAAAAAACAAGTTCTCAGATTTTACTCAGACATAATCTTAATGCTTTAGGATCAAACAACCAGGTTAAATAGTTTCAAAGTTTTGTATTCTACATTGATCACAAGAAGTTCGAGCATGATTATCTTTTGTAAAAGATACATATAGTACCAGTTTTTTCAGCAAATTCTGTTTCTGTTAGTTAGAAGTGGATCCAATTTGTTATGCAGAATACTCTGAAGAAACCAGTGTTTTTGAAGTTTGAACACAAAACACAATAAACTATGGCTTCAGGGTGATATTTTTACAACTGGGGGTAGCCCTTTGAAGAATTCCATTTGTAGTAAAAAAAAAGCTAAGAGGAAGTTTTTTTCTTTCTTGCTGTGAAACAGACAGCACGGAGTTCTTATGATTTGTTGCTTCTGGGAGAAAAAGGTAGGAGCTTGGCAAGCTTATGATGGAAGAAACAGCTAGTTAAAACAAGATTCCTAATTAATTGCTGCACATGCAACATTTAATACTACTGGGCTCTTTGCTTTATTTGTTGAGCCATCAAAGGACTCTACTTGTCAGAGTCTTTTGTTTCTTTTCCTCATTCACAGAGATATCAAAACAAGTACATGAAAGAATGCCATGTAATTTTTTGTCCTCTATTGATTTCAGATCGGTTTTGGTATGGGTCATTTTCAGTCAAATGCTAGTTTCCTTCTCTTTTTCTTGCTTTTCCCCCTCTCGAGAGGGTGGGGAATTTTCGTGATACAAGGAAAGAAATCAAGATGCATTGTCCCTTGAGATACAACGAGAATCTAAATAAAGAAAAGTTGCATAGACCTCACCTAAAGTTATCTTCAAATCTCTTTTGCTACCATGGTACATAACTACACTCTATATAAATTCTATAATTCATCACAAAAACTAATATTCTTGCATAGTGTATTTCTATAAATGATCAAGGGCTAAACTGATACTGAACTCTTCTTGAAGGAAAGTCTAAACTGTGATAAAAATACTAGTGTGATATGATCAAAACAGAAGATGCTTGAATTTGAATTTTGATGAGTCAATCAATAATTGAAAGTGATGCTTACAGCTAAAGGGCCACATTAGTATTGATGAGTATGGCCAGTGCAAATAATGGGAAAAAAAGAAAGAAAAAGAGAACAGAGGTTATAATCTTCATAAAGCAAGGAAACAAGACTAGAAATGCCCTACAGAAAAAGGGATATCCAAGAAAATAGGCCTCCTATAAGGCCCCACTGCCCCCACTTCGTCTTCCTTCTATTCATGGCAATCCCCCATGAAAGGAAGCTTGCACACTTACTCCAAATTGAAGAAAGCGTCACACACTTTTTCTTTCCCTCACTTGAGAAAATCCCATCAAATGACATTCAAAAATTTTACAACTTTTGGTGGCATCCTGATTTCTTGCCTTTGTTAGCGCATATTCTCACGTGGAAACCCTATAGTAGCCTCATCTTCTGCACGTAGACCATGCAATATACACAAGTCAAACCAATAATACTCTCTAAACCCTTTCAGTATACGTCCATTGCTCCTCAATTTCACCCTTTGAACCATTCCATTGTTTGGTCTCTTTGCCACTCAAAATGTTTCATTAGTATTATTTTTGTGTCTACACCAATCTTTTCTTAGCGGTTAAATGATGCTCAGATTCTTCAACTGTGAGGATAATAACTGTGGTCCATGCATGATTGACTGGAACTGGACCATACTGCATGTTGCATCATTACATATTATGAATTGGACCACGTGATTTAACTTGCTATTATACTATTCTTGTTGCTTAAGTGGAGATAAGCTTTGTCAAATAAAGCTTACGCATCTCTAATCTTGAATTGATGTTTTTTGCATCCTTCCCATCGTATTGACAGTTACTGCCCAGCAGTTTTGGGTCGACCATGGAGCTACTGCTGCAGAAAAAACAAACATGATTTTTATTTTGGTCCACAAGTATTAAAAGAACTATTTATGATAGATTCAGTTGAAGATATTAAATAGCAAAGTGAAATGATTACATGGTTTATTGAAAATTTATTAGATAGTTTAAGACTACACCTTCAACATGGTCCCAACTCTCAAAGAATCTTTCTGTGGCATTTACATTTTCCAATTTATAAAAAAACAGTAGTACTTTCACGGATTTTATGTGAAGATTAGTAGAGAATATAGTAACTTTAACTTTTGATTAATCTTTATGTGTCATTTAGTTTTATTTGTGAAAACTTTAATAATACTTAATTAGATACCATATAAAATTAATTAGATCACAAGTCACCTGATAATTTCTGAATCAGAGATACCGTTAAATAAATGTTAATTTATAGTAATGCAGAATGGGACACCCTGACCAGCTGCATAGTCTTATTTAACTAGAGCAAGGTAGCTAATTTTGAAAAAAAAAATATTTTTTACTATTAACGAAGTCTAGGTTAATTAGTTAATAGATTTTTTTTTTACAGCTCCCTGTTAAAATTCACTTCAATTTTTTTTTTTTTCGAAAACAAGGTTCCCAATTGAAGCCCAGCAACGAAAACATGTGGTGCATTAAGATGAGCATTGATCCCAATTGAAGCCCAGCAACCAAGCTGACAACGTTACAGGCTGCAACATACTATTGTCCTCATTATTTGGACCAAAAAATTCAAATTCATGAAGGAGGAAGGAGGTAAAAGAGTACTTTAATTTTATTATCATTATTCTCTGTCACTGAACAGAACCATAAATATCAAGTCAAACTTATAAGGTGTGGTATAATTGTAAATATCACTGCAAAATAATCAGTAGTTAGACAAGAATCAAGAACAAGTTTTAGACTGATTAGACAAGAATCATTAGTTAAATGATGCACAGATAAGCTTCTCTAATGCTACCACAGAAGAGCGTACTATGTGTCCATGCCAGCACAAGCACAGATGCATCAATTCAATCAAATTTTCATGGTCGTTGACAACTATGACTTAAGCGCATGAGAAGTGTAGCTTATTGAGTGAATGGAAGAACACTAATATAGTTTCCAAAAGGTGAATAATACAGTCTTCATATTAAGCTCGATTTCTACTCTAGTTAGAATTCACACGGAGAACCATTCACTTATGCATATATTAGTGTGTAAAACACCATACAGATTAATATAGTGTACTAGTTTGCTATTTCATTCTTCACACAAAACAAAACCACTCATGTTATCTACACTGTCAACTAGCCCTTTATCCTAACTTGCACGCATGTTCATCTCAATCAGTCTAGGTGGCAATGACAACAAGCTGTTGCCACTGTTACAGAAACTCATATCCCAATTTGTCGTTTTTGATAACTTGCCCTCAGAGGTGTTGCACAAGAATCCTTCCATAAGTTAACCGAAGGGTCAGAATTAGAACGGCTTCTACAATCTCCATTCAGCAAACCTGAGGTTGTGCTGTGCGACACACACTCCTCCATTACAAGACTCTTTGAATTCTGTGCAGAACTCCTGCAAGTTTTCAGTTTAGCCCTGGTTGATTCTGTCAAATTCATGTAGCTTGGTTGATGAACGTCTCTTTCCTCTGTTGCTTCCATTAAAACAGTAGTGGTGGATGGAAAAGATGGAGATCCAGCTGTATAAGAAGTTGACACAGGGCTATCATCAAACATGCATTCAGAGCTTATGGCCGAAGATGATGGAGTGGATTCGCTGGTTATTAGAGGTTTAACGGCTGAAATCCTGGATGTCACACCATTCTTTCTTGATTGAAAAACAGGAACAAGTTCTTCACTCTTCTTGTAGATTGGACTCTCCCAAGGCTTGGCCTCCATCCAGCGTTCTAACAATCTACATCCTAAGCTCTTATTGTTTAGGTTGTGATGCTTGAGAGGAGTCAACGCCTTAGTGGCTTTAGGATTTGGACTGGCAACCAGTCTTGACTGCTACATGCAAGCGAAATATATATTTGAACCACATGAACTTTTTAAGATGTTTTAGATACTAAATCTTACCAAAGAAACAAGCTTATATCAAAGCAAATCTTCCCAATAACTTCATTACCTGTGTGGAGAGAGAGTATGCCATTGCTCTATCCCTCTTGATAGCTCCTTCTTGCCTCATTCGTAGCTTTGCTTTAACTTCATCCATCGTTCCAGGAATATCACACCATCCTTGCTGATAACAATTACAACAACAATGCTACACGTTAGCATCTCCTAATATATGAACTCAGAATTATGATTACAGAATGTTACATAATCTTGACGCAAATTATTAACCTCAATTTGCTTTAAAGAATCAGCTTGGTTGCGATAGTCATCAAGTAATTTCTGCACTGCTTTCCCTTCAGGAGAATTCCTCACTTTCCTTGCCCTCACATGCGCCTGAACTCTAAGAAGAGCCTGCATACACCTCATAGTCACAGCTGCTTGCTTTCTGACTAGCCGGCCTCGGAAAATAGCTTGCAGCCTTACCACAGCCCTCAGGGCCCTCAAAGCTCGTCTGGCCTGCAAAGACATATCAACAGATTTAAGGCAAATATGAAAAATAGAAAAGAAAAAACGGTAAGAACAGAAAGATGCAAGCAGAACAGACACATTCATAAATTACTAATCGGAAAATTCATTTTCACTTGGGTTGAGATAAGCTCTGAGCTTATTTGAAATCGTAAAAACACAGGCACTCCATTGTTTTTGAATTTCGATCTATTGGTGGATCTTGTACAAAATAAAACTTCATAGGTGATGAGATCATGCTAAGCTCAGGAGGTCCCAACTTCGAGCTTCTAAATTTTAATTCTTCTTTATCCTAAATTGGAAATTCAAATTTCCAGGTCACATCTATCACAAATATGGGTCTAATTTAAGATTTAAGTAAATAATTCAAGTTATATATTAGAAAGCATAAACTCAGAACATAACTAACAATCTTAAACTGTAGGTCAATGCATCCATGAGTGTGAAAGTTACCAAGAAGGCTCGAAACACAGCCTGAATACGGATGGCAGCCCATTCCGGCTTGATGAGCTTGAAATCTTTGGGAACCATCACAGCCACCGCATAAGTAAAGGAAGAATCAGGAACAGCAGCATCACCAACTTTCTTCACGTTGGACCCTTCTGAAGAAGACCTCCATAGCTTCCATTTCTTCTTGCTTTTGCTTTCACCTCCCTTCTCCTGATTACACATTACACATACTCTGTAACTAGTGAATGACAGAAAAAGACCAAATTGAAACACATACAAAAATAGAAGGTTACTTCACTTACTTGATCAGTTGAGGTCTTTCGAAAAGGAATAAGTGACTTGAACCACTTTCCCGAAGCACCCATTGGAGAAAAGTAACCGTTTTTGCAGAGCAAACGGAACGGGTAAGAGAAGTATGGTTTCTGGTGTTGGAGCACCGTTGAAAGAGAGAAAATTTTGGAGTTTTGGTTCTGTGTGAGAGTATGGAGTGTTGTGTTGTGTTGTTGGGTTAATTAAGGGAAGGTTGAGAGAGAAGAAAGTTTTGAAATTTGAATGAGTATTGGTGGAAGAAAAAGGTCAACCATCACATCATAACGGTAACTAGACACTGATACTCAAAAATCAAAAACTCCTTTTTCTTCATTTCCCACGCGCGCTCCGATTTGACCTTTATCACTAGAATCCGCGGATTCTTGACATAGCCTCACGACAAATTCTTCCTGCACCTTAATGCACCTTAATACACGCTTCCTGCACCCTAATATAAATATTTTAATTCCATAAATATTCCAGCACACCCATCCGGTTCATAACGTAAAAAAAAAAATCGGATGACATCTTATTCGAGTTTTATTTTAACACATATTTCCAAATTTTTGATTAATCCTTAAAACAAATAATAAGTAAGTAATTTTTGGTATTTATTAGCAATTAGTAAGTGATATTGCTGATTAGAGTAGTTGATTTGGGGTTCAGGCGTTGTCGACGACGAACAGAACAATTTTTCGATTTGATATATGAGAACCGGATGGGTTCCATCCGGTTGTCATTTTGATTTGGAAATGAGAACCGGATGGCAGCCCCATCCGGTTGTCATTTCAAAATCAAAATGACAACTGGATGAGTATGCCATCCGGTTGTCATTTCCAAATAAAATGAATTTTTTTTAAATGACAACCGGATGGGGGTGCCATCCGGTTGTCATTTTATTTTGAAATGACAACCGAATGGGGTGCCATCCGATTGTCATTTTATTTTGAAATGACAACCGGATGGGGGTGCCATCCGGTTGTCATTTTTTTTGAAATGTGAACCGGATGGGAGTGCCATTCAGTTCTTATTTTTTTCCCATATGAACCGAATAGGGTCAGTTGTGGAATTAAAATTTTATATTAGAGTGCAGGAAGAAGATATTAGGGTGCAGGAAGAATTTGTCTAGCCTCACCCCTACAAAGCCCATTAGAACAAGGCCCAATTTAACAAAGCCCAAAAGCCTTTTTACATATTCCTGCAATAATTAGTTCTAGGAATGTTCCAAGGTAAATTTCTTTTTAAAAAAAATCATGAATCCAATGTGTATAAAAAGTGTTAAGAATCTTGGAGTAAGAGATTATTCATTCAACATTTATTATTCTTATATCTCATTTGTGTAATGGGCATCAAAATGTTTATTGTAAGAATATTTTATTTTATCAAGGTAGAACACAAATTGTATCAACGTTTAAGTGTAAAAAAAATAAGTTTACGTATTAGTAAGTAAATTTTGGTACTCACCATAGTACTGAATAAACCCCACCTATTATAAAAATAAAATAAAATTATAGCAAGACTAAGCTAGACATTGAATTAGGTATATAATGTGTCATTGTAAAATGTATTTATAGGCTCTAAGCTTATGGAGGCCCAAATAATTTGATAAACCTCAACTCTCAAATTTTAGATTTAAGATTATACCAAACAATTTTCTTCCTACCTTCACAATGGTCAAGTCAAACATTTAATGATATGATAAAAAAAAAAACTACGACTTATGTTTAATATAGACTGAATTGTTTCATAAAATAATAATTATATTTTTAAAAGTAAAAGAAACATTATTTTATTAAAATATATACACATCTATTATAATTTATATAAATTATTATATATGAAATTAAAAGTAATTTTATTAACATGATTTCATTTTTTAAAATACTCATTTTTTTAGATTTAGAAATTATTTTTTATTTTTGAAACCGAACCAAAATGGTTTGTTGTCCTAAAAATAGGAGTTGGATCTAAAAATAACATTTTATTTCAATTATGGATAAAGTCAAACCAATACAATATTATTAGATGATCCATCAAACAAGATCAAACCAGATAGTTTATTTTGACATATAACGCTCACACAAAACATTGAATGTTAACATCAAGTTATGCAACTTTCCAAACTTACAAACGAACACCCATCATAATACCATTGTGACAATGAACACATACTTTAAGTAAAAAAATCTTCAAAAATATGTTTAATCTTGTTGAACTAAATACCTCAAGACTTATGTATGGACATAATTGGATAACTTGTTAGCTCAAAAAGGGATAAAAGTACTTATCATGGGTAAGAAAAAGCTTTGATTCAATGAAAAATTAATTAGAATATTAACCAAGTTTAGCATCCTTTATAAAGAAAACGACCAAGGCTGATATTATTCCTAAGATATGGCCCATGGACCCAAGGTCATTACAACATGTACAAAAATGAGTTGTATCTCAAGGTAAATGATTGTTCACTTAACATTCATTACTCTTAGGTTATGCTTTCCATAACTAAAATAAAAAAAATGTTTCTTACAAGGACATCCTGTTTCTTTCATCAAGACCAAGCATAACTTGAATCCACATGCCAATATAACAAGAGACAAGTGTACATCTCGATAAGTACAAGACCAAACATCTATTGTTTTTTATTTTGTTGTTTTATTTACACAAACCAAATCTTTGACTCAAAAATGCTTTAATCAAGTTCAAATGCAAGTTTCTATTAAAAGTACTTCGCATTTACATACTAGGAGACACTTATTTCAAGTTATGGTTTTATATTTTTGAGAATGTAATTCACATAAATATCAAGTTTAAGTATACTGCTCAACACCAACGTAGTGCATGATCAAATCCACATGAAGAGGCAGGGAAGAGAAGTTAATAAAAATAGCTGTATTTGCAAATGTGATTTGACATACACAAGAATGGACTGTAACCTAACCCCTTACTACTAATGAATAAACGACTAAACATTTACGAGGCCAATGAAAACCCACATGAAAAGTAAAAAAAGCTGTTGGGTTATCTTCTTTGTGACCTTTATAATACTGTAATATGTACCAATTGTCCAAATTTAAATGCTTAAAGAAGCAGTGTCCACCATGCGCTTCAATATTGGGCTAGGAAGTCCCATGTTCACAATCCTAGGTGACAGATGTTTAGTTCTTGGTCTGGGAGAAGGAATAGGTGCTTTGCCTGCAGATGTTTCCTGGTTGTCTCTAGGTGAAAGATTGAGCTGTTCAAGTGCTTGAACTTGGAATTTTGGTGGATATCCTTTCACACAACCAATCCTAGGACCTACTCCAGTAGCCCATGTGCTTGACATTGGCTTGTTCTCAAGTACTGAACCTTCCACATTTTCTTTACCATTATTATTGGCATTGCCAGAGTCATTGCCTTCCCTGTACTCAAAGGGCAGCTCCTCATCATTGGCAGGTTGAGAAGGTGGGACGTCTTCATCCATTGGATCTTTCTGCAGCAGACAAATGGGTCAAGAAATTTTCAGCTTAGTGACTCTATATTGAAGGCCAATTTGGCAAATATGGGTACAGGATAGATACATATATAATCTAAATATTTTTCATTACATATAAGATTGTTTTTCTTATCCTTATAATAAATTTATAAATTTTCAGAAAATTATTATATTAATCTCTTTTAAAATTATATTAGAATCGTATTAGAATTTTTAGATACCTAAAAACATGTCTTTTAGATTAGACACTTCGTCGATGCGTGTTTTATAAGTGTCGAACGTGTATTAATACTTTATATGAGTCTCTAGATAAGAGTGAGATGCTTTTAAAGTTTTATACCTTTACATTTGTCATGTCCACTTTCTGTTCCTCCAAGAAGCTGATGAATTCCATAAAATTTTTCTCTGTTGGACGGTAGTGACCACTATAGGGCCATATAGCCTGCGTAAGATGTAAAATGAAGATCAACTTAGTTACAACATTAGTGCAAAAAAGTAAGATTAACATTTGTAGTTATCACATTCTTAAAATAAGAATTCTTCTTCAATTTCTTTCTTTGGGATCTTGCAGTTTTGAAAAGGGTGTATAGTATAAAACAGATTGTATCATACGTGAAGAACTCCATGTTGAGCAACCAATCTTCCTGATGCAATGGTTGCACCACCAGCTAGAAAACTGGAGTGCTGAAATTGACCCTTTTTCTTCTGCCCAACGTACAAAATTCTAGATGAGCTAAGAACAAAAATCCACTTGGATTCCTCGGTAGTGTGTACAAGGTCCTTGCTCTCTCTATAAACAAGCCTCCCTCCCTCTACAATCACTTCATATGCTTCCCTTTCTTTCTGCAAAATTCAAGGAACAACGTTGAAACTTTTAATATAAAGTCATCATAGGTCAAGTCTAGAGTGCATTGAATGCACTAGTACCAATATCACGTAATAAGATGCAATTGTTGCATTATAGAATTACTACAAGTATTATCATACGTGAAATTCTATATGCTATATGTAGTGAAACAACTTACAGGTCCAAGGTACTGTATGCACTGGTGCTGCAATTGCCATCTAGAACATGCTTCTAGATTCACTTCTTTGCCATCTCCAACATCCAACCTTTATTCACCAAGATACAGTTAAGAAATTAGAAAACAGACAAGGCATTTAGCATCCACAGGAATACATACTAGCCCTTGCAACATTAACAATTCACCAGTAGAAAAAAGGCTGACAGCTCTGGCTACGAAACCAGACTTCATAGTAGAAATGAAGATTGTGACCATAACGATGACGAGGATCAATCTGAAAAATATAAGGAAACCATATCCTCCATTAATTGGCTTTTTTGGATTCTCAGAGAATTATCTTTAAAAAAAATGATTTTGTTTACAAGTCAAGATGTAGAAGGATGATGAGCTTACAGCTTCAAGCCAGTGTCTTAGTGCAAGTTTCTGTGCCCTGTCATCTTTGGACAAACCTTTTCCCACCTAACAATAGAGAAAAGAAAAGTATAGTGGTTGGCATTCAACAAGATCCCAAAGGAAATTTTTTTAGAAAGATGGTAAACTTTGAATACGTCTCTATGGTCCTAGTCAAATTATGCTAAGTGCATCATCTTTTGGGCAATGAAAATGGTTCAAAGAAGACTAATATGGGCCCAAATATTGAAGCAAAGTACATAAAAAGATATTCCTTAGTCAAAGTAGATTAAAGGGTATGGTTTCTAATATTAAAAAATACCTTAGCAGCCATCATCCTAGCTCTTGCCCATTTTGAAATAGTTGTTTCCGATTTATCAGAGTCAAAATGGGATGTAGAACACCTGTTAGCAGTAATCACTGAATCCTTCCACCTGGACCAGAGAAAAAAAAAACTTAAGACAGTGGTTTTTAAAGTTCATGGAGCACTAATCATTAAATTCCTAACTCTAATATAAACCTTGAAAAAAATGCTTAAATGTACTTTTTTTTTCTCAATAATAATGTACTTTTCTAAAATTTATTCATTTTAATCCCTATTTTTAACCAAAAGTGTTCTTTAATCCTTAGAAGAGGCTAAAATTACACAGTTTTGGCAAATATTTAAGAACCAAAAATAAATGGAAAAGTTTAACTCCTAATTAATTGGAAGAAGTAGTGTTTCCTAGTACTAAATGCCAACATAAGCTCAAAAAAGAAAAGACAATAATAGAGTTGGATGTTTAGCAAACCACAGCTCCTCGCAAACAACTGCACAATCAGCCAGATTTCTTCTGATCCTGTAACTCTTGTAGACTTTCTGAACCTTAATTGCTGCTAATTCAAGCGGGTCAGAGGATGCTGGAGAAACCATTTGTGCTGGTTTTTGTTTGTTGAATAAATCCTCTTGTGAACGACAGTTCAGTGAAAGCATGTATTTGAACAAGGATGCGGTTTGGAGCTTCAGATTTCCAACCTTCCTTCTCTTCAAACTCGTGGATTTTTCAGCAGTGGCATCAGCTATCTGATCAGGCTTATAGAAATCATTCAAATTTATGTCGTTCTTGAAGCTCACTGTGACCTCTCCTTCCTTGTTCACCGCAAATATTCCCATTCCTATGCAAAAATCTGCAACACTGTGCTTTACATTTTCCAGTATTCTCGTTAATTATTATTAGCAGTGACACACTTAATGCAACAACTTGTTTTTGATAATGAATAACATACACTTCTCAGAACAAAATCCAACACACGTATATCTTTCATTTCCTAGTGCCAATGTTCAAAATTGAAAACAATTCACAATATGATAATGATCCACTTGATTTAATATTACTGGAGGATACATCATACATGTGGTTTTATACTAAGAAAAGAAGAATCATAATAAGCATTTCAAAACTGAATATTGAGAGTGCATGGAATAGCTATATAATATTACACATAGCAAAAGCATATGCATAAAGCAACAAAGTTTAAATAGAAGGAGGAGACATGACTCACCTGGTATTAAAAAGTGAGGTTGTTTATAGTTTCATGTATACAGCAGAGTTTAGTCTTTGCAATGGCACTTCCCAGAGTCTTATATACTGCACAAGTTTGGAAGAGGCATTAGTCATAGAAAAATGTGGACAATGAACTGGTTCTGGTTCTGTTTGAATAGAAAAGTATGTGACTTTCTGGTTCCATAAAAAATAAAAGGATGTTGCGACTTGTTGAACCCACGAGGTGTTTGAATGGGTTCATTCAAATATTCACACAATATGCTGTATATGTATATGATAGTGAAGAATAGTAGGTGTCTCACATGTGTATATTTATACCATATATGTAACCAAAAAAAGGTATACCATACCGTACACGGTTTTGTACGTTTGGAAGCAGAAGAAGCGAAAAGCAAAGGTTTGGCTACACGCGGAGAGTGTGAAGAAAGAGAATCAGTCCAAAGCCACAAAGTTTTGGCATTATATTTCAAAAACAAGGACTGGTCCAAATTAAAATGTTGATTTGTAATGAATGTGTCATTTGTGCATGCTTTTAATAAATGTAGATTTAGACATGGATAGAAGCCTGAAAGAGATGTCAAATGTTTGTTCTCAATCTATTATTACACGTTTCAGGAATACCACCTCCACTAAAGATAAAATTTCTTTTTTACATTGAAAATATTAAAGATAAAATTTTTATATTGAATAAAATTTAAAGTCATCATAAATCGATTTTAATAATTAATTGTTGGGTAGAAATTTTTTTTTGTTCATAGCTACATAAAACCTAGTAGAAGAAGGTAAAAGGTACCTGGGTTATGTTATGTGTATGGTGAGAAGTACACTGACAGCACAGAGGATACACTGGTAACTGCTTCTGTGAATGTCACCAAATGGAACACTCTGGCTGTGGCTTATGGTGCTCCCAGGTAGTTACATTTATAGATTAGTTTATGATGCATGTTTCATTGGTTCCAAATCCAATGTTTAATTTGAATTAATTAAGGTTATTAAATTGGTCCATCTATTTCATTCGGTTGATTGAGTTTTAAGAGAAGGACAAGTTGACCCAATGGCTTTTGCATTTTACAACTGGTCATTAATTGCAGTGACGCATTGGAGATGGAATATTTGTGTTTGAGCTTCAGATGAAGCAAAAATGGCTCTTGCTTCTTAAAAGTGGTCACAGTGACATCAATGACCCTCTGCGTAATGGAATATCTGTGATCAACAACAACACGCAATGCACTAATTGATGTCACAACATTAGAAAATTGGATTTGCTAAAAAATGGGGTAACATACATTTTTTTTATAATAAATAATATAATGGAATAATGAGGATGGAGATATGAGAAAAGTACCATGCTGTAAAACTTATTATTTCATGAATAAAATAGTTTTAAAAGCATTACTTTCACTCTTGTTGTGCCACGTGGGAGTTTCTGATTTGGAAGTTTAAGAACAATGGTTGAATATGCGAGACTGATGGAAAAAGAGATGGAGAGTTTATGTACAAATAAATAAAATGATCCTGAAAAGACACATACTTATATTGCTTTTTTAAAAAGTTCTACATACATTGCTTTATATGACAAAGAGAAAATAATTAATTTAATAATATATATATAAAAATTAATATTACATTAAATTATGAGGATATACATAATTTTAAAACTATTTTGTGAAATTAAAGCTGTAGTCATTTTAAATCAGAATAGTGATATTTTAGACATAATTTATAATGTTTCGGTTTATTAACCCTATCCACTTAAACAAGAAAACAAAATGGTCAAAATTATGAGATCAGCAAAAAATTATGTATTTGTCAAAAAAAAAGTCACATAAATATTTTATGGGAATATGTTTATTTTTCTTAGTGACTAAGCAACATAATATAATATTATATCATATTATGTGATATCATATTATATATATTATATGATTTTAAAATTAAATTGTTTAAACTAATTGCAACGCGAAATATCATTTTTTTCGCAAGATATTAGACCTATTAATCACTAGCACAATTTTTTTTATTTAATTTTAATTGACTAGTGAAGAATTTGATGAATTTTGAACAATTTTTCACTTCACTTATTTCTTAAGTCTCAATTACTTAATCAATTCTCAATTCAATATTCCATTACGATTTTAAGAAGTAGTATGTATTGTTATTTTCTTTTGTTATTGTTTCTTTCAACTCTTTTCTTTGGCTTATTTTATTTTTTTGTTAGAGATTCAAACTTAATACTTTATATATAGAGAATATAAATATATACTTAATTTTTACTTTCACATGTGGTAAGTAAGCTAGAGTTTATTTATTAGAGTAAAAGACCAATGCTCTTTTATTTAACTCGATTGGTATCAGTGAAGACCTATGATGTTTAATTAGGTTTGAAATTAACTACAACTACCAAAATTTTGAAAAAATAAATAAAAATTAAAAATTTAGGTATTATTATTTCACTATTAATTAAAATATAAAATGACAAGTAATTAAAATTTTTAATTTAAAAATATTAATGATAATACTATAAAAATGCTATTTAAGCTATAAATTGTGAACATCTCATTATAGTTAATATTGATTTAAAAATTGAAGGATGATAAAAATATTTAAAGAGATTATATTTTATTAAATAACTAATAAAACGGAAATAAAAGCAATATTAGTTACGAAGTTTTATCTCATTATTGATTCAAAACACATAATAATTCCATTTAATATAAAAGATTCACATAAAATGAGAAATCGTGACACTTGAAAGAAAAAAAAACTATATGAATATTATTTCATTTTCAAAAAAAAATAAATCTCAAACTTACATTGTGAGGTTTTGTTATTCTTTCGGATATATATAAGTTTTAAATATAAGACGTGACTTTTGGAGTAACTAAGGATTACATTTTGAATGGTTTAAAATTTGTATAGTGCCACACAAAAATTTCAAATATAATTATTGAAAAGTCAATGATCAATGACACTACATTCAAAAATATTTATTTATATAAATTTTATTATAGAAAATGAACATTTATAATGTTCATTAAAAACAAGCTAAAATATTAATATTTTAAACCCAAATTCGTATATTTATTTTAAAATCTATAATGTAAAATGACATTTAATTTTATTTTTTTAAATAATATATAACTTAACTTGACATTTATTCTTAATACACCCAAATTGAATCAAAATAATGTTTCAATTTTCTGATTCAAAACCAAAAACATTGAAACTACAACCTGTTATGTGGAAAAAATAGGTAGCAGAAGATGAGGGACACCCAAATTTAATGTCTTGGAAACAGTGGTCCAAATTCTGGATAATGGTGAAGAGATTTGTCTGTTTCCCAACAACTAACTCCTGCAAAGTTGACTCTAACCAGAGTAGTACCACATTAATATATCCATTTAACTAACTCAATAAATACTGCTGCCACAGTGAATATTATATTTGCTGCTGCAGAGGCTGATGCTTATTTTTGTATTTTTTTTTTTCTTCTGCTCCAGCTTTATATGTATAATAACTGCCACCCTGCCATTGATTTCTTTCTTCTGTATATGGCAATGAAATTAAAGCATCACAAAAAGACAATGGCTCTGCAGTCTAGATATAAAAAATATTATTTTAATATGAAATATCAGAAAAATTATGAGGGTCTTGCAGGTGTTTTCAGACCCAAAATGGGTGCTGTCATTCTGCAGTAGTGGATCACCATATATTGTGCATTACTTTTAGATTGATTTGAGAGAGATGGGATTTGGCTTGGCTTAAGGGTGGAAAAAGGACTATTCTTAGAGCACCTAGTGAGGTGTCAAAAGAAGGTGAAACTTGTGGTAGTGAAGCAAAATCACTTGCTTGTCAAGCAAACTCTCTCACTGTTCAAGACTGACCTGATAAAAGGTTGAAGTTTATTCTGATCTTTTTGGGAATTGCAATTGCTAGCTACCCTTTCTTTCTCCCCTACTTATATTCCACAGTTCAGCAAATCAATCATCATAAATTGCCTATTGTTGTGAAGGGAGAAGCAAGATTCACAACAACATCATCATCATCGCCTTCATCATTTGCTGTTTTGAAAATAGAAAAATGAAAGTAACATTATGTTGTTTTCTGCTGCTAGCTCTACTACAAATAATGAGTTGGGAATCAGTAGTTGTAGCAAGAAGATCCTTTCCAGGTTAGTTAAACTACACACTATTTTGATGTTTGACTTGTGAACATTACGTGCTAATCATAATTAGCAGTTATATCTTCATAAAATTCACACCTGCTTCAACTTTTCTGTCAGTCCATTTTCTTTCCATATATTTTCAAACATCTAAAATAGCTTGATCATATCATATGTCTTCGCCTTTCAGCCTTTTCAAATGTGAACATTGCTCTTTGATAACTAACTGTTTCATTCTTTTGTACTATGTTGTTGTCTATGCTCCATCAGGCCCCGAAGAGACACCAGGACCAATGTCTTCACCATGGAATACTGTAGGGTCAGAAAAGGTGTGTTATATTTAAGTCTTTCAATTGCTGCAAAAGAATTTGAGATGATTATGGTTTCAGACTTCCTAATACTGAGGGTGTTGATTTTCCTTTGTTAAAGGGTTTAAGGGACAAGGAAGTTATGTCAGATACTATAGAAAAAACAGACAACATAGGAGTGAGGAAAATAGGGTCAATTCCACCAAGTTGTGAGCACAAGTGTTACGGTTGCACGCCATGTGAAGCTATTCAAGTGCCCAGCACCAGCAGGAGACGCAGTCATTTGGGGTTGCAGTATGCAAATTATGAGCCAGAGAGTTGGAAATGCAAGTGTGGTCCTTCCCTCTACAGCCCCTGATCAATATATATATGTTGTTGTTCTTCTTGTTCATACTCATTCAATATGAATATATACTAGTTCATATATGATCAATCATCTCCTATCTGTCTCTCACCTTCATGTTTATTGTTCAATTCCATCTTACAAACCTCAAATTCAAAAAATTGTATTATGTCATAGTTGTTTGTCACTAACTACAGTGCAAATTGCTAAATGACTTCTTCTTCTATCTCTAAACATCATTCATTCATCACTAAAATTGTTTAAAACTTTGTAATTTTTGTTAAAATTTAAATTATTTCTGCTGTCAGATTTTTGAAGAGTACAAAAATAGAAGTTAAAGGCATTTATAAGGTGTAGTCCATATCATTTTGCTTGGTCCGAACTGGTTGGTCTTTGTTCCTTGGGCGTGGAGCCATCATCATCAACACCATATCTTAATTATGAATATTCAATTTAGCCCAATCTTTAGATTACATATCTGTATTACAAAAAAAAAAAAAAAAAAAAACACACTTTTAGGAATGTTTGGGGGGTATTTTTAATAAGTACTTATAAGAAAATAAGAAAAAAATTTGAAATTAAAAATATTATTATTGTTTTTTTTTAAAAGTATCTATGAGGAAATTGATACATACATTTCTTTAATCTATACTCAAACAAGTCTTTGAAGTGGGTTAACTTTCAGGATCAAAAATTTGGTAATTAATTATTATCACTATTGTCTTTTAAGATTATTTAATTTCATTTTGATTTAATAAACTTAATTATTAGTCTAAAAATAAATCAATTTGTGGGTAACATTTATTTTTAAGTTTTCAGCGTTAGTTTGTACATTGATTTAAATTATATATATACATATATATTTTAAATAATATATAAACACTATATCAATTTTATTAATTTTTAATAGATTATAATATTACCAATATTTTCATTTAACACGTTTATATATATATCTATATAGTCCTGCATTCTGTAACTGATTCTGTATCTCCGAAATGGCTTCCCAGGCAAGTTTCTCTCTTTTTCATTTCAGACAAATCTTAATCACAATGCAATACCAGAAAATTGCTGATACATCTATCTGTTACTTAGTAGTATCAACTATTTCACATTATTTATTTTTGTTGATTCGTCAAGGTTGAATCAATATTCGATATCTCTTCGTTTTTGTTTCCTTTTTTCATTAGTTAAATGAATCCAAAGGAAATCGAGAAATTGAAAATGACATATATGCGGATTCGAGATTTGATGCTTGTTTCAGTTTCAGATTCATATTATTCGTACTATTTTCTAATAAAATTTACCGATATAGCATCAATTGATAAATCTATATCCGCAATAGTGGGAACAGTACTGACAAATTGATTAAATAAGGAGATTCCTTTTTCTCTTGTTTAGTCACAATTGAATACTGAAACGCTTAATTGGATTCTCCGAGAAAATGAGTACTCTGTGTATAAATTATGGTTACCTGCATTCTTCCATTCCACTTGGCATGTTTTTGATTATACGGATTTTGTACTGTCCGATTCCACAACCATGCGCTGGTATTGGGAACTGGTATCGGAAAATAGTGTGTTAAGAAAATTGTGAATAAATGAGAACGATTATCGAATTGAAAAAAGAAAATGTGCGTATCTTCCTTAATGAATGGAATGGCGTGATAAAAAAAATGATGAAATCTGATTTGTGTGAGGTATAGGCTGCATGTATGATATAGTAGTGTTAACTCTCCTTTCATGAATTGTTGGTACATTTTATCTGTAGGCCTCATGTCCGTTGATAAAGAATATTCTTCTTCTCGACTCAGAGGGAAAGCGTGTGGCAGTCAGGTATTTTTCAGACGACTGGCCAACTAACAGCTCAAGGATTGCTTTTGAGAAGTTTGTGTTCAGTAAGACAGTTAAGACAAATGCTCGAACAGAAGGTAAGCATCAGAGTTTGACAAACACTTGTCACAAAACCAAATCATGATTTTGTATGGGATGCTGATATGCTGGTATTTCGTAGGTATTGCTGGTTATAATGTTGTGCAGATATTGGTCTTTAAAAGTCTTTTGTTGTTTATGTAATTTTTAGAGCATAGATAGTCTTTCTTACTTTCAGTTTCAAAAGTGATTTCTTATGCACGGTGAGGTTATGAGTAATCTTGGAGCTCGCAATAATCAACTAAGAGCTTTGGCTTCTTTTCTATATCTTTTACCTGGAACCCAACATTTTTTACAGAAAATTTTATGAAACATTCTAAATAGCCAGCATGTCTTGTTTCGTGCTTTAGCTCTTAATTCCTCTGATGATTAGTTCCAAGATAAACGGAAACATTTCTATCAACACTAGGCTTGATTTTTCCTCTTTGCCTTTTTGGGCATATCAACATGCATCCAAAATCAACATTTTCTACAGACCAAACTATAAGTACAGATATTTGTTGTCATCATTGAATTAAAGAAAGAACTCTGTCAGAATGTTGGACTGATCAATTTGTCATTGAAATTTGAGATATATAAAATATTGGTTATTCTTCCCATTGTGGCATTAAAAAGATTTCTACTAAGTTCTTTAGTCTGAGCATTATTTTATATTGGCATTTACCGCCAAGTGGAAGTCTTTACTCCTGTTTATTCTGTTTGTTGGTAACTGGGTATATTGTTTCACATTATCTTTAGCTGAGATCACATTACTCGACAACAATATCATTATTTACAAATTTGTACAAGATCTCCATTTCTTTGTCACTGGCGGTGATGATGAAAATGAGATCATTTTAGCTTCAGTTCTTCAGGGTTTCTTTGATGCAATCACGCTTCTCTTAAGGTATTTAATATTTTTCTTTTATCTAGATTTTAAATACAGATGCATTTTACTCATCGTGCTTCTGTCTTCTCTTATATATTATTTCTTGTGCCATTTACAGGAACAATGTTGACAAAAGAGAGGCACTTGAAAACTTGGATCTTATTCTTTTATGCCTTGATGAGATTGTTGATGGAGGGTATGCATACGTTATCAGTCACATTTCTTTCTTTCTATTGCAACTATTTATTTATTCTCTAAACGTTTCATTCCTTGAAGGATGATACTAGAAACAAATGGACCGCTTATTGCTGAAAAAGTGACTTCCCACAGCATGGATGCAGAGTCCCCCCTGTCTGAGCAGGTAATGCAACACTCTTTCTGTTCTGTTTCTTGCAATAATGTATGCATACTTGTTTTTACATTACAGAGTCACATGATTTGCCATTTAGAACTGAGGTTGCTTCATTTATTCCTCATACCAAACTTACTTTTGAAGGCTATTATGTAACACTTTTTTCTTAAAGTTAATTTTGTTGTGAAAACTGAAAATATCGATATTGGTGGACAAATTTTAGGATAAGAAGCATATTGCTTTGATCTTCGATCTGATGATTTAAATTTCTGATATTGCAGACACTAAGTCAAGCATGGACTACAGCCAGAGAACATTTGACAAGAACCCTTCTAAAATGATTTTGGCTTGCATAGGAGTTTCGTTTATATTCATGCTAGAGTTTTTTTATTATCTAGACGGTTGTTTTATCTTCTCATGCGGTGAGCTGCGGCGATGAGTTTTATATCATCCTAAACACTGATTTTTCTTTTAATTCTTTATTTCTGTTGTTATTTTGAAAACACTGAAATGGTTTTATTTATCCTAAATAACCATTAAACCATAAAAATATGGGATTGTTTAATGTCACTTCTATGGCTGTTTATTTTTACTTCTTCCAGTTAATTCTTTTCGCAGTTTTCTTGTTTTCCCCACACTATCAAACTAATAAATTATTTACAATCAAATTATCTGTTTTATATTAGAAGTTATAAATCTTTCTACTATACTATTTTTTTTTTAATTATATGTGATAAAACAATTTACAGTCTAACTCAGACAGAGGCGCTAAACAACGTCGCGCTCCATCCATACATGTATTTTCTTTACAACAAATTGGATGCTAGAAAAGTGGGAAATAAAAAGAGTGGTTTAATTACATGATCGATCTTACGACTGAGATTGACTTGTGATTTTCATCCTTCAAATATTTTTACTTAAATTTAAAAATTTAATTATACTATTATTTAATTATTGATTGTCTGGTAACTTGGTAATGTTATTAAATTTTGTAACAATTCATATAAAACGATATTTGGAATTTTTTACTAGTTAAGTGCCAATATAAATATATTTACTCTAACCATGCAAACTAAATTTAAACCAATCATTCAATTTTATAAATCATTACAATGAAGTTTCCTTCATCAATTTTCTTTTGCATAAAATCCCTAAATCTTTAGCTTTTACTCAAATAATTTAGAGTTTAGGGCAGAATTGGTACATCAAATGATTTGAAAAATTTAAAGGTTACAAATTTCGTAAAATGTTTATATTTTGCCTTAAGCAATGTTGAAAAGGTTAAAAACATACATTGATTTGTTGTTCTCTAAACTCATCCCATCCAATTTTGAATTCTCTACTGAGATTTTAGTGTTCTCCCTCTCCTATGCCATCAAAATACACATTCACTCATTACCATTTCATTTGTGACATCCATAAATCGTGACGGACTGTCAATCCTTGAAGGGGGTGGGGTACACGAATTGGATCTAACGACCGAAGTGTATAGTACACGGCCCCGTTAATAAAATATGTATACATATGTTACAACAGATAAGTAAAGAACAGGCTGTGGGTGTAAAAGAGTGCAAATATTTAAGCCAGAATGTAGAAAAAGTTCAAAAAAGCATTTCAACATGTACAAAAATATAAGTTTACTCCTAAATTATGTCAGATCAAACAAATTCCCTTTAAACCTAGTTAGAACCAATGATGTTCAGCTAGTCTTAGCCCAGTATAGCCACTTGCACCGAGAGGATTTTGAATAAACCTGATACTTAACATTGTTGTAGGGAGAAATCTAAGTGTTTGTGTGTGATTTTGGACTTCTGGTGGTTAATTTTTACCAGCTTCTAGGGATCTTTCATATATGGCGCTTCTAGAATTCGCCTAGTCGTTATCAAAGAAACTCCAAGAAAGTTTTGCAAAATCCATTAGATACAATAACATATATACCTTTTGTTTCCTAACTTCCCATCTGAATGAATGATATCTGTATCAAACCTGGGGGGTGCTACTGCTGTTGCAGCCATACCTTTTGGAGGCACTGTACGGTCTGCAGACTCTGGATAGCCATTCATTTCCAGTAAGGATGGTACCTTCCAGTTGTAGGACCATCGTCCTTCTCAGCTCCTTTCCCACTATCATAGACACTCGTGCGGTTGAAACTACCGTTTCTTCCATATGCATTACCATCCACATGGGAAATAGTGCCGCCACCATAAACCCCAGGATTGCCATAAGAATTGAGTCCATAGCCGCCATAGCAATACATTGGCCCACCATATCCAAAGCCATAACCATATCCACAATAACCACCATAAACAGTGGCAGCACTTCCACCAAAGCTTCCCTCAAAATAGCCATAACCTCCGTTCATTCCAGAATCTGTATACTGTCCACCTCTTTTTCCATGATTACGGTTTCTAGAACTATTCCCACCATATCCATCCATTCCATTGCCAAAACCACCACCATATGACTTTCGTGAGGTACTGATGTGATCAACTCCAGATCTTTTAGGCTCAGCTCTCTTAATTTCAACCTATATTTGTAGTCAGAAAAGGGTATCCCAGAAAATAAATAACATCAGGTTATGTGCAGTACAATAAGAATATCCTATTCTGATTTCAACGGTTTCACTAACCTGCTTGCCTCCAATTTCATGTATTTTTCCCACTGAAAATACCTTTTCGACTGAATCTTCGTTGTCAAAAGTGACAAATCCAAAGCCTCTAGATCTCCCAGTATTGTGATCTAACATGATTTGGCACTCAATAACATCGCCATAAGGTGAAAAGTATCCCCTCAACTCATCTACAACGTACTCACATTCCAGCAGTCAGAAGACAGAATACACAAATTCCAATATAACCTAGAAGAGTAAGGGCATCTGGTTCACTATACCGTCACTGAAAAGTTGGGGTATTCCCCCTACAAAAATCTTCTTTGTTTTTAGTACTCCAACACCTTCCATGTCCTCCCTAGGGACTGTCCTCTTCACTTCAACCTGATCAAACAAAATTGAATGTCATCAGGGGAAAGAATGTACACTACTACAATGTTTGAGCCGACATGTTCAAAATGAGAAGTTACCACTCTGCCATCAATGGTATGTTCCTGAGCCAAAACTTCATCTGCTACAGCTGAATTGGCAAATGTTACAAAGCCAAACCCTCGTGGCCTTCCGGAAAGTTTATTTGTCATTATCACTGAATCTGTTACTTCTCCATATTTGCTGAAGTAATTAAAAAATGATTCTGACAAACAAAAAGAAAACACATGCTAGAATGAGAAAATATATACATAAAGCAATATTGGTTTCATCTTCCACTATCTTCGAACGGTATCTTTCACTTCAGTAAGGACATATAAATAACAAGTCAACAGAAAATGAATAAACATAATAACATACAGTATTTGTATCAAAGATACTGTGCTTGAGTTGCATACATTGCATAAATCAAGGATGAGGGGAAAAACACAACACAAACATTCTGACCCACATTTTGATTGTAATGATTAATAACATTTCGCATCAGATAACAAACTACAAAATATATTCAACAAACAAGATAAATGAGAGCAGGGCCTTGTTCAGGTTCAACTAAGTACTCTTATCCAGTACTTCAGACTCTCTTCAATAGTCCTAAAAAATCACCATAGAACAATCAGCACAAGAAATCAATGTTCAAGAAAAACCGAGACAGACTGAAAACTACCAAACAGGCTACAGACAATAATGGACAAATGGCCTTTTCTAGTCATTGAACAAGTATCCACAGCATTCTGTAGGTCCGCTAGCCTCTACTCTCAAAGAACGAAAACTAGGCAACAAAACATCCAAGTATGTAGCAGGAATTGAATGAATGAACGAGTGACAAATATAGTATTAGATCAGAAGTGCTCCTCCAATTCCTTTTCATTTAATAATATAAGAACAGCCATAGATTGACGAGAGAATAAATAAATAAATAAATAAACCCCTTAGAAGGAAATTACCTTGAGAAGTCTCCCACGAAATGCCTCCAACGAAGAGTTTCCTAAGCAAAAGAAAAACCAAATCGTTAAATTACCTACAAAAGAACTGTATTTGGGAGAAATTGTGGCGGGAAAAACATGCAAGAAAAAACTAAAGGCACAAAACCCCTTTCTCCTCAAAACCCATGCACCACCACCCACTACAGAAATAACTAACCCTGAAGAGGAATCACGAGGGTTGGGGGAGGGTTTTGCCAGCTCGTCATTGAAATCACCATGGTAAGCGTCAGGTTCAGATTCGAATTGCATGTGCTGTTGAGAAGGATAATAATCCATTGAAGCTTTCAGTGTTGAATTGCTCTCTAACCCTGCTACAACACCCAAAAGAGTGCAACTTCAGAAGATAAAAAATTGTACATGCTATGGAGTTAAAAACCCTAGAAGAAGAACTGTTAAGAAACCTCTCTTTCCCTTACCCACTGCAGCTGCCTTTATCAACACAAAATTCCACACTGAAAGCCCTGTGGAATGATAGGTCCTGTAACTAAGAAGTCTAAAAAGGGTGCAAAAATATATAAACACCTTTTAATTCTATTTGCCACTTAAAATTTGGGTCAGTTTATTTACATTTCCAAACTAAAACCTTTTACTTTTTTTTTAAGGAAATGTTGTCGGTTCAAATTACTGCATGTAGGACAAGTGTTTATTTTATGTAAGAAAAATTTATAATAAATAAATGCTATTATATGTAAATAATTAGAATTTTATTATAAATAAATACTTTTTAAGTTGTGAATTATGTTTAAAATTATGATAAATAAATTATACAGGATTTTGGTCTATACTTCAAATTAAAACAAGTATTACATACTAGTTTTAAATAATAGTAATAATAATAATAATAAATTTGTGATTGTGGTTTTAAATTTTATATTTATAACCATGGTTCTTGTAGCATACATATTTTTTTATACTTTTTTCTCTTTGAATCTTTATCATTGTTAACCAATTTATTACTTTACATAATTTTAAGAAAAAACTACTCGTAATAAAATATTGAAGGTATTTATTTAAAATAATAATAATTAATAAAAATTAAAATATTTTTATTATAATTTTACTTTTAATTTTTATAGAAAATTATAAGTGTTTTTATTATATAATTATAACACTACCAAAATCAATAAAAGAATATTTACTTTTATACACACCATGTTTCTTAAACTACTAACTACAAAGACAAATAGTAAGATACATGTACCTGTGATACCCTCAATTTATAATTCAGATATATTTAACAATGTATTAAATAACTTATTTAATTTATTTTCAATATAAGTATGTATTACAGGTACAATCCTACAGTACATTGAACTCAAAGGGTGCACTTTTCTATAACTTCCTATTACAGATTGACTTAACTTTAAACAGGTTAAGTAATTGTGCTTTGACCCTCATCACTACAATTTAAATATGCTAAAACAGAAAAAGAAAAAAAGAAACAAACAAGAAAACTCCACTGCTGAAGAGAAACTGTTTGTTCCAAACTGAACCTGTGATCCAAAAGCTCTTAATCCTTCTTACACCTTTTGGATATGTACTTTTGGAGGTACATTATACATGAATCAGGTTCAGTCACGTTCTTCTGTCTTTCAATATCCACTTCAACCTTGTGCTATCAAGATATCCAGCTTGGCTGGACCTAACAATGCAAGAAGTGGTAGTGAAGGTGCACCATACACTCTCTTCAGGGCAGCTTTGGTGTTGAATTTGGCCACAAATGGCTTCAGAAGGCTTCAATTGCAGTCCTTCAGGTGCTATTTGATGGAAGAGATCTAGCATGACACAGATGGGTATCATGATACAGCTTCATGTTTTGGTGTGGATTTGCTTCATTGAGACTGATATAAACACACAAATAAAAGATAAGAACTTAATCTTAAATAATAACAAAAACCCTTAAACACAAATCATGATTCTTCAAGACCAAATTCATAAATTATTGTTTTTTTTCTTACCCAGATACCTGTTTAACAAGTTCCAACCTAAATTGTTTGTCTCTTGAGACCACAGGATTAGATTATATAATAAAATTTTGAAAATGAATATGGTGGAGTTTTTATATATCAAATGCTAACCTTGGCTTTAATCATCCAATTCATCATCATCTTCAAACTCTTCCTCCTCTTCTTCATCATCTTCCTCCTCCTTATCATCACCTTCATCAGCAACAATGAATCCTCCTAGTGTCTCATCATCATCATCTTCATCTTCGTCATCATCATCTTCTTCTTCTTCTTCTTCAGTAACTCTTTTCTTTCCTTTAGAATTTTTACTAGCTTTGGTATCTTTGTGACCTCCTTTACTATCTTTTGACCTTGTGGAGTACCTGGGCACCTTACTTTTCCGCATGCTGACAACAACGTCCTTATCATCTTCACTTTCACCAGTCCACTCATCATCTTCATTCATCTTACCTGTTTTTCGTTTTCCCCTCATTCTCCTCCTCTCCTTCTCACTGTCTTCCTCATCTTGGCTATCCTTTCTAGGTTCCTCAAGGAACCACTCCCAGTTCTTCGCATTCCGGATCATCCCCTTGGGATAGTTGTCAAACTCGTGCCCCATCACAAGAAAACCAAACTCTGCATTTTCAAAATCAAGTTTAGTTTCCAATAAAAAATATGATAAGTATAACTTAGATTGTAGTTACTGAAAAAGTCTACAAAATTACCATAGATATCAATTTGTAAACCACTCTCTCTATGACCCTTTTCTCTAACATGGCTAAAATTTAGTGAAAATTAGAGATTCATTAAAAAAGATGTTTTCTTTAACAAATATCGACCAACAAGACTCGGTGTATTCAGAATAATGCTTAAGAGTGACACAGGGCATTACACCACCTTCCACCGGAAAAAAGTATAAAAATTTACAGCACAAGCAACCAACCAAATTCACATTGGAAATGAAGCCCGAAAGCAACAGAATGTTAAGAACAAGGAAAGGCAGTGATACCTTTAACGGGATCGATTTCCGAAATGTCAATTTCGTCAAGGTTAAGCTGAGGGTGAGGTTGCTTGTTGCTGAGGGTGAAAGAGTACCAGAGGGGTGAGTTGGGAGAGAAGCAGAAACGGTCTCCGGGTTGCAAGTAACCCTTCTCGAACTTTCTGAAGACCCGAAGCGCTTCTCCGTCGTACACCCAAAAGGGGTTCTTCCCCATCACTTCAAACGAAACCCTAGCATTAGCATCACCAACATCTGAGTCCGAATGGTGGAGTTTGAAAGATACGTGGCGACGAGAAACTGTGCGGTCGTCGGTGCTGAATCCACAATCTCGTCCAAACACAGTTTTCTCATCATTCACCAGTGCCAATTCGGAACCATCTTCACCCTTCACTTCCACCTCCATGCTTTGCTTTTCTTCAGCACACAAAAATCTTCCCTTTTGTTTATACTTTCACTTAAACAGTACAAAATCAAACACAAAACAGCTACCATTCGAAATTCCATGTATACCCTCCTCCCTTTCCTTTGTATTCACTCAATTAATCATTTTTTCAACAAATCAAATAGATATATATTTACCAAAATTAAATTGTAATGTTAAAGATGAAATTAGTAATTTTTATTTACAATGACAAGTTACAACATGGTATACACTTTCTCATAGTAGAAATCTAGATTGGTTTATATTCTTTTAGTTTTCAACAAAGTATTAATCTTTTTCTAATTATCCTCCAAAAAAACAATTTTTTTCCGACCAAAATCATGCATTTATCAAAGGATAAAATTATTTGAAAAAAAGTTATCTTGAAAAATAGTGTAAAAGATTGAGGAGAGAGAGGATAAAAGGGTTAAAAGAACAATCACTGGCCCTCCCTCTTATCTATAGTGGTAGTGTTGAGAGTTAGAAGGTGTTGGGTGTGGTGTGGGATAAAGTGCAGTCTCTGCGTGTGTTGATGTGTTCCATGTTTTGCTCTCATATTCCCCATCCCATGATGATTATGAAGCGCTTCTCTGCTGCTCCCATTTCACCATGTGTTTCGCCACGAGCTCAAGCTAGTAAGTGTTACTGTATCATCGCTATTTCTTTCAATTTCCAGTGTCCCTGATCATACTGTTTCAGTAACGGAGCCCCCGTCGCGGGTTGGCTTTCTGGGCATCGGAATCATGGGCTCCCCAATGGCACATAATCTCCTCAAAGCTGGGTATGTTACTTTCTCAATGCAGTTCTCATGCTATATTTCTGTTTTGTTCATCCATCCTTGAATGTTTTGTTGCAGTTGTAATTAATTAGCATTCCTTCTTCTTGTAGGATTGATCTCACTGTTTGGAATAGGACCAAGAGCAAGTGCGACCCTTTAATCAGCCTTGGAGCAAAGTGAGTTCTTTCGTATTCAGATACAGGATTGTAATGGCGTACTTGTGTTTCTGTGGTCTGTGGATGGCACTTGCAGTTTTGAAAAGACTTGTAAAGAGAAGAACTAAATTTACAAATTCAATGAGTTTGAAAGCCTGTGTATTTGTTTGCTGCAGATATAAACCCACTCCTGAGGAAGTAGCAGCATCTTGCGATGTCACCTTTGCCATGCTTGCTGATCCTCAAAGTGCAGTGCGTATAATTTGCTGTAGTTTTTTAAAGATTACATTTTGGTGTCTAAGCTGCTTAACTCTGTTTCATATCAGTTGGATGTTGCTTGTGGGAAGCATGGAGCTGCGAATGGAATGGGTCCAGGGAAAGGGTGCTATATTTAAACTCAATTTTAATTTTAATGTTTCTTGTATATTGCTTCAGTTTGACAGATAAATGGCATTTGAAATCAATGTTGACTCTTCTCTGCGCTTCACACAGAATGTTGCCCCCTCTTTGACCCCCTCATTCCTTAATCTCATCATTGGAAATGTTTATCTCTAGTTTCATTATAGAGTAACCATATTCCATAGTTATCAAGACATTGCATACTTTGGTTCATCATAGGCCTGTTTAGTTGTTTACTTATTTAAAAAGGATAAAATGAGAGATAGATCTTCATTCATCTAAAGGAAAGCTTAATACCTTATCTATTTTCATTCAGATACGTGGATGTTTCAACTGTTGATGGGGACACTTCTAAATTGATTAGTGGGCACATAAAATCCAAGGGAGCATTATTTTTGGAGGTGCAGTTTTTTATAGTTTTTAATCCTTACCTATTCTTTATGGCACATTCAGCGTGCTATGTAATCGGGATATGCTTAAATGCATTGCTTGATTTAGTTGGATAGTTAGATATAAAATTTTGTAAGCTGTATTGTAACAGCTATAATGCCTTTTCTTTGTACACACAGGCTCCAGTTTCAGGTTCAAAAAAGCCAGCAGAAGATGGGCAATTGATATTTCTTACAGCAGGTGAATATTCTTATTCAACTACTGAAAACTTATTCAATTTGGCATGGGAAAATTGCTGGTGAATAGATATTTATTTTCTTTCAAGAAGAAAAATCAGGCTGAGATGTGACATGTAAGTTGTAACACCTATTGCAATACAAGGTAGCTGCAGATATTTAAAATTACAAATTCATAGAAAGGTCATACTCTAATGATTTTTTTTCCCTTTATAGCTCTCATTTGCTTAATAACAACCATTGTGAATGTATTTAGAGTCTATTCTCACCATAGTATTGAGAATCTGAGGCAATGTATGTAATATATTTCAGGGGACGAAAATCTTTATGAAACGGTTGCTTCTCTCTTGGACATCATGGGGAAAGTAAATATATCTAACTTTCAATTTAAATAAAATTCTCTAATCTTTCTGGCAAAACAAATAATCAATTCATGTACGTTTTATACTTCTATACAGTCTAAATTTTATCTTGGCGATGTCGGAAATGGAGCTGCAATGAAACTCGTTGTCAATATGATCATGGGCAGGTCTCTTACAATTTTTTGCTGCTTATGCTGTTACTTATCCTTTTGCACTAGTGGTGAAGTGACACTATTTGTTTCTATATTTTCCAATGATCCATAGTATGATGGCATCCTTTTCTGAAGGCTTACTCCTCAGCGAGAAAGTTGGCCTTGATCCAGATGTACTAGTGCAGGTATTTGGTCATTTCTTTCCATGAACATGGTCAACATAGCATTTTTCAGGATTTCATCTTCATTGTTGTTTATTAGGAAGTAGTGTCATGAGTACATAAAAAAAACTGTTGAACCTTTATGAAATGGCAATTTTGCAGGTAGTTTCACAGGGTGCCATTAGTGCTCCAATGTATTCAACCAAAGGTCCATCCATGATACAGTCTCTTTACCCAACTGCATTCCCCCTAAAGCATCAGCAGAAGGTGTGTGAATGTTGACATTCCTGTTTTATAACTTTCAGACTTGATGATTAATATTTTTTCTCTCATACAAAACTAATGGTGACAGGATCTAAGACTAGCCCTGGGGTTAGCAGAGTCTGTTTCCCAATCCACTCCTATTGCAGCAGCTGCTAATGAGTTATATAAAGTTGCAAAATCACATGGCCTTAGTGATCAGGACTTTTCAGCTGTCATTGAAGCATTAAAATCCAAATTTCAGCACTCTGAAACCAAGTGACTTTCTTATGAACAAATTAGAAGTTGAAAAGTGTAGTAAGTTAGGCAAATTGAATCAAGTATAGACTTCCATTGAGGCTTGTCCATCTAAATTCATTCTCCAAATGTATAATATATATATATTTGAATATTTCCAATGACCTAAAGTTTTTGGTTAAAATTGTCCCAATTATATTTAGTAGTTCTTGTTGAAAGAGTTACAATAACCCTATATAAACTGCACCTCAAACTTCATGTGTTTGCACTGCAAAATGTGTCTTCAATCCATGCAGACTGTGTTTATATTGTAATATAAATAAATAAAAAATTGATTTGTAATGTTATTTAACTGTTTTTATTTTCTTAATATTGTTTGTAAAAAATAATTTCTTCATTCTTAATTTACAAGTCCTGTCCTCCATTATGCTTGGGAAGAGAGAAAATGAGGAGAAGAAGACAATAACACCACCCTCTAATCTTAATTGATGGAATACTCAATATTATTGGAACAGGTTTTAAATAGAATATTAATATTATTTTTCTTTTCTTTATTGTGAAGACCATGTGGTTGATATTATGAGAATCAAAGGATAATTGATAATAAGATACAAGTGAAATAAAATCGATTATTTTTAAATGATTCTTAAGAAGAGTTCATATAATTATCTTAAAATGATTATTCTAATGAATTTGCATGACAAAAAAATCACATTCATGTCATACATAGGCTAAAAGATGTATAGTTTGTTATATGTATATTTGTGAAATATGTTATCTCAAGCAAAATTGTCTACGAGAGGGTAATTTTATACTCTTGAAGACAAAATAGAGACTTATGTAAGTCAATATCCAACTCATAGAGGTCCATGAATAACCTACATTATAATATGAAATTATTTTTAACTACTGATAATTTTTTTTAAGAAAGTTCTATTAAAAATTAATTTTCAAAAGATTTTATTATATAAACGTATTATTATCATTTTACATTTATAAGCTGTTTCAATGAATACATTTATTGAGGTTTTATAATTTAAGAGATTCTTATTAAAAAAACAAACATTAGTTGTTAGTACAAACTTTTAATTACTTATAACTAATTTAACTGTTTTAACTGTTTTTTAACGAAATCTTTTAATTAAACCAAAATCTAATTCCTATATTTAAGGAAGGCCAACTTCCAGAGAGCGTGAGAAAAGAAAGACACTAGAAAATATTCATTGTTTTGGTTCGTTCTCCCTCCTGTCTTTGCAGTTTTTTTCAAACACTCATTCGTTCACCATGTCAGATCCTAGCTCCAATGTTTCTCCTGATTCCAAAGGTATCTTGAAACTCTTTCCACACTCTTCTTTCTCTTACTTATAACTGTCTGATTATTCTACTTTTTTTTTTTTTTTTTTTCTGAGAAGTGACTTTGTGAACTATTGAATTCTGGTACAGCTCTTACTCATGAGGACAGAGATGATCCAGTCAATCTTGTGAGATTCAATCCCTACAAGAACTTGTACTAAGGACTATTGGATAATGAATTCTTATATATATAATACTATGTCAAATTTATAATGCAATTAGAAGATTTCCCTAGATTAAGTTTTTAATTATGTTTCTTAAAACAGTTTATGTTCTCCCACCCTTTTGCTTGATCTCTACTATAATTTATAAACCTTTATCAACTTTTCTTGTCTTGTTCTTTATTTTTTAGTTGAGCAAGAACTGTGAAGGTAAATAGTAAGAAAGAAAGAAATTATCTTTTTGTATAACTATTTCTCCCTAATAGTTTCTTTCAAATAATTTTCTTTTTAATGATAGAAGAAATTTTGTCTACAATTACCTTTGTTGACTATAGAAAAGAAAGGTCATTGCTTGATTAAAACAGTTACTTTTTTCACATCTGGGATGCTGAACATGTTTTCAAATGTGAAAAATAAAATATGATTTCAAAGCCATAATCATAGATGTGTTAATATATGTTTTCCTCTTCTTCTTAGTTATGTGTTAATTTTGTCTTAATACCACGTCAATAAGAATCTTTAACTTTATATAAGCAAATTTTGTTTAAATTTTGTCTATAACTATATATGAAAACTTTGCCTAATACATCACTAGTTTATAACAGTTTAAATTTGTACAAATTTGTTAAGTGAAGAAATTATAAGAAATAAACCAGGGATTTAGCTTATACACTTGACACTCTCTGTATAGGACAATTCCCAAGCTGAGCAGTATCCAGAAATCTTGGACACACTCTCACCAGAAGTCAGGAAACGTGTGGAATTTCTCATGGATCTGCAGGTTTGATGTTATTGCCATCTATTCAGTTGCTGTGATCACTTGTATCCATGTGGGGGTAGAAGTGAACTTGTGATCTTGTTTCAATATGCAGAAACAACGTGATATGTTGCAGGCTGAATATGTTGAGAAGCAATTCCAGTTGGAGGTCAGATACTTGAAGCTCTATGAGCCAATTTACAAAAAGGTATGCATATTGCTTATCATGGACTTTGTTTATTTGTAAGATCTTATTGATTTATGAGATTTTGTAGGATTTGTAATTTCATTGGATTTGATGGAATAATGATCCTACTGACAGAATCACTCATCTCAAGGCCGTATAATGGTAACAAATTATCTTTTTACCTTTGAATTGTTTTTGTTCATTACAGAGGTATGAAATTGTGAATGGCATCATAGACTGTACAGATGAAGCAGACAACGCCACAAAGGGTAAGTTATGTACTTTTGTTTACCATTGTAGCCATGTTCATTTTCTCCTGATAGCATCTGCACTGCCTTTTAATTCAGAGAAAGGAGTACCTAACTTTTGGCTAACTGCAATGAAGACTAATCAAACACTGGATGAATTGGTAAGGGGATTTATGTACCTATGTTTTCTACAGTTTCCATTTGTTATAATGGTTATAAATAATTATGTACTTTTTCACTTTCCCTCTATTAGATCACTGAAGATGATGAGGAACCATTAACATATCTTAAAGATATCAAGTGGTGTAGGATTGACGACGACTCCATGAGCTTCAAGCTGGAGTTTTTCTTTGATCCTAATCCTTATTTCAAAAATTCTGTGCTGGAGAAAACATATCATCTGATTGACGAGGATGATCCTATGGTAATGGAAAGAATAGGGTAAGAAATATTTGTTAATCTGCAAGTGTTTTCATTTTCTGCAGATATAGTTTTAACATTTAAACATGGTAGGATGGAGATTGAGTGGCAGCGAGGAAAGTGCCTGACACAAACGATTCTTGAGAAGATGCCACGGAAAAGACCATTGAATGATGGACCACTCACAAACTCAGTAAGACGCAAAAGTTTCTTCAACTTTTTCAACACTCCCCATGTCCGTAAGATGGAGGATCATGATGATCATCATGATGATCACAGTGTTAACAGTAATGTACCTGTAGGTCTCTGATTTTAACTATCTATTATCTAATGCAAAGCTTTCAAATGATTTTCATTGACCATTGCTTTGATGCTTTCTTGGATAGGTAGAAGAGATCCAGAAGGATTATGACTATGGGTAATTACTTGACATGTTGAGTGTAAAGTTGTTTATAGTACACCACATTATGAATTAAAGTCAATATAAAACTATAGTTTCTAACAGATATTAACCTCTGGAAGAAAATGCTGACATTTATGCATTTTTGTTGATGTGTGGAAGTGCAGTTGTGTAATTCGGGACCAAATTATTCCTCGTGCTGTGTCATGGTTCACGGGGGAGGCTACAGAGTGATTTTTGGGATATAGATGAAGATGAAGAAGCTGATAGCATGAAGATTGTATGAGGGTGAGGATGATTAAGAGGAAAAACAAAAGCAAAAGGAAGATCATGGTATAAAAAAGTCCATAATTTTGGCACATTTTGTTTCATTCTTAAACCAGACTACACAGTAGCAGTGTTTTGCTGTGTACAAATACTGTAGATATGTGGGGTTATTTCCGTCATTTTTGCTGGTTGGGTTTTCCTCATGTTTTTGAGAACATCTAAGAAAACTCACAAATCATAATCAATCTCATTCTCCTTTTCATTTCTGATATTTTTATAAGTATTAATTATCCTTTTTGAATTTTATTCTGAGTATTAATAAAATAAGGATACTATTGTTTAAAAAATAACAGTAAAAAATGAAAATAGTACATTTTATAAGTTTTTTACATTCAAAATACTCACAAAAAAAATGAATATTTAATAATAAATTTTGAAAATAACAAAATTCTTGAAAAAAAAATGACACAGAATTTACTTTCTCCATTTTAAAGAAAAACTAAAATGAAATGTTGGTATTATTTACTTTTTAAGAATATATTTTGCATTAAACTAATGGGAAGTGATTTTTAATTGATTTATATGTGTTTTAAAAGCATCCAGTTCAATTCCAGTTTACAACACAAAAAATAATGAAGAATTCTATTATAAACTAAAACTATCTATACATTTTACTAATGTGTTTCTTGTCACACACCATTTCCTACTAGAGATAATTTTTTTTTTACTAAAAATATTCAAAATAATTAACTTATGACCTTTTCCTACTAGAGATAATTTTTTTATTTTTATTCATAATATTCGAAATAATTAACTTATGAAACTATCACATACCTACACAGTGTAATATTTGAATAACTGAAGTGATTTTTTCTGTATTTCAAAAAAATATTTTTTATCGGTAAAAACTATTTTGATTAGCATTCAAAACATTTTTTAGTTGTTACAAGACAATATTTGGTTTAACTTAGTCATCTAAATTTGGTTTCATATCTTCTGGAAATAGTTTTTAAAAGTTTTGATATTATGATAAATAATTGTACCACAAAAAGGGTTGTTCATAATTGTGTCTCCCATATTTTTTTCTATTCTCCAATTATCACTGAGACGATGTTTCATCTTGGAAAATATTTGCATATCATTAGTATGCTATTAAGTTTAATGGTCTTAATAGAGTTTGAATAATTTTTTACAATGTTTCTCCTTCCTTTTTCCATGGTGATAGTGCAGCGCTTTAGTTTAGTATATAACAACAGTATCTTAATGAGTAGAATAAAGTTGTTTATGGAAATTAAAAAAAAAAAAAGTGTTACTTATCCAATTAACTATACTTATCATGAAAAAAACCCTTGTTCCAAGCATGTATTGTTAAATCATGCAATTAAAAGGTTTTTTTTTTATCCACAAATACTAGCTGTAAATACTAATTTTTTTAAACTTTCTTTCCTTTTTATTTTTCTTACTAAACCAACTTTATATTACATTCATGAGTTAAAAGTTTATATAAATAAATGATAAAAAAAAAAATCTTGATAGACATGTAGAATGTGTTTCCAATACATATTTTTTCTATATTTCTTGTTAAATATTGTAAGAGACTAATAACACATTATTTGTTACAGTACAGTAATGAAATCTGAAACTAATAAAATGACACAGATATCAATGATTATTATGAATTTGGTAAGGGATCATGTGTGTTTTAAAACACACTTTTTGCTGGCTGTTTAAGTCAAAGCTACTCTTGCAATGAATTGAACTTTCAATGGAATAGAACTGTTTTAAACACACTATATATAATATAATAATGTTTGGTTTCAGTTGATTTTTGCCTTCTTCATGCTCCAAGCACTCAATTTTGTGATCTTGACTGAGGAAGTTCCATTGTTGAAAACATATAACTGTGCCTTGTCATTGATTGCTATTGTGGGATAGACCCTTGCTGTGATGCAGGCCCTTCCTTCTCCCTCAAAACTTTCTACCACAGAGTGATCAATCTGTGAATGTGAAAAATAAATCTTAGTTTATTGTTTCAAATATCAATAACTAATTCATGATTCATTTTCTCTGATACAATATTAAATTTATTTTAAGTTGACTTTGTATATAGATTATATTAATCATATTGAAGAAAATCTAACAACTACATGGTCACTACAATCCACAAACTTACTTTTCATAATAAACTTTGTTTATAAGCTTTCATAAATTACATTATCAACTCACCAAAGTTCTTAGAGAGAGCTTTTCGTGGAGAGGGTCCACGTCCACAAAAGTTCCATAGGTGGTCTTGTCGTTATCATTATTCAAAGAAGATCTGTCAAAGTATAATTTTTCTTTGCTTAATCAGAGAGAGAAAGGTTTGGAGTATCTCAAGTTTGACAAGTAACAAAGTTTAATGAAACAAAAGAAAAAACATGTACATGGAAAGTGACATACCTGCTTTGGTCGCTACACATGAGAACCAAATTTTTATTTTGGTATCTAAATATTCTAAAGAACACTGCTGTGTACTCTTGCAAGCCACGAGAAGCAAAAACCAGCAAACCAAAGGGTCCCAAGCCACCTTTTACGGCTGCACCCTTTTGCCCACACAGAATTTGAGGATCTTCCCAATGGTCCAATACTTCGGCCTTTCCAAACTCATTCACTTCAAATGAAATTTCAACGTCAGCCTGCCAACAAATTATCAATATCCCTTTATTATTGCACCAATAAAAATGCAAGATTTAACATGTTGCAGATATAGTAACAGTATATTTATCTGCAAAGATTGTTCTATCATGCAGTAAAAACTACCTGTGCCGCAGTAACACCAGCCACTTGAAGAATTTCACCACCGTTGACCACTTTGGAGGGCCAGTGGACAGGCTTCACACGCAAGCTTTCAATTTCAACCACCGGCCATTGCACCAACTGTTTCCCCGATTTGTGAAGCCAAATGGTCCTTGGAATAGTCTGCAAAATCAAATATTTTTATCAACATAAATTTTTGTATACAAAATATCAAACTGTTTATCATTAACCATGCTCAATAAACCAATCTAATTAACCATGTAATTAGTTCAAGGCCTCACTTTAGTATAGAAAATGATAATAAAATCAAGAAATTAAGTCCAACTTACATGGATACCGGCCCATCCTTTCTTGATATCATCAGCAACACTTGAGGATTCGTTAACCCAACCGAACAAGACCCTTCTGTTCTTTCCATCTTCAAAAATGGTTTTTGAGGCATAATATTTTCCATAGTCGTGTCTTAAAACGGGTTTGCTATCCTCAAATCCACTATCCGGAGTGAAGATATCCTTGGCATAGTCATAACTCCCAATCAGATAATAATCATGCTTGGTATCATCCAAGCTAACCTTGAGCACATGCCTAACATTATCACCATTCACTGATGTGTCAAGACCAGTAGTTAACGGGCTCTTGTTCAGAACTGGATAGAAATCAGGGCACTCCCACATTCCAGTGCCTTCTGCTGAATGAAGGGGGTGTTCTGATTGGACCCAGTTAACAAAGTTCTTGCTTTTGTACAAAATTGCCAGACCCCTTCTGTGTACTTTGCTTCCAATCAGCACCCTCCAGTACCCATCTTTGCCTAGCCAAGCAGTGGTGGGGTCCCTGAACGAGCTAGAATTGATCTGGTTAGCTTGAGTTGGTGCCATTAGTGGATTTTTGGGTGACTTAACCCATTCCCTGAGTAAAGGGTCAGAGAGGTTTTTGGGTATGGCCAAGTTTTGAACTTGGTGATTGTTGGGGTCAATTCCTGTGTATAAAATGGCTGGTTTTCCCCCTGGAAGCATAGTTGCTGAGCCTGACCAACAACCGTTGATATCAGATTGCTGAGAAGGGTAGATTGCATAATCTAGTGGAGTCCAATTCACTAGATCCTTTGACACTGAGTGGGCCCACACAATATTGCCCCAGACAGCACCTTTTGGATTGTACTGATAGAACAGATGGTAAAGTCCCTTGTACCTCATTGGTGCTGCACAAAAAGCCACACAAGAATAAATATAACACAATATATTGTCTATAATTATGCATGTTTTATACATATGTATAGCAGAAATGAAGGTGTGACAGAGAATAGAACTAACCATTAGGATCTGCATGATATCCCCAGCATAGCATCAAATGAGAAAAAAAGAAGCAAAATGAAAAGTAGTTAGCTTCTCATACAAAATATTGCTGTAAGGAAAGAAGATTTTAGACTATTTGGTATTGTAAACATTGTACCATTTATCCAATTCTTGGGGGGTTGAAAATGATAAGCAGTTCTGTAAGGTTGATGATCAGATGAATGAGAAGAAAGAGTCTGAAGATTTCTGTAAACATGGTGGGTGGCTTCAATGGGAAGAACACCATTGCCATAAATGAGAAAGAATATAGCACACAAGAAAATTGGAGAAATCTGCATGGTGGCTTTCAATGGATAATGAAGTGAGGTGAAGAAAAGTTGTGCCTCATGTTATCTATTTATAGATTCGGATCTTCTGCAATTTGGTAAACAGTGTTGCAATGTTGACTTTCGAAAATTTATTGTCTTCACACAAAATATTGACAGTTGTACAAAATCATACATCATCCTTTATGAACACAAGTCATCAAGAGTTTTGAAGTGAAGAGCATAGTTCATCTTTGCATGGAAAAAACTGCTGGCTATTGTTGAAATTTGCAAATGGGGTATGGCAGAAAATTCTTAGTTTTCTCAGCAAATATTTAGAAAAATCAAAGATGAAGTCAGAGAAGCATATCTAGGAAAAAGAAGTGTGTTGATTTTTATTTTTCTTATTATTAAAATAATGTTGGAAGTCAACTAAAAGAAGTTGCAGTTTTTTTTATATCCATTTCCATTAAAGAATATAAGTTCTATGTTATTACAGAGAGTCAATAAAATACAATTATACTGTTGTTTTTCTTTCTCGTGGCTTCCCACAGTTCCTTCGCAACTTGCTCACGTAAATTTTAATATTTTCAAATAGATTAAAAAAAGGAGAAAAAAATTAGAAATAAAAAATCGGTTTCTCTAGTGTGACTCTTCAACACACCTTAACGTAACTACTGTTGAAACTTGTTTTCCAACATCGTGTTCACATGTGAGAGAATAATCTGCTTTTAAAAATATTTATTTTTCATATTATTGTTTTTTTACTTTTATAACCCTATTTTTTATTATTTTTTTGTTTTTAATTAGTTGTTTGTTTAAAAAATGCAAAAAAGTATAAAAAATAATTTTTACAAAGATCGATTGCTAATTTGTGTATATCAACTTTTATCTATTGAATATATTTACGTAATAAAGTTTAGAGTATTTTCAGTGTAAGATCTTTTTTTACAATCTTGTACTACTTCTTGATAGATCTCTTACGTAATGTCACTGTAAGATTTATTAATATTTTTTTAATTTATACTCAAATGGTATATTTCATTTTAAGATCTTAACTAACTTGTATAGGTCTTATAGTAATTTTTTTTTTATTTTTTTTTGTACTTGGAGAGAATTTAAAGTATGAACTTTCTTATTATTTTGGAGACTATTAGAGAGTTCTAACTCAATTTTCATAAAAATGTTATCCTCCTTTTAAGACAAAATGTAAATGAGAAATTTTATATTTAAGATGTTTATTGAAGATCTAAAACTAAAGATGTTTTAATAGCTTTTTTATATTTTTCTTATGATGTTTTTTTTTTTCAATTATCTTTAATGCTTTTAATTTTGTTTATTAAAAAAATGAGATAATATAATCTCTTCCATCCAATTTATACATGAATCACTATTATAAAGTTGTTCCCATCAACTCACCTGTTTAAAAAAATAAAATCAAATTACAAATATTCAAAATAGTAAAATGAAATTTAAAAAATTACCATGATAATAAAAAAAAATAGTAAAACAATAAGTACTTAACGGAGTGAAAAGAAAAAAGAGATGGACAAAGGAAACAAACCAAAAGGGGAAGTTTCGTAACGTGTGTTCATTTTAGGGTTTTTTTTCTTTTCGTGATATTTAATGATAATCTGCAACTTGAAACAAACAGAGGAAACCACTGAATCAAAGTTATCCATAGGATTAAAGGGTATGAACACATGAAATGCAACTACGTTGTATTTAAACCAGAGGATAATTTCAATGTTCTTTTTCTTTGTTTTTTCATCAAGTGCTCGTGCTTAATCACTTTTTACATTACCTAAAACTCTGGGGAATTGATAGTGTCCAACTCAGAATAATGCTGTGCTTATCTACAATGGCTACAACTTTTTGTTTGGACCATAAGTTTCAAGTTTTTCTTCTACCATTACTTCCATTCATCTATATCCATTTCAAGATTCATATTTAATTTCACGTGATTGCATTCAAAAGTAAACCCTTCCGTCAAAATAACCTTTTTCTTATAAAAATCAACAATTTTTTCTAACATGAAGTAGTATTTATCCTATACATAGCAATTAATTTAATGTCAATTGTGTCAAAGATTTAATATTTCACTATTCTGTTTCTTCGAAAAAAAGTTAAGACAGTGGAAAAATTTAAAAACTTTATTACATTTTTCCTAACTTTCAAAATTTGGCAACATGAATTTTTTACATTTTGACCTTTCGCTTTCGTAATTTATTGAAATACTTATTACCTGCTATTTAAGTCTTTGAAAAATGGTAAAAGCATTAGAAGGGTAATTTGAATTTTTGTTCTCTTCAACTTTTACAGCCACCAAATCACTTGATCATTGGAGTTATTCAATTTATTTAGAGAAATGTATTCTATCACTATTATATTTTTAATTATACTTTTGATATTTTTAAAATTTATGTTTATGTTTATTGTATGAAAGATAGTAAAAGTTAAGATAATAAAACTATTATTAAATGTTTTCACTTTAATCATATATATGTTACAGAAAACTATACAAATTTATAAATTTTGACGGCATTAGAAAACTAATGGCTAAAGGGTTTGAATCTTCTAAAGACTAAAAGATTAGGGAAGAGTTTGGTCAAGTGTATAATTGGTTAAAATATAAATATTTTATTAGTTAGGTTAAAAAGTTTATAATAAAAAAAATTTACTATTCAAGTTCTCTCTACCTAAAATTTAACTATTTAAATTATTATACTTTTTTCTAAAATTGAGTTAAATATTTATTCTTTTTAAAATTTAAATTTTTTAGATACAGGTTAATATAGAAGAAAATATATTCTAATAATCATAATTTTATTCAGAGTAAAACTTTTTTCTTGAACTCAAGGAAATAAAATAGTTATTTTTTATTTTAAAGGTATATTTCTTTAATTGAAAATTTATATATATATATATATATATATATATATATATATATATATATATATTTTTTTAAATAAAAATATATATATATATATATATATATATATATATATATATATATATATATTTAAGTAAATTATGTAATATTAATATTAAATGTAAATAATGACCTGCGAAACATAAATAATAAGTGTAAATTGATGTTCACGATTATATATAGAATTTAAAATATTAATTGATTAAAAATGTATATGAGTAATTGAGTATATACATAAACTAAATATATAAATAATTGAGATAGTTAATATGAGATTATATATACTTGATAGTTTGAATTTATATATTAAATATTAGAATTTATATAATATATATGACTGATTGATTATCTAAATTAAGATATATATATATATATATATATATATATATATATATAAATGAAGACATCAAATCATATAAGTAACTGAAAGAGAGAATTATCAATTTTAGATATTTAAATTTATTTGTATTTAGAAAACTAAAATATACAATACTTATATAAAAATGTATCTATCTCTACTAAAACTTTAAAAAAAAATGTCGCTAAATATTTCATGAATATCTAATGAAACTAGGACGAATTTATTTGACTCATGAATTTATTATCGTGGATAAAATGAATGAAAATAAAATTGGTTCACTGTTATGCCATTTATTACATAATTTATTTTTGAACTTTATGACCAGATTTATTATATTTTATATATAAATAAATATAATATTATACGTATAAACAAATATAGTTGGATAGAGAAGAGAAATAAAAAATTAATTTACGTTTTTTTATGATTTTTTTTTTAATTAATATGTATACGACTTCTGTTGAATATGGAGTCTCGTTGATAGTGTTTTTGCAGTAGTACAAATCTCGCTCTCAACACTACCAATTGCCAAAGGTTTAATTATACTTTATTAGCAAAACGCGTGAGTTTTGAAAATAAAATATAGAAGCTACAATTAATTATTCTTTTAAATAATATATATATATATATATATATATATATATATATATATATATATATATATGTATAAACTTTTGGAGCTACTCCGAATTTTTTAAATTTTAGAGGGTGGAAAAAGCAATTAAATCCTTTTGATATGAGAAAACAATTTGATAAACTATAGAAAATTGATCAGGTACTATTTTATTAATTTTAAAACCTAATTTAACTCATTATTATATTTCTATAAACTAAATTAATAAAAAAATAGATTGGAGACAGAATATCTCCTTTTTCCACCCTCGTGTTCATACTTAAAATCAAAGCATACAATTACAAAAATATTTTCAATTGTTTATCTAAATACTATTTTTTTTTTTTTGTGGGTTAAGGTGGGTTTGCATGAATTGATTAGAAGGAAAAAATGACTCATAATCATGTTTATGAAATTTTAATTTGTTTCATCCGGAAATGAAGGGTTCTTCATTTTTTTATTTTTTATTTTATTTCTCTACTGCACGGGTACAATGTTTTTTAATGTAAACGTTGAAAACCATCATTTAATCACCAAATTTTTTAAATAAAAGTGGTAAATTCTTTCTGACTATTATTGCTTTGACTTTTGTTGACCAAATTACAAAGTTTTTATCAGTGCACCTTTACATCGTACAACATGAATCACCATTAAAATAAATATTAATAACTATTGTAAAAATTATTTTAAAAAACATGGAAAATTACGAGCAAATTTCCAAATAATTTTCACAATTTTTTATTCCACTGTGGGAAAGTAACCATCAACCCTAGTAATTAATGTTTTGCCATATGGTTCATTCAGATTACTCTATAAAAACGAAAAACAAAAGGTCGTGGTAATGAGATATATAAAAGTGTTATTTTTGCACCACGTTTTTAGAATTGAATTTTTTATGGCTTTATTAGGTGCGCTTAACTTTTTTTAACCAACGTTCATCTCATGCCATTGAATTTAATGGACCTAATTGTATATAATAAACAATTAATTTGTTCACGTTAAATTTTTATTACTTTTATATGATTATTTTATTATTATATAAGATTTCATAATGATATTTAATAGTTAGTTTTTGATATTTTTATATTACATTATTTAATTCAACCATTATACTATTTACAATATTTATTTTAATATCTTGAAGTTAAACTTGAAGATGTTGTTGACATAATACAAGATAGTTTTTTTTTTTTTTAAATTTATTAATTATCATAATAAAAGTAAGATGCCTACTTAAAAGCATAATATGTTACTTTATTTTAAATTTAATTGAAAATTATTAATATAATATAATTATTTAAAATGAAAAGGATTTATTTAACAGTAATTTTTTCACAAGTTTATAATTGATAAATCTATTTCAATAATTTCATATTTATCAGTTACTTTTAACGAATAATTTTATCAAACAGTTTTTAGAAAACAAAATTTAAATTAGTAACTATGAATTATTTCAGATTTTAATATCAGATCATTTTATAGTTTGACTTTGGAATGCATCAATAAATTTAATTCGTAATTAATTTATAGCACATCAATCTATTCTGGACCAAGTCAGTTATTAATGCTAAACCTAGGTTATCAAAATTCACGATAAATTCCAAATTAATTTAGGTAATTGTCATTTTCATAATTTGATCTACCTACCCTATGGAAAAAATCGTAATTACATTCATAATTTTCCTTAATCCAAAAGAAATAATAAAAAAAAAAAAACCTTGTTTTTCTTCTTCCCGACAACACTGCATAAAGCCCAATCATTTTTCTTCAATTTTATTAAAATTTTCTTAACATAATAACTAGTATATGTTGCAATCTATTTTTTATTTTTATTTTTTTACTCTTTTTCGAATTTCTAAAATTAAAAAAAATTGTATATTATTAGGCCAATGAAGATATACTCGTCTTATTGATTTATAGTTTATCACAACAGCGCTATTTGAAATTTATTTAAATCCAAATTTGACCACTGATATACGTAATTTCAGAAAAAATATTTAAATAAAAAATCGACCTCTTTAATAATTAAAAAAATATTGTAAAAATTAAGTACAATACGTTTTTCTTTTTATAAATCTCAGAATTAAGAAATTGGTTAATTTGGTTCATGATATTAAATGTCTTAACTTTATACTTTTTAAAACTATATCTAAAATTAATAAAACACTTACAAACACTTAACATTAAAATATTCCACCAAATGTTTATTGAATTAATAAAAAAATATTTGTAAGAAAATAACTGATATAAGACAGGTTATATACATATATATATATATATATATATATATATATATATATATATATATATATATATAATATTCATCACTTTAAATTTGAATATTTTAAAGATGTATCATTAAATCGTTTATTTACCGATAATTAAAAATTAGGTTAATCAATTAAGGGTGAGATGAGTGTAGGTTAATTCTTACTTTCTAACTTTGCGATTTATTCATTTACTATCGCCCTACTCTAGTAATAATATTTTAACATTAATTCTAATTAAATGTTTATAGAATGAGAATATAAATACACATTGGAGATGGAAGATTTACAATAATTTATAAGGAATTGAGTTGAGGGAAAAACGGAAAAACTATGAAAAATAAAACCAATAATTGAAAGAAAAAAAATGAAAATTAACACAGGTGATGCTGGATTATAATTTAGAAAAGTAACTACATTATCAACATAGTCGATTCCAACTTTATAGACTTTGGATTGGGCCAACGTTTTCGGACTCAAACCCCGCTGGTCCGGCGCAACTATTTATGAGATCCATGTCAATTTGGCAAAGAGAAGGTACTTATTTTCTCTTCACACATTATATTTAAATATGATTATAGAATTAGTACAAGTACATCTTAAGAAATAGAAGTATAAATATAAATAAAGTAAGGAGTATGTGTATTAGTCTATTATTAACATAAGGGTGTAAATGTTTATTTCAAAATTAGAAAAAAAATATATATGAATGTAGTTTACAAATATATTAGAAGTGGATGCAATTTTATTTTCTTATAGAACTGTATTTTGTATATTTTAAATATTAATATTCTTAATTTTCATAATTTTTAATTAATTTTTTCCAGTATATTGTTTTTAAATAGGAAAGGGCATGAGTGACATTTTATTAAAAAGATAAAAGAAATGCATGTAGTTTTACTAAAAAAAAAGGAGGTGAATGTTTTTAAAACAATAGAGAGAGGGTGTGTTGAAAATTTATTAAAATTTTAAAAAGTGATGTCTATTCAAAAATTAGGGGAAATGTAAATACTATTTAACATGATTTCATGGAAGATTAGTATAAAAGTTAGATTTTTTATTTTACAGATAAATTATGCAAATGAAAAAGGTTATGATATATTTCATAATAAATTATATGAAAGGAAATATATTTGATTAATTTTTTGCAATTATTTCTTGATTAAAATTTTGTTGATTGTCATTAATTATAAAAAAAATACGATGCTATTCTAACCAAATTATCAGTGAAGATGTTAATCAATTTATTTCAGATTACTCCATATTAATTCATATTGACGAGTTTGAAACTAAATAAACAAATGTATAATAGTCAGAAGAAAAGTTTTAATGTTCACAATAATGTTGTATTGAATGAATTTAACATGCTATATTTTAAACCATGCTTGTAAACAACTTGGATAATATACCAAATTAAGTCCGTTTCGGTAAAAATTTCATTATTATTATTTTTTTTTAAATCTCAACTATCTAGTTAATGATTTTTTCTACAAATTCATGACTTTTTCCAGGGTAAGTTAATATATTGTCTAACCTAATTATTCTTCAATATGAACACTTAGTGTTTAGAATTGTTTTGATGATTTAAAACTTGTTATTATTTTATGAATAAACATTCGTGATTCATGCATTAGTTTAAATATTCTTATATTTATGTCTAAGTTTATTACGATTATCTTGTTTTAAAAGCTTTAAAAATTTTCCAAATTTTTTTTATTTAAAAAGAAGTAAATCAATTATACTAAAACATAAGTGATTATAAAGAAATTTTCAATATTTAGTGATTGGTATTACTGGCTCGTGCTTCTATGTATTTTAAGAATAAAATATTAATAATGGCGATTAATAAAAAATAGATAATTACATAACCATCATTTTTAGTATTATAAATAGTTTATTTTATTTTATTTTATTAATTTTAAAATATAATTAAAAAATAGAAATGTTAGATCCTTTGTATATTGTTATAGATATATAAATTATCTTAATTTATAGTTGACCATTACAACTAAACTAATGATTACATCAAAATATAGTCAACGTCATAATTGAATTCTAACATTTAATCAATTATGATTGAAAATCATTTATTAGACGGTCCCTGATTTTTTTTCCAAGTTTATTAAAAACAAAATAATTAATTATAGTTTGTAATAACTGATTAACTTTGTTTTATAATTTTTAAATGTCTTAAAAAAATTATAAATTAAAATATTATCTTATTACACATTTTGCGTCAAGAAATATTTCAAGATCGGATATGATAGTTTTATTTAAAAATTCTTTTTGGGAGAGAAGCTGTTAACTCAAGATTACAATAAGCTTGTTAAAATATCTATATTTTTTTTTTTAATGTTACAATATCTATCTTTAATATTAATATGTTTTGTATTTTAGTTACGTCAAAGTGATAATTCTTTTTTATTTTCATTACTATTTTTTTTTTTGTAACATATAGGATTGATGTAGTTGTATAGCAGGCTTTCATACTTTTGTATTATTCTTTTGAATAGGTTTCAAAGAAATGTAAATTATTATTTTGCCTAATGTATGTAAAGTGTATATATAATTGAGTTTTTTAAACACTATAGAGCAGTTTAACTCACATTGTTTGGATTGATGTAAATGCATGTAAAATCAAAACAATAATAACTTTAGAAGACAAATATAAATATTTTATCCTTTTAATATTTATAATATTTTAAACAAATAAATTTAATTATTTTTTCATTAGTAAATATATGTTTCTTTCATACGTTTGAATTTTCGTCAAAGTATGAATATTTAATAAGCAATTTGGTGCTTTCTACATGTGTAGAGAGAGAAAAAAAAGTTTATTTTTTGCAATTGGTCCTCCAATTATATAAACACAGCTCCATCTCGGAATCCAATAAAAAATTAACACATTTTTACTGTTGAAATCCTCATCCCAAAATAATAGTGGATTAACACCTTTAATTCTAAAAAAATATATTAAATAAAAAATATGTTCTAAAAATGGAAAAACCACACTGTTTTTGTCTTTCTTCAAAACCTAACTTTCAAAGCTAAACATATTTATAATCCAAACTACCACAAAAATGGTGAATCCTAGCAAACCACCAGCACCTCCACCTTTCCACCCAACTTTCTTTCATTTCAATAACCTCCCCTTCTGGGAAAGGCAAAATTAAGGAATCAGAATAAACACAAATTTTCACAGCTTCATATATTTTCCTTCATCACATGTTCTTTCCTTCGCAACGAAAATATTAAATAAAACCGCAATTACATTTTACTTAATTAAAAGTAAAATGATTTTATCATAATAATTTATGCAGGAGTTGAATGGTGTTACATTCACCTTTTTATATTAGGAAATAGTATTTTAATGACAGAAATGAGCTGGGAGCGCACATTGTGTCTTGGTCGTGCGAGATCCCATTTAATCATGGAACAATAAAACAAGATAATGACAAAACAAAATATTTTTCTATTCCCAATTTTCTAATGGTGCAGACAACACAACCTCATTGAAAACTGAACTAACATAAAAACAATCTAGTTCTGCTGTACCCACATACACCTTAAGTATTGTAAAAACATAAAATATTCGTACGTATGAATCAAATTGTAATATATTTAGAAACATTCATGTATGTTACATAATCAAGCACAAGAACCAAACCACTACCAGACATATGTCAACGGGATTCTCAATGCTCAATGCTCAATATATGCATTATTTGGAAAATTTTCAATTATATATATATTTCTACTGTTTGCAGATGCCAGATCCATTTGTCATACACAGTGGAACCGTCCCATTCCAAGCTAACTTCACTCTATTTTTTCTACATCTAAACCATGGCACTTCAAACTGAAAAAAAGTCCAATATTCAATCATTGAAAAATTCTTCTTCTAATGAAGCAAAGAATTTCATGTAGAGTGATGATTCTTTTTCTATTATTGATTCTGGAGTCAACTTTGGCATGAGTATCAGCAAAGGAAGTTATAGTATATACTTTGTTTGAACTTTAAGATGAAACTCATAAGAGAAGCTAAAGAAAATCAAAAGATGTTAAATGAGAAAAACTATGTATTGTAGAAGAGTTACCTAAGGAAAGTATAGGAGAGTGAAGTTTGTACTACTGTTGCAACATTAATTGTTTATCTTAATACTGATAATGACCATTACGAAATGAAAATGACAAGGCCGACAGAAGATTGTATAGGAGCATAAATGAAGAAGATGCAGAGATTGAGATAAGGGGGGACACTATGGATTTCGGTACGTTAGGCATCTTTGTCAATGCAGATGGATAGATCCACCTAAGAGATATGTGTGTAACCATGCAAAAATTCTGGGAAATTTTTCAGATTTTTTTTATAGTTACAGTGATGATGGAATGAACTATAGGAGAAGTATAAAATAGATGGAGAAGAATAAAAAAAGAATTAATGGCAGAACTGAGAAGCTTTTGGCCATGCTGGTTGGAATTTAATCAATGAATCAATCATGTATGTGACTGTAAATTTAGAAAGCAAGGAGGGTCCACTACCAATGATGTTAACACAAGGGAACTTCTCTCTTCCTATCATTCTCTTTCACTGTTCTTCTCTCTCCAAATGCCTGTGGTATACATCTACCTATCTATCTATCTGCATATACAAATGATACTCTCTTTTTACATGGTTTGCTTTCGCACCCCTTTTTTCTGCTTACTTTACGATATAAGGGAAAGGGGAGGGAGAGGGGACTGTACATAAACAAAGCTTTATAGCAAAAATAATTGAGCTTGATTAAAGGCAACATATATTATAAATAATAAAGAAGGAAAAGATTTTTCTGGTGTTGAGAAAGAGAACAGAGGAAAAGACAGAAAAGCGCGACGTCAGAGTTAGCTGTAGGGTTCTCCTTGGTATGTGGTTTCTGGTATTGTTTTTCACTGCCTCAGATATAGAGGGAAGAGACTACTTCTTCTCATCTTCCTCTCTCTCTCTCTGGTTTTTGAGCTTTGAGTAGCTGCTTCTATTTTTTTTTTTTTTTTTTTTTTTTGGTTCATATTATTATAGCGTGGACATCACTGGATTTTCTTGG
>Ga0209700_101115_pt1 | contig 54359 bp, 22 predicted proteins | sample SiratroredBW_FD_187528 | JGI IMG/M metagenome (GOLD analysis project Ga0209700, IMG submission 187528) | Root nodule microbial communities of legume samples collected from California, USA - Siratro red BW (SPAdes) (version 2) | ecosystem: Host-associated > Plants > Roots > Nodule | place: USA...
TTGTATAAATACCCTATCATCTTCCCTACCATTAAGCTGATTAGATATTTAGAGGGTCGTACCCAGAACACCCTGATATGTAAGTTTTTGTCATGGTTTGCTCCCGTTTCATGGTGGAAAGAACAAGTTCACAAAGAAGCAGAGAGACTTCATGTTTGGAAGAAAGATAAAGAAACAGGAAAGAAATTTGTCTCTCTTTTTACAATCCACAGACCCTACTTCAAGCATCCTAATAAACATCTGTATACTCATAGCCAGGCTTTATCATATGCAACTTATCCAAGCCTAAGAGAGTTCATGCAGACCAGCGAACCTCCTTTTTACAAAGAAGAACTAACTCTTCATTTGCATGAGATCAATGGTTCAAAAATAACTCAAGACCCAGCATCTTCCAGCTGCAACATGTTAAAAGAAATTGAATTGATCTGTCAACCACAATGGGAAGTTCCTCCGGATGCAATAAGAGAAGAATTCAAACAAGTTCACACAGAAGAATTCCCGCCTAATGACACTCCAGTCTATACATCAAACTTGCTCTGGCAAGAATGGGATGAAAGTGGCCTCTCAACAGAACCAGACGGTGAGTGCTCCTATCCTCCAGGTCATGACACCTGGCAAGATTCTCAGGACCCTTGGCCTGATCCAAGCACATGGAATACCTGGCCCTCACAACAGACAAATGAAGACCCTTGGCCTGATCCAAGCACATGGAGTACCTGGCCCTCACAGCAGACAAATGAAGACGCGTGGGAAACAAGCCAAAACGCGTGGCCCCCTTGGCCTACACCACCGAAATAAAATCTGCTGAGTCATAAAGAGGGAGATTCAGTATTATCTCCAGGAAGAAAAGACAAATCTACTTTTGACAAAGAAGAAAGTACTTTGTGTCTCGTCCCCTTTCAACTTTTACTTTATGTCATTTTATGATGGCCATCGACTTTATGTCAGCTATCATCTTTACTTAAAATTTGATATAAAATATATAAAATTTTATATATTTTTAAAATTATTTAAAAATTTATCACATGATCTAATCTTAATAGATAATATAATATTTAAAATAGGTAATTTTTCATTATTAGATAAATATATATAAAAATAAATAAGTTATGTGAAATTTGATAAATATGATCATAAAAATAATACAATGAACTTGGATTGGCTAAACGGATATATCTCACCACATAGATAATAGATAATTGCTTTACCTAATTTGAATTTAAAAATGATTATATTATATGATTGTTGTTTATAATATTTTTTATTATAACTTATATTTAAATGTGTTAACGTTATATTTGAATTCTTTTAATGTTATATTTAAGTGATTTAATGTAGAAAAATAATACTAATAAATATAACCATTCATTATTTAAAAAAAAGGCAATAACAATTTTAAAAATTTTAAGTCATTTTTAATCATGGTTCTTTATAAATAATTGTTAAAAGTGAAGAAGTTATAACTCTTATAAGAGGATCATTGTTATAAAGATGACATGCCATTTTATAATAAATTTATTGATAATATTAGATTTTGACTATGATTTTATAAATAACTATAATCCGAAGTTACAATCAATTTTTTTTATTCCACTTCTTTCTATTAGTTATTCTTTCTACACAAGTTCTTTACGGTTTGATGTATTGTCATCATTCATAATTTCTATTATGCTTTCACAAGAAAAAAAAAAAGATTGTATTGTCATTATATTTTGTTAATCTTATTATTATTGTTATGTTGTCATGTTGATGCTATTGTATGTACCGAAAAAGAAAAGAAGAATGGTCGTATATTGGTGAGAAGAAGACGAACAATTGTACCTCTATAAAAAGAAAGAAAATAATTATATTATCATTATCATGTCTTTGTGAGAAGAAGAAAAAAAAAAAGAAAGATTTTGTCATCGTTGTTATAAAAAATTTTTATTATGTGAAAGAAGTAACCATGATTCTTTTTCTGAATCATCATATTATATCAACACAAACAACAACACTTACAATTATTATTATATTATTTTACTTTTAACACTTACAATTATTATTATATTATTTTACTTTTAACAAGGACTAAATCAACAATGATTTTAAAATCATTGTTATAAGTTTTTGTTAACTTATCGCAACTGGGATCACGACGGGGATGACAAACAAAATAATTTTAAAATCAGTAGAGTCGCCACTATAGTTAATATGGAAAACTATAGAAAACCAAAATAAGAAAATGATCTGCGAAAGCCGGATTAGGGTCTAGGTCCGGGAGTCGGTTACGTGTAGGGAAGGTGTTAGCACCCTACAACGCCCGCCCTAAGGCGGTATCTTTAATTAATTGAGATAAAACAGATGTGGTTTTCAAAAATATTTATTTTTCCCTAAAAATAAAAATAAAGATAATAAAAAAACAAATACACAAACAAAGAAAATATTTTTAAAAATTTTGGGCCTGACAAGGATTAACCTTGCTCTTACGTATTTCTATTCCCAATGGAAAATCAAGGATTACGTAGTTCTGGAAAAATTTTGTTTGTTGGAATGTTTAATATCTTTTAATTTTGAAAATTTTATATTTTTTTATTTTTGAAGGTTTTAATATTTTTTATTTGAAAAATAAACTTCAAATTTAGATACTGTATACGCATGCGGTCTTTTAGTATTCCAATCAAAGTTAAATTTCGTCTATTTAATAGAATTATTTTATTTATTGGATGTGAATAACTTTAAAATATAAATAGGGAAATGAATGAAGAGAAATAAAAGATCTAAACTTTATTAGAAAAATGGGGTGCTGATGTGTGGTTACTTGGAGTAGGGTAAATCATGGGTGAAGGCACAGATTGGCAAAGTGTTGGGAAGTGTATTCAGGGGGGTTGGTGGCTATGTGGGAGACGCTTAGAGGGATGCAATTTGGCGTGAGAAGTAGTGGAGGTACAGCAGCGTGTGACTGCGTGGAGGTGTGTCATGGTTTTGGAGGTGTAAGCCTGCATGGCTGCACGGAGGTGCAAGTGGGATGCAGGAGTTGCGCCGGAGGGGCTGTTTTGTGAGTTTGGTGTTGGCTTTATTAGGTAGCTTAGAAGAATGAAGGGAATTATGTCTAATTCAAAGCCACGGTGATGGGTGGAGAAGGTTAGCGTTTGGAGTGTGACGGGGTGTGGAGCGGAGGTGCAGGTTTGCATGGTGCATGTTGCATTATGGAGGGGTTTTTTATGGTGCAACAGGAGGTGCTTACGGTGGGTTAAGGAAGACACGGGTTGTGTTTGGTGGGATGTGGTTTAATGGAGCAATGGGCGCGGGTGCAGATTGGGGTCTTGGTAATATGGAGCCTATTGAGGGTGTTGAAAACGCATTATGCAGATGCTGTGTAGAGTTTGGCTTTGTGTGGAGTTGCTGGCGAGAATTTAAAATGGCGGTGCAGGCTGCGTCATGGGTGATAACAGTTTTGAAGGTTTGTGTTTTGAGAGGCGAGAAATGGAGGTTTAGGTGGGGGTATATTTAGCTGGTACATAGGTTATCACGTATGTGATGTTTGCATGGTCAAGGTAGGGTGTTGTGGAGAAGATGGGGTATAGGTTGCATGGAGGAGATGGTAACGTGCATGTTGGCTAGTGGTACAGGAGCGCATGGAGGTTTAGCCATGGTGCAAGAATTATTGCGTGCTGTGGAGGTGCAGGAGATGCCTACGTGGGATGTGCAGATGGGGTTGTGGAGATTGGGTTATTCATGAAAAGGGGGAGCCTAGGTTGCTGGAAGTATGTGTGAGGCAAATAGGCTTATGGAGTGCATGGAGTTCACGTGGAGGGATTTAGGAGAGTGTTTGGTATTGGAAAATGCATTTGGTCATGGGTGCTTAGGGAGATATGCGTGGAAGTGGAAAAACCATGAAAAGGTGCAGTTGGTACGGGTTTGATTGATTAGAGGCATAAGTTTTGGATGGCGCTCGTAACTGTGGTTGGCTTATATCATGGTACAAATTTGGAGGTGCTGGAAGGTTATTGAGGGGAACATATGGTGAGTTTTAATGACATGAGAGGTGCGTGGAATGGGACATTATGGAAGTAAGACGCGGGGTTTTTGATAGGGGTGTATGCGGCGCATGGGGTGCAACGCTTAGGTGGTACCATGGTGAGGTGTATGTTGAGGAAGGTTTTTGAGGTTTCGGAAGGTGTGGGTTGCTTAGGGGCATGGTATTTGGAGCTTGAAGGTGCAGGCAGTGTGTGTGGAGGTTTTGGAACGGTTTGTTGGGAAGTGGAGCGTTAGAGGTACTATGGTTGGGCTTAGTGGAAGGTGCAGCAATTTAGGTGATGCAGTATGGAGGTGTGGGCTATATTGATGGGTGACAGTGGCATGTTGTCGTCGGCGTAATGGAGGTGTTTAGGTTGCCATGGTGGCAGCGGTATGGATGCAATTTGAAGGAAGAATATAGGGAAAGTGCAACGTGTGTATGGCTATATAGAGGTGTAATGATGGTTCTGTTTGGATTTGTGGCTTAGGGTAGTTTTAGGGGTGCAACGAAACTTAGAATCTTTGCTGGAAGTGCAGGTGGATTGGCACATGGGCATAGATTGGAGGTATGGGTGCAATTGCGTTGTGGAGGTGCGACGCGTTATGGAGGCGTTGAGAATGTAGGGGTGTAGGGCTGCATGGCAGCGTTCGTGGTGCAGAATATTTCAGGGGGCTGCGTTGTGAAGTGTGTGGCTATTCGGTGCAGGGGTTATCTTTGGGAAAGGTTTATTGGAGGGTGGATATTGGCTGCTCATGAGGAGCGCAGGGAGGCGAGGTTGGCACAGTAGGTTTTAGGCGTAAGTGCATATTGGGTTGATGTTCAGTGTGAAATTACCAGCGAACGTGGCATATTTCACAAACCTCTTGAAAGCAAAATCTACCAATCCCTTTTCTTCCTTTTCCGTGTTCTTCTTTTCTTCTTTCCAAACTTTTTCTCTCTTTTCCCAAGCTAGTCCACAATTTCTCTCAGTGCTCTTTTTTCTTCTCTACCGTCTTCTCTCTCTTTCTAAGTTCTATTTTCTTTTTCTATGTCCTTTTTCCTTTTCCAAAAACCGTCCTCCCTTAGGTTATGAGGGGTGACTTTTATAAAAATCCGTGCCCCCGTTCCCCAGTAACCTAAGATACGGAAAATAAGAACCGCTTTTCTATTTTTATTCTTTTTTGTTTTTTTATTTTTATTCATAAAGATCTTCAGAACAGTTTGATTTATTCTTTATTTGTTTTTTTTCTTATTTTTTTTTATTTATTTGAAAGATTAACGTGCAGACCTTTTCAAATGTTTATTTTATTTTTATTTATTTTATTTTTATCATCTTGAACAGAAACTGTTTTGACTCATTCCTATTTTTTATTATTTTATTTTTATTAAAAGAGAGTCGTTCAGAAGATTGACTCATTTCAGTATTTATTTATATTTTTATTTTTAAAAATTGAACTGAATGTGCAGATCAAGAAAAACCCCATTTTTTTTAATTATTTTCTTTTTTACTTTTTATTTTCTTTTTCTTTTGTTTTTCTTTCCCTTTTTTTATTTTCTTTTATTATTATTTTTTTTATCAAAACATTTATTCGGATAAAATCGGGTGTTGACATAACTATTGTCCAATTTTTTTTAGAGTGGTACAAATTACAAAAATATATTTAATTGTAATTAAATATTATGATTTTTACTTTTTAATGTTTATATACAACATAATATTTTATCTTATGCATGAATATATTACAATAATAAATTGTGAATTTTTAATTTAAGGGTTATGTATAGTTCCCGAATATTTATAATTTATAACTTGTATATATTTGTGATATCTTTTAATAAATTTGTTTCAATGATACTTGAACTTGAGAAAAAATGTTTTTATCTGTTTTCAAAAAATTATGATAAACCATAACTAAAAAGATGGAAACAACCATTATTTGTTTTCAAAATTATTATGTTTTAAGCCTTTTGTTTTTATCCCAAAAATTCATTAATGTTTTGCAGATTTTAAGTCTGCTTAATTATCTATTTATAATATATTTTTATAATTATTTATTGATCTGGTTGTATGTCAAGTGTGGTTGTCAAAGCAAAGTTTTTCTTTATTATAATATTCTTAAAAAATTTTGCTTTGACAACCACAACTTGCATACAACCAGATATCAACTGCTGCTGATGTGGTTTAATTGTAAATACATTATGATGTAACACTTATTAAATGTTCCTAGATAATTATGTTCAAACCTTAAAAGATCAATATCTTTGAAACGAGAGAGAGAGAGTAATATGTATCGTGTGTTAACATTAACTTAATGATTTATGATTTTTTTTTTCAGCCTCCGGAAAGAGAAAAACTTGAAAGAATAGTGATTATTTCTCATAAAAAAAGCATGTCCGATAACATATTTATAAAGTCAAATTAAGATATTTGTAATTGAAACTTTATTATTATTATTATTATTATAAAACAAATAATTTGGGTGAGAGAGTAAATATTGGTGATAATCATAAGCACATGAAGAAGGGTGGGGCAGTGTAAATCAAATTGAAGGATATGTAGGCTTTGTTCTTGTACTTGATGTCATTGGCAATGCGAACTTATCACGGGGCCCTGGCCCTTCAAGTGGGGTACATTTCTTCGCATCGCACCTTCCTACTCAAAGCTTAACTTTGTTTTTCTTGCCTTCCCTCGCCGAAAAGGAAGAATGCACAACATCAAATGCTCAACTTCGCCCGTGAAAAGTAAGTAGTTGCGTGCATCTAATTTTTTTTTCTTTCAATACGTCAAACACATGGCAGACTCCTTGCGAAAGAGACACATCTAAACAATTTCATGAATCTTCATCTTTGCATTGCATCTTTCGATTATCATTGTACTATTGTTAACGACCTATAGTGGTATTTAATTAAACCTTCGGTTTGTAGATTCAGCCGTTGATTGATGACCTTCGACTGAGTGCTTAATAGTTCACTAATTAATACACATTATTGGGTGGTTAAGATTTCAAATACGTTGACAAGGATTTGGTTCCTAGATGTGTGATGAAGACAAGTTTACAACGATTACAAAACTTAGATTGATCGTTTTCACGTCCCAAAGAATTTAGTCTTCATATATCTGAATTCACAAATGTGGCTTATGTGGAGTTTTTTTGGTTACAATCTACTTTTTCTGTTACAAAGTGTATTAAATATTTTAAGTAAGAATAAAACGTTTAGTTCAAGTGTTTTCTTCTATGACTGAAGCGTAACTCAAAGAGTTAGCAATCATAAGATATGATTTTGAGTTACAGATGAAATAAATATTAAAAATTGAATAGAATAATAAAAATCTCGGAACACAAAAGCCTTGTAAGTTATATTCATTTTTATTGAAATTCTTAATATCAATATTGATATAATTTAATTTGGTTTCTAAATTGGCCTGCCAAAATTCCTAGTTTATTTAAATCCTAATTTGTTAGATAATTAACTATCTATTTCTAATTAAAAATCATATTTTTTTTTTGTCTTGAGAGTGGAACCCTCTACTTAGAGAATCCAATATTTCGTTTACAAAATAGATTGAAAACCATCCTATACTAAGAAAGCAATAAGAAGCATTAATACAGAGAACACAAATCCAAAGAAATATAATTTCATTATTATCTCAATTCAAAGAAGATTAGATTGAAATTCAAATCATCTTAACAAGGTTTAACTAAAAAAAAAAAAAGGAGTAAACAAAAACATAAAAAAGGAGGCGAAAAGAAAGTTCATAAATCTTGGGAGAGACGTCAATTTCCATACTTGTGTCCTTTTCCAAAAAAATTCCTAAAAGAAAAGGGAGAGAGACAAAGCACATTCGTAGGTGACAACACTGAAAAAAAAAAATGAAGCAAAAGATCTCTAACTCCCTTTTACTAACTATCTTTATAAGTTTGAAAGCTCGACACGAAAAAAAAAAAAAAAAAAAAAAAAAGTGGTCAGTGCATTTTTTGCTTCAAAGGTGATCAAACTCTTATGTATCTTTGGCTACTCTTTGGTCTTTTTTTCTTTATCACGATTCATTTGGAACTTTACTACTCCTTTTTCATTACCTAAAATTAAAACATTAAATAGAAGAGCATAAGTAAAAATTATATTTAAATATAAAAAAATAGAATATATGATTTTCTATTCTAATGCTGCAAAATTTATTTTCGAAAGGATGGTTTGATAGAAAAATTATAATAAATAACTTATAAATAGAAACCAGATATTTCGAAGAATTATAAGTTAAAAATCGAATTGAAAATATTGATTTCAAAGAAAACTTAAGATTTTCAAACTTACATCAACGAAGTCATGAAAACTATTTTCGTTTTTTTTGTAGATTTGGCTAGCTACGTACCGTGATAGACTTATAATAATTAATGCCAAAGATGATTCAACATGGCACACTTGGACGCATGAAAATAAAATATTAAGTTGTATATTATGCATTTTTGGCCTAAGTTATTTATTTATTTACTTTGATTTAATTTATTTTACTAACAAGTCAAACTTATATTTTCATAAAACTCACGAGTTCAGTGCATCACTAACTATCTAGTTAGAAATTATAATATTAAAATTCTAGTGGTGGAAAAATTATTATACTGTCTGTGTTGTTCTAGATAATTTCACATGACATGGTTAAGAAAAAGAATTACTGTAAGAAAATATCAGAAATGATTGTTTTGTAAGCTTTGTAGAAGAAAATGATCGGTGAGAAACATTGGTATTAGAATTATTAGAGGGCAATGGATAATGATTATAGACATGTATGGAATACGCAAGACTTTGAAGAATTAAGGACAAAGTAGCAAGGCCACTCAAGCCTCCATAACTTGGAAGAATCCATTGTACTTGTTTTTATCTTTTCTTTGAACAAATACGTGCTTCTCCAACGCCAATGGAAACCCCCTTTTCCGTCCTTATTTAATTTTATACCAATCTGAGACTTATTTTTTCCAGAAGTCTAAAATGCCGAGAGATACTAAAATAGAACAAAACTTCTAAGTTCGGTTACTAATTAACAATATTGCAAATTACTTTCTTGAGTCGAAACTATACTTTTAAAATGTTATAAGTAAACTTTAATTTGGACTAGCTAACGCAATGAATTGAAAAGAGAGACGTTGAGTGCGCTGCGCTCTACGTACTCAGCACGTAACTATCCATTCACAATTAAATTACAACATCAATGGACTTCAACTTGATAGTTGATACCCCAACTCACCGATATTGGACCTTGGATTTTTATCTAAACATAATCCACGCCTATAAAATGAAATACACTACAGTTATGATGCGCGTGTATTACTCAAACAAAACATGGCATCAGAAAGAGAGCAACCAAATAATCTTTAGCTTTGATTGAAGCTCATCTGAATTTACTATGTTCTACCATTGATATTCCCGTCATAACTTTTGCTTTGAAGATTTGTAGTAACTTAGTGGTATTATCGCTCTGGTAGAAAAGGCCATTCCAACAATCCAGCGACTAGCTAGGACAGCGACACCTCCAAGTGACCACGTTCTTCAACTTCAAGCCATTCTCTCTAACAATGGAAATTAGTTTAACGTCTCTTTTTCACTTGGTTTAACCATTTTAACTAATTTTCCCAACACAAAGATAATTCAGAATCAAAAAACTTTTATTTTCATAATTCACACATAATTAACAGTATCGTCTCAACAGCCAGACTCCGGGGCTTTAAATCAACGATGTTCACAATTTATTTCCTTACATTGGAATCGAGAAACATAGTAATTCACAAACATTAACGTTAACTAAAACAACCCCGGTCCTCCTCTGCAGGTAGCATAACTTTTACTTCGTGGATAAGCATTGGGTCTGGGTCTGACCTTGATGGCATCATCTCCAAATTCGCAGGGCTTGTCTTCGTCGATCCTTCCGATTCCCGCGCTGCGACTCCGGGACATTTTCATTTTCATGGCTGCAGCTTCGCCAAACTGAAAGTCCCTGCCATAGCTTCTGAGTGAGGCGGCCCTTATGAGCTCCTTGAAGTCGTCGTCGCTTGCGGCGGATCTGGTGGCTGAGCCAACGCTGAAGCTTCTGGGAAGCGTGCAGAGTTGGCCGGCGGGGCAGCCCATTGCGGCGTCGACGTTGGATAATTGGGCTGAGCAGCGGATCATGCCTCTGACGTAGATGTCCCTGGCCTTCTTGAGGAACCTTAAGGGTGCCTTCATGTAACTGCTCAGTTTGCTCTCTTTCCTTCTGTCTTTCTGCTTTGTCATGTTGGTTGCAACTTTTCCTCAATCCTCCGTAACTGCTTTAGCGCGTTATCCTCTATTTATATATATAGACACACACTATGCTACGTGTGATGGAAAAAGGTATCTAGCTATAAGTTGTTATTTATGCTAGTTTGGGATTTCTTTTTTGCTTACTCAATTCACTTTCTAAAGTAGGACCTGGATCCTATCCTGTGTATATATTCTCCAACTGGTAGATGCATTTGATAGAGGGTCCGGATGATGATGTATTCACACGTAAAGTCACTTTATAATTGGCACTTTTTTAATTTAGAGAAATCAATGTGACACTTCTTTTCACTTGTAATATATTTTCATGCATTTTTTTTCTATAAAAATTACTCCTCACTTATTATTTAAGTGGTATCCAATTTTTAAAATATTATTTTTCTTTCATAATATAATATAATTGTTGATAATCACTAAATGCTTCTACATCTCAATACATATTACAAAATGACCAAATTTATTAACTCTTACTACGTAACTTTTATAATAAAAAAATATCAAACTTCTCAAAAACACACTCAAGTTCTTTAACTAAAAATAATTAAATTAATTACTCAACTTTATAGTAATTTTTTATTATTTCTTTCTTCTTATTATTCAGGGTATGACTTTGAAAAATATTTACTTTGAGAACAACATATTTTATATTTATTAAAAATCTCATATATTAGAGTGAATAAATGTATAACGAAATTTTAACATAATCAAATTCCATATTAGCAATGTGCCAATGAATCAAGACCATGTTCTTTAGATCTTTCATGTAATTATTCTTTTATTTTTCTTATGTTTCGACTTGAATACCTAACATGTCACCAATAAATCTCTACTCACACCGCTCTCACCATCGGTGACCTACATATAATAATCTGGATGTAAATTGATATATAATATTCATTTTATATACAGATGTGAATACATATATAAAATTTTCTATGTTAAGTTGATTTTACAAATAGATACGATTAAATATGTAAAATTTCGTTTGTAATAATGATTCTATGTACAGATTTAGACTCGTATATAAAATTTATACATAATGTATATTTTATATATAAATTTTGATCGGTATATAATTTTCATAAGTAAATCATGATTTTTTTTATAGTATCAATTATTTAAACAAACCATTTTTTTCTTTGTTCAACCTACTCTAACTATGATTTTAATTTTATTATAGAGATTAAACTCATTAATTAGAGTTGATAAATATTTTCTTAACTAATCCTTAGTAGTGAAAACTTATACCGAAAACCTATATAACTCATACTCAAAAGTATTAGGTGTCTATAACTAAAATATAACAAATAATTTATCAATAAACATGATAATATCAAATAAAATATTATGTTTAACAAATTTGAATTAAGATTATAAGATAATTTAAAATTTTATAATATATATATATATATATATATATATTTATATATATATATATATATATATATATATATATATATATGCAAATTATAACAAATGAGATTTATTAAAGTTACTCATATATTCGAATTATTAATTATTATTACTATTATTAATCTTTTCACAATAATTTTAAGAAAAAAATTAAATTTAAATTATAAAATACTTGTTTCTTATTATCATAATATATATATATATATATATATATATATATATATATATATATATATATAAATATATATATATATATATATATATATATATAATAACAAATTTAAAATTAGAATAAAAAATTTATAAAAAAACTATTATATCAAACAATGTAAATATTGTAAAAATAAAACGAAGTAATTTAACCTTAAAAAACACACACATTTGTTCTCAACAACATTCAAGAGGGGATGTCTAGCTGATTGATACTTATATTTTCAAGTCTTTTATAGAAACACATAAGTCCAATGTCATTCTTCGTTGTAGTCATTATCGTATGAACTCAATACCTCAATCTTTTTTAATTATTGAAAGCCAAAGGTATATTTTAAAAATTGTGAAGGTCTTATTGTAACTATGAAAATTAAAATCAGGTTACCCACACTCTAATATTTCAAAGTATTAGAATATTTATATTTACGAAATAAAGTACAAGAAAAATAAAATAAAACTTAATTCAAGTTTGTGGGTTTTAAAATCTAAAGGTCTTCACTAACCAGAGACCTTGTATAAGGGATCTGCTTGCACATATTATTCTCTGAGTTTCAGTATTATAAAAAAAAAAAAACTATGACACTAGTCTCTTGAGACCAGGGATGGCTCAAGCTCAAGCAAGTAAAGCAACTGCTTTAGGCCTCAAGGTCTTAAAGGCTTCAAAAAAATTTAATATGCTTTAGGCCTCAAGGCCACAAAAGTCTCAAAAAAAATTAATATGCTTTAGACCTCAAGGCCTCAAAGGCCTCAAAAAAATTTAATACTTATATATTATTATAAAATAAAAAATATTTAATTTTAAAATCATACTAAAAAAATTTTAATTAAAAATTTAAATATTTTAACATACTTTAAGTTTACATTGGTGCTATAAATATTATTTAATGACTTTAAATTTATATTGGTACTATAAATACTATTTAATGAATAATATTCTTGAAAATTTCTTCTAATAAATTAATAATATTTTAAAAAAAAAATTCCTATCAAAACATTATAATTTATCTCTTCCCTATATTTTAACAGATTGATATCATCTTTTTATATGTCCTATTATTGTCTGAATCTTCCACTTCTCTCCTTCTTTCTTCGCTTATCTCATTTTTTCCTCTGTCTCTTTGTTTCTTCATAATATTATTTCAATTTATTTTCAATTTCAAATTTCTTTCATTTTATATTTAATCATTCTATAGTGTGCATTTATGTGCGTGCCTTTACTTAGAGATTTTGAGCAGTAGATTGATTGAAGAAGAATTTGTGTTCAGTTTGACTCCTTTTGAGTTATCAATATTTGGTAAAAATAATATGAGATTGATCAATTGATCCCAATTTTTTTTTTATTTTTTCATTATTGTTTAATTAATCTTAAAATAATTTGTGCATATTTAAGGAAGAGAATTCAGAAGTTACAAATTATATTCAAAGACAAGATAATAGAAGTTATAAATTATATTTAAAGACATACCAAAGGACATGATGGAATCATAATAGGAGACTTGAGACTCTTCGATCAAGTTTATTGTTTTGACAATCAAGTTTTATCTTTTTAACTTATAAGTTATATTCAGTGTGATATATATTATAATTTTTAATTTTATATAAAAATATATAAATATGACAACTAGAAAATTTGAATCAGGTTATTCAAAACTTCAAAAAAATAAAAATAAGAGTTGAACTTTTTGTTGAATCACAAAAAGGGACTATGGATAAAGTTATAAGAATAAAAAAAAATGAATTAGAAAATGCAGGTGAGTCTTCTTTAAATGAAGAACATAATAATATAAATTTAATATAAATTTAGGTGAAGATAACAATATAAATATAGGTGAAGACAATAATAAAATAGTCAACGAAGATAATAATTTTGATTTTAAAACTTAAGGATAATAATTTTGATTCTCAAACTTATGATAGTAACACAAACTTTGATTCTCAAACTTATGATAGTAACACAAACTCAGGATAACGAGAATAAAATTGCAAGACAAAATTATTCTAATATTAAAAATATCATAATTTAATTATTTTATTAATTTAAAAAAGACTTCATGTTTTTTATTCGCTTTAGGTCTCTTAAAACCTTGAACCGCTACTGCTCGAGACATAAAGATCACGTAGATGAATTTTGTATCCACCAACAAAGTCTTGTCAGCATGCTTTGTTAGTATAAAACCTCACTCATTGTTTCAACTTTTGAGTTCCTTACATAATATTCTTCACACCCCTTGTTCTTCTTTTATTCACTCTTTATATAACCATCCGTTACCATTATTTCTTCTTCTAGTACTGCAATTTTTTTTCACAAACATTTACATCTTATCAAGTTGCCCAGTGGAAACAAGTGCTTTGCATCAACTACTTTCACATCACTTGCGAGTTTAACGCATCAATGTCACATTCAGGGGTGGCTCAAGGTCCAAGTAGGTAAAGCAACCCCTTTAGGCCTCAAGGTTTCAAAGGCCTCAAAAAATTTAATATGCTTTAGGCTTCAAGGTTACAAAGGCCTCAAAAAAATTTAATATGCTTTAAGCCTCAAGGTCTCAAAAAAATTTAATACTCACATATTATTATAAAATAAAAATATTTAATTTTAAAATTATACTAACAAAATTTTAATTAAAAATTTAAAGATTTTATTTGACTTTAAGTTTAAATTGGTGCTAGAAATATTATTTAATGACTTTAAATTTATATTGGTACTATAAATACTATTTAATGAATAATAGCTTTCTTATAATAAATTAATAATATTTAAAAAAAATTGAACAGTCAAGGAATCTTTCCTATCAAAACTTTCTAATTTTTCTCTTCCCCTATATTCCTACGGATTGGTATCTTTTTATATGTCCTATCATTACTCTTCCACTTCTCTCATTCTTTCTTCACTTATCTCTGTTTGTTCCTTTATCTATTTGTTCCTTCTATAATATTATTTCAATTCAACTTGTTTTCAATTTGAAATTTCTTTCATCTCATATCTCATCATTCTATATTGTGCATTTATGCAGGTGTCTTTACTTGGAGACTTTAACCAGTAGATTAATTGAGGAAGAGTTTGTGCAGGTTTTATCTTTTTAACATAGACTTATTTTATATACTTATAAGTTATATTCAGTGTGATATATATTATAATTTTTAATTTATATAAAAATATACAAATATGACAACTAAAAATTTTGAATCAGGTTATTCAAAAGTTCAAAAAAAAAAAAAAAAGAGTTGAATTTTTGTTAAATCACAGAAAGGGACTATGGATAAATTTATAAAAATAAACAAAAAAAAATGAATTATAAAATACAGGTGAGTCTTCTTTGAATGAAGAACATAACAATATAAATTTAAATTTAGGTGAAGATAACAATGTAAATATAGGCGAAGACAATAATAAAGTAGTCAACAAAGATAATAATTTTGATTCTCAAACTCAAAATAATAATTTTGATTCTCAAACTAATGATAGTAATTCTAATTCACAAACTCAGGATAATGAGAATGAAATTGCAAGACAAAATGATTCTAATATTAAAAATATATACGATCCAAGTCAATGAGAAGATATTGATACAAAATTAAGAGACTTATTAGTAGAAAAAGGCCCTATTAGGATAAATGATATAGATTTTCTAAAAGATAAATACTCAAAGACACTTTTCTGTATCATATTATATCCAAAAAAATTGTCTAATGGGGAGAAACATGAAAGAAGATGACTCATTTATTTCACAGATTTAGATAGAGTATTCTGTTTTTGCTGTAAATTGTTTAACAATTCCAGTATCAGTTGCTTCAGGTGAAATGAGTTTTTCAAAACTTAAACTAATAAAATCTTATTTAAGATCAACAATGTCTCAACAAAGATTAAACGAATTAGCTTTATTGTCTATTGAAAAAGATTTTTTAAATAAAATTAATTATGATAATTTAATAGATAATTTTGCATCACAAACAACTCGAAAAATAAATTTTAGATAAAAATATCATAATTTTAATTATTTTATTAATTTAAAAAAGGCCTCATTTTTTTTATTTGCTTTAGGCCTCCTGAAGTCTTGAGCCGCCACTGGTCACATTTCATTGGTTATACCTACTTTATACTCTGTGTTTTGGATAGTTGTAAATGCAATTAAAAGTATAATATTATTAATCACTTATGAGATACCTATGCAACATATATCTCATCCACATCCTACTCTCAGATTATCTCTAACACCAATCCTTTTACATATTTAACAACTAAAGATATTTCACAAACACCCCAATAAAAAAATCCTCAACTTAATTAGATGTTTCTTAGTAGGCCTCCGCAAAAGTAAGGAAAAAAACTTGGAGTATAAAATTTAGAAACTGATTATATCTAAAATTCATATTCAATAAGGACTAAGAAAACATTAACAATCAATAAGGATGAAAAGGAATTGTAACTCATGATTTACTACCATCATCTTTGTCGGTTGTACACTCTCCAACAATATTTTCAAATTTTATCTTTGTTATTATCTCTTATTAACTCCGCATTAGTGCAAAATATGCATTTTATGACACCTTTCAAAAATCATGTTTAAAAGATGTAATAAGTATTTTTTTTTAATTAAGTGGCACTTTTCAACCAGGATGGTTTGATAATCAATGTTAAAATAATTTTACAAAAATAATTTTAGAATTAGCTGTTATTGTATTTAGTTATAACTACGTTATTTTTATTATTTGTATAATCACCGTCATATGTTTTATTTAACTTTCTCTATATCTTTATTTTTTTTCTTCAGTTTTTTTCTATATATTTTATGTTGTCTATCTAGTATCTATGTTATTGTTATTCTATTTTTTCTTTCATGTTTATTTTAAAATAACCTAATAAAAATAATTTTAAAATTAGATTATCTGTATTTAGTTATAATCATATTATTTTTATAACTATTGTGATATGTCTTGATTAGTCTTGTTTCTATATACTTTTATTCTCTTTTCACTTTTTTTTTCATTATAATCGTTTAGTTATTGTTTTTCTATCATTTTTGTTATTGTTTATTTTTCGTTTTCATTGTTTCTCTTGTCAAAATAATAATAAAAATTCTAAATTTAGGTTTTGTTGAATTTAGTTATAATTGTGTTCTTTTTATAACTATCGCATGTCTTGCTTAACTTTCTTCTTTTTTTTTTTTTTTTTTTTTTTTTTTTTTTTTTCTTTTTTTTTTTTTTTTTTTTTTTTTTTTTTTTTTTTCATTCTCTTTTCACGTTTTCCTCATATTTTATATTATTTCTACGGTCTTTTCAGTATTCTTTTTCTATTGTCTCTGTTGTCATTTTTTCTTTCGTCTTTATTACCTCTCTTGTCTTTATTATGGTCTCTCCATCGTGGTCTTCAACTACTATCTTAGGCATCATTTTAAAGCTTTAGTAAAAAAAAAAATTATTTACATGATAAAATTATTTTAGAATTGTGAAAACAAACATATATTAAGAAGACTTAACTGGAATATAATTACTCTAAAGTGGAGGTTAAAGGAAAATTTTTAAAGCTAATTATTTATTTTTGAACCTAGTCAAGATCAATCAACCAATTTACTTTGTATAATAATATATCCAATGCTTTATAACTAAAACAATGACTTATTGAAAAAAAAACTACAATAAATAACATCTTATGAAAAATAGAAAAATCATCTCATGAAAAATATAAAAAAAAATCATAAGAAAATATTGATAGTATATAACTTGTCACAATGATAATTTGTGTGTGGAGTTTGTTATTGTATAATATTAAGAACAAGAAATTCACAACATAAGAAGTCTTCTAGTAATTTAGACAAATAGTACATTGGTAGTGAAAATGGATTCTTTTTAACATGCATTATATTAGATTTATATATTTTTACCTTAATTCAATTCCTTTTTATTATTGAAGTCTCTTGTGAATATAACATATTGTAAGATAAAGCAACCAGAAGATCGTAAAGTTGAGATAAATGTATCTTAAAGTATTGAATTGCATTAAATGCAGATTATTCATTTTTATGTCAATTAATTATTTTAATTGCGTTGATATTCAACTATATTATAATAAATAAATTAAAATTATAAGTGGAACCATTACTTAATTCAATGAGTCATGCATAATCATTCTATGAGCTAAAATTGAAAAATATTTACTTTGATAACATTCTTAGGCAGTTAACATTATAGTTTTTACATTTCATACTTGATTAAGTAATCATCATAACTTTTGATGTGTTTTACAAAGGTTGAAATTTTTATTTATATAAAATAGTTGTTTATATACCGTATATAATAGCACACAATTTCGAGTTATATTTCAAATTAATTAATTAATTATATATTGATGCAAAATGGTCTTCGAGTATTATTTTGTAAATGGTGGTTTTTGAATGAATAAAAAAATATTTCTTTTATTATGTTATTCCATGTTCGAATTGCTCATAAAACAAAACATATTAAAAGTAGCAATTCTTACGAAGATTATGACTGAAATGATACATTCAATGACAGTTTCAATAATAACAACTATTAAACAGCCATAAAAAATCATCATTAAATTCCCTTTTACACTAATGAAACATTTGCATAAAAGTTTGAGTGATGAATTAATATTTTCTTTGACAGAGGTTAAGCATGATGTTATTAGGAATATTCATAGCTCAATTTAGTTCGATATTTTATTAAAGAAGTCACATGAACAAAACCTAACATGGAATATGATTAAGTTAGATTCAATTTTAATTTAATATAAAATTTCAACCAAATTAAATTAATGTTGTACACTTTTTATTATTATAATTTTTTAAAATTTTAATAAAGAAAAATATTAAATAAAAAAAATATGTTCTAACTTTTTATTTATAATTATTATCATATTTATATTTTAGAATTTTTTCTCATATTTAAAAATAAATTATATAATTTCTTAGTTTAAAACTAAAACACTAATATGCTCTTATATTTTGATAAAGATAAATGTATTCTAAATACAATACAATCAACCTATCTAATAACTTTCACAAAGTACTCATATATATATATATATTTGGTAGTTACTAATTAATTTTAAATTTATAACATAATATTTAAATATAACAAACGGTTCAATGCTTGATTTTTAATTTGAAATTTCAACTAAACCATTCAAATAAAAAGATAAATATTTTAAAAAAAATAAGTTTTGGCAATTTAAACCCTAAAATAGTATACACCTTTATTTGACGATGTTATACGCAATGGTATTTTTAATAAAAATATCAACCACATGGTATAAACAACTAATAAAAGAATGGCACATTTATAATTTATGTTATGTTAAAGCGAACATATCAAATTAATTGATATATCAATATTAAAAAAAAGCATTAACTAATTGACACAGAAATTATGAATGGTGAAAATATTTTGTAATATTTAAAAAAATGTGGAAGAAAGATTAGTTAATTGAAAAAATAAAAAATGTAATTAAACCTTAATTTTACCCAAATGAATTTGCTTACTGTTTGGCGAGGGGTCATTACAAGAAGTCAAGAATCTGCCCAAAAGAGGAAGAGGTGTTCAGTGGCAGTCCTGGCTGTGTGTAGGATGAGGCTTTCCCTTTGGCAGTGCCAGCCAGTGATGCCTTTTCTTCTTCCCACTCTTTCTTCCCCATGCCGGTACGGTCCCTCTTGATTTATCACTCCCTAACCTTCTTTCTATTTTCTCCTTTTGCCTCTTCAATTATTTCCCCCCTTCCCCAATGCCTCTTTCAACTGTTTCTTAGAACTTTCTACTGCCATTGATTTACTTCTTGTGGTTAGTAGGCCACTGTTCTTCACTGTTTGCTCTTTCATTGGTCTACATTCTTTATTGTTTCGCTGATTTAAGCCCCCTTTCAAGCTTGATTATGTGCTTATGATGTGAAATATGATGGTAATGATTCTTTTGACCATTGAAAGAGATCAGATAAAGCGGATAGAGAGAGAGAAAAATAACTCATTGCAATTGAGAGAACAGGAACAGAGTGATTTCTACAATAAAGCAAGTTTGTTGCTTGGAAACTGCTCATGAGAGGCTGCCGCGGGAGAGTTTTATTCTTCTTTCACTCACTCCACGTCTGTAATGTCCATTGAAGGGTGTTTCGGTTTCTCATTTTACTGATTTGGTTTTCTGGTTTCTCTCCAAAGCTGGTTTCTTTTTCTCAAAGGGGTTTCGAAAATGGCAATGTTTCAGCCTTCTTGTAAGAGGGATGGGATCGAGGGCCAGATTCTAGATCTGGACACGGCGGTGAAAGATGGGGTTTTGGGCGGCGTGGATTCTGGGGTTGTGGGGACTGGGGTTGGTGAAAAACTGGATCTTGGGAGAATGATTGAAGAGTTAGACTTGTGCGAAGTTCCCTCTGTCTTCATTTGCCCAATTTCCCTTGAGCCAATGCAGGACCCTGTGACTCTTTGCACGGGTCAGACCTACGAGAGGTCCAACATTCTCAAATGGTTCAGTCTGGGACACTTCACTTGCCCCACCACAATGCAAGAGCTCTGGGACGATTCCATCACACCAAACACCACCCTCTACCGTTTGATATCCACTTGGTTTTCTCAGAAGTACCTTGTGATGAAGAAGAGATCAGAAGACGTCCATGGGAGGGTGTCGGAGCTTGTTGAGACTCTCAAGAAGGTGAAGGGTCAAGCTCGTGTTCTTGCCCTCAAGGAGCTCCATCAAGTGGCGGCTGCTCATGCCACTGCCCGCAAGGCATTGGTCGATGGCGACGGAGTCGCTGTGGTGTCGGCGTTGCTCGGTCCTTTCACTTCCTATGCCGTTGGCTCCGAGGTCATTGGTGTTCTTGTGAATTTGAACCTGGATTTTGAGTCCAAGAGGAATCTACTGCAGCCTGCGAGGGTTTCTCTGATGGTGGACATTTTGAATGAGGGTTCAATTGAGACAAAGATCAATTGCACGCGGCTGATTGAGACACTGGTTGAAGGGAAGGATTTCCAGTTGGAGATTTTCAGGAGCCATAGTCTTTTGGTTGGGTTGATGAGGCTGGTGAAAGACAAGAGGCACTCAAATGGAATCTGCCCTGGATTGAGGCTTCTCAGAACAGTGTGCTTGAATTCGGAAGTTAAGAGTTTGCTGGTAAGCATTGGGGCTGTTCCTCAATTGGTTGAGTTGTTGTCTGGTTTGGAGCCTGAATGTTTGGAATTGGCTCTTTCTATCTTGGATGCACTGGCTTCTGTTCCCGAAGGCAGATTAGCTTTGAAGGATTGTTCTAATACGATACACGTTATGGTGAAATTGTTGATGCGGGTCTCAGAAAACTGCACTCAATATGCATTGTCAATACTGTGGTCTGTGTGCAAGCTGGCACCTGAGGAGTGCTCTTTGATCGCTGTGGAAGCAGGACTTGCTGCAAAACTTCTCCTTGTGATCCAAAGCGGTTGCAATCCTATATTGAAACAACAGTCGGCTGAGCTTTTGAAGTTGTGTAGTTTGAATTATTCAGATACAATCTTCATTTCCAAGTGCAAACTTACTAGAACCATTCAATGACCATGGTTTTGACCTGGTTGTATCAACAGTTTGTAAATTTGTAGGGCAAGAGAAGCAAAGACCGGCTACTTCCCAGACTACAGAACTAAGGAACCCCAGGAGTTGGCATGGGGTTAGTGGTGCAAAATGCAAATCTCCTGTATATATACCTTTTGTGTTTTGATTCCAACAATTGATATTTGAATGAAGGACATCGACACAACTTGCTTAAGTGGGTTCACTTTTGTGTGTTCCTTCTTGTCCAATGTTTTCTCAAATAAGCCCCATCAAGAAGATGCTGAAATTGTTTATATAGCTTTTGGGGGGTATATGGATGAAGGAAATCATGCTGTTGTTGGATAAAGATACTATTAGGAGAGGGATCACATTAACAGCTAATGTGGAGCTTGTAATTTCAGTTGTCATTATTGAGGAGTTGTTTTGCTCCATGGCTTCATTGTATTGTATCTTTTTCCCCCTGGGATTTAGGCCTCCAATTTTCCCTTTAGAAGAATACTGGGGTTTTTGGTTTTGACATCAAGATGTAGATGGAGAGCCCCTTTGGCTTTCAATTTTCATTTAATCTGTACAATGGAAATAACCATTCTTATTATGCACTGCACCTGCAATTTCTTGAAGCAAGTTATATTGATATTATTATTAATTCTTTGATGACAATTATTGTGTGTCCTTTGAAGTGAAGAAACAACATCAGCATCGTTGTTGTTAAGTTTTGGTGCGCAGCTAGCGAAATGACACGAGAGGTGAAAAGAAACAGTGAAAGGCTGGACAGCAGAGAGATAGCAGGTGAAGTATTGATCACATGTGCTTGAGTTTACTACATTTATTGGATGAGTTGACGTTTGAGTGTGGACATATGGATGCATGTATGCTAACTTTCATCCTTTTTGTGCCACAATTTGAGGACAAAGCCCAATGTAAAATTACTTCTCACTGAATCACTCACTGGTTGATTGGAAAAGAAAGAAAAGAAAGGATATAGCTTTCACTGAATAGGAACGTTGAATAGCTGTTTGGCCTTAGGAATACCTCCAAATCGGATAACATCACAGTCTATTCCAACACTCATATGCTAGCGCGTGTGCGTAATCATGTGCACTTTTTTTTTTTTTCACAAAATTAAAATTTGACGTAATTCTAACTTTTGCTTAGTTAGAGGTGCCTGGAAATCCATTTTAATCTCCGTTCAACTGAAGAATGCTGGCGTTTGACTGGTGTCGATGGCGTGTGATCCTCTTTGGTTAGAAACTTCGGGCAGAGTAGAGATTTGAAAAAAAGTGACACAGATAATACCATAAATATTATTAGGTTCCTTCTCTAATTAATGGTAGAGTTTTATTTCGATTACTTCTTTAATAAATAATTTTATTAATCACAATAAGTGAAATCTAAATCTGATTATTGAAAAATAATATATATGATGTCATATATAAGATTTGTTCTAAAAAAAATTAAACTTTCCAAGAGAATGTTAACACTAAAGCGAATTGGAATAACCTGGAATAAACCTGACTCCATTTGAAAAAAACATAAAGTCTATTTTTAAAACTCAAATTTGTTGAAATCAATCTTTGAACTAGGTTATTAGGTCAGATTTTAGTATACTACTCTCAACACATATTATTCATGTGGACTCAAATTGAATCTACATCGTGTCAAAAAGCATACTTATGATAAGCTAGACGTATAAAATAAGATAAAGAAAAGCATTATTGTATAATAAGGTGAATTGCTATTCTAGTTTTGCAATTACCGTGGAGCATCAAACTAATTAGTGGAATTAATAAACATACATTGGAGTTATGAACTATCAAATAATTTATTATTTGAAACTAACCGTATGTTAGTTTTTCTCATAGGACAATTAATATTGAAATTGGAAATGAATAATTAATTAGATTTGTTTTTGTTATTGGGTGAATCAGTTAACGTAACTAGGCACTTATATGTCAATAGATCCGTTAAAACAAATCTAAATTTCAACTCGGTTCATTAAAACAAAATTCAAATTTATGGGTGAACTCACATTATGAGTTTTGTCAGACCGCAATTTGATTCACCGACATCTCAGTCTACTTGTGTTGAACTTGTAATAGATTGGATCAACTCACCTGAAAAATACTTAATTAAAAAATATTAAATTAAATTTTTGAATTCTTAATTTCTTATATTTAATGTTTTATATTATGTGAAAACTTGGAATTGATAAATAAAAGGGTGTAGTATTTTAATTCTTTAATGTATTATACGAGATTTTTAATTCATATGCTTTGGTTGGATGAATAGATAGATTTGAGTGGATTAGAGAGGATTTGAGGTAATGGATTAGAGAGGATTGAAAGAGTGGATTGAATTATTTGGATTAATGTTTTATTTGGATGAATAAATGGATTTGATGGAGTGAATTTAAGAAGATTTGAGAGAGTAGATTGTGTTGTTTCGATTAATATGTTGAGATTTTAAAAGAAAAATTGTGAGTGATATTATAGATGCTATTGATATTTTAACTTTTTTAAGTTGATAAAAGTGTAAGATGACAAATTTACCTATGTCTTTACACAAGTGTCTATTAACGAGAGGATATTTATGTCTTTACACAAGTGTTAGCCTGTCTTTTTGTGACTTTCTTTATACATATTGGAGGGGCATCTCCAGCAAATCTGTCCTTTCATATCTTACCAAACATCCTTATGACAAATTTAATCTGGCAAAACTCTACACATCCATCAGTAAACAATTCCATCTAAACACTGTGTAAGGGATAAATGGTAAGATTTGAAAGAAAATTTATGAGTAATATGATAAGTGTGATAGATATTTTATTTTTTTTAATTGAAAAAAGGATAAGATGACAAATTTATCCTTGTATGTCGTGACCAGTGTGCATGAATGGTGTATAATAGAGAATATTTTCATCTTTACACAATTTTCAACCTGACTTTCTTCGCATATATGCAAAGGGTGAAGCAACAATCAATTTCCTAAATCTGTGCTATCAAGTTTAGTCCCCCAAATTCATACACATCCTTGGACATACAGAATAAATGATCTATCCAAAATCTAAAAGACTGTGTTAATGATTGAATCATAATTTTCATGTATTATATATTGTTAAGTATATAAAACTTAAAAAGCATTTCTTGTTTTAAGATTACTTTTTAAAATTTAAATAGATTAAATCATTCAACTCACTATTCGTGATATACTTCATCAAACTAATATTTTTTAAACTACATATTAAATAAGTTGGGTCGAGTCAATTCGTTTTTAAAGTGATATTACAACCAGGAATATATGAATCATCATCATAGTTTATTAAAGAGAACTAAATAAAAATATAAAAAAGCAAATTTTAAATCAAATTTGTTTCAAACTTGGTCACGGTAAGGTATTAACAGGTGCAGTGTCTATCTTAAGACAATTAGCTTTAATTAGTGTAGTTTTAAAAGTATTTATTTTACCCTTTAATTCATACAAAATTAAATTATTTTTTAATTAATATTTTTAGAAAAAACATTTAAATAAAAAAATTATTTAGATCCACCAAATGATTAACCTTATTTCTATACATTCTTATTTATAATAGAAAATCAAGATTATGGTGTTTGTCCTTTTTATAAAAAATAAAATAAAATGAAGGATTTTGTTATGAAACTATCTATATGTAAATCCGACTAACGATTAACTTTACTTGTATTTATCTCCATTCATAATGGAAAAATAGGTTACATAGTTCTTTTTGTAAAGGGAAATTTTATTGATCACACTTTTAAATGTTTTAAAATTATTAATTCTTATATTGAAATTTTAATTATCTTGCAAATACAATACTTAATATGATAATCAATAATTTTTAAAGTTATTACGTGAATGAAAATTTTAATTATGAAATAAGTTTGAAACTTAATATGAATGAAAACTCAAATTGTCAAGTAAGTTGGAGTAACTTTTGGAGACACTTGATATGATGATTAATACTTTTTAAAATTATAATATAAAAAATTATAATTATTAAATAAAGTCTGATACTTAACGTAACAATGAAATTTAACATAATGATTAGTAATTTTTAAAATTATTATATGAATGTCTAATTGTTAAACAGTTTAATTTTCACATCATAATAAATCATTTTTAAAATTGTTAATGAATGAAAACTTTAATTATTGAACAAGTCTAACATGATAATCAATAATATGGACAAATATTATATAAAATGTTTATTTTAAACTTTAAAATTTATTTTTCATATAATCAAATTTTTCCTATAATTAAATTTATTAGAAACTTAATAGATGCCATCAGTCAATCCAAAGACTTGCATTTCAGTATATTATTTCTATCTGAAAAGCTATATTTGTTCCAATCCAGATTTGCTGGCTTTCTTTTTGTATTTTTTATATTCATGTTAAGCAATATTAAAACCTATCATATATATTTCACGAAATAGAAAACTAAAAGAATTCTAAAATATTGAACTTTTAGTAACCATATTATACTATGCCAGTGGATATGCGTATGTGTCTACTTTTTCTTATAATAACAAAAAAAAAACATATTTCTTATAATAATTATTAAAATAAATAATATAATCAAATTTATTAAAAAATAGGTTGATAAAAAATAATTACAAAAAGTAAATATTTTTTTATAATCTTACCATAAACAGTCTTTTTTTATTGTGATATCTAGTTGAATTAAAAAATAATAATTACCAAATAATATAAGACTTCCATTATCTATACTCATCCAGCTGTTTATATATATAATGTCATTCCTCGATCTGCAGTAGAACGTGACTAATATATTTATTATTTTAATGTTTTAATGTTATTTTTATTTAATAATATTATATTGATTACTTATTTGATTATAGTAAAAAATACGTGAATATTAATAAAAAACTTAACAAAGATAATATCATAATACATAACTAATTTATCTAGTCTTTTCAGTTCTCAATATTTTCTCAAGAAGCTAGCAACATTTCATAGTTTTTCAATTTGAGATAGGGAGTCATTTAAGATTTGATTAGAAGCTTGATTAAAACAAATTACTATATTAAAAAGTAAAATGTAATTTAATTTTAATCTTAAAAGTATAGTAAGAATATGAAATCTGACACTAGTTATAGCTGCGATAGTGCACCCATGAGGTGCGCTTTTGTCTCCGTTGTGTTTATCCTCGACCACCATGATAGAGGCGTGAGCATAATGATATGCTTCCCTTGAACGTAACCGGAGTCGGTGTAGGGCCCTGGTCAGTCCATCGTTCAGTGGTGGTTGTCGGCGTGGAGTGTAGTTGTTCACTTTAAGCACGATGCTACTTTCACCACATCCATCTATTTCCAGTGTTTCCAACCTGGTATCAACATCATACAACTCACGTGCACCACTATTATGGTCGGCTATATATATATATAACTAAAAACCTTTGTTATAACTAAAGCTCATTGTTAGTAAGAATAGACAACGATTCCAATGTAACATTTTACCTTACTAATTGCTCATCTAATCTTTATAATTATAATTCTTTTATATCTATTCTTAAAAACATTATACATATAATTTTGTAACTATTTTAGTTATTGACATATCAACTAAACATTTATATATATAAGAATTAGAATAATTTGTATAAAACAACGATGTAGAATAAAGTTGAATAATGTCAACAGAAATATTATAGAAATAAAATATTAATTTGGTAACAAAAGTATATTATTAGTGATATATGTGTAAGATTGAAAACATAATAAAAAAATTAACAGTATAATTATTAACGGCTAATTAATAGTAAAATAATTAATATCTATAATAGACATAATCATATTATTAATAGCAATCGATGAGACATTAAAAATTTTATTTATGATATCTAAAAAGAATAAAAAAGTATTGAAATAAATGCGGAAAAGTTATTTTTAATATCATATTAAAGAAAATATATATACCATTAAATCTATATCAAACTATAATATCTAATTAATTAGATTCTAATATTGGTTTTGGTGTCATTGCACTTTAAGGGCCTAACAATGTTTTAGATGCACAGGGATATGCTTTCTTAACCTAGGATAAAAACCTTTTTACGAAAGGGTAGACGATAAAGAAGCCATGGAAGTTGTGAGAATGAAAGGCATGAGTGGTGCACGACGTATGTCTTGCTTGGAAACAAACGCAAAATCAAATGTAATAGAAAGTAGAACTCATACATGTTGTAACAATCTATCATTACTAGTGAGGGTGAAGGTATAAATTATTTTTTTATTAATATGATTAACATTTACTTATAGTTGGAAGTAATATTACAAAGTTAATGAATTTCAATTTAACTTGCTATAGCTATAAAATAAAATGTTAACAAAATGCAAAAAAAAAGAAAAATCCATAAATAAACCTATACAGTTAATAACAATTTTTTATAATAAGAAATTATTACATGATTTGAAACTTAAATATTTTGAACCATTTCTGCGAGATATATTTAAGTTTTTAATTAATTTATGAAAAAATAATTACACTAAATTTTGTGTTAGTATAGATATTAACATAGATCATGATATTAGTATGTATTAAATAATTGAATATTATTTTATAAGTGGATACCCCGATTTGTATTGAGAGAGATTTTTAATTTGCAGTGAATGATGAATATTTAAATATTTTTAATATTTATTTATATTTTACTTTTAATATAAGAATATATTGGTAGTTTATATATTAATTATGTCAATTTCACTTGGTAGACCTAATTGATGCTCTTTTTCTTCATATACTCGATCACAGCTAACTTTTTATGTGTTAACTAACAATTACTTGTTGTTCTTCTCTATAGTAAAAAAAAATGTGAATCGTACAAGAATATGAATGTAATGATATTGAACATTGATCGATATCTAAGTTAAGATATTAAACCACTAAGTTAACAAGTTTTCTTTATTTTTTAAGAAAACAAAAATAAATCATTAACCTCATATTATCATCAAGATCATGATTTAATATTTTTTTAAGTGAAAAAAATGAATGATTAACTCCATTTTCAAGTTAATGAATGATTCACTTTGAATATACGGAACATTTTGATGACACGGTGTAATAAGTATACCAAAAAGATACAATAGACATCATTTATATAATATTAAAATTTAAATTTATTTATCTATCACCACATTTTTTTTGTACACATTTACTTACAAATAATATTTTTCAGTGAGATATTAGATACACATAATATAGATTTCTTTTGTATATATAACTAAATATTATGAAATTTTAATATATATATATATATATATATATATATATATATATATATAATTTAAAATAAAAAACATGTATAAATACATAAACTTATAAAAAGGGTTATTGGCTTTTTCTACCTTTATCATCCGTAAAATTATAAACTCTTAGGATTACACTATGATCCTTTTTCTAGCTTTATCATCACTAAAATATATAGTCCCATATTAAAATATAGGATTAGACCATGAGAGTAATATAAAACAAATGATAAACTAATATCTTTATTAAATATATAATATATTTAAATAGATGAATAATTAGAAATAATTGCTCACAAATTACATCAAACATTTACATCATCAAATGAATAAAAAAGTTAACTTCATATTAAAGACTAATATTAAATTTAAAAATAAAGATTAACAAATGTCAAATACTCTCAAAATGTATCTCAGTATCTATATATTTTTAACTATATCAAATATAAGTTATTTTTATAATTCTAGTTAAGTATTTGTAATTCTCACCCTTAACTTAGTATATAACTTTTATTATTTCTTTATCATGCCATACTTTTATTTATTTTATTTAATTCAATGTATTATCAAAGTTTAATATCTTAACCAATCTGCCAACTTAATATTTAGATCATATACTATAGTGTTAATTACTTCACACACATATATTCATGCACAATATATCACTAATCACATTTTTTGATTTATAACTTATTATAAATCACAATTAATGGTTCACAACTTATTATCAATCACATTGAGTAATTTATAACTTATTTACATACATCATATCTTATATCATTTGTCAACTATCTTCTTTTAAGTATTTTTATAATATAAATATATATATAAATATTTTCAATTATATTCAATTTCTACAATTAGATTACATATATTATTTTGAAACAAGACCAATTCAATGAGCGAAATTCATTACAAATAATTAAATTAGTAAAAGTCTTAATCGCTCTTATCCTTCATTCACTGAGTGAATTTAACAAATTCGTTTAACATTTTAAAATCTATTGAGCATATCAAGACTATAAATTTTTGCTCTCTAGATGAGATTTGCTAAGCAGAATCTCAATCTTTAAACAAATTATATACTATCAACAATTTTGCATAATATTTCATAACCTCCTTCATATCTTAAAGTAAAATAGTTATAACATCTTTAACAAGTTTAAATGACATTGCTTCAAAACTCAAGCATTGGTATAACTCAAAATGACTATCTCAAACAAACAAAAATTATATCATTTTATCATAACTCAAACATGCAATCACTCTTTGTATTCATACAATTTCAAAACAATTCAATTAAAGTATCTATTATAATATCTTTACAATATCTAAATATCACTACTTTAAAGATGTAATTGATTAACAAGAATTCTTAAATCAACATTTAATATTGTAAGGCTTCAAATTCTAATAACTTTGCATGTTCTCAATATTAATCTCAACTCATATTAAACTCATTTAGTTTTAACTCCAACATTTTAGCATCATCGATACCATAAAACCCATGACCAAACCAAATCAAAACATTCCAACAAATTTCTCTATAAAATAGATAAAAAGAAACAATTTTCCAACTTGTACTTGTTATAACATTCTTAAAATCCCAAAATACAACTAATCTAAACTTGAATTTAGTCAAGTAGTAATCGTACACAAAAAATGTTACTTTAAATCTTTCACTACAAGAAAATAAGCAATTAGCTACCAAAATATGCGTGGACTATGTGACTCACGGAAGAAGTATGATCAAACCCAATCTACCCCGCAAAAACTCACGTATATGGGAAAAAAATTTAAATAAAAAAAATTCAGTTTGTGTGGGCTAAACCCATGTAACTTGTAAAAAAATATAAAAAAATAAAAGAGAACAAAGTGACGGCATACTATGTGTGGCCTGGACCCACGAATAATGGAAAAAATAAAAATAAAAAATGGAGTATGCGTGGGTTAGACCCACACAGAAAGCAAACAAAAAAATAAGTAAAATAAAAAAAATATGTGTGGGCTAGATCCACGCACAATAAAAAAAAATAAAATAAAAAATAAATGTAAGCAGTGTGAGCTAGACCTACACAAAATGCAAAAGAAAATTAAAAAAAAAAAAACAAGTGGGGGCCAGACCCACACACCAAAATATTATTTACAATTAATTAATTATACGCAGCGTGGTCTGGTGGTTAAGTATATTGAATTAGTAAGTATAATAATAATCGTAACATGACAGAAAAACTCTTCTGGTTTAATGGTTAAGGGTTTTGTCTAAGTGCTGAGAGGTATATAAATAGTGATAATAATAATAAGACTTTTAATTTTTTATTATTATGAGCGTGGGCCTGGCTCCCGCAAGCTTCTTCCATTTCTGCGTGAGTTTGACCCACGCAGATTTAGCAACACCGCCAGTTCGTGGCCCACGCTTATTTCAAGTTTCTTCCAAGCTTTTAACGTCCACTATCTGGCCCACGCTTTACGGACTCAATAGCGTGGGCTTTTGTATCTTTGCATGGGTTTTTAACCCATGCTAAAACTAATATTTTTTGTAGTGTTTATAGTTTGATTAACTTTGTTATGAATCAACTCATCATAAATCATCCAATTCTAACTCAGGATTAATCTCTATATCAAATCAAAAATTAAAAATAAAATGAAATTTATTAGTTCCTTTTATCTTGATTCTTATTCTCTTAAACTAGTTGTCTCGAAAAAACTTAAAAAAGTTAGAAAAATTCAAAAATGCCTAATTCACAAACCAATAATATATCGATACAAGTATATTATAACACTACAAAAAAATAAAAATTACTGACAAGACAAATTCATCGAAAATATCCAAAATTCGTCGGTAAATTAATTGTATTTAAATTTATCGACAGATTTTTGAGTTTGTCGTCCATCGGTAATTACTGAAAGATTTAGGATAAATATGTCGATAAATCTGACAATAAATTTAACAAAATCATCGATAATAATATTTTACGATGAATAATGTTCTGTCGATAAAATTCTATCGGTAATTTAACTTTTTCTTATAGTGTTTTCATCTATTCAACTTTGATCTTACATGTAGTAAAAAAAATTCTCACATGCAACTTAAATAAAAAAATAAAACTTGAGATTTATAAATGAATAAATTATTCTAATTGAAATTATGATCGGATAGAATCAATTCTCTCTCTGACTTATAGTCTCAAAGAGAGATAAGAGTTAACTTCACAAAGTTAGGTAAAATTAGGAGAATTTAGAGAAGTTTTGAGATTTATAAATAAATAACTAAATAGTTAAACTTTTAATTTATATATTTAATATAAAATAGAATTTTAACTCTTATTTATTTCTAAAGAAACATGTTTAATAAACTAAAATCGAATCTCACATCCATAGTCAATTTTTGGTAAAGGAACCATCGATATTTAATTTCATATCAAGTTGGATACAAACTATCGTAATCTTACTTAGAAGTATTAAATCTCAATTATTACATTTAAGATAAAAATACAAGTTATTTATTTTATTAATTACCATTTTATAAATTATTTTTTTAAGTCAATAGTCAATTTAGTAATACAAGTATTTATTTATTTTATTTTTAGTAAATAAAAAAAGTAATCTTAGTACATAAACTTTAATACTATTAATTTGTTGAACTCTGATCGTGGGTTGAATAATTGGACAAGTGTTTGTCCTTTACGAGTTGTCACGTGTTTTTAGTAAATAGAAAACTAACACTAATATGCAATTAATCTTGAAGGAAGTATTTTCTTTTATTTTTTTTTTTGATAAATTAAAATCTTTATGACTCTATCAACGTTAATTGCATATTAACTTTAATTTTTCTTTTATAGAAATGTGACAATTAATAAAGACTAAACACATGCTCAATTATCTTAATCATAAAAATAACTAAATTAGCTTTTGCAGTAATATTATTCTTTTTCTCGTTATTCTTATTATTTCAGATTTAGACTTTTAGTAATAAAAATTATGCTAAATTCATTTGTAGGTGTTATAAATTACTTTGAGGTTGTCAGTTTATGTTGTATCAATATGAAAGTTTGTTTATATATTAGCATGATAACAAATGTGTCTTTTATTGAACAAAGTAACGTAACTATTATATCACGTAGTGAGAGAGTTTTTTTCTTAAAAAATATGAACAATAACATCGAAATGTAAAGAATATGGGCTAATAGTTAAATATAGAAAAGGGTTTAAGTATTATAAAAATTCTTAATTTTAATTGGAGTGTGTTAGTGGAGGTTATAATAACTTCTGGTAAGACTAAGACGGTCAATATTTGAGGGTTTCTCAAACCTTAATTAAGTTTCAACAGTTTTCAAATAAACTACAGGAAAGGAAAGGTTATTAAATCATGTTTTATTTTTCTAATAGCGTTTTAATTAGTTCAGGTTTCAATGTTCTTGGCGTTCACGCTCACTTATCCCGTTTTCATTTTCTTCTCCTTCGCATTCGCCTTCACACCTGTTCACGCTCGCTTTTAAACTCCTCAGCGTGAAATAATCTTCCAACCTGAAAAGCTTTCTCAAACTTTTCGTCATTTGCTTCTCTTTTTTTTAACATCCATTGATCTCTCTTCAGGTACGCCTTAGAGTCTCTCCTAAGAGCACAGAAAACCCTGCAACAAAAGATTTTTAGGGTTCTCACAATCTAAAAAATCGATGTTGTGATTTTCATCTGTGAGATACTAAGGTTAATGTTATGGTTCGTTCGCTTGTGGTTGGTTGAATCTGAAGGTGGTATTTGATTTGGTTAAGTTGAGTTTAATTTTTGAATCCGAAGTTGAATTTTTGATTTGATTTGGGTTTTGTTTGCTGGAGGTTGATGTTAATTATTGGGTTTTGGATTTATGATTTTGTATTATTTTGTATTATGTCTTGTGAGAGAATTTAAGTTGAGGGTTTATAATTAATTAATTTTGTAAGGATTGAATTTATTTGATGATTGCTGAAATTGTTCATCGATATCTTTGGTTTTTCTAGTTGGTTTGATAAAGAACTTAATGCAAATTTTATAATAAAATTATTGATAATTAATTGTCTCATGTTTTCTATCTACCTTGTTTTATCTATCTTTCTATACGTGGTTTTATGTCATCTTTACCTATATTTTCTAACATAATAAGTAATAAACTAGAAAGAATATAGAAATTAACGGAAAGTTTTACTTCCTTTGGCTAAATTTTCGGGAACTATCCCATAAACTTTGACTAAAACAAGACCATTTATATGTAAATAAAGATGATTATGTAGTGGTCCAATGAGCATTGTATATATTATTTAAAATATTTAAGGTGTTGCATATGGTTGGAATATTTTGACAAAAGTATTATGAAGATAACATGGTTTTTACAAAATATTTATGGTTCACAAATATGCTCCTTTTAAATGTAGAAATTTCTAATTAGGGTTATACTTGATTGGTTGTTGTGATGCGAAAATTTTCGGTGAAGTATTAGTTTTCCGCATAAGGTCGTTGGAGAATGAAAACATTGGCATGACATCACAATTATGCCCCCTTATAAGTGAATAGTATCATGAGCATTCAGAACGAGTTGCAATGAGGGTCCATGTATACGGAATAATTTGTGAGTGGAACTGAACTTGTTTCCGCATTGGATAATGCAAATTTTTTGATGGAGTTGAAAGGGTTGGTTGAGAAAGAAAACATCGACATGACATTACAATTGATGAACCATCCACAGGTTGTCACCAAGTTTCACTATTCATGGCTGCCATGATGAACATGGGAAAGTCTGTTCCAATTATTGTTAAGTTTTATTGTAAAATTTTGTCATCCTATTTTATTTAAATTTGTAAACTAATAAAATTAACTGCACAAAAGTTACTCCTTCTATTATTAATCATAATATATAATTGTTTTTCTTGTATTTTCGACTTTTTTTAGTTGTCTCTTATATTAATTATTTTTCTCAAAGTATATCTTTAATTTTTAAGAATAATTTTATCATATTTCCACTCTCCTTGTGTGAATAGTTATTTTATTATGTATGATATATTATATTTGATGTATGATATATTTACAATTTGTTTACTAATTATGAGATTATTTGACAAGATTTTTTTTCAAAAGATTATAGAAGGTTCGAAAAATAGACGCCTGTATAGTTAGTTCGTCAAAGCAATGTTAATTATTTGTTAATAATGTTAATTACAGGACAAGAAAAGTTGGTCAAAGACATGATTAGCTAGCATGACTGTTAAATGCCCAAGTGGACACATGAATTTGTTTAAATTTGAATTGTTTATGCAAGTGGGGACAGAGAAATTTTAATTGGAAGAAATTATGTGTCCCGGGATTCATCATTTTATAATAAATATGTAACGCTATATTGAATAAAACAATAATTAAATGAAAGAAGAATATATTTGTTACTTAAAATAAAAAATAATACTTTTTTAATTAATAAATAAAAGGATTAGCAAAAGATATTTTATAGAGATTTGAAGCGATTCTTTATAGATTGAGAGAATGACGAAAATAGTTAAATATAATACATCTAACATAACTTACAGGAAACTAGTGTATATTATTTTCCTTCAATTAATGTAATAATTTTTTATTTTACGATGAGATTAAAATTATATTACTATTATTTTTCGAAAACGATTTTTTTATTAAATTTTCATTAAATAACAATATACATACCTATGATTGTGAGATTTCACTGTGACCCTAAAAAATGTCCTAAGTATGCCTTTAAAGGCGCTGTGATGTATTGTCTTATTCCAAATAAGTTTCATATCTTTATAAGAATTAAACTTTTTAGCTAGAAAGAAATTAAGCAACCACATTTAGAAAAATCATTGAAGAAACGATATGGAACTATCAAGAAATTACTAAACCCAATCTAGAGAAATTTGTGTTAGTATTCCTATAAACATTTTGCATCATATCCCATGTAAACCATCCGTGATCAACATTTTGACATAAAGTGTTTTCAAGTGGTAACTTGAATTTTGGGCACAGTAAGATAGATTAATTTTTAATATCATATAATGAGTTGAGATTGGTTTGTTTGTGACTTTTGTTGATAAGAGTTGAAAATTTTCTTATTCTGCTAAATGTTTATTTACCGTTATTTTAAAGGTTTAGGGTTATGAAAAAGCTCTTATGCTTTCAAAATGTTTTCAATATATATGTTGTCTTGCTTTCTCATTTTCCCTTCATAATTTTCTTTATATTCGTCGTCTTGCATCAACCTTTATCGAGCATCTCCATTATGTATCATAAATCATTCATGATGTTAAAAATTTGTCATCTTTTCAAATTTGTGTTTCTTTAATTTTGTAATTTAATTATACGGTATTAATACTGATATATTATATTCATCCATTAAATAAACTAAATTTGGCTTAAATAAATTTTAGATTCCTAAATATATATATATATATATATATATATATATATATTTTATTTTTTATTTTTTTTTATTTTTTTTTAAATATATTTTAGATTTATATATATATATATATATATATATATATATATATATATTTTATTTTGAATGCTTAGTAATTTTTTTCTTCAAATTAAATACGTAATAAATTATAAAATTTTGGTTTAAGTTTCTGAAAACAAAATTATTAATTTCTATTTCGTCTCTATTATCATGTTAAATGATTATTGAAATATTTTAAAAATTTTTTTTATCTCTCGAGTTATTTTTGTGTCATAATAGTCTATATATGAAATGGTTATATATTGCTCGAATAGGAACAATGGAATGATTTAATGATATATCATTTTTCAACCCTTGGCACGACAAGTATTTTAGGAGATGTGAAAATAGCTTATATAAAGATGTTCAAGAGTTAAACCGAAATTTTTAGATCCCCAAGAACTCAAAATGAAAAGAATATAGATGAAGAAAATGTGTGGCGGCATGAGCATTCGCGGTCTATCCCCGTTGTTGGCATTTGTCCTAGTAGTACATGTAACCTGATACTCCCCTCCGAATGCGACACGACAGGACCCACCACACCCCTCTCCTATGGCGGCTATTCTTTTCTTTCTTCCACTCTTTTTTTTTCCGAGTAATCACTCAACCCACGTTGAATCTCGAATCTCGATCTCACTCCTCAAACTCTCTCACCTTAGACCCTACTAGAGCATGACTTCAGCGCACACGTGTACATATAATTGCTTTCCTGTGATAGTTCTAACAAAGACAAATCTGGAGCCATTTTCTAAAACTACAAACACTATTATTAATTGCTACTCCATCCAACTCATTATTCTTTTGACCAAACATCATTGGTCACTGCTATATTATGTGCATATTTTATTATATCCGCCGACGGTCACGACAAAATCCATCTTTGAATTTCTCCTACGGATCCAAATTCACCATTAATTCATTCCCCGGCTGCCTCATCTTTAAGTCGTTGGTCTTTGTTGAAATTAAATACAGCACGCGAGAATTGTTGCCCACAATCATAAAAATCCATAAATATATACAAGTACTTAATAGGTCATAACATAACAGATGGTATATAACTATATATATCTTCATCGTCAATTAGTTTCTGATCACAATTCTATCATAATACTGCACTCTTAACTAGAAAGCAGAAAAGCAAAAGCACTTTTATTAAATTTTGACGACGTTCTCATCATGGAAGCCTATTCTAGTTCTTTTTCCTCATCCAACTCTTCTTACTTGACCCAAAACCCTGATGAATCGAAGAGGCTGAAGCTAGTGTACCCTATTCAGTCTCACATTTCCTGGCTCCATTCCGTGAGGAAGCCATTGGCAAAGCCCAGGAAGAAGGGACCAGTGGCACCGATGCCACCAACACCGGCGAAAGTGTACAAAGTAGACGCTATAAACTTCCAAGACGTGGTTCAGCAGCTCACAGGTGCACCCGAGCACAAGCCCCAGCCACCTCAGAAGCAGCTTCTTCAGAGCAATATCGTCGCACGTGCTGGCACTTCAATTGGCGTTCCTAATGTGCCCCCCAAGCAAAATGAGCCAAGCGAAGACATTAGTACTAAATGGTACCAGGATTTGGACTTTGGAATGAATTTGCTCTCCCCAACTTCTTATAACACCTTCTGTTTATTTCCTCTTTTGAGCCCAAGAGATGTCACCAGTTTGGAACCGGGGAAGGTTCTCTAGGACTTTTATGATCACTAATTTCTGCAGACCATTCTATATGCTATTGATGTGTACTTCTATTCCATTATCTACTTCATTTTTTTTTTGGTTGTTAATCTGCTATTACAGTTACATCATCCATCTTCAACCTTCAAATTTTTTGGTCAAATGCCAACAGTAACTAACTGCTGCCGTCCCTTTAATGTGATCTTCTTTACCTTGATTTTCTTTATATCTCTTTTGTTTCATCCAAAATGTTCTGTCTTTATTACTTTCAAAGCAAAGCAATTAGCTGGCTTGTTCTAATATAATTGCTTGTTCGATAGATAAAGTGTTTCTGTGGGTTTGACCAAAAGTTATTCTAAACGACTATATTAGAATTTAATAATTGAAATTAACTTGCAAGTGAAGGCATAATAATGAGACTTATGTCTGGTTAAATTCTGCAGTATTTCTTGGGTATCAAATTACTGAAGATATTTTATGTCCAATTACGCAGTGAGTTTAGCAAATGACTATATTGTTTGGATAAGTAATATGGATTCAAATAATGTTTGAATGTGCACTTAATTTAAGTGTGGGAATTTTGTAAAATAGGATAATACTTGCCTGTAATACTGATTCAAGATAAACATATCTTAGCTAAAAGTTGAGTTTTGGTAATAGTAATAAACACTGATATCAACATTATTTTATTTTATATTTATATAAATTAGTTGACAAAAAGATAAGCTTATCCATTATCATTGTTTTAGTCCATTTCTAGTTTCGTATTTTCATCAAACCCAAATTTTGCATCATTGGTTTAAAGTTTACCTACAAATAATTTTAGTTTAAATTTAATTAAGTTGAATTAGATGCTCTACAGAATATCTCTATCCTTAGACGACATACTTCTTTAAAAAATTGAATTATATAAGTTTTTTCATTTTAAATGTTTAATATATTTTAAAAAAGATACTTAGCGTAAAATTGTGATGGACTGATATTTAATGCGTCAATTTTGAAAAGAAATACTATTACATAATATATATTGCCCACAGCAGATTAGAGTGAAGGTTTCCTATGAATTATCCATACACATACTCATTTATGATTCCTATTCATATGAATTGATTCTTATACAATGAATAAAAGAAAAGATAGTCCGTGTACAGCACCAGTCCGGTTACTAGTATATTTACAATTGATCATCATCTCACATGAAGGGAATAATATGTACAATGGTTATGTTTCAAAGAATAACTGTGGATTAAAGCATCTCAATATCTAATGGGGCGGAAATTAGTGGAGAGGTACTCAAGCTGAGACCATAGCATGCTTCCAAGAGAAAGTTTTGGTCTAACTTGTGAACTCATGGTTTCATGCATGCTACTTCTACTGGATGATGATTGAGGTTTAGGGACCCTGTAGGGTGAGATGTAATTTGCAATAACGGAGCCACCAGTTTCTCTTCTCACCAACTCTGCTATATTTGGGTTCACATCTTGACCCGAACAATTTGTAAGATAGAATGATCCTATTGCTGTCTCACCTTCTACTCCTATATCCACCTTTGTTATTGATAATCCATTCTCACGAATTACACGTGTCACCTTTGAGAGCAGTCCACTTCTGTTTTCAGCCCGAATGTCCACCTTCAATCCCTGTTCCAACACAACTTCATGTTTTACTACTTCCGTTATATTTTGTCAAGAAAAATAGCGATCACAATCGCCAAAACAATGTCACTCAAGACAGACAAATAAATAAACAAAACCTTTGGAGTACCATACATGCGAGACTCTGCGCTCTATGGCAGCGATTAAACACAGGGTGAGCTTTTGTCTCTCGCTTTCATTGTCCAAATTCAAACTACCTTTTGGTCTTACGAAGTACTCCTGCGTCACACGACAGCAAAATTCTATATATTATTTCAGTGCACTTAGTTCCTTTAAGCATAACACATTGAGTGTAACTGTGTATGCATGTTTTGTCCAATAAAAAAAGAAGTACCTGGTCGGCCATGGAGGTGTTGGAGCTAACAGCGGCGTGAAACACCTCGTACTGCATGTCGGTGAGGACGCAGACAGTGTCGAAAAGAAGCTTAGGGCGGTCCCTGCTCCTCACGTTCACCACCCAGTACCTTTTCTCTGCGTACCTACCCACCGACACCTCTATCCCCTCACGTCCATTCTTATCCTTCTCGCCGTGGCACGCGCCGCAACTCTCGTAGTCTCCGTCGGCGTACATCATCTGGTGGAGTCGCCGCTCCGTATGGTGGCGCCCACCGGAGAAGCTCCTCAGCCTCAGCCTCGCTCTTTTCCTCTCCTCTTCCCCGTGTCGGGCCTTGACAACCTTCTGGATCTCGTCCTGCACTTGGGCCAAACTTTTGGCGGGCCCTAGTTCGTCTGCATCCTCCAGATGGATAATGCAGGCCGCCCTTTCGTTGTGGGTCCAGCCCCTTGCTGAACTGACGTTGAAGCCCAGGCCCAGTAGAACAGCTGATATATCTGAAAACAGGCCCGGTTGGTCCCTCATGGTCAACTCTATGGCAAAGTTTGACGCTCTCGATCGTGGCGGTTGAGTGCAACTTTGCAGCTCTATGTCGTTTGAAATTCCTATGCTGCTTCTAGCCTCACACAGTGCCTATAAAATCACTTCCGTTTAGATTAATCGTATAACTTAGTCCATAAAATTATTATTATTTTTATATATAAGAAATCATTGAATTGGTTTGATATATTCTCAAAATATTATCAGTCGAAATTGAAAAAATTATTATGACAAAAGTAAATTACACAATGATCATTTTTGAAGCATTAAAAAAATTAAGAATTTGTACATACATAGGAATTAAATAAAATTTTGAAAGTAGAAACACAGAAGCGTGGTGACCTGCTGAATGTGATGGACGAGGCCTTTGTCAGTAAGCTTGTGTCCAACCTGATCGGTCACGTGGAACGCTGCAAAGTTCAGTCAACAGTGACCCGTCAAGAAGAGGCTATATTTCATTAATGCTTACATTATATACAACTATATTAAAAATGAAAAATTTAATCTTATAAATTATGGTTCACAAATAAACTAATACAGGTTGTTCGTTAGTCTTTCATATTGTAAAATGAAATTAAGTTAATCTTTAAGTTTAAGTGTCAGGGCCTAAATTTTGTAGTAATTATCAATAATAATAATAATAATAATAATTATTATTATTATTATTATTATTATTATTAGAAGTACTTTTATCATTTTTTGGGTAACATATCTTAGGAAAATGCATCCACTCACACATTGCACTATTACCACTGCCGTGATAGATTCCCCTACGTGTTTATTCTTTTAAGGAGACTATAAAAAAAGAGAGAAATCTTCTGTTTCAAAGTTTCAAGGAATACAAAAAGTGATATAACTTTTGTTAATAGTTCTTAATTCGCCCTTGTAATATATACCATGATCAACAATTATTTATTTCCTTGAATTGAGGAAGAGAATGTATCTCTTCGTATTGTTTGAACCTACTAAATTTCTGTTCTCCCGTTTCTCTCTCAGCATGTTTTGAATGAGACATAGTTATTTTTAAAAATTAAATATGGCATAATAAAATAGATTGCTTTCAGTAAAAAGAATATAAAAATAAATAAAATTTTATAAATGTATAAGAGTAATTATTTAAATTAAATAATTTCAAATCTAATTTAAAAATGTAAAAATTATTCATATTATTCTTCTTTTCATATTTATGTCATTTCCTCCAGATCTTTTTCTTTAGTTTGGTCTCTTCATTATTGAAAATCATAGCCTAATCAAAATTAAAATGTTATTTAAATCAAAGTCAAAAAAATCACTAGTTAGATTATTCTTTTTAACTAATGTTGGTGAATCTAATTATTTTTTTAACTAGTTATATTATTTCTCAATTAATATTATTGTATGGCTAATGTTGATAGGAATTTTTTTTTTAGGATGATGATATTTTGGCATCACTATTCATCTTTGACACCATTTAACACTAATTTATATTATTATTTTATTCATATATAATATTTTATTAATAAAATACAGTGTCAAATAAGAGTATAAGTGAATAGTGATGTCAAACTAACATTTTTCTTTATTTAAATGTCAACTATATTTTTTCATTCATTACTCTATTGGTTATTTATTAATATATGTTTGCAAATATTATTTTCCATTCATATTAATGCTATTTTTGTAACGTGCAAAAAATACATAATATAATATAATATCAAGATATTATATTATTATTCAGTAACTTTGTGAAATTTATAAATAAAAGAATTTGGTAGTTCATTTTCATAAAATAATTTCTATTTTTTCTATATTATTTTTAAGACAAATAGATTGAAATTTGACAGTTTTTAAATCTAGAAGAAGAAGCCGTAGGAATCTAATAAAGAAGCAAAGAACTCTACCCAACCATATTTGTGAACAATTAAGTGTATGTTTAATATTTCTAAAAAACATTATGAAAAAGATTTCTAGATTCTAAAGATTTTCTAGATAGAATTTTATATATAGGGTAATGTTGTCCATAATTTTAATATAAAAGGAGACTAAGGTTTGGGTCACAACATTCTTATTCAAGAAAAGGAATCAACAAAATCCATGTTAAGGGAGTTGTCATTTAAAAGATAATAACTATGATGCATTATATGTTTGATTGAGTGTATGATTGTTTGATAATGATTCAGGGACGAGAAACTTGCTTGTTGAGACAAAAATAGAGGTTTTCTTCATGAGAGAGTTTTTTATTGGAGTATGTTCACTCAAGTGAAGAGTTTTTATTTAAGAGATCTTGCTTGCAAAGCAAATTTTTACTTTAGTGAAATTATTTCACTTAAACATAATTAGCGACAAAATTTTACTTTAGCGATATAATTTTTGCTTTAGTGGTGGGATTTTCGTTCAAGAAAAAATAAAATAAAAAAAATCACCTTACTCTTCTACCTATTTTCACTCAAGCAAGAATTTTTCATTCAAGCAAAAATCAATCAAATTTGTTGGGTGTTTTTGGACTTAAGGTGAAGTTGAAGGATCATTGTGTGGTTATACACTCCTATTTTGGAGTAAGTGATGTGAGATCCAATAGAGTCATGTGTTGGTGTCTATAATCTGCTTCTTGAGTGTGAGGTTAAATATAACCAAGAGTTGGTGGCCATAATCTACTAAAAAGTGTTAATAGTCGGAAATGTACAACTGTATTTAGTATCGCGAGCTACTAGAACAGATTCAATGAGATTTTGAATTTCACTAGTAGTCCGATCACGTAGAATAAGGTGTCAGGTGGTGAAGAGTCAATGAGAAATACATGAAGCTTGAGAGTACAATGAGGTAGACTAAATTGGAGTAGGGTTGGCACTAGTTTTACCTTATTGGTAGAGGTCAAGTTACTACTTTGATTGAGAGTATCCCTACCAGAGTACCAGTACACCAGTTGAGTAGCCATTCACAATGTGACTGTTAGTTCTAAGTTCATGATAACCATAGCTTCCAAAAATCATCTAGATTCCATCATGTATAATGTAATTGATATGATGAATATGATTAAGTGCATGTGAATTAATGATAATTACTTAATAATATTTGTATACATATTTATTTAACAAATTTGTTATGTTTTGAAGGATTACTCAACCTATATTTGTTTGACTTGTTATGTTAAATGTAACGAATGTTTTAATAAGTGAGTAGATTAGAAGATGTTCCTACGTTTCTTGAAATAGTTAGTTTTTAAATATGAAATGGGGAAACTTTAGGTTAATATTAACTAGGATGGTTTGACTAGTGTTAGATGAGAGAAATTTGTTAGGATTTAGATTGAAAAGTAGGCCAAACAAATGCTAACTAATGACATTGAAAATAATCATCATCAATGTTATCTTAAATAATTATATTCCATATTAGGTGAAAAAAGAATATAACAACTCATATCAATTTAGAAAGGTCCTTGTTTTTACATTAACTGAAAAACTTTAGCCAAAAAATAATTTCAACAAACATCGACTAAATATTACCGACTGATATTTTTTTTAATTATTCAATATATTTAATATTACAATAAACTTTACATTTAATAATAATTAAAATATTATATAAGAAAGTAAAATTGATTCCTTTTATCTAAATAAAACATTTAAACGATGAAATTATTCAAAATATAAGTAATTAAATTTTAGTATATTTAAACTTCTTCAAAATATTGAAATGGAAATGGTATAGGATTGTAGCAGGCAAATAACAACAAAAAAAAGTGCCGAGACTGTGTTAAGTGAGGCATATACTGACCATCCATTAACCATCCACCATCAGAAGAAATGTATGATTTGGAAATGACGAGATCAAGCTCTGTCAACACCTGCACCATCTCCAATAATATCCCATACCTGTTTGCGCTGTCAATCTGTTTCACAACATCCTACACCAATTAATATGAACCAAAAATAACGATTCCTTCAAGTACCTGTGAGCAACACTTATTCTATAACATGTAAAATTTGCAGCTTCTACATGGTTCAAGTATCTTGCTACACTGCATTCTAATATATTGAAAGGAAGCTTAGGCTGAGAAATCTCCATCTTGGATATGTATTATGCTCAGTGATTCACATCAATATTACTATTAGGGTTTAAATTCTGTGGCCGAAAACGGCGGGGCTCAATACATTCAAATTCAACTATAATGAATAAGCCTAACTCATAAGACTGATATGATGATGTGATTTAGCATAGGTAATTAAATCTAACCTTCACCACTGTGCAGTTTCTGCAGGAATCGTTGTCTATACAAACCCTGCTCATATAAAACAAGAAACATATGTAAAATACAAGAGAGTTTTATAAATAAGATAGTTATTTTTCTTTGAAGTGTTTGCCTATACGTTCACCTAAACAGTAATATTGAATTCATTAATATATAATCCATATTATGATCCAGATGAATTAAAAATAAGCAAGTAGGAACAAGAAGATGATGAGATGTTCATAAAAGGTACCTGGGTAGATGGATTCTTTCCATGAGTGATTCAATCTCCCTGTCGATGCGAGCTTGGTAAATTATCTCCATCTTACACAACGAACAGGGCTTTCAGTTGGAGTTTCGTTGAATATTTGTTCGACTATTTATCTGGGAGTTGTGCATATATCTATAGAGATTCCCAGGCCTTAGTTAGGAACGTTCAAACTCTAAAACGTACGCATGGCGAAGAAAGCGCGTACAGATAAAAACAGCATGAGATAACGTGGCCATAATGGAGCGCTGTTTTTCTTGTTTTCTAAGTGATCACACAGAAACCCAAAAAGCAAGAAAAATGATATATAATCATTAAGATTGGAACCTTGCCGTCTTAGAATTACCCTTTGACTTCGAAAAACAATCAAAAGAGCAAGAAATTAAACCGATGGCTTATAAATAATATACACAGCATTAATTTATACTAACTATTGTAGGAAACTTCACCTGATGAAAAATCTGCAGGGTCCATTAGGAGGCGGGGATAGTAGGAAGATGGTGCGAATGCCAAATCTTTGTATTCTATGTTAGGGAGCTTCTTACGTGTAAATTTAGAAATTGATGTTGCACATATGTATTTACTATTTGGCAGTGGAATGGAACCGAAACATTCGGGGAGAATAGAGCATGTATGAGTTATTGGCACGCACATGAAACATCAGCGTATTTGTATGTGCCAATGATGGAAAACCTCAAAGAAAAGTACTGCATAACTTCGGCACTATCATGTTTTTGTTACGCTAACATCATCCTCATCATCACTATTTATAAAAATGAAACAAATCTTCGTAACCAAAATATACCTATAATTAGTCTTCGCCGATTTTGATGGATTTTAATTATTTGAGATCTATCTCTCTCGGATTTGCACACATCAGCAAAATTTACAAAAGGTACGTTACACATGTTGAAAACGTGGCAGCAGTCTTGGTAAATTGTAAATGCAGAAGAGTTTGTGGAGGCTTAGTTTGTTCCTTCACAACAATTTATGTAAAGACGTGGTTGAGAATCTATTTCGCGAAAATGTGGCGGCGTGTGCGTAGTATCATCTGGTCTCGCTGACTGTCTAAGCGACAGCTTATGAATGCTAACTGTTTCTTCTTTACTTTGGTTCTTGTTCTTGTTGCTGTCAGTAACTCAGTCACACACCATAAACCCATACTCTAGTGGTTGCATAGATTCATGAATAAGATTTTACACATTAACTAATCAAAAATCTCAACCATAATTATTATAGAACACAATCAACCTATCTGGTGATTAATTTATTAGTTTATTGTCTATTTTTTAATTTAAAAATTATGTTTTAACAAGTTTAATTCTTATGAACGACTAAAATAAAATCTTCTATGTTATTAATCAATCAAAAGTTTCCATATGTATAACTTTAAGCTAGTTATTATAAAAGACAATACACTTATTATATATAACTATTTGTAATTGAATGATGGTAAAATTGTTTCATGCTATTAGTATTTTTTTTTCTAATTTAACCTTTAATTCGACAAAATAGGTTATGCATTGTGATCCAAACCCATTTTACATTATTATTTGATTCTAAACATATATTTGCTAATTTTTATAATAATTACTTCGGAATCATACAAAAATTATTTTTTATTGGTTGATAGTTTGAAATTGTTTTACACTATGCATGCATAACCATTAGATTCTTCCACTATACTTCCTCGAGTTTCAAATATAAGGAAAACTGATTCTTACTAATTAAGAAAAATAGTTATGATATTTAATTATACTAATTTAATTTAAAAATAAATAATTTCCTAAGTGATCTCTTTTTACAACGTGATAAATCAAGAATAAAAGAGACATTGAAAATAAAAATTTAATTAAATTAATGACATTTAAGAGATAGTATATCGTGAAATAAGATAAGTCTTATGAAATAAGGTAAAATTATTTGAGGCATGCTTATATTTGAAATTTGCTAACAGTCAAAATAGTTTTTTTTTTTTTTATATTCGAATTAGATGTTGTATATTATACATATTTGTTTTTAGACGATAAAAGTACTTAAATATATTTTTTATAATTTTTTATAATTTATTCTGCAGAATAACCTCTAACAAAATTTAACTTTTACATTAATAATTATTTCACTAATACTGTAAAATATTTTTACACTATGATCTAGTTAGACGGATTAAGTACAACCTTTATGGGAGTGGCGCAGTTATTTCTTCTGCTGTGTAGGTTTTCCCTGTGAATAGTATGCTTCATGGTTCGGTGTAGAACAACAAAGATCTGGGTTTTGCATTCTGCACCCCATGAATTTCAACCTGCACCCCCATAAGGGGATAAAATGATAAAGATGTTCTAAAAAAAATATATCCTGCACTGCACATTTTAGAATATATTTTTGGATGTAGAATATACATTTTGGAATATAATGATACATTTTGAATTGTATTTTGGAAGATAATTTTATTTTGGGTTGCATATTCTGAAAAGTATTTTTATTTTTATTTTTAAATATAATTTCATCCTAAAATAATAAAGTTAATTTTTAGGTATGATATTATATTTTTTAGAGACCAATATAATGATATTTTTTATTTATATATTTGAGTACTAAATGAGTTTCTATATGTTTGGTTGTTGAATTGGATTCAATAAAATTAGTTTTTATGTAATTGGTAGCTAAATTAGTTTTTATATAATTAGTTTATATTTAGAATCTAAATTAGTCTCTAATTAAATTAGTGACTAATTTTATCATTTTAAAGATTAATAAATTAGTTTTTTAAAATCAATTTTTCTTGTAGGGGGATGTAGGTTTAAATTCTTCGGGTACAGAATGCAAAACCCCAACTATCATAATTGCTGATTTTCAATGGATTCATCGGAGCTGAAGTTGAGTGATTATGCATGCAAATGGAAGAAGTGAATTTTCCAACTAGCTGGTGTTAGGTTTACTTGGTAGAGAGGAGACTGGGATTTCCAGGTAATAGTCGTTGCTATTCATCTTGATAAGACCACGGACATCAATACATTTGATGGATTATTTTATGGGCTAACCAACCTAAAACGTGAAACTCAAGTAGCAAGCATGATTGCATGTTGGTTTCTGTTTGTAATGCTCTTGAGGATATCTTTGTCAAAACATCATATCTAGTATTGACAAGAAGGTTGATACTTTGATAGTGTACATACTAAAAGGTTGATACTTTTATACTGTATATACTGAAATACAACTTTTTGAAACTCAAATAAATTATTATTATAATGTTATATAATATTATAATATTTTATTAAATAAAATTAGTGTTAAATAGATATAATTAATGATATCAAAATATAATTTTTCTGATGACAAGCTAAAATAGCCTCATGTTTAACTTCTCCTATGTCCATCGTAGAAAAGGTTCGGAATTAACATACCAAACTGTCTCCAATGTAAACTCAAAATTCACACTGTGAAAAAAAGAAAAAGAACGAGTGGTATGCACTATTGATTTGGAAGAGCACTCATAGGAGGAAGAAAACGTGTAAGTCGAATCAAAATGAGAAGGGAATAGTTATTATATATACTTTAGCAGTCACAAGAAGGGAAATGGGGCGTAACAGTAGTTATGTGTTACTTCCCTCTAACCTCCTTGCTTGGTCAATAATTTCTCGTATTACACAGCCATCTCTTTCTTTATAAATGCATTCCTTTTTACATTGAACCATTAGATCACGTATAGTGATATCTGTTTCCGTTTACTGTTATACACTTTAAGAATCCAACCATAGAAATTTGCCTAGTTTAGTTATGCAGATTTTATTGTACTAAAATATTTTAGTAGCCACAGATCTTAACCACTGCATACATATCTTCAATCTTTATGCTTATTAGGTATCAAAGAATCAGCATACTTCTCTTTACTGCTAGTTGTGTTAGAGATATCAGTAAATCAATTAGTTTGCTTTTGGAGAGAAACTTGTGTATAAAGTGAGGATCAATTGTACAAGACACTTTTTAATCACGTTTAGTTTATCGACAAGTTTTACTTACTGACTGCCAAAATACTTAATAGAAGCTCCCTCCCTTACCTAGTAGGACAAGGCAATGCTGTTGTCTAATCCTCAATCAAAAATGCTTCTGTTTCCATATGATAATTCATTAGATCAGCAAACCTATTTTCCATGACGAGTTAATAGAGTAACCGGATTCATGACAACTATGCTTCATGATATAACTCACTGCAAGCTAGAATGCTAATAACTAGACTTCCTTTTTTATCTTGTAGCGTAATAGGCACCAAACAATGGACTAGATAATCAAGAAAAACAACGGGGAAAATAGAGTTCCATGTATGAGTTGTATAAAATAAAAGGAATCGGTATAGAAATAGAGGAACCCGGTTACTAACTTAGTTACAAAATTTGTAGTTGCGGTCAAGGAACAAATGGTTTTATTTGAGTATAACGATTTTACATTGATGGCAAGTGCAATAATATAAATGCTTGGAACTCAATGGTAGCTGAAAAATGAATTATACAGTGAATTTCTACAAATCTAGCTTGACAGAAAAAGACAGGGAAAGAGAACCAAAACTAACTCCCCACATTGGAAAGAGTAAAGGGTTCAGACTGCTTCAACAACAAAAATCCCTTGCAATGTTAATGCAGTGACTCTTTCAAGATTAAATTCAGATGTGGCCTTTCAATCCTTATCTTTAGTCCAAAGAAAGAGAAAAAATTATGATGTTGTTACTTGATGGTGAATTCAGTTGGGGTTGAGTTCTCCTTAGTAGCAGCTGCAGATGTCTCTTCCTGTTGCTTCTTTTTCCAATACTCATCAAGTGGGGGTCCAAATATTGCCTTCCCAGAAACAACACCAATACTGCATAGGCATACAAAATCTTGCTACATAACTAACAAATTCAAAAATCTTCAAACAGATTTTAATTTGATCGGGTTCTCGGTGCTAAAATCCCTACAAAATATGTGCTTCTAAGTTTTAGTAACCCTAAATTGATTTTATATTATAGATAAATCACAAGGGCCATGGTGAACAAGATCAATAACTTGAGCATATAATATTGGCAAACAAATTGGGGCATGTATTTGTAGAGCGAAATTGCAATAGGGGGAGAGAAAAGAAAAACTTACATGACTGCACCGATTACCATAGGGAAGGAAAGAAACTTGCTTCGCCGGAACATCGTTAAAGATCAAAATATGTTTGCAGGCGATGTCTGTCTCAAATCGCAGGGCAACAAAATGGAGATGTTAAGGCACACATGCTCCATAGGCCTCAACCCACAAAGTAATTGGAGACTAGAAGCCCATATAACATTTGGGCCAAAGCCCATATGATTAGAATGAGCTGATCCAACAAATGCTACATTTCACTTTTTTTTTTGTTTAAATTCCTTTGTTCATAATGCTGCTTTAAGTGCACAAATTTTGGAATTAAAATCTACATGCAGTTATAATTCTGCTTCCTTAATTTCAGGACACAACATCTAAGATATCAATGAATGTATCTTAAACCCTTAAAATGCAATCCTTAGTCAATGATTGCCTTTGATTTTGATGAGCATAAGTTTCTAAAGACAGAGGAAAGGGCCATTGAATATCAGATTTGTATTCTTGTATCATCATTTCGAACTTGACTCAAACCAATTTGACAACCAGGACCAGAGAAGATCTGAAGCCAAATTCAATTTTCGAGTTGAAGCTAATAGTTTTTTTTATCAAAAGTTCAAGCTAATCGTTGAAAGCATTAACTAATTTTGACAGAATTCAGCGCCTTAGTGGTGTAAAGGAGTTACTCAATACTTGAGGTTTAGATTTGATTGTTGAAAAACTCGTTTAAATGTAATCTTCTTATTTGAATGAGTAAATTCAAGCTTAAGATTAACTTGTTTAAAGTACGAATTATGAATGCGATCTGTTTTATTCTTCTATGGTTTGATTATTTTATTAATCTTTTATTGGACTGACTTTTAAATATATGCCAATGAAGATTACTTCAAGGAATGTACAAAAAAGGGAGACATGAGAAAAAGATCAAATTTCAATGATAAATATTGTCAATCTCCATCATCATTGTTCTAGCAGCTCCGGTGTCAAAAAAGGCGATTACCTTAATTGGTACATCGTATCTGGTTGGAAGAATGTAGACTTCAATATTTGGTGATGGTGGTGTCTCAGTATAGAACTGTTCTTCCACCTTGGTGATTTGTTCAAAGGTCAAGATGGGAAAATGTTGTTGTCCTTTTTCATCATCACTGCTGGATCCTTCAGTAGACCCAGCATCACTGCTTTCTGAGACGTCTATGCCGAACACGGTATCTGCATCGGGTTGTTCTTGTTCACTATAAAGTGATTCGACGTCATTTTCTTCACTGATCTGCAAGGCTTTGATTATCCTTGCGGACTTTTCAGTGTTGTTGGGACAGGATTTGGCGAAGTGTCCCTTCTTCCCGCAAATGTAACATCTGTTGCCTTTTCTTTTGCGCGGGAATGAAAAGTGACATAAAGTAAAGTGACAAAAGACTTAAAGTAAAGATGATGGCTGACATAAAGTTGATGGCCATCATAAAGTGACATAAAGTAAAGGCTGAAAGGGGACGAGACACAAAGTGCTTTCTTCTTTGTCAAAAGTAGCTTTGTCTTTTCTTCCTGGAGATAATACTGAATCTCCCTCTTTATGACTCAGCAGATTTTATTTTGGCGGTGTAGGCCAAGGGGGCCACGCGTCCTGGCTTGTCTTGCACGCGTCTTCATTTGTCTGCTGTGAGGGCCAGGTGCTCCATGTGCTTGGATCAGGCCAAGGGTCCTGAGAGTCTTGCCAGCTGTCATGTCCTGGATAATAACACGGGTTTACATCAGGCCAGGGGTCCTGGGAATCTTGCCAGCTGTGTTCTGGAGAATTCCATTCTTGCCAGAGTAAATTTGAGGTATACACTGGAGTATCATTTGGCGGGAATTCTTCCGTATGAACTTGTTTGTATTCTTCTCTCATTGCATCTGGGGGAACTTCCCATTGTGGTTGACAGATCAATTCAATTTCTTTCAACATGTTGCAGCTGGAGGATGCTGGGTTTTGAGTTATTTTTGAACCATTGATCTCGTGCAGATGAAGAGTTAATTCCTCCTTGTAGAAAGGAGGTTTGCTAGTCTGCATGAACTCCTTTAGACTTGGATAGGTGGCATATGATAAAGCCTGGCTATGAGTGTACAGATGTTTATTTGGATGTTTGAAATATGGTCTGTGGATGGTAAAAAGCGAGACAAACTTCTCTGCTGTTTCTTTGTCTTCGTTCCAGACATGAAGTCTCTCTGCTTCCTTATGAGCTTGTTCTTTCCACCATGAAATGGGAGCAAACCATGATAAAAACTTACATATTAAGGTGTTCTGGGTATGACCTTCTAAATACCTAATCAGTTTAATCGTAGGAAGGATGATAGGGTATTTATACAGGGTGGTAACACACCATAAGTACCACATATCAGACTCAGTAAAAACTTTATCTAACAAAATGGGAAAAATATTTAAATAGGGTGCAAAGGGATTGAACCAGGTAGGTTTAGGTTTGATTTGGTGGTCTTGTATGGTTGTGGCCAGGTAATGAAACATATGAGTTTGAGAGAAGGTTTTTATGATACCTGGTGTGATTGGTTGGATCCTGGTTAATTCTGGAGGGAACTCATGAGAATTTTGTTTTGAAGAGGAGGCTTCATTCATCATGATAAATGGATAATCACGGTGATCAGAAAAGATGGTGATGGAGGATTTCTTTTCTGAAATGATTTCCTGTTGATGGGTTGAGTGTTCTCTTGGTCTGGATAAGAAGTCAGGGATGATGTTTTGTTTTCCTTTGATATGTTTGACTTCAAAATCATATCTTGAGAACCATTCTTTCAACCGTAGGATCTGAGGACTTGGTGGGATTTTATTCTTTAACTCGAGCATTTTGGGGAATGACGAGTTGTCCAACTGTACTTCAAACACATGTCCTCTGAGATGGAAATCAAACTTTTGAATTCCATATTTTACCGCCAAGGTTTCCTTGTAGGTGGTGTGATAATGTGTCTCGGCGGGTTTGAACTGTCCGCTAGCATGTCCACAGTAGAATTTTTGACCTTCTACTTCTTCAATTAGGACAGCTCCCCAGTAATGGTCACTTGCATCTGTTTGCAAGATCCTTTTTCCTTCTCCGGGGATTTTTAGTGGTGGAGGATTTTTTGCCAGTTGTTTCAGTTGCTCTACTGCTTTAGTCTGTTCAGGTCTCCAAGAAGGGGCATCCTTTCTCAACATCTTGGAAAGTTTTGAAGTATATTGCGAGACATTTGGGATGAAATCCCGAATGTAGTTGATGATTCCAAGAAATTGTTGGATTTGTTTGACCGTTAGGTCTTTCTCGGGAAACTTTGGGAGTTCTTCGGCAAGGTGTGGCTGAGGAGAATATTTTCCTCTGGAGAACTTCATTCCGAGAAAATTTACTTCAGTGGTCCCAATTTGGGATTTGGAGGATGACAACATGAGGCCGTACTTGTCGCACAGCTGATAAAACTTCTCCAATAGTTCTTTGTGACTGCTTTCGGTTGGAGAGAACAGGAGAATGTCATCTATGTAAATGAGAGCTGAGGCCATTATGGGTTCAAAGATTCGGGTCATGGCCTTCTGAAACAGTGACGGTGCCACTTTCAGTCCAAAGGGCAGGACTGTCCACTGAAAATGAGCATTTGGAATGCAGAATGCTGTCTTGGGCCTATCTCTTGGGTCAAGCCCAAGTTGCCAAAAACCAGATTTCAGGTCGAACTTTGAGAAGACGTTTGCATTGTTGATATACGAATACAGTGTGTATATCTTTGGCAATGGGAATTTGTCGTCTTTCAGGAAGAGATTGAGTGGCCTGTAGTCAATGACCAGTCTCTTCTTTCCTCTGACCTTTTCTGACCTTTTTTCAACGTAAAAGGCCTGGCAAGCCCAATCTGATGTTGTGGGCTCAATTAATCCTAGTTTCAGGAGCTTTTGACATTCATCCATGGCGGACTGCCTGTCGCTGGGGGACATTCCAGAATGGACCGCCTTGGTGGGATTGATGTCTTCATTTAACTTGAATGGTAGTTGAACAAAAAACTCCTGGTTCTTCCAAAGAGGGTTTGGATGTTGGAAGAATTCATGGCTGTCTGCACACATTCTCAAGAGTTTTTCTTTAAACTCTTGATATTCAGGAGAGGTTTCTGCCAAGCTGAACATCTTCATTAATGGATTGTATGGCTTGAAACTTCTTTTGAATCTGACTCCATTGGGTAGTATCTGTACACCTTTTAACTTGGTATAAACATCCATGCCGATGAGAATGTCTTTACCTGGAAGTTCTGTTCCGATCACCTTGGTGTAAATTGTACAATCAGGAAAGATCCTGATTCCAATGGCTAGCTTCGTGACTAGCTTTGTGGTGAAGATTTCTCCACTAGCTGTCTTGAATTTGGTTTTCTGCTGTTCCCAGAAATCTGGATGTAGAATTCGGGGATTCATCATTGTTCT
>Ga0209700_101116_pt1 | contig 54347 bp, 15 predicted proteins | sample SiratroredBW_FD_187528 | JGI IMG/M metagenome (GOLD analysis project Ga0209700, IMG submission 187528) | Root nodule microbial communities of legume samples collected from California, USA - Siratro red BW (SPAdes) (version 2) | ecosystem: Host-associated > Plants > Roots > Nodule | place: USA...
GATCCCTCTCTGACATATATCAAAGATGTAATATGGATGTTCTTGAACATGCTAACCATGAGGAAGCTCTCAATCACCACCTAAAGTGGAAAAAAGATGAGGAGGAGGAGTTATATATGATTGAGAAGAACAACACTCTTGTTGACATACCTCCAAATAGAAAGGTAATTGTTGTATATGATGGTTCAATTAACAAAAATAAAGCAAAGTTTGTTGGGTATTATGATACTGATTGAGGTTGTTCCTTGGAAGATATGAAGAGTACTTCAGGATATTGCAAAACTTAAAACCATTTGTTTACCAAGCTACTACCAGTCAACAATTTTGAATTCACAAGAAAGAAGATTGGAGTTTATAGTTCCAAAATCAAGGAAGAGTGTTGGGAATTTGCTTTTGAAACTGCACATTGATTTGTTTCCGTTTTTGAATATGTCTTTAATTAGAATATTTGCTCTTAATTGTTAGAATATTCGCTCTTAATTGTTAGAATATTCACTCTTAATTATTTCATAGACATTAAGATTTTAATTTGTAGGAGTTATTTCAGTCAGATATTTTTCTTTTCTGCAAGCATTATAAATGTAAGCTATTGATGGCTAAAAAAGAAAAGCAATAACAATATTTTCTCTTCATACATATCTCCTCCTATTCCCAAAACACAACATATTTATCAGGTTGTCTAACACAAACAAGTTGTAAAGGCTCTAAGGGTCTACATTATATTGTAGTTGTATTAATCATTGTTACAACAAATAAACCATTTAGTTAATTTTTTTATCATCAAAACACACATAGATTCCACATATGATGTTTTGGTCATGAGACCGTCTAATGGGTCGTAAATAATCTAGTAGCATAACTAATCATGAGACCGTATAGTATATTTAAACATAGTATGTGGTTTAGTCTGTTTAAACACACTAGACTGTCTAGTCTGTTTAAGCACACTAGATAGTCTAGTGAGAGTGAGGCCTGATGAGAGAAAAATAATGTGTGTGAATGTATTAAACCATTAGACAGTCCAATGACCATTAGATAATCTCATGACTATGACCTATTAAACGATTTCAAGACTATGACCCATTAAACGGTCTCATGATTGTAAACTACTAGACAATCTCATAATTGTGAACCATTAGATGGTACTCTGACCTATAGAAGGTCTCATGATTGTGACCCGTTAAATGGTCTCATGACTATGATTCATTAGGCAGTCTCATAACTATGCCCATTAGTAAGAGCAAAACAATGTGTGTTGTTAGAAAGCAAAAATACTCTGATTATATCTTTTAAAAATAAATTATTTAAACAAATTTTAGAAAGCAAAAATACTCTGATTATATCTTTTAAAAATAAATTATTTAAACAAATTTTAATCAGTTGTGATGTATTATAAATATTTCTAAATAAAATTGAGTTGAGAAACTAAAGAACCTATTATTCTGTTTGTCCATGTTTTTCCTACTTCTCTAAGATTTAATTCTTTCCTTAATAAGTTTGTTTGATTTGAGTTTTGTAAACAGTCTCCTAACTTATTGTCAATATTTTTTAATGTATTCAAACAAAAATAATTTAAATCTATGAAAAATTGAAAAATACTCTATTCCGTTCATGTTGTATTTAAAACGAAGAGATTTTCTGTTTATATTCTATTTTGAGATTTTCTTTGTATGTTTGATTTATTTTCATTAATCTAAACCACAAATATTTTGGTATTAGTTTCTTAACCATATTTGAAGCAAAAGCAAATCAAAAGATGGTAAATTCAAATCTTCCATTATTTTGAGCATTTAGTACCACAAAGATGAATCTTTGAAGACACTCTAGAAACCAAAATTAACAAATACAAGTATCATAAATCAAATTTAAAAGTTGTATAAAGAAATTTAAGGAGCAGAATAAATGTAGAAGAGCAAGCTTAATAATTCAAGCCATTCATGGACTTTTACAGGGAATATAAGTATTGCAATAACATTTTTATCTAGCAATTTTTTAGTGTGTTATCTATGAGAGAAGTCATGCTTGCAAAGCATCGTGTAAAAAAATTATATAAAAATCATTCATATTGAGCACGAATTTACTAATTAAAGTCGTCCTTAAATTAGATGATTTTAGTTGCATTTTTTGTTGAGTTAAAGTCATGCTATATAGGTATTGTTAACTTCTCTTAGGAACTAAAGTCGTCCATCATAAATATGACTTCCTTTGTTTGAAGTGGTACTTTTTACACAAGACTTACTCAAAAATGTAATTAAAAAGACTCATTATGATAATTTATGAGAAAAATTACACCATTTTAATTTTTAGTTTTTTTAATTTAAAACTTATAATATAAGATTTTTTATTCACATAATTAAATTATTTTTTATTAAGGACTTCTTCTCTTTTGTTTTCTTCTTTATATGTTTTGTAATTATAAGATATTATTGCGTGGGGTGTGATATTTAGAGTTATCGAAAGCTATATTAGATTTCTGGAATATGTTATTAGTCTCCTACCTCCAGGCGAGTGATCTATTTCATATTGTATAATTGTGCAGTGTGTGTGTTTTATACTTACACGATCACTATTGTTTGAGGAAAACATAGAGGATCAAGGAATCGATATATAACTTAAACAAGAATTTTGTAATAAAAAAGAAAACTAAGATAATTCTATCTTCTTTAGAATAAATAATGTTCAAATGAATATATAATTACTCAAACAGAAACTATGATCACTCTATCATTAATATATATATATATATATATATATATATATATATATATATATATATATATATATTAGGTATTCAAGTGTGAGTCTAAGTTTCATATTGGGTAAAAATGATAAAGTTGAACAATATATAAGAAATAAGATCCATAAACCTATGTCTTAAGGTTTTGGGTTGAAGGTTGTGTCATTCCCTTATATGTTGGGCCCATTTCTCTTACTTATGAGATTTTCCCGATTATGCCCCTCGAATTCTCCCAACAAGTAGTATCAGGGAAGGTTCATGCCGACGTGACAGTGACCGACTTATACGAGATAGGGAGTGTAGAAGAGGGACTCTCACTTGAGGGGGAGATCACTTAAGGGAGAGATTGTTGGATATTCAAGTGTGAGTCTAAGTCTCACATTGGATAAAATGATAAAGTTGAGCAATATATAAAAAAGAAGACCCATAAACCTACTACAGATTGAAGGTGGTATCATTCCCTTGTATTTTGGGCTCATTTCTCATATTTATCTCTCCAGTTATATCCCTAAGATTCTCCCAACAATATATATATATATATGATATTTTACATTCAGGTGTTCATATATATCACCTTAAAAGATTCATATATCGTAACATTCTACATTATTACTCAAGTGTTTATATATATACTACACATATTAGAACTTTCATATTTTATATTAAAGAACAAATCAATTAATCTTTAATAAACAATGTAAAAAATAAGAAAATAAAAAAAAGTTTAAAAATTTAAAAAATATAAAAGATTAAATTATAAAAAATAAAAAGAATTTTTGTTACTTATTCAAACAAGAGACTTAACCATAATTGAAAAGATAATATTAGAAAAAACTAAAATTAAAATAAAAACTCTACCCTAATCTCTTTCTCACTTATCCTTTTTTCTTTTCTCATTTCACAATCTATTTTTCTCTCTCTACTATCCCTTTCTATCTGTCATCTCTTTTTCTCTCTCTCGTATCCTTTTTTTTTTTTTTTTTTTTTTTTTTTTTTTTTTCTTTTTTTTATTATGTTATTTTTAAACAATACAACTTATATTATGATTTTAATCATTAAAAGATAACGGAGAAAGAGATTAAATTCTTCTTATATTAATTAATCTTAATAAATTTATATTAGTTTTATTAAAATTCTATTTATTTTGAGTTATATATTATTTTACTTAATTTATCTTTAGGTTTTTATTATTTAATTTATTTCCAATAATATATTGATATTTTTTATTTTGTATAGTTATTATCTAATTTATCTGTTCTTTATATTTTATATTTCTACAATTCAATTTATTTTCAGTACACATTGAGTTTTTTATTAATTTATATTTTTTACTTCACTTCTGTCTATATACAATTATTTTTATTTATTTATATTCCTGTTATTTAATTTATTTTTAGTTATGGACTAGTTATTTCATTAAGTTATATTCATATTATTTAATTTATTTTGAATTATGTATTGGTCTTATGTATTAATTTATATTTACATTATTTAATTTACTTTAATGTGTGATACGACGTGTTAATTTATATTTGTATTATTTAATTTACTTTCAATAATATACCGGTTCTTTTATTCTTTTATGTTCTTGATATTTATCTATTTATTAATAACATGTTATTTTTTGTCAAATTATTTATATTTTTGTTATTTAATTTGTTTACAGTGATACACTGCACCATTTCTTTTATGTTCTTTGGTTTAAAATTATTCCATGTAATATATTGATCTACATCTAATTGTAAAAGATATTTTAAATATTATTCCTTTACAATTTAAGAAATATATATACCATAATTAAAAAAAGTAAAAATAAATATTTTTTTTAAATTTATCAAAGTTTGATAAAAGGAAGTTCTATATATATATTCTATTGTTATTCTTATACTTTTTTTCTTAAGTATTTTTTTATACCGATATGGATTGTGTATACAAGTTATCTAAGGTATAATCTATCTTAATAACCATCAACTTATGTGATCTTTGAAACTATATCAAAATGTCAAAGGATATATTGAGTTGAGACCATTTTGACGCATGAGTGTCTATTTTTATAAAGTGAGTATAGGATGAAAGGAATGGATTATGATGGGGTTTAACAAAAATACTTATCAAGTAAATATTTTAATAATTCAGAGTAGTGTCCTAGAGTAGGATATTCATAAGTTAAACTTGAGATTATTGGATAGTTACTCAATATCATCAAGGTTAGATAGTCAGAATATATCTCTTTTGTAGACTAAATAATTACCAATATTCTTGAGAAAAATAATTATGATTGTACCAATATTTTTAATGTGAAATACTTAACCACATTATCACTTCCCAAGTAACTTTTGATGTTCATAGTAGATAATTATAAATGGGAAATGTATTCATATGTTGTATAAAGTGAATTGAATTTTACCATTGTAGGTTAAATCCTACGCCCTATTGTCTAACATGATATGTTAAGTTTATTAAGATTGATATTTGAGACTTACAAAGACCTCATTCTTTTTCATGTTTTTCTTGCATATGTGCATGCAGTAGGAATAAAAGATGAATCTACTCAATAAAAATTGTTTGGAAAAATTTCAAGTAATATTTTTTAAGATGTTAACTCTATCATTAGTTGACATTATATATATATACATACATACATGTATATATATAACATATATATATATATATATATATATATATATATATATAACATATATATATATATATATATATATATATATATATGTATTTGAAGTTATGTCATAATTAATTAATATTCTCTATAAGAAAATCTTCACATATTTGAAAACAAATTTATTCCCAATTTCTAATTAAATAAGAAACATCTTTCTAATATTATATTAAGTTGTATTATTACAGTTCATCCTATCAAGATCTTAGGTATTTTTTTTCCACGTTGTGCATAGTTTCTATTGATAAATAGAAATATAAGTTGATTGTTCTTATATTTTATGTTAAATAACATAAGTATAACATAAATATATTATAATGAATAAGTCACAATTTAGAGATAATCAATACTAGTGGTAAATAATTTTAGTAGAATTTTTAAACAATCTTTGAAACTTAATTAAGAAAGAGCAAAAGTAATTGTTACTTCTTTCTAGAAAAGGTGGATAATAGACCAAACGTTATACGTGACTTTTTTTTTTTTAAGAATGACAACTTTCTTGGAAAATATGAACCAAGAATAAAATGTTAAACTCATATAATCAAGGATTAAAAACCTTTACCAGGAACAATCCACCATTAAACTCATATGATCAAGGATTAGAAACCTTTACCAGGAACAATCCACCAAAATTTAGAGAATGTTTCGGCCCTAGATGGTTATTTCAGCCTGGATGGTGTTGAATCATGTTTTCATCCCAATAACATGCATTAATGCAAATAAGTCATATTTATTGTCATTGAAGAAGTTAAAAATATGTTGAGATTTACCAAGCAATTAAAAGTTTAAAAGAGACAAATTACTTCCAAAATCTTTAAGCAAAATTTTCTTGAAAAATATTTTCTAAAGAATCTTTAAGGGAGGAATGAAGTTGAATTCCTTAATATGTGTCAATAAATCATATTTTTAGGAGAATATATAGTAAAATTTAAAAAGTTGTCAAAATATTATTCTTACTTTCATGAGAGAATTCACTACAAAAAAAATAAAAATTACCGACAAGACAAATTCATCAGAAACACCCAAAATTCATCGGTAAATTGATTGTATATAAATTTATCGACAGATTTCTGAGTCCGTCTGTAATGATTGACCAATTTAAGATAAATTCGTCAGTAAATCCGTCGATAAATTTAGCAACGGATGATATATGTCAATAAAATCGTTGATAATGATATTTTATCGATGGATAAAGTTCCATCGATAAAATTTCATCAGTAATTTAATCAGTAATGTTCTCATTGTTAAAAGTTCCAAAGTGAAATTAGATGTGATATTAAATTGTGATTAATTATTTAGATATTGCTTTATTCCCTACGATTATAATATATAAAGCCAAAACAAACAAACTTAGCCAAGGCAAGGAAGGTCATTAAGGCACAAGAGGCTCATCAAGGCACAAGAAGAGGCTCATCAAGGCACAAGAAAATGGGTTTAACAATAAGAAACTTTGTGAAAATTTGTTCAAGCCTCTTGGAATTCTTCAAGGTAGAATAATTCTTTTCTTATTAGTACTTGTAGCCAAGCCGGTCAAATATTTTCACTGTAGAGGACCTTACATATTGAGGAATTGTAAAGGAAACAAAACAAAGATAATTAGGAAATTTTAGAATAAATGTATTGAAGTTGTTCAATTTATTGACATAATTCAAGATAAATGCATCATAAACCATCATCTCCTCAATCTTCTATGTTATTATATAATATGATTATTTAAAACATCTAAAGTCATATATTTTTTTATTTTCCACATGATTTAAATGTATTTACTCTATCATTACTCACTTACATATACATACACAAATTATTATTATTATTATTATTATTATTATTATTATTATTATTATTATTATTATTATATATTAAATCTTAGATATTCATCATTATCTCTCATTTGGACATTATTCTATGAATGAGTTATTGATCTTCCAACTATCTTTTCTTATAGTATCGTGATAAAATGTTAATTTCAAATTATTAGAAGAGACTATTATCAAAACAATATTATTTTTAGTTTCTTTTCTAAAAAATATTAATTCTATTGAAGTTATATATCCAAACTTGATTAAGAAAAAAAATCGTAGAAAATGATAGCTCAAATTTTGCATACGATTATATTAAAAAAAATATATTTACAAACATATGTGTCAATTTTGCTAACCTTTTATCAGTAATATTTTTCAAAAGCAATGTGAAAGTTAGTTCTTAAAGTCTTTAATTATTTTTTACATTCACATTTACCTATGTATTTTATAACAAGAACATGCTCATTTAATGAGAAAGATTTAAAAAAATAAAAATATAGAAAATGCAATAAATAGATAATAAATAAAAGGAGAGCGTGTGCATGATGCGAGTACGGGGTGTGAAATGAAGGCGCAAATATTGAATCGGAAATCAATGCGCAATCTTTTCTCATATTTCCCATTCAAATTATATACATCTTATCTTCAAACCTAAGATTTGGGTTTCTTTGAACTAGTTTTTTAATTTTTTTATACAAAAAAAAATAACCTTTTTATGACTGTTTATATACAATTTTAAAATATAAAATATAATTTTTATAAATTAATTTATATAAAAATCAATTTAATTTATGAAATTTTATTTTTTATATATTTAAAAAAAATCTCATAAAAAACTATGTGATAAGCTCCATTTGACGGAAATGAAAAGTATAGATTAGAAAGTGACTGGTCCGAGAAAATGGGCAAAAAGAAAACATTTTCATTATTTGTAGAAAAAAAAATAAAGAATGATGTCACTTTCAATTAGGTTTCAAATATATTTTTTTTTAAGTTTAATATGAGGAGAGAATAATAAAAATATAAAATAAACTAGTATTTTTCAAAGTTGTTTTTCTCCTATCTCTCTCCATCTCTATAATAATAAATGCATATATAACTTTGTAATTGTATAATTTCTTAATTTTAATTAAATAATTTATCATCATTTTTAAAATAACAACTTTATTTTTTTATGTTATTTAAATAAATAACTCAACTTTTTCACTATATTTTTTTTCTTTTGCTTTCCTTTCGTTTACTCACGTGTTATTTCATATACCTTCTTTATGATAGTGTGTAAAAACAAAATAGTAACTTATAAAGGTTACTAGCCCTTTTCCAATGATAGAAGACATGAGACTTGGATTCATTTTTACCTAATATTAAAATTATTTTTAAAAGTACATAACAATAAGTAATTAAGTTATCTCATTTTATATATTTTTCATTAATAATTTTCATTTACGTGTAAACTAGCAATACAAAATTTGTTGAAGAGTAAATGTATAAATAATAAAAGAATAATTAATATTTTTTTTAAAATCGAATTGACAATTAGATAAAATAAGAATCTTTTAAATTTGGACACTTAAGATGAAATGGAAGAAATATCGTATAATTTTTTTTTAAATGGATACAAGATTTGGTAGTAAAACTAAAATGGAAAAAAATGATTATTTGTGGATTTGAATTCCATTGAAAAAACCAATTAACATTGTCAATCCAAAGAAAAAAATGATATAATAAAATTTGACTTGCTTTACTTTGACTAGTCCTTTGAGATTGCGTACAGTTTAGTTTAGAATTTTTCTCCATGAAAGTACAGTTGTACTTTTTAGTTCCTCAAATATCATTCTGTTTATATTATTAAGATAGGAGCATGAATAACTCTATACGGTCCAAATTCGATTCCTAAAAACTAGAATTCTACAAGTGGTTTTTGTCTTTCTTGATGGTAAATCAATTGGAATTTGGTTTGTCTCAACTGAATTTCAGTCTGGAATTTGTTTTTTTTTTCAAAATAAAAATATATATGATAAATATAATAATTAAAGTATAAAAAAAATGTAATATTTATCTAATGATGTGTTGAATGAAAATATTCAATATTATTATTGATTTATTTATTTATAATAAAAAATACAAAATAAAGAGAAGTTAGAAATAAATAATTAAGTAATTAAAATATAAAAACGTAAATAGTATTTAAAAAATAAAAATAATTTGATTAAATAATAATATTAATATCTTCGATTCTGTAATTATATGTGTAACATATGAGAATATGATAAATAAAATTTGTGTTTAATAAATATGATAGAAGAAATATCGTTATATTTTGAAGAAATGGGTAAATGTAAAAAAAGTTAACAATTGCGTTTTTATAATTTTATATTTAATTCAAATTAATAATATTAATAATGTTTTAAAAATAATTAAATAAAAAAATAAAGAAGTAAAAGGTATTTTTTTATTTGAATTTAAACCATATGTATACGGAAATGATTTATTGATTTTTTTATGTTAATGACATATTACAAAAATACAATATAATTAAATGTGGAAAGTTGAGTTTTGAAGGTTAAAATTGTTCAAATAATTGTTTCTTGTTTTTTCTTGGTATTTGATAATATGAGCATTACTTTGGGTGATATTGTTCCCTTATGTTTATTTTAGTATTAATTCTTGATGATTTTGGACTATCTTTGAAACTTTTTTTGCTTGCAAGATTGTAACTAACTTGTGGGTCATCATGTGTTGATTAGTATTAAGCAAACTCAAATAATATTCTTATTATTTTTACACAAAATCATAATCTCTATATAAAATCAAGATATTGTGACCAAATCACCTTCACAACCAGATCATTTATCCTAAAAAAACATAAATAGCTTTCCCTTACTTGTGACTCCTTAATCCAATGTAATTTTCAACTCAAGCAAGAAAACTATTCAAAATCTAAAGACCTAGTGCAAGATATCTAAACATCACAAGATTTTAATATAAACTTAACTAAATTGAAAGGAGATCACTTTTTCTCAACTAACTCCACCAAGATTGATAGCAAATCCAAAAGAAAAGAAAGAAAATAAAGAATCTTCAAAGTAAACACAAACTTACTCTATTTGAAACTTTGGTCGTATGAAAATGATCCTTAACCCCTCAACTATTATGATATGCAATCAAATTCCAAAATAGATTTTACAAAGAAAAGAAATTAGAGCGAAGGTTGGTAGAATTTTTTTTGAGAGAGAGAGAGATGATAAATGAGAAAGAAAAAGAATGGTTACATGAGTAATTATTTTTCTAATATAGATTAAAGTTTCTTTTACTATGCATTAGTATATTCTCTATTTCCTTTTTAATTTTACTATCTTTTAATGTTAACAAAGCATGCAAAAACATGATGTGTTTTGATTTGATGGTAATTTTGATGATGCATGCAACTCTTCTTGATAGTTCCTCTCTATATTACTCATTATCTTAGTATAATCAACATGTAAACCATGAATCAAGCTCTAAGAAAATCTTGAGCAAAGATCAAACCTGGATTTCTCACAATTTTGCAAATAATCAATTATCTTATCCAAATATAAATTATTTGTTTATACAGATAATCAATTATGAATAGTGAATAATCGGTTATGTCAGTCAAATCTATAATGTTTGCACTCATATATAAACAATTATGAATAGTGAATAATCATTATGTCAGTTAAATCTAAAATGTGAGTTCTCGCACATAATCGATTAAGAATAATGAATAATCAATTATCCTAGTTCAGAATATTTTTTGGGTTACATGAAAAATATAATAATCAATTATGTTTAATTATATTTTATATATCAATCATGACTATAAAATTCTTATAAAAAGATTGTTCTCTTCATCATTGATATCATTCCTTACTTTTCAAGAAAGAGAGATTTGTTATTTCCTGAGAAAGGTATTTTGAAAGTGTTATACATTTGCATCTTGATTGCAATATAATTGCTCAATATTAATCAAAAGAGGTGATATTTCCATAGATTTTTTTTTTGGTAAATATGTCACATTGCAAGGGATATGTTTTCTTTTCTTTTGTAATATGTATTGGTAACTTTACATTAGTATTTCATGATATTTTTGTTTTTCTTTTGTAACATGTATTGATAAATTTACATTAATATTTCGTGTGTTATATGTAATTGACTGTTTTCATTATCTTTGTAAATCTTGTTGAAGGAGACTTTAATTAATGACTTGTATTTCTTGTTCTATTTACATAAATATTAGTAAAATTTTAGCTAAAGTTTCTTTGATTAATTAGATGTAGATTTAGAAAGAATCAAACTAATATCAAATTTTGTGTCTTTCTCTTTCAGTTTACCCATATTATCTATAATTCCTTTTATTCTTGTTAATCACTTATTCTTGCACTTAATTACCACATCAATAACAATTTAAAAAGATATTTTTTAAAATATTTTAAGATCAATTTTTGAACCAATTCATCCTTTTGTGTTTTTAATTATTCATTGTTTTATATTTAACTTCTTTTACTTTTTGTTTTTTTATATATCATTTTTATGAATTTTGTATTTTGATTTTAAAATATTATTAGAAGTAAAGTCGAAAAATAAGTTATTTACACCCCATAAATATTGTTATTTATTATAGATGATAAAACTCATCGGACATCACATAATTTGAAAGCAAGCACAAACAATAAAAGCAAAATTAAAGTCAATAAATTAACTATGCACACAATGACCTATTTAAGCCTTCAAAGACTCGAGGTTCATTGAATTTGATAACAAATAAATCCATTGGAGATACACACAACATTTTAAATACAAAATGACAAAAAAAAATTAAAGTCAATAATATACATGATATACACAGTGACCTAAATTAGCCTTCTTAAGCACATTTCATATACATTGAATCCTCAAGTTGAGAGTGATGAAGAATTAGGTGAGCAATGTCAAAGGCACTGATTAGAGTACCTAAAAGGACATGTTTAGCACTCAAAGAAAAAAATCAATATCTATACAAATGATTTATGTAATAAAATATAAAGAGAAACTCATAAAAAAGTAATAAGATATTGGACATTTACAATTTGTACACATCCTTAATTATGTTAGAAGGTACCTATGGTATAGGTCTGAAATAAATGCTATGATTTAAACATATAGGGAACTATAGTGTAAGATAAACAGTGAGAATCTACAAACTAATATCAGCAGGCTTCAACTACACCTAAACATTATTCTATATACTAGATTGGACAATACAATATTTCAATTATGTTGACTTTTACCATGTTGTTGATCCAATTTCTAGCTTAAATATGTTTCCCTCCAATATAGGTTGAAATTCTATGCTCTTCTTGATATAAAAATCCTACCTTTTTTATTTTCGAAACAAAACTAAATATTTCATAATAAAAGTTTCTACTTTTATTAAATGGGTTCTAAAATATACATAACTATATGAATATATTGTAGGTTGAAATTCTATGCTCTACTTGTTAATAAATTTCTCGACAAAAATATTTAATCTATCAATAATTATTAACAGATATTCTAAACAATTATTGATAGAAAATTATTGACAAATTTTTTAAAAATTGTTAAATAGATATTATAAATATTGTTATTATTATTATTCTCTTATTCTTATAATTACTATTATTATTCTTCTTTTTTTTTATTGTGACTATTATTATTGTTATAATTATTATTATTGTTATTATTATTACTCTTATAATAATTATTATTATTATTCTTATTATTATTAGAATAATAATAATATATCATTACTCTCATAATATTTATTATTTTATATTGTTATTATCGTAATTATTTTGTTAATATTTTTATCATTATTTTTATTATTATTATTATTAAATTATTTTATTGACGAATAAATGAAGGTTAATTTATTGATGAATTTTATTGACAAATAATTTAACAATTAATTTACTAATAGATATTACTGACAGATAATTTGGTGATTAATTTATCCGTTAGTAAATTAACCTCCAAATTATTTGTCGGTAAATTGACCGTTAATTTATCAATCGCTAAAATCTGTCGATAATAATATTTACTGATAGATACATATCTATTGATAATTTTTTGTTAATAATTCCGAAAATTCTTATCATGATATATCAGTTAGATCAGACTCTCATTCTAAAACATATACAATAAATTACAAGGAAATCACTTTTAACCAAGAATACAATAATTATCAAATATATCCCAATGAAACAATATTAATTTGCCACATTCAACATCTTCATGAAGACTAGTACAAGCATGGTCTAATATAGAAACTAATGCTTGACCTATTGAAACATCATTGATAAAAGACAACCTCAATTTCTTTTTTGGTGGTAGTTCCTTACATCTACTATAGAAAACTTTGATACAAGAATTTCATTGAGCTTCTTATCATGTCTTATCTATATGATTATATTATCAATGAAACACATTATGTTTCCTTTCCATAATAAGTTTTAAACTTAATATTATGACCCTTGGTATCACAATACAATTCCAGATATCTCTCACTATACACCCATAAAGGGCCACATGACACACCTACAATGATCAACATACCCATAATAGTCACACCCATAAAAGGCTCATCATATCATACAAATACATGATCTCATAATCATCATCATCAATAAGCCTATCACACAAGGATATAAACATATCAATCTCATAAATATATACCAACACATGTTCCTCATCAACATCACCTCTCCATCAATTATGTGTCACTCTCAAGTGACTTACATCCTTAAATAGAGGAAAAATTTCTTGCTTGAATGACCTTATATTGCTTAAGTGATACTATGTCTAGAGGAAAGAGTTGGTTCTACTTCTCCCTGACTCCAATGCTCATTCAATCTTTGAGCGACCATATTTTGATAGGCATTCTAATGCTTGAATGATGCTAATTATTGTATTACCCAACAAGAGCCAACATCACCACTCTGAGCTCTTTGTCAACTTTTGATACCACATTATCACTTGAGTATGACAAGTAGTTGCATTGTCTCATAACTTCTAGATCTTCATGTATAATTGTCAATTAAAAAAGCTTAAGTGACCTCTCATTGCTTGAACGTGGCTTGTTTCAAATGAGAGAATTATCTTGATCTTTCTCTTGCTTAAGTCTCAAGTCATCACTTAAGTTATATATTTTATGGTTTTAGTGTCCATGTAAGTGCTTGAGTGATACTAAGCACCGCATGAAATGAGAACTCTCCACTTGAGTGATATCATCCTAAAAAACATATTTCACTAAAAAAAACTTATCAAACATCAATAACAAACATTTACAAAACACTCATTTCTTCTTATAATCATCTCTAGAATCGTCCACAACTTTCTTATACACATTGTAATTATATTTAAATTTGACTTCAAACATACTTTGAATTGTAAACGACTAAACGAATACATAAATATTCATATTCCAACACATATAATCATACCTCTACATTGTATTTCATTTGTATGACTCAATGTCTAATTAAAATAGATATTAAAATTAATTCATCTTAGAGATATGTAAAACCTTCTCTATAAACTTTCAAAATCCATCAAGTCTTTTGACACCCAAACCTTACAACAACAAAATATTTTGCTAACAAACAGTCAAAAAGAAAAAAAAAAAGACTAAAGCTTTAATAAAAAAAATAAGTACTTACCAAGATAAAAAAAAAGAAAAAAAAAAACTAATCACTCGATTTTTAGGTTGCTACCTTCTTATAATTGTATTTCTTTTATAAAATGGATAACTCCAAGTTTCGTAATTTTAGAAGAAATACATTTTTTTCAAACCTATTTATAACGTAATTTAACAAATTAAAGAATAAATTATTATAACCTATTTATCAATTTTATATTTTTTTTTTCTTTTTAAGATTTATTTTTACCAAAATTAAAAGTCTGACAAAAAAATTAGCATAATCAACAAAATAAAAATGATAAATATAAATTCAAAGATTAAAGTATATATATAAAAAAAAAACATCTTTGTAATAGTTGTTTTTTAATCATTATATTCTCTAAACATCTTATGTTGAAAAGTCGTCAAATAATTAAAAAAATGTAATAAAGAATTTGATAATAACAGGAATAATAATAATAATAATAATAATAATAATAATAATAATAATAATAATACAAAATTAATATGATATAATAACGATGTTTTAGATTTCTTTAAAATTAAAATATAAAATATAATAACTTTTAATTAGAGGGACGAAAATAAATTCAATGGACTAAAATTATTCAAATTTATTAACAATTTATCACATAATTGTAACTAGATTAGATATGTGGTTCATAAATATAAATAGTAGAATAACATAAAATAAAATATTTATTTATTTATTTTGAGCACATGCATACTGATAATATATATATTCTCTCAGACAAAGCACAAGTACAAGACATTGTAATAATAGTAGTAATTTATTACTAGTATTATTATAGCATTCATATACCGTAAAGTAATATATTCTCCATTAAAGCTTCATAGGGAAGAATAGGAATAGGGACATTGACAAGGATAATAGTAACAAAGGCCGAAAAATATAGTTTGTGATATTTGGGAGATTCTTTTGTGCATATAAATGCACTTATACTATTAAACAGTCTTACTCTTAGAGATATTTTTATACCTTTAATTGTAAAGATAGAATGACCCAAATCACCTCAAATTCTTATCAACAAATAACTAATTATTTACAATTTTTGAATAGAAACTTTAAACTTACATTTGAATTGATGATGGAATGAGAATGAGTAGAGAAAAATAATCCTGAAAAGATGATTTAAAATGTAAGTGATTAATTTAATATAAATAATAAGAGTTATTAGATGCTTTTTTTTTCTTTTGAAAAAGAGTTCAAATTATATTTAAATAACTTTTTAAGGTTAACTTTATAGTTTATTCATGGATCAACCATGTACTTAGAAACATTCTCTTATTAAAAGTTTACTTGAATATATATGCATATCTACTTGTAATCACTAGAGGCTCTACTTTATTTATTTGTTTTCTATTATATTTCCCTTAAAAAATAAAATCAATATCCAAGAACTTGATTCTTTTACCTTTTTCCCACTAAGTGACTCATCATCAATGTTCAATATTATAGTGAAATAAAACAAAAATGCGTTTGCGAGTTTGGCGTAAAGCAAATTACACAAACTCCATTATAACAAGCTTTTCTTTTAAATAAGTTTCAAAAGTTTATATGATCATCACATTTTACATCATATTTGTTAACATATACTTTTACAACATCACTAGTACTACCTTTCTTTCTTTTTTGTTTCTTTTTTAATCTAAATATTATCGAATGGAGATGTAGTAAAAATAATGAAATTTGTTAACCATGATCTAAACAATATATATTATTAAAAATTAGATGAAAACAATTACAAATTACTATAAATGACTACAGCTTGTAATCTTTAAATGTGTTTTTTTTTCTTATAAATGCTTTAGATTAAATTAAAAGTAGAAAATATGAAAAATACACATTATAGTTGATTCCTTTAGGTATTCTTTTAAACGGGTTGAGATTTAGAAATGCCAAAAAACGATTTGATCTTGCTCGACTTGCTCCTATATAAGTCAATAGTAAAAATGTGATAATGTAACCCATCAATATTCTATAGGGACCAGTAATTTTAAGTTCCAACTAAAACCTACATTAAATCAACGGTCAACATGTCATTTTAATTTACTTTAAAAAAATTAAATCTTATATAAAAAATTTAAAATGTAAAAATGTACTTTTAAAAATGAAGTCACATTAACAAAATCAATTTTAAGTTTTAGATAGAATAATTTAATATATAAATTATTTTAATTACTTTTAAACTATAATTATTATTTTAAAATATAATTACACATGAGCTTACTCTGGTTTATCTAAATCCGTTTAAATTACAAAATAAATAGAGAAGACAAAGAAAAAAATTCAATGTAACTCAAATCATAATTTCTTTTATTAGTTTATCCATTGTCCAATTTATTTAGGACAACAAATTGGATCAAATATTTTTTTAATATCTCTGCTCAATTTTTTTTAATAATTCATACTCTGAAAATAAGTTTGTTGTAATACCATAAAAAAATAGTTATAGAATAAAATTTAATTTTAGAGATAAATTTAATAACAGTTAAATATTTTTTTTAACAGAAGAGTTGTTTAAGTAAATAAAAATTGGTTATTTAGATTTTATTTTATAACAGATACCAACTCTTTCTCCCTTAAGAAGATATTTTCTCTCTAAGAAGATATTTTATCTCTCTAAAAAAATATTCTGTTTTATTCTAATAAAAATCACCAATTATCTCTAAAAGGATATTTTGTTTATAAAAACTACCAAATCTCTCTTTCTTTCTTTAAGAAGATATACCGTTTTAATCACCATCTCTCAACCAATTTCTCTTTAAAATTTTCTACCTTCTCTCTAGATTTGTGATTTCATAGGTTATCAGATTGACAATCAAAGGACATCCCTAGATTCCTAGCGTTGAGTAGATCAAGAGTGTCCGATCAGATTCTTGAACAGAGTTAGGTTGCTTGTGATTTTAGAGTTTTGAGTATCTCTACTCTATAGAGGTAAGGGAAGCTAGTTGCATGCTTTTTTATAAATGTTTTTTTATGTTTAAATGAAAATTTATCTAAAATTATGATATTTTGTAAGAGAAGCTAGTTGCATGTATGTTTTTATAAATGTTTGTCTCTTTTGAAATAGAAATTTATGTATAATGTTGATATTTGGTAAGGGAAGCTAGTTTGACTATTTTTTTAGATATATATTGTAATTATTTATTTTATTAAATATGAATGGGATGAATATGAATGGAATTGAATGGAATGAATGTTTTTGTATGGTATGATATAGTATCAATGTTTGTGTTTGTGAATGATGTTGTGTGTGATCGAGGCTACGCGTATCCAGACTCTACTAGTCACTAGAATCATAGATGACAATGACTAGGTGGTGAGAGTCGAAGGAGTTTTACATCCTGACTCTACTAGTCATTGGAATCATAGATGACGATGACTAGGTGGTGAGAGTCGAAGGAGGTTCAATCCTGACTCTACTAGTCATTGGAATAATAGATGAAGATGACTAGGTGGTGGGAGTTGAAGGAGGTTCATATGACTGCGCCACGGTGTGAAAAAGAACCGGTTGGACCAGATTATACTGATTAATAGATTCATGTGACTGCGCTACGGTGTGAAAAAGAACCGGTCAGACCAGATCATGTGGGTTAAAGGATTCATATGACCGCGCTCCGGTGTGAAAAAGAAACGGTCAAACCGGATCATATGGATTGAGTTTATATGACCGCGCTACAGTGTGAAAAAGAACCGGACAGACCGGATCATATAGATTTAGATTAAGTTTATATGATTGCGCTACGGTGTGAAAAAGAACCGGTTAGACCAGATCATATGGATTACAATTATATTAATGCCCTACGGTGTGAAAAAAAACCAGACAGACCAGATCATATGAGTGTCTCATGAGTGTGATGGGTGATGTGTTAGTGATGATGTGATGTATGAGATGAATTATGAAAGCTTGATTTGTTGTTTTTTTGGTTGATTTAGAAATTTAATTTATGAAAATACTATTTTTAAAACTCTCTAGCTTACCCTTCTTTTTTTGTGTTGTTTGTTTTGTTTTAAAAACTGCGATGATCGTGTATATTACACGGGAGCAGAGGATTTGACAGGTGGTGTGAGTCTCAAGTGAATTGTTGGAGAAGCTTCATTTCATTTTATTTGTAATTTTATGAAGATATTTTTATTAAATCTTATTTGGAGAAGTATATTTTGAAATATATGATGAATGTATGGAATTTTATATCCAAGTTTATTATATAATTTTATGTAATAAAGTTCCTATTATATGAAAAATATGGGATGTTGCAGAAGTTAATAAATTAATTGTCAAATTTATGATTCTAATGAAAATAAAATAATATTTTACTTTGGTATGAAAGAAAATATGAAAGAACCAACAACATATTATTGAATTGTGTTTAAAATTCTTTTTAAGATATTTTTATAAACATATCTTCTTATAGTAGGCAGTCAAATGATAGTTTTTCTTATTTGTCTTTCCTTTAATTTTTCTTTTCTATATTTCTCTTTTTCATTTTTGGCATCATGAAGATAGAGTGGTGTTCTCTACTCCTAGGTAGAGACAACACGTTGATAACATAATAGTGAACATTGTTGTGATGAGAAGAGGGTAGTGATAGATCAGTGTCATAATGCATATTTTGATACTAGATTGAAAAAACATGATGTCAATGAAAGGTAAACAAGGTTGCTTGTTAACATATTGGAGAGATTTCTCTTCAGGTTCAAGAGGACTTGTATACATAGTTGTGAATTTGAATCTGTTAAACATACAAGTCATGAGATGTTCAAAATTCTGAGTCTTTCTTTAAAAGTGAGACCAACTCAAAACATGTTGGTTAAGTTAGAGACTCCTTAAACAGAGACCATATGATTCATCATCTTCAGCTTAAACAACCTTTATTTTATAGAGATAAAATGATTATCTTGATTAAGGATATTCTATAACAAACATGTAGAAGATTATGTTTATTCAATATCATATTATATAAATATTATTTTAGATATCATCCATTTATTATATATATATATATATATATATATATATATATATATATATATATATATAAAAAGTGTGTTAGTGTATATAGTGTTTTTCAAAATGTAACAAAATTAATTAGAAATATTAAAATATTTCTATTTCTTGAAGAAAAAATAAATAATTTAATTAATATAAAATATTAAAGTATTTCTATTTCAAAATTTTAAAATAAGTCTCTACATGTAGATATTTTATAGGTAAATATTAAGAAGAATTATCTATTTATTTATTTATTGTATTTTAAGGAGCAGACACACTCTTTTCTGGAACAATTTACCTAGTTGTGTGCATGATAAGATGTGAATATCACAAAGTATCCAAATCGAGTAGGAGACACATTTTCTTTCCTTTGCCACCACATGATGACACAAACAAGGCTACGTGGGCACAAGGGATCTTTAGGTATTTTCCATGGAGGATGTTGTAGAGTTGTTGAACTCTAGGGTTTAGGTACAACTGGTACATATGTATATCTCCATCATTGTCACCAAGTTTCTTAGTATCCTTATCATCCTTATCAGCAAGTACCTTTCTGGTATTGCCCTGTTGTTAGGTTAATCAGTGGAAAGAAACTCATTCATTGATGTGGAAGCTTGTGTTTCCAATTTCATGTCACTTAATTGCCATTCATTGAGCTTGGATACAATATTAACCATTGTTTTGTATGGATTATCAGTCATTGACGATTGTTCTTGTCAACACGCGCCAAAAGTCATGCTCCTACCAGTTCCAGTCATTTTAAAATACTAGTAAGAATATTCACAAATCTCAATAAATAGGTAGCCAAGAATAAAGTGATTGTTAAAGAAGGATATTGACATTGTTGGCTTATGTTTAAAACTTCAGATTGTGTTTTGTTCAATCATTTTTTTAGGGTGCTTTAACGTTAAGTCTATAAGAGTTTTAAGAGTAAATATTTTTTTAGTTTTTAGTCCTAAAAATCCTTTAAAAAAAATTAAAAATGTTGAATTTATTGAAAATTAGTTATTATCTCATTACAATAATACAAATAAAGAACATTAATTAACACGAATTTACTTCAATGATTAAGAAAACATTTCTAGTTTTATAATAAAATAATTTCATAAAAACGTTTAAATATGATTTAAAAATTTATATAATTGATCAAGTAAATTAAAATATTAATTATAAAAAATAAGATAATTTAAGCATTTATAATATTGTTGAAAAATATTATAATTAATTTAATTAGTCACAGTTCAATAATGTCAACTATTAAAATAATTTAATCAACAATTCAAAAGTATTACGAAAAAATTGTTTACGTAAGAACGAAAACACTCAAATTCAAATTACGAAAATTTAAATTAAAATCTAAATCAAATTTATCAAATAAAAGAAAATAAATATTGTAAAAATGGAATTGCAGGTCAATATATTAATTATTTAAAATATGTGAAATAAGAATACAATTGTATAATTAATTGCTAAAAGATATAATACCCTAACCTAAATGGGACCATTCTCAAGGGTACACTTTACAATGTGCTGATAAAGTCAATGTTGGACTGTCTGCAATTGCATTTAGATCAATCCTCACAGCATCCCAATTTCCAATTCCCAATTGGGTCCACCACATCTTCTAGTCAAGGGATGTACACTTTTTTTTATTCTTTAATTTTTATTTTTGTGAACATTTTTTCCAATTAGGTGATCATTTCAATATATAATTATATCAATATTATTTTATTTATTAACTTATTCTGAAATTAATTGATCTCTCTAACATATGACATGATTTTGTTTTATGGGATTAATGTCTTCATATTTGGAATGTAAATTGTTAATTTGAATGCTGAAATTGTTAGAGGAAAGGTATTCTTATGCTACTTATCTCTCTTAATTTGAAAAAATAAATTTCTTTATCATGTTTATATGTTTATATTATATTCCAGTCTTTATAATACTTTTCAAATAATTTATACATATATTTATTGTGTTAGAAAGAGAAAGAAAATGTATAAAATAGAAAAATACACAATTGTTTAATTAAAATTAAGAAAATGTATTATATTCTTTATTTCTGTAAAATATTTTTTTAAATCTCTTTACATAAATTATTCTTGAAATTGTTCTGAAAACATAATTTTAAAAATTTATTTTAGCTTCTTTTAAATATATCTTTTGATGGATTCAATATTCACTCAAAAAAATGTTGTTAATGGATAATTTTTTTTTTCAAATACACTAGCATGAACTGAACTTTGTAATTACATTTTTTCATGGATCAAAATGAAAACTTATCCAACCAATTATAATCCAAAAAAAATTTATCTAATAGTATTGTATAATCACTTATAAAATGTCTCTATTTGGTATTGACTGTGATATTTCTCTATTATAATAGTATCTTTGATATATGGCATTTTATATGTGTGGTATACTCTAGTATCTATGGTACATGCTACATGCACATCTATTATCATATCTAAATGAATTATTTGATATTTCTTATTATTTATACTTATTTATTTTTTATTAATAATAAAGAATAAAATAAAATAAAAAGTACTAGAATGGGTGTCAAAAAAAATCTTATTACTGACCTCAATATTTGACCATTATCTTGAAAGGATTGTAAAAAACTTGTTCATGAGACATGAACCCAAAAAAACAAATATATGTGATATAATCAATTCAAAACTTTAAATATGGTGTCATCACCAGAAAAGCAAAAATTAGTAAAATCCAAAAAGCTTAATATAGTCTAAGACACTAGATTATTCTTTGGTTCAAGTTTTAATGATAGAAATATACGTAAGTGTTGAATTAATTGTTTTATATGGACTTGTAATCCTATTTGATAAGATGCACAATTTAAATTGAACTAAATGTTTCCGTAAGCATCTAATGCACTTATACCTTTTATATAAAAAGCCTAATAAATTCATGAAATGGTTATATGTGCCTCCTCATAAAAAGCATTTATAAAGGATTAATTTGTGTAACACCCCACAAAAAAATAAAGCTTCTACTAAGGCGACTAAAGTATTAACATAATGCATATCTTACAGTATTCCATATTTAACATCCATCAAGATTACATAATAATGCTAAACAAAAATTTCAAAACATATTTACAATATCATATACAAGTTTTTCAAAATATAATATTATTCCTAACAGCATCCTTCAACCTAGATGATCTCCCAAAGATCCATCTGCAGCACTATCTGCTCCCGTGTCAAGACACGATCATCACACATAGAAAATCAAACACAATACAACCAAAAGAAAAGGGGTAAGCTAACCAAATTTTAACAAATCAAAAACATTCAATTTCATGTATTATCACAATATATGAATCTAATACACTATAAACATGACTCTACTTCCGGAAGACTCACGCATTGAATAGACCCCGAGATATGCACCTGTCATACATCTCCAAATTGTGAATCCACATAGTCCCCACACAAATGAATCATCAATCATGTATGACAGGGTTAGTCCCCCTGAGACTTTCTTGACCAACTATATTTCAAGCTGCAGTCACCCAGTTCAGACCTCCTTCGACTCTCACCACCTAGTAATGATCATCTATTTGATTCCTATTACTAGTAGAGTCAGGATATCAATCATTATTGATCAGATCCTTAGACAATGCATATGATGACGATAGTAATGCAATGTAAACAATAATAATAACGGTGATAGTAATAATAGTTGTAATGGAAATAAGATAGGTAGGGGAGGAAAATAAAGGTTGATTATATTATCATATTATCTTTAAACCCAACTCTCCTCTACATCACCCTAAACCCTAAATACATTATACTATCTCAATAGAATGAATAATATTTTTTTAAAAGGTTACAAAAATTTATTTTACCTTTTTTTGTGAAAAGTAAAGAATAAGAAAGAGATTAGTGGAAAAAAATAAGAAGATTTTAAGTTTTTAATAAAAAAAGGCTAATGAAGAGATGAAACTTTATTTTTATCACAACAATAAATGAATTTGGACAAAATAAATGGTGTAACATTAGAATTTATTATAGGATAATTTTGAACCCACATTTATATATAAATGTGAGAAGAGATCAAGTATAAAATAATATAATAGATTATGTCCAATAGTAAAACCAAACATGACAAATATGTTAATCCGACTTCATTAAAAGGTGTATTCATAACTGCTTTATTATTTCTCTTCAACCAAACACATTTTTATTCTTTTTCCTTATACTCTTTTTTCTCTCATCTATTTTCTTCCACTCTTTTGTAATTAAACACACCCTAAAACTTTCTCTCACTTGATTCAACTGATTTGTAAGCATCAAAATGCAAATGAATAATAAAAAGTACAATGACTATGATTTGCATTGCTCAGCAGGGACATGTTTTTATCTCTGAACAATCTTAACTCTTATTACTGCTGGCAATTGTAAATGAGAAGCTTTAAATTTTCTTAGAATGAGAAGCTTTAAATTTTGTTATTCTTAATAAGGATTTCAATTGTAATGCAACATGCTTCATCATATGTAAGTACTTTTGACCATTTATGGTTCAAAAGAAGAAGGGAAAAAGTTTAGTACTTATAGTGATAGAATAAAATTGTGCAATGCAAGCAGTGGTTGAGATTGAACGAAAGTGGAGAGTCATAATGCATAGATATGATGTATGATGGTACACATACTACGAGTCCATGACCATTTTGCATTTGTTGCCTAATATTTTGTACGTATATTCTGCTGGCTAACATGGAAGTGGTCCTTGGCTTTTGATGCATAGTAATTACAATGTGTTTGGTTGTCACAAAATAGGTGAAAATGAGGACAAAGATGGAAAAGCAAAGAAATTCACACTTTTTTAATTGTATAAACAAAATATAGTGTAGAAATGAAAAATGGTAAAGTATTTTGTTTAAGTAGCAATGTGGTAGGAAAAAACAAGTCAGTGAAAGAAAAAGGTGAAAATAAGTTATTTGATTGAATAAGAAAAAATAGATGTGCAGATTAATAGATAGAAAGACTTTTACTTTTTTGGATAAGAACCTCTAATAAAAAAATTAAATAAGTTTCTCAATAAATTAAAGTTAATGTATGCATAAGTTAAAAAACCTAAAAAAATATATTTTAGAAATCTTTTACAAATTAACTTTTACATAAGTATAATATATTATAGAAATGAGAAATGGTGAGTGTTGTGCTTAACAGGTAGCAGTGTTTTGTAAAGAGAGAAAAAATGATAGAGAAAAAAATGGTGAAATAATTACTTGATTGAATAAATTTAAGTTAATTTAGTTATGCAAAATGTTAATAGGAGATAGAAGATGTCTTAATTGATTATGAAGGTAGTATAATTATTTAAGACAACGATATATCTCTGAAAATTGGGTGTAAATGTGTTTTATGTGTTTGTCATTAATTGTTTTTTTTTTAATATTTAGTTATAGTTTTACCGTATTTGAACTTTCTTATTCTTCCTCTATTTACTTTTTACCAAAAAAACACACTTTTAGAAAGAGTTGATTTTACGTTACCTTATCTTTATAATTATTTTTATTTGATAAGAGTATAAAACTCTAAGTAAAGACTATAATCAATAAAAACCATTATGTTATCCTACTTAATTATTATATTCAATATATTAATTATGTTACTTTTTTCTTTTTATTTTTTCATGAACATATTTCATCGATATATAATACTTCACTTCAAATAATCTAGTTTAAATGGGAATAAAATTTAATTAAAGATTATTTCTGTCAAAGCTTGAACTTAAATAATGTTCTAAGACCAACATTCTAAATTTATTTTTATTTTTTTCTTCATTTTAATAACCAATATTTTTGCTTTATTATGTGTTTTTCTTCTCTTTTTGTCTAACTATTTTCTGTATTTATCAAGCATAAGGTTAGTGCATTAGTGCCATTAACATTCTTTCATGTCCCTCTTTTTGGGCCACTTAAATAAAATATAATAATAGGTAAATGCAATGGCCTCAAATAGAAAAATTGCAGAAGGAAATAAAGAAAGCTAAAATAAAATAAATGTATTATTTTCAGTGGCAATGATGATTAGTGGCTGAATCAGGATCAGAAGACTTCAATTTCAGTACATGTGAACTCATCTGGTGCAGTTGTTTTCTCTTTTCATTTTTCACCAACTGTCTTTGGGTACAGTTATCATTTATTGTTAAGGAGAATTTTTAGCTTCTTTAGTATTTCAGAAAATAGTGTATAAATAATACTTAAAAAAGAGATTGATCGTGACAATATTAGTAATTATTTTTGTGATATATAATTTGAATTAATATTATACTTAAAAATAATGTATTTTAGTATTTACATATGCCATTTTAATTCTCTTTACTATTGTTATTATTATTATTATATTATGTCTTCTAACATAGAAACTAAAGAGATAAAAAAGAGTAGTATGTATATAAGTTAAAAGGGATATTTTTTAAATATTGTGAGTTAAGATATATATTTTAGGAAGTAAATGAATATTTGAATTTGAATTTGAATTTGAATTTTACAGTAAATATTTAATATTAGTTTAAGAAAAAAAACTTTGGAAAGGAAGAATAAAGAAAGAGAAGAGAAATAAAATAAGTGAAAAAGAGATTATTTAATAAGTTATATGTGAAATAAAATCAAAGAAATTTATAATTTTATTTTTATTAATTATATTTTTAATTTTTTGTTTACCTTTTAAGGACATTTTTATTAGTTTACAGTAGAAATTTTGATTTTTACTTCTTTTATAATTGTTGAGGTTGTTTCTTATTTGTTCTTCAATTATAATACATGGATTAGAAGCTCAATTGGTCATTTTGATGTTTAGTAAGTTTTTTTTCGCTTAGATTATAAATTTTTTATTTTGTTTTAAGTTTTTTTCTTGTATGTCAAGGTAAGTGATCCTCCACAGATCCATCTGCAACACCATCTGCTCTCCGTATCAAAAATACGATCATTGTAAACAGATATCAAAACACAAGCACAATAAAGAAAATGGTAAGCTAACCAATTTTAAGCAATCCAAAGTCATTCAATCAAATGTGAGGTTTAACATAACACAACCATCTCGGGATCATCCATCTCAGTCAATTTAATAAATCATTACAATAACAAGACACCGACACACTACATACTTGACTCTACTTTCAGAAGACTCGTGCATTGAATAGATTCCGAGATATGCACCTTTCATACATCTCCAAGCTGTGAATCCACACAGCCTCCACAAAAATGAATCATCAATCATGTATGACAGGGTTAGTCCCCCTGAGACTTTCCTGACCAGCTATGTTTCAAGCTGCAGTCACCCAGTTCAGACCTCCTTCGACTCTCACCACCAAGTAATAATCATCTATTTGATTCGTATTACTAGTAGAGTCAGGATATCAATCGTTAACCAGATCCTTAGACAATACACTTCCTAACTAACCCAAACACGAGTGTTTTCTTTCCTGAAAACACTATGCCTAGGCTTTGACCAACTTCATTAATACTCTATCAATATCACATCATAACGTAAATCTATACTCATGTATTCAAATAAATATATACATCGCATTACAAAAGAATCAAGACAGAATGCCCTAAAAAAAAATTTTTTAGGGTTTAGCCTGGGCAAAAATCTAGCTTGAGTGAGAATCGTCCTTGCTTAAGCGAAAATTCTCTCGCTTGGGCGAAAACAGTCCAGAGAGCACACTTGCTCTAGGGCCATTCTTGCCTAGGCGAGACTACCTTCTCGCCTAGGCGAAATTGAACTCGAGAGCACATCTCAGGTTTTCATGTGACTTCGCCTGGGCTAGATTGCCTAGCCTGGCAAGATATGTAGAAAACAACAACCTATCAGGTAAATCATGCAATTTCTACTACCTCAGAGCTACTACACATGCCTCAGATGAACTAATTGAGCAAAAATTTACTTACATACCATAAATTTCCACAAAATCACATCATACATGCAAGAATTAAATTATAACTAGAATTTAAAGTAAAAATTCATGCCAGCAGAGAATCATCACAATTGTATTTCACAGACACCAACATATTAAACCCTAACCTACACTCATGCTCAAACAGATAACAAGCAGTCAACTTCCCTTACCTGAATCGTAGTGGAAATTCTCTCTAACAGTCCCAAAAGCCTAAGATCCTCATGAACTCAAATCTGCATCAAAGGACCTCTCATCAACTATCAAACTAACACACTAGGAAATTGAGCTCACAAAGACATTGTTTGATGGCTCAGAGGCCACATGCAAGCTTAGTAAGCAAAGAAAAAACGAAAACCTTAAACTGGCCCTAAGAGAAAGGGGCGGAAAAAAAACTTACTCTAATGGAGATTATGATCAGGTAGGCTTGCTCTATTCTCCACCACAAGTCCAACAGTGGGTTCCGCTCGAGAAACTGATAGAAAAAGGAAGCGAAGACTTAGAGAGAAGTTAGAGAAAAGGGAGGTCAAGGGTTTTAGAGAGATGGTGGCTCAAGTGGAACTGAGACTTGACTAATAGTTTTTTCTATAAATACTCGTTTTCAATTTAATAATAAAATAATCAGGTGTTCATTCCACTTTTACCACTTCCACTCCATTCACAATTTTTTAGGTTGTTACAGTTAACACATGTGTTAATTGATTATTTTAACTTTTCATTTATTTTAGGAAACAACATAAAACAAAGTTAATTGGTTATTAAAGAAGTTAATCAATTATTTTCTTAAACACATTTTTTTTTCTCTTTATTTTTTACTAAGTTGACAAAACAAATAATCGATTATCTTGTTCTAAAACATATCAAGAATAATTTAATCAATTGCATAAAACCTTAATTGATTAAAACAAACTTAAAATTTTTGTTTTCACATATTTTTAACCTTTCAGAAAAAAGAATTCTCATAGTTAATTTTAAGATTGGTTTTATACTAAATTGGAACTCTTGTGAATATCTTCTATATAAGACCCTCAAACACATACAATGAAAATACATGTTCAACATCAATATCTTCAAACATCATAATCAAAATACCTTCTCTTGAGGCTTGACTTTACTCTTCAAGTCCAACATAGTAGTGTCACTATAGCACATTAGCATCAATCAAAATTACATCAGTTGAAGATTGTCAGAATGACAACTAAGGCAACTCAAACAGGTCATCAATCTGATTTTTTGAGTTTGGATGAATTTATGAGGCATAATCCTCCAAATTTCAATGGAAAATCAAGCCCTAACCTACTTGATCAATGAATAAGTGACATCGAGAAGATTTTTGAAGCAAATCCGTACTCAAAGGATAAGAAGCTTTCTTATGCCCTTTATTTGTTAACTAAATATATAGGTAGAATGTTAATGGATGGGTATGAAACAAATGACGAATGTAAGAGAGAAGTCATTATCTTGGAAAGCTTTAATGAGAAACTTTTGGAGGAACATTTTCTTAAAATTGTTAAATATACAAATGAGAGAGTTTATGAATTTGGAACATGGAAATATGTTAATTTTGGAGTATGTTATTGGGTTTAAACACTTGGCTAGATTATATACTCAGGCTATGCAAAAGTTTTTGGAATGGATTGGGGTATGAAATCAAATAAGGGGTGATTATAATGTTTGTTATAGAGTTCTTTACTTTGATTCAACAAGTTGTAGTGGTGGAAAGTCTAAAAAGTAGCAATATAGTTGTCAAACCTCATTTTAGTGGATCCTATACAACAATAAAAGGTTTTGTTAAGAAAAGCATACATCAAACCCCAATCTCACAAAAGTGGTATAATTTCTCAACCAGAGAAGTTCTCAAAGGACATATGTTTCAAATGTGAAGTGCCTATCCTCAGGTTAGACAATTTAATCATAATTAGACGAAAGTCTACATTTAAATATTACTTAATAAGTCACCCGTGATTTTGATATTTTTAACAAATAATATCAAGTTTTGGTAATCCAACAAGTTTGTTAGCGTGTCTCACAAAGATTATTCTCAAACTTGTATGATTAAATGCATATAGAATATGAGTACCATTTAGCACATCACTAAATATACAAGCATTAGACATAAGATCAAATGAGTTTCTCAAAGAAGTGTTAGATGCAAAATCATAAACATTGAACGAGTCTACAAGTGTTGGACAACTGCTTTAAGACTAAATGATCATGAACTCAACATATGCTCTCAAACGCTAAAACATCAAAAGTATGGAAAATTGTTTATCCAAAAAAAGTGAAAGTCCCACAGATTTCAAAAAATATCCTAACATTTTCAAAGCACGAATGCAAAAACACGAATTTACATCACACATATTAGAAGTTTTTCATAAAATAATGTATAATAGAAAATAGTGGTAGTTCATAATTATAATATCACGTAGTATATCAGTCTCTTTATAAACTATATAGGATGTCCCTATTACACCAATTCGTTTAATAATTGATGTAATAGGTCACATACTCATCGGTTCTGAAGCAACCAATGCAATATATGTCACTATTATGACACACTTTCTTTTGTTCCTTTCCATTATGTGTCACTCAATATTCCTATCTTCCTGCAACTTTCACCTTTCTGCAATCACATCTTTCTCCCTTTTCCTCTCTTCCTCCACTTCCTCTACTTTCTTTCTTCCTCCATTGCTCTCCTGATACCTCACCATCTGTAATTCATTTTGTCATTGCTACCTTTAAGAATTTATTTTTGTCATATCGTGAACTCTAAGTTGTCACATTACCAACTATATGCAAGGAGTTGTGTTATAACTGTCACCCCCAAGTCTCGTCATGCCTTTGTTGCCATATATAAGATGGAATTGTTGTCACTACCATTCTCCTCTCACCACTTCCAAGTAATTATAATATGTAATTAAGTATTAAATTTATTTATTTTACATTTTATATATTATATCAATGCTAAATATTATTTCAATTATAAATGTTGTTATTTAGTTGCCAAACTTAGATAAAATTTAATTGCTTCTAAATAATGTTAAATATTAAAAATTTATTTCACCCTCAAAATATATATGTTATGACTAGTTCAAATTAGTTTCAATTACATGTTGAAAAATGTATATAATACAGACAAATTCTTTTTTAAAAAATCATATACCACATTGGTTAAAATTTGAGTCGATGTATAAAGATATATATAACATTGGTTGTGCGAAGGAACATATTTATATAACCTTACTGCATCAATTCAAGTTTTAACCAATGTAGAAAGGTTTTCTAGTATAAATTGAGTAATCGTTTTTACAATTTTGGGTTGTTTTAGGGGACATATAACATCGAGTGTGATAATAACTGATGTTACATGGTCTAGTTTCTACATGAGAAACATCTACATTGCGTCTAATAGATGTATAATGTCAAAAATAACTAATTTAATTTTTTTTTCTGGTAATGCAATGTACTCGTGAGTATTGTATGTCCATTTTAGTGTGGCCAGTACAACAAAAATAGTATGTAGAGAAAGTTTATCTTGCACCCATACAAAAGATGTCCAATAGTGAAAGTGTCACCTTAAAGTCAAATATTTATGATAAAGCTTTGACATAAAAGACAAAATAGAATCATAAGGTCATAGTTTATATTTTTGTGATGCCTATCAATAAAGTTATGTCGCGTAGATGAACCTTGATGATGATGTGTTGAACAAATGAACTTAGGAAGAATTCCCAAGCTTTCATTCTTTTACTAGTTTCTTACTACTTAGCAAAAATTGTCTTCCAAACAATTTACAAAGAGAGTGTTTATTTGTAATTTCTTCGAAGTTATCTCTTAGTATAAGAAGCATATATTTCATATCCACTAAATTGAATGTAAACCTTGTAATCTAAACAATTTCATTGTTGTATAGTTTTGAGAGACTTTGTATACTTTTCATAGAGAGATCTTATGTATTCTGTACTTGATTTTAGGAAAAATTAATAAATAATAATAAGTGGTTTTATGATTAAATTTGTTATTAACATTTCACAATCTAAAATGTCAATAAATAATATTTATTAAGTGTACGACTTGTAGTGATCAATCATGTCACTAACATGATGAAAAAATTTATTATTTATTACCACAAATGTAACACCTAAAAATATAAAAAAGTGCACTAAAAAATTTTCATATATGCATAAACTTTTTCCACTAAAATCTATAAAATTTTATACCTCGAATTCCAAATTACATCAATTTTCACACGACATATCAAAGCTATACTTTTCAAAAACAAAAGTAGGTCCTATATTGATTGTCTAAAACATATTTGAACAAAAAGTAATTATATTTAACAAAAATTGAGACTAATATTATTTTATTAAAGTGTATATATGATTTAGAATTTATATATCAAGTCAATGTAAAATATCTAGTTAAATGTTAAAAACATCATGTTTTATTTTAAATATTTTTAGATTTAGAGTTATTTTTAATTTTAAATTTAGTTAATTTGGTCAATACAATCATACTAAATCTAAAAAATCAAATCTACAAAAGAATAGGTTATGATATTTTGATACCGCGAAGTGTCATAACAGCCAAGTGACAACTTTACGTGACGGTGACTTGACGCTAACAAGGTAAATAAAATATTTTTCTAATTGAGCACGGTTCCAAGACAACCAAATCTAAAAATGAAATAAGTTTTGGGTTCTAAAAATTTATTGGCTTTCATTTTCTGTGTGACACTTAGGATCTTTGTTCCTTCCATTCTTTCTCTATCTCTCTCTTTCTCAGTCAGTCGTTCCCAGTGTCGTTTGTAATCTCTCTTTGTCATTGTCATCTTCTCTTTTGTAATTAGGTTTGGTGGTTTGGTGTGTGGCACGTGTGCAATTGGTTGCAGCCATGGGTTCTTCCCGTTTTGATGGCGGTGCATTTGAGGTGTGACAACAACGAGTGTGGTTTGCCTGATTGGTTGTTGCACATCAATGTTATATTTTGAGATTGAATATGATTTTGGTGGAGTTTAGTATTACTTAGGATAAATAATACGGGAACACTCTATAATTTCTCAACTAAAATCCTATATTTTTGAACCTTCTCTTATATTCATCTAGTCCCGCCCTAAATTCCGTGTAACAAATTTCAAATTTAAAATCTCCATAGCACATCTTGTTGTGCAAAATATCCATAATATCCTTTGCTGCATATACAATCTATAACATATAATGTTTGTCAAATGGATGTCATTTAATATGCAAAGTATTTTTTTCCTATATTTGATGAGTCTGATTTATATATTTGGTCTTATAGGTCTCATTTTACAATTACATGGTAAATTATAATATTTTATATCACTTTAGTAAACATATTTTTTTTTCTTTACTTAAGCTTGAAAATATTTTCAAGTCAACTCTACAAGTTTTCTGAAAAAAAAAAATCATTTTCATTTATTTATTCTAACTACAGAAGAAAATAAAATGTGTTACAACCCTCTTCCTATTTTCCACATCTCAGTTTTACAAAAGCAACCGCTGATTTTGTCTTTTTATATTATCTCTATCTCAAAATTTAGACTTTAACAAGTTCTCTTAAAAAACTATTAATAATTAAAGTTTAATCTATATTATAATTTAAATTATTCATTTTATTAACCCAGAACATACTTTATGTATTTAAAAATATACTTCGCATGAATATTAATCATAATATAAATTACATAATAAAAAGTATTACATTTAAAAAAAATTGAAAATGTGGATGGAAACTGATCCTTATTAAGATACCCCACTTGGATCCTTGAAGATATATGATGTACTGTGAAAGGACCCTAACTCTCTCTCAAATAAGTGTCAAGATCAAGAGGGGCTTAGGTTTAGGCAAATGTCCCTGTTTTAGGCACTTCATAAACAGTGTTTTTTGAATCGCCACTTTGATTTGCTTAAGGTATGATTTTCAAACACACATCACAGGGATGGATAATTAGATTTTGATAACTTCCATCACTTATAATGAGATTTCAGAAACCTAACATTTAGTTTAATCGTCCATATGATGACTCAAAATATCCTTGCTCATTTTCTTTACATTGCAATTTTGTTGATTATCTTATCTGGTATTGGATAATTTATGGGCTATTAGGTAAAGTTGATTTTGATATAAGTAACTTTAAGGTTCATGTGTCTATATTTTTTTTTGCACAAATTTTACATTGAAATGTGTGTTAAGTTGGGATAAACCAATTCTGGGTGTAAGACAAACAGACCCAATATATAAATTTCCAAAATTGAAGTTGCATAAAACTCTATGAAAGTAATTTTTTTTTTTTTTTCATTTAAAACTCCATTACAATAATTTTTGTATTTGTTTATATGGGTATATGTAATAAATTGTATGGATTGAACAAATTTTATTTTTATTATAATGGATCGGATAAAAAAAAACTATTAACCAATTTTAATCTATTAAAAACTCAATTCAACTCATCCATTAACCATTCTTTTTATGGATAGATATTCAATCCGTATCTATAAAAATAAACTTGAAAAAAATAAAAACTACAATATGTTATTTAAAAAATTCAAAAGTAAATTTCGTAAACAAATTTAAACATATATCTATAAAAAAATTAAAAGTGAAGATAAGAAAGATTTAACTATGAAAAAAGTGGTTGGATATTATATTATTGATAGGCTTTTTTATTGGGTTTTGACAAATAGTATATGAATCATTAATCATCCATAAAAGAAAATTAATAAATTCGATTTAATCTATTTTTTATATTTTTTTATAATGGATAAATTTGCTTGTAAATCAACTAGACGAGTGATAGATAAATAGATTATTTTGCTAACAATGTGTTAAAAATGCCACTTAAATTTTAAAATAACTTTTTTGTCTCTTTAATTCCTTTTTTCTAAACCATCTTTGTCTCTCAATATTGAGAATTGAAGAGTTTTAGCAGGAGAGTTAGACTGGTCACGAGAAGGTAGCACTTTCACTGTCAGGAAAACCGAAAAGTACAATATGAGTGGTGAAGTTCGTGAGCGAGTAGTCACAAGACGGAAAAGCACTAAACACGAGACAAATAACAATTTTCAGAAAGTGAAAAACATTTCATGCTTTCAATCACTCCACTCTACCACATCCATCTTCTCTTCCATTATGTGAAACTTCCCTATCATAATAAAAATAAAGTATTGGATAATAGGTCACATATATTTAACTAATTTTTTATTTTAACAAAATTTGTTATTCTTGGGTTAGGTACTTCCAATTTCAAAATTTTGGAGGATCCAGTGTATTAGTTACATTGTCCATTTTTGTTTAACATCAGATTTTTAATTTTATATTTGAATTTTTAATTTCTTTTAAGTGTGAGTTTTCTATATATTACAAAGTTTTCTTTGAAAATAAAGATAACCTTGCCCACATGTTAACGTATATATCATACACATAGGTCCACTATATAAGAATAAGGAATAACAAAAATATATTGTTAAATATCATCTTAATACTATTAAAATTCTCTATAATAGACATTTTTATGTATTCTTTACCAATCATGATTTCAAAATCTTTGTAGATATCATTTTATAATCCAGTAAATTCTAAATTTAACTTAAATTTTAAGATTTATAGTGTTAATTATACTGTACTAATCCATGAATCTATTATTCAAAATTGATTTGGAAAGTGGATGTAAACCCAAATTCTTAATAAATAATTATTGAATCTGAAACTAAAGCAATTAAGTGAAAAACACTCTGTTAATAAAGTTAATCATAAATCTTAAATAACATTGATCAAATTCAATATTATCCTTATAAATAAAAAGTTACGTTATATAATAATAACTAGAGCCTTTATTATTTTTAACTTCTACTCATTTTAACTTATCTGACATCAACATCAAAAAAAAAATCTTTCTAATTCAAATATAAAAGTAATCTTTGTACTTAAAATCGGTCATACATCTATATTTCTTCATCATATCAATCTATTACTCAATCTCATGTCAACTATCTCCTAATTTTGATTTAATGTTATTGTAGCTATGCATTTACTTCTAAGAACATAATCCTTCATATGATGCATTGAAATTGGAAAGAGAAAGGATAGGGGTGTCTTGGATGTGTGGCCTAAGTGGCATGTGAGGTTGTCACATACATACTATTAGGGTTGCACACAAACAGGTCCAACACCATTAAGGAGTGGACCGTTTTGCTTGTGAAAGGGTCACTTTTTAAATCACACAAGAATCTAAATCTTAGGCATGTTGGTTTGGTGGTGTCAATGTGTGTGTGAGAGAGAGTCATGGGACTAATAATTTCCACGACAATCCACAAAAACCCACTAAAGCCTAAAATCCCACTCAAAAGCCATAACAAAAGTGCCTTCATCATTTGCTGAGTCCTGTTTCACTTGGCCTTTTGCTCTCTTAGTGGGAAGTGATGGTGAACAAAATTTTGTAGCCTACGTCTCCTCAAACCCTAAAAATCATTATAATATGAATTATCATGCAAAAGATAATCACATAGAGACACTTATATATTTGTGTACTCAAAATTTGCATGTGAAAGCCATACCAAAAGGGTGTTCAAGACCAGAAATTTCATTCCCTAAAGAGTCTTCTAAATTTTCTTGTTTCTCTATGAACCACACAACATAATAGTTATAGATGCGTATCCAAATTCATCATTTATGTGTGGGGAGAAATTCATGCTACGGTTTCCATGGCCACCCAACAAGGTCAATGCTAAACCTCTTCTTCTTCTATGCCATCTTTTCTTTTTCCATTTTTATATATATTTGGTGTTTTTTTCGGAGTCTCTTTCTGACTTTTCTTTCTCCCTTTTCAGTTTTTTTTATTTTTTTAATTTGCTATCAACATGAAACTTGTTAATTTGTGAGCCAATTTGTCAGTGTCATTTTCACGTGTTGAAAACGACTGCCACACCACCAAGACTCTTTAATAATGTCTAATCACCTCGAAGAAAGGCATTTACCGTTTTAGAATTTGAAAAGAAAAAGGTATACAAGTTAACTTTAAGACATAAAATTTATATCCAAAGCATATAACCAGCAAAATTTACAACACTCAATATTACGTTTTAAAAGTACTGTATTACTTTCTAAACAAATTAACTTTTCTAAACTCAGCTTTTTAAAGTATCATTCTTAGCATAAATAATATTTTTTAACATTAGTTTCTAAAATCAATTTTACATCAATCTAAACCAAACGAGGCCTAAGATAGTCTTGAGAAAGAAAAGAAAAGACTTTTTCCTTCCTGCACCCCATATTTCTAACTTCAGCCCCATAATTTTTAAAATAACCAATTTACTCTTTGTAATATCAATTATGAAAATTTTCTGAAAGAAGTTTTTAGGAATTTCCAGAATAGAATTCTAAAACACGTATTCCAGAACATATGAAATACATCTTGGATAAGTATTTTAGAACAGAAGTTTTAAAACAAACTTTTTCAGAACATGCATAATATTTTTCTGAAATAAGCTTTTTGAAACAAGCTTCCTGGAACACATTAAATATATTATGAAACAAGTTTTCAGAACAACTTTTCTAAACTATATGGCAGCCTCCAGAACAAACTTTTTTGGAGCGAGCTCTCTCTCTTCTTCTTCTTAAAGAGTGCAGTGGAGAACCGAGGTGCAGTGGTGGCAATGACAGAAACAGCAACAGTGGCACGGTGCAACGAGGGGGGTACTTTTGTCATTTTCTTTAGTGTACTGGTGCAGTTAATAATAATGGGGTGCAAGAAGGAAAAGTCGAAGAAAACCATACCAAAGCCCAAATCAAACAGAATAAAAAGAATGCATTAAGCATTTACCCAATATGTAGCCGAAAAAGAAACAAATAAAAGCATCTCCAGTGGAAGCTAAATCAGCCTTGAATCGTGGATTCGGATTCAGATGTTTCTGAGTTGGATATGTTTGCTAGAAATAGTAAATTGAAAAGGATGTTTGATTTACCATATGGAAAACGTGGCCTTCATCTTCACAATAGGAAAAGAGTGACTAAATTTTAAGTTTCGAGATCTTATAGAAATATAATATAACCAAATTATATATAGGTTGTACTCACCTTTAACTTTTTCTACTAGCAAAAGAAGTTCATTAAAATGGAAAGAAATATACATGAGACTAGTAGAGAATAGGATATCCTCCAAAAAAGACAAAAATAAAGCTGAAATAAAACACAGAAAGAAATCCTACAACCAAAAGAGAAAGTCGAAAAAGAAAACCAGCATAGGCTTCCCAAAAACAGTTCACAGAACACTCGATCTTGAATAACTTTTATTATATTTTTAGTTAAGTGGTTGAATATTCGTTAAAAGAAAAAAAAAATCATAAGTGAATAATTCATAATGGAAAATAAAGATGCAAAATAGTGGGAAGTAATGAAGAATGCAAAACATTATACATAATTTAAGCTGCAGAAGAATATACTTGTAATGCGATCAACCACATATATAAACATGTTTGTCTCAAACTCATTATATGAACTTTGATACAAGACTTATAAAAAAAAAATATTAATTATGTGATTGTATTTTTATGAGAAGATCAAATTTTCAAAAAAAAATATAAAAAAATTTAATTCTATCATAAAGAGAGAATTGATATTAGTTTTTTTATAAGCCTTTATCCATATATTTTGAAACTTATTCTCATCACTTTTCCAGCAAGGCATGGTGATGACTAAAGGCGTAGTAATGGCTATAACTTTCTGTAATCCTTATTTTTCCATTTCTGGTCATCTACTTGTAGAGAGATTGACCATGGTACTTCACATGCAACTTGTCTGCCACTGAACACATGAGTCAAATTTCCTCTTATCAGACCTCACAATTTTCATCTTTTAAGCTTTTCTGCATCCTTTGCTCATTGTCACACCCACACACTATTGTTTTAATTAAGCCATTATTTAGTCCAATCACAACTAATCATCAATGTAGAATCAAAAGGGTCAATGTAAGACCTCATGACCATGCATGTATTAACCATTTTGACATATAGATATAGTCATCAACTAATTATGCATAAAAATTCTTTTGAGCATGTAGTACTTTGGTATTACTCTAATATTTAGTTTATAAAACTTTTATTATTATTATTATTATCATTATTATTATAATAGTCCCAAAAATGTAGATGGTATAATTTAAAATAAAACTTTTGTATTTCAAATTGAACCATCCGAAATACAATTTTTATATTTTAGATTGTACTTATAATTTTTGTTTTCTAGAATACAATTTTCTTTTGATACAATTTTCTTTTACAATCTTCTTTTTTATTCCGAATTACATAATATGAAATATAATTTTTTTTATATTCTGAATTATACAATTCAAAATGTAATTTTTTAATTTTGGATTATATAATTTAAAATACAATAATATTAGGAGTGTAAGATTTATTTAATTTTTTTCAGAAAGATATAATGGTCGTTTTAATAAGTATATGAAGGTGCAGGAATAATGCATCTATTTTCTGTGAAAACAAATTGAAGATTTATTGGGCCAAAGAAACACAAAAGGCCTCTGATCCTCAGAGTAAAAGACCCGCACTTCATTGCCCTATAAAGAGTGTAAAATAACTAAATTCTCCATAATGTTTTACAAAGTTCCTTACACTACAAAAATTTTATTCCTTCCTAAACAAACATTTTGAAATGAATTAACATCACAATTCTAAAAAGATCTAACACTCTTACCAGGCTAAGATTTATCTCTACGGAGTTAATATAATCTTTGTGAAATGATTTATGATACATTTTGTATGGTTGTTTCTGGAATTTTCTATTAAAGTCAAATTTGATGTTTTCGGAACATTCTGGAAGGGATAACTTTTTGGAGGCATAATGCAGTAGGATAATCTGGTCATTTCACAAATATTTGGATGTGCATCATGAGTTTTTTTCGGTGCATGAGGAAAAGCCCAAAACTGAAGAAAAAAAAAAAGAAAAGGCCCAGTAAGAATGTTTCAGGTCCTAAACGAATGACGCAAGCGCTGAGAGCAAAACCTTCTTCATCACCGTTTCGCCGACCGTTCCTCAATCCTCTTGCTCACGCGTGTGTGTATATATATATACACTCTGTTTAAGCTTTCGCCTTTTCAGTTTAATCAAAAAATCGAAACAGGAAAAAAAAAAAATATTGTGAACATCTCGGAAGCATGCCAGGGTTATCGTGCAACGCTTGCAACACGGAATTCAAGGATGACACAGAGCAAAAGCTCCATTACAAGTCCGAGTGGCATCGCTACAATCTCAAGCGCAAGGTTTTCTTCCTCTTTTCAACTTTCACAATCGGTTTGTTTGTGTATTTATTTGTATGGTTCAATCCAGAGAGATTCAAAGGTTTGGGAATATGCAGTGAAATAGGGTTTCTCTGTTAGGGTTGTTATTTACTAGCTGAATTCTTTGGAGAGATGTATCTTGGGTTTTGTGTTATTTATTTATTTATTTATTTATTTATTCATTTATTTGTTATTATTTTGTAAATTATGCTGGAGCACTTATGAGAAGAAAATAAGAAAGTATAATTAATTGAGTTTTCTTGTAAGCTAAAATCAACTTACGTAATTCTTTAGTTGAAGAAGTTGGATGAAAAGAAACTGAAAATGTAGAAGTTAAGTGCTTATGTTGATTGAGTCTAGGTTTTTGGAGAAGTTCAATTCATTTTAACTTCAAGTTTACCTAATTATATGATTAGGGCTTTCAAGCTTGTAAATAATTAGCAGATTAGGGTATATTGCACACACACAGACACATATATTAATATGAGATAAGTTAGAGGAGTAAATTAATCTCTGATGATTAGGATTAAGAGTTATTTAATGACCATATGATCACTTGAAAAAGAAATGATGTGAGGTAGCAAATTTCAACCATGTAATTGATATGGGTGATTAAGATTAAAACGAATTAAAATAATTTTATCCCTCTATGTGTGATTGTTGTACCCTCCAATAAGGAAGGGGGAGGATTTGGTGAGTATTAGGGAGAGCTTGGTTTGTTTCCTTGAAAATATTAAATTGATGTCATTTTTTTTTAATGCATATAGGTGGCTGGAGTTCCTGGGGTGACAGAAGCACTATTTCTGGCTAGGCAATCTGTGATTGCTCAAGAGAAAAATAAATTGAGTGAGACACCCATGCTCTATAGCTGCGGTCTTTGTGGAAAAGATTATAAAAGTTCTAAAGCTCATGCTGAGCACCTTAAATCACGTGGTCATATGATGCGGGCCTCTGAAGGAACTAGTGATGCAGATGAGAAGGCAATAATCAAGCCACTTCCACAACGTGTTGTCAATAGGCCTCCTCCTAGAAGAGAGGTAGATAACTCTAAAAATGAAGAAAGTGAAGATGAATGGGAGGAGCTTGATCCTGAAGATGATTTGGTTGATGGGGCTGCAAAGTCCTTGACTGATTTGAATGTGAATGAGCGTGTTGATATGGATGAAGATGAAGATGACGATGATGAGGATGACTTTGAGGAGTTAGATCCCTCATGTTGCTTTATGTGTGATCAAAAGCACAAAACAATTGAAGACTGCATGGCTCACATGCACAAGCATCACGGATTCTTCATTCCAGATGTTGAGTATTTGAAGGATCCAAAAGGCCTCCTCACATATCTTGGCCTTAAGGTATATTTCTGTTCTCCCCACTGACATACAAAAAAAAAAAAGGTTTGGTTTGATTTGGTCGTAATTCTCTTTCCATTTTCTAGGTCAAAAGGGACTACGAGTGTCTGTACTGCAATGATCGATGTTATCCTTTCAGCAGCTTGGAAGCAGTCAGGAAACATATGGCAGCAAAAAGCCATTGTAAAGTGCATTTTGGTGATGGTGATGAAGAGGAGGAGGTAGAGTTAGAAGAGTTCTATGACTACAGCAGCAGGTTAGTACAGTTCCAACTACTTTGATTTCAATCTCTCCCTTTTTGGTAAACTATCTGTATAAAAATGGCAAGGCTAATACGTCAATCTCCTATGTTTTTTTTTTTTTGTTCAGTTATATGGATGATCAGGGCAAGCAGCTCATTGTGTCTGGTGAAACAGCTAACAATGTAGAACTTGTTGGTGGGTCTGAGCTCGTAATCACCAGGAAATCTGGTGATAGAACTTCAACCAGAACACTTGGTTCCCGTGAATTTTTGCGTTATTATCGTCAGAAACCCCGGCCATCACCAGCAAATAATATGGCCATTACTGCTGCATTAGCTTCAAGGTTCACCTTCTAAACACTGTTCTATTTCTTTGTAATGCTGAAGGACATTTGATGATTCAAGCTAATTGTAGTCACATGATGATGAGGGATTCTTTTTTCTATTTAATTTCAGGTACAGGAGCATGGGTTTGACCACTGTCCAGTCAAGGGAGCAAATTGTGAGGATGAAAGTGCTGAAGGAAATGAATAGGTCAGGTGTGGAGAATATGCGGACCAAGATAGCAATGAAGAGTAATGTTATCCGAAACCTACCAAAGAATGTCCCATATTAGTCCTCACTTAAGTGGTGCTGTATGGTGTTATTGCTACCAGTTTTCTTTCTGAAGGAGTTTTAGATTTCTTGATCTCATGAATCATCCACAAGGAATCCAAAGGAACTACAGTGATTGATATGTTCTAATGAGGCATAGTTACTCTACATGTTTTTGTTTTGTTGGTAATTGTTTCATCAATATTTGGACCTTTGATTGATGCTATTTTTAGGTAGGGGGGTTATAATATCTTTTCACTGAAACACATGGAGTTTGTTGGTTATATTTGTGGACATGAAACCAATGGAACCATATTGAGTGGGAATTTTAATTGTAATCCTGTTGGAATTACAATTTTCAATTTTGGTAGTTGTTTACTTCTCTTTTTCTTGTTTTGGGCTTTGAGAATAATTTAGAGTGTTTCATTTTCATAAATCATATGTATTTGGTTTCCTTTTTTCAAAATCTAAGTTGTTATTTTATGACATGAAACCATATGGATTTCAAATAGGAAGAAAAATGAATGTTTGGATTCCAATATGTGAAATGGAAATGTTACCGGGTTTGCTTTCTTTGAGATGAGTACTATTTTACCTTGGATTTGATACTTTGAAACCAATAAATTGTAGTTTTTAATCACCAAACATATGCGAAATTGTTGAGTCACATCGCTCAAGGTTTTTCGTTTATTACCTTAATTTTCTTATAGTAGTAACATGAATTTTCTGTTGTCAATTAATTAAAACTATCTAAATACGTAAGTACTATAAGAATCAATAATGCTAGTGTACATAATTTATCATTGAGTTTGAAAAAATATTTATATCATCAAAATAATACTTCAGTTCGTTCTTCTAAAAAAGATATTTATATCATCAAAATATAATAATATTTACTTGGTTATATTAAAAATTGTTATTTATTTTATTACATTTGAGTATTAATATCATACAAGTCCAGTAAAAAATTCAAAACTTTCAAATTAATAAATCACTCTCAGATTCTACGACAAATTCTCCAATTAAAAGACATTTCCATATTATACAATATTATAAAAAAAATGACTTAATAGTTTTTCTTCATGAAAAGTAACTTGTAAATTATATAATTAAAAAAAAATTTACGCAAAATAATTCAAAAACTAAAAATAACTTTTAGATTATGTATTTTGAAAAATCCTCTTACATTATACAATTCAAAAAAAAAATTAATAAAAAAAAAACTTCTAAATTCTACAAACATTTTTTATAAAAAAAATAACTTTGAAATTAAAATAAATTTTAGACTATATAATCTAAAAACTTCCTTTTATAAGAAAATAACTTAACATTTTTAACTTTTTGATTTTAAAATCTGAAAAAAAAAAACGTAGACTTTTTATATTTTTAGAGGTGTAAAAAGAAAGCATGGAAGTGCAAAAAGAAATCACCAGAATATGTAACCATAATTTTTGTATTAAAACATGCCTCAGTATGTAAACCTGATTTTGACCTCAGTATGTAAAATTGATTTTGACCTCAAGAAGGCATGCTTCCCATTTGTTTTAAAGTTTATTAGAATTTATTTTAATAAAACTAATTTTACACCATTAAACATGATTGAGATAATGATATACATGTTTAAATTAACCACAATTATAAATTTGACACTGAAATGTAGTAGAAGGAATTGATTTCACAAGTCTATAAATGCTATAGCCAAAGACCACACAACTCTTACATCTGCATCAAAACCTTAGAAATGGTTTTGTAAGATATTTTAACATAGAGTTCTCCAGTGACCATATCAAGCGTAAAGCAACAAAGGAGCTAAATGTAATCTTTGCATGGCAAATCACAAAGTTTTTTCATGTCCCTTGAAGTTTTGATTTACTTCAATTCACACTGCCTGCAAACATTAAGAAAATTCGAAAGACATTTAAAGATAATGGAACAAAAACCCTCATCACCATTGTTGTGAACTTTCAAGACAAGGAAATCTACAATTATCATGGCTTGTCGTCATCTAGGATGAACAAATGCTTCATTTATATCTTTTGGAATATTACCTGAAGACAAAGAGGAAGGGGGCAAATGATGATAACAATGTGACTTGTTGACTAGCCACAATCTGATCACAATGTGATCAAAGTCTGAATTCATGGCACAAAGAATCATCACCATGTACAACTTGTCCAATTTCTCCTTAATTTCTTCCAATGGTCTGTTTGTTTAAGAGATGCTACCTTATTGGTAGAATCATAGAGGTGCTAGATATCATTTCAAAACATACTCTTAGCCTTCTGCCAAAAGGAATTGCATATTTTAAAAGTTCTAAGAGTTTGCACCAAAATGTAAATGTGAAATAAATGGTTTTTTTGTTTAAAGGACAAATAGAAACTTACACAACAAGTTTCTTGCTTTTCAACTTCTTAAAGAAATCACCATGTCTGCATTTAATTTTGTGTTGGAACAGGGTTGGATCTTGTCCAAGGAGTGCTGCAGTTGCCAAAAAAAAAAAAAAAATATTTCTAGATGATAGGTACAGCAAAAAACGGCTTTGCAAGATATTCTAGATAACAATACTAAAATGTTTCTAATAGGGGCACGTTCAACACATTTTTTTGTTGATATTCTGCATTTTGTCCAGTAAGAGAAAATACTTAATAGAAAAATTGTTCTGATTGGTTTTATGCGTTTGCTTGCAGTTGCACACTCAAATGTTCAAAGTTGTTTAAATTGGAAGTACCTTTGCTGTATTCTAAATTATATTGTTTTTTTTGTCTCTGTCCAGGATACAGTTTTCTTGATAGATTTTCAAGTTTTGATCTCCATGTTTTGATTTTGAAGTATAAGGAGCATGTAATTGACTAGCACAAATATGGTTTTGCTATAAGTGACTTGTATATGGTTTTGGATCTTGTGAGTTTAGAAAAGCATGGAGGATTTTCCACATAATAGTGTTCTTCTCCGGTGTTCATCCTATGATAATGGATGTGGAACTTTTGTTTGTGACACAAATCAATTGCACTCTAATTGTTTGGATCGCTTCAAAAATTCATGTGGTGTGGCAGCCTCTCTAGTGTCTACTACTGCTTCTGCTGAAAATACTGAAAATAGCAATGCTAAGGAATCAAATGGTCAATGCAATCTGACTTGTCAATAAATTGTTACTTTAATTTTTTTATAGTAGTCACATGAATTTTCTGTTGTCAATTGATTAAAATTATCTAAATACGTAACCAGTGTAAGAATCAATAGTGCTAGTGTACATAATTTATCATTGAACTTGAAAAATATTTATATCATCAAAATAATTCAGTTCGTTCTTTTAAAAGAGATATTTATATCATCAAAATATAATAATATTTACATGGTTATATTAAAAATTGTTATTTATTATATTACATTTGAGTATTAATATTATACAAGTACTAGTATATAATTTAAAACTTTCAAAACACATACAATGAAGAAACCATTTTCAGATTTTACATCATATTCTAAGGTCTAGAAGACAGTTCCATATTACACAGATTCTACAGTTTAAAAGAGACTTCTATATTACACAATCTACAAACTTTTTTTTAGTGAGAAAATAACTTACAAATTATATGATTAGAAAACTTTTATATATAAAAAAATTAAATTGTATAATCTAAAAATCAAAAATGACTTCAAGACTATATAATTTAGAAGATAAAAAAAGTTTTTTTTTGAAAAATAACTTCGGAATTCCATAAAAATAAACACTTTTTACTTCAAGACTCCACAATCTTAAGAAGTTTCTAGACTTAAAATCCAAAAAGAAGGGAAGTTAGACTTTTTCATATTTATAGAGGTGTAGAAGGAAAGCATGGAGGTGCAAAAAGAAATCCCTAGATTATGTCAACCATATATTAAAACATGCCTCAGTACGTAAAACTGATTTTGACCTACCAGACATGCTCTTACTTCGCCAATTTGTTTTAAAGTTTATTAGAATTTAGTTTTAATAAAATTAATGTTATACCATTAAACATGATTGAGATAATGATATACATGTTTAAATTAACTACAATTATAGATTTGACATTGAAATGTAGTGGAAGGAATTGATTTTACAAGTCTATAAATGCTATAGGGAAAGACTACACAATTCTTACATCTGCATCAAAAACTTAGAAATGGTTCTGTAAGATATTTTAACATAAAGTTCAGGCAGAACCACATTGAATCAAACAGAAACCACCTGTACAACTATGCATAATGGTTACAAATGTAAGTGCTCACTCACATTTGAAGTCACATGGGCAATTAGTAAATGGGAATAACATATAATACTTTTTCAGTGACATAGAAGCTAGCACCTGTGTTATTCTACATATCACAATCAATTTACTATATCCTATATGTACAGCCAAAATAAGATCAAAAAAATTCATTATTCCATAGTTATGCAGCAGAATGCTAGCTAAATCACTGTGCCTGCCTATGAGGAATTTAATAGGCAAATTGATAAAAGAAATGAAACTGAGTATGTGACCACATGCAAGTGTCAAATTTATAGAGTCCTCCAGTCACCATATCACAGGGTAAAAGCAACAGAGGAGGTAAATGTACTCTTTGCATGGCAAATCACAATGCTTTTTCCTGTCCCTTGAAGTTTTGATTTACTTCAATTCATTCACACTGCCTGCGAACATTGAGAAAATTCACAAGACATTTAAAGGTAATGGAACAAAAGCCCTCAGCACCATTGTTGTGCACTTTCAAGACAAGGAAATCTACACTTAGCAGTGTGTTTAAGTCATCAAGAACTTTTAACAATAACAAAAAGATACTCTTGAGCAGTCAAAACATACCTAATTGTCATAAAAGCGGGAACGACGTCTATGGGATCTGTGAATAACAACAAGATTGAGATAAGGACATGGAAATTCTAATTCAAAGTTAAAACATCAAAATGAAACACTTAATCTAATACACTAAGTCTGCCCTTAAGTCAAATTGAATAATTGGGAAATGATAACATGTGCAAACACTAGAGTCAGATGAACTTAATCAATAACTGTCAAAGAAAGTAGCTTCCAAAACCAATATTGGAAAAAGAAAAAAGCAGCATCATACCATTCTCTGTTTTAAATTCAATAGCAAGTCAAAAACTATCAAAATAACTTGAAATAGCCAAGTAGTACATTAATTTACAACTGTAAACATTTGAATGAACCACAAACTTAGGTAGCTAACAATGCATAAGATCATGTTTCTTTTTCAATAGGAACATTTTGAGTAATTACACACCCTTTCCAGTAATGCAAATGAAACACCATTCATTTAGAAAGTTAGACTATCACCATTGGAGGATGGTAACTTGTTTAGCAATAAAACACTATTTCATTGTACCAAAAGAAACATTGAAAATGTTATGCATGCAAGTCTACCAGAGCCTAAGACATGAATTGTAAAAGTGAATAATGAAAAAAAAGTCTATACACCTGCGATAAGCAGCGCTACTCCTTGAAGAGCCACTAGTACTAACAAAATCATCATCAGTCTCTTCTATCCTATAATCTGCATACTCCACAGATGCTACGGAACCTTCATCAGAATTTGAAGTATCATAACTTACACGGCGATTACCCCTTCTTGTGTGACTGACTCTTGCCCTTCTTCTATTTCTCGATCTTCTGAAGTTATCAAAGTACAGAATACATGAGGTCCACCAGTTGCCCTCGTCTCCGGGGAAGTCCTCAAACTCGTCTCTAGCATCGTCATCCCCGTACTCAATCACATAATCTCCTAGAACCACCCCTCTGGGAATTTCTGAATGAATAGTACTCAAAACATCTATGATCTCAGATGATTGTTGAAAATTCTCCCAATCAAGTTGGCGGGCAGGATCAACTTTTGATGGACGTGCATGAGGATGTTCAAGCTGAGCATGTTTTTGTAGCTCCAAGTAACTTCCCATGAATGAACATTGGACCTCATCGCACCATCGCTTCTTCTCGTCAAGATGATCACGAGCTTTATCAACGACAATCCACCCAGAAACCTCACCTCTACACAAGGGGCAAGTCAGATTGCATTGACCATTTGATTCCTTAGCATTGCTATTTTCGGTACTTTCAGCAGAAGCAGTAGTAGACACCAGAGAGGCTGGCATACCACAAGAATTTTTGAAGCGATCCAAACAATTAGAGTGCAATTGATTTGTGTCACAAACAAAAGCACGACATCCATTATCATAGGATGAACACTGGAGAAGAACGCTATTATGAGGAAAATCCAAACATATAGGACAGACTACATCGTCCCAGTTGATATTCAACTGAATATCCTCCATGCTTTTTTAAACTCACAAGACCCAAAACCATATACAGGTCAATTATAACAAAACCATATTTGTGCCAGTCAATTACATGCTCCTTATACTTCAAAATCAAAACATGGAGATCAAAACTTGAAAATCTATCAAGAAAACTGTATCCTGGAAAAAGACAAAAAAAGCAATATAATTTAGAATATATAGCAAAGGTACTTCGAATTCAGACAACTTCGAACATTTGAGTGTGCAACTGCAGGTAAACATGTAAAACCAATCAGAGCAATGTTGCCATTCAGCATTTTCTCTTACTGGACTAAATGCAGAATATCAACAAAAAAATGTGTTGAACGTGCCTATTAGAAACATTTTAGTATTGTCATCTAGAATATCTTGTAAAGCCGTTTTTTGCTGTACCTATCAATTATATAGGGTCCTACGGTGCAGGTTTTCTTATCAACCTTTTGTACAAATTGCATAATTTTCCATATTAAAAGACCAGCTAAGAGCTATGAAACTCGGGCGCGACTCCTCAATATCTTGTCTGTGTTTGACACCAAAATGTCAAACACTTCTTTAGTGGAAATTTAAAACCCATTTTTTTCAACTGCAACACTAGGACAAGAACCAACACAATATTAAAATGCAGACATGGTGATTTCTTTAAGAAGTTGAAAACCAAGAAACTTATTGTGTAAGTTTCTATTTCTCCTTTAAACAAAAAAACTGTTTATTTCACATTTACATTTTGCGTTTCTCCTTCCCTATTTAAATGTCTTTAGATAAATCTAACAAGAGTGTCTTTTAAATGATGGTGGTGATCGACAAAGGGATCAATGTCTTAAATGAATTAGAAGTTCTTTTCACTTTTAGGATTTTAGATGGATGGATTAGATCCGTTTTTGTATTGTCGCCATATCCTATATCTTGGATATTATAGGTGTTACAAGTGTCTATGTCCTGTTCAATGTTTGTGTTTGTGTCCATGCTTCATAGCCTGAGAGTGACCTCCGAAGCTTCATTTTTCTCCAAAATTACTTATTCTCAACTTGATGACAGAGTGGGGTTGCCGTTTAGTCCGCCATCAAGATCTCTAACTACCACCAAATCTAATGTGTCTTGTCAAGGAACACACAACGCTGGTGGTCGCTGATAGTCGTACGTGTGTCAATATCAGATATGTGTTGGAAACAGGGACATGCCATTTAAGAGGCGTGTCCGAGCTTCATAACAATCACATGAAATTGTGACATTCAAAAAATGTTGTATTGTGACAATCAAGATGCAATTCACATTACCTCTAATCCTGTGCACCATGAAATAACCAAACACATAGAAGTTAGTTGTCATTTTGTTTGAGAGAAGCTGTTGTTCAAAGAAAGCAGTACTGAATTTATCAGCTCCAATGAACAAGTTGCAAATGTGCTTACTAAGTCTTTAAGGGGCCTCGAATGAAGTTCATATGTTCCAAGTACATATAATATGTATGCTCTAGCTTGAGGGGAGTGTTGGAAAAAGTTTACTGTTGTCTTCTAGAATATTTTCTTGTAAAGCTGTTTTCCTGTATCTGTCAACCATATAGGGTCCTATGGTGTAGGTTTCCTTATCAACCTTTTTGTATTTCAAATTGCATATTTTTAGATTAACAGATCGGCTGAGAGTAATCTCTCAAGCTTCATTTTTCTCCAAAACTACTAATTCTCAACTGTGCCCTATCAAAAACCTGAACCTATTCAGTCTAAAGATATAATTACATGATTACATATTCCTCTAAGTTCCTCAGAGATAATAGTACAAAAATCAAAATTCAGAGATCAAGTGCCCTAATACTAACTGGTTGACCAATAAACTGATATACAGATAAAATCGAAAAGCCAGAGAACAGTATCATTTTAAGAGATAACCAGTGAAATTCCATAAACAATACTTCATCCAAATCCGAAATTTTAGGGAAAAAACAAAAAGAAGAACCTGTCAACACATAAAATAGCACAAAATCCACCTAAAAAATTATCCCATATTGATACTAAAACACATAATTACCAGATAACAAAGCAGGTGATGCAGATGCATAAAGAAAACAAATCCACCAAACAAATACAATGAATTAAAGAACTAATCAAAGAACCATCCAACATCCATTTTTTCTGAAGAAAAATAAAATAGACAGCCAAATTTCATTATTATTCCTATTATTGTTATACACAAATGACCAAGTTGACCAATCCGAAATAAAGAGTATCCCAAAGGGATACAAAAAAAATGGTAAAACGCAAACCTGAGGAAGACATAAATTGAAGCGGACCCAGCAAATAATCAAATACCCATAAAAGAAGAAACAAAAAAGTCACAAACTTTGAGACAAAAGTGATCAAAGTACATTGAAAAACAGGGTCCAAGGGGAAAAGGAAGGCCACCAAACCTTAAACACAAGAATTGATAACAGAACAGAGAAACCTCGAACGAAGGGATTGGATTGGTGTTTGAGTTCCAAGACTTGTTCTTGCTGCGATCTTTGGCGCAAATGGGGATGCCAGTTTCAGCACTAGTGTGAAAAGGCACAAGCTTTCTCTCTCTTCTCTCTCCCTTCAAACTTCACTTCCTCAATTTCTTCTCTTTTATACTAACATTACACCATTTTAATTAAACAAATACTTAAAATATAAATAAATAATTATTAAAATATAGGTCTTAAAATATTTATGAAACTCACCTAAAATAAACTTATAATATGACTGTCCTATTTGAACTGGCTAACTAGTTTGAGAGTGTTTGCATGATTAAATATTTATGTCAAATCATTTAAGAACTAACATGTGTTTTATTTTTTGAAAAATATTTATTGATAAATTAAATTTTTATATGACATATCATATATTACTATTTTTATATGAGATATCATAAACCCAGTTTTAAAAGGGTATTAACTGAACAATTGAAAACTTAAAAAATATTGAAGATCTTAACTTTTTTTTAAAAAATAAAATAAAGACGTTAAGTATAATCAAAATACATTCATATTTCAGTGAAGATATTAATAATCTAAAAATACGTTTTTCAAATACAGACATTGTTTCTAAAATTGCACTGGTAAAATTTAATTGCTGATACTGTTTATTACCTAAAAGTAGTTTCTTTAAAATTAAAATTACTTAAATAATATTTTATAATAACTATATTAATAGATAAATTGAATAATTTGTCAGTTTATATATTGACAGTAAAAAAATAAAATATTAATTATAGAACCTTTGATTAATAATTGCATATTTAATATAAAAACAAGATTTCATAAATAGTACTTAAGTAAACTTTAATGTTGTTCTTTCAACATCAATTTCTTCATAGCATTTTTTAATCGGATTTGAAGTTTTCTTGAGGTGTCGGAATTGATTTGAATCTTAATCTAACGATTTTCTTTTTTACCTAATAAAAGCATTAATAGTTTATGCAAATGAAATTCTTTCGTGATCGAATAGTCAAAGTCAAACTAATTTTTTTTTATTTTAAACATACTTGATAATCACGACAAAAATACGGCTCCATGAATATGATTTCAAAATAAAATTATCAACGTCATTCTATAATATATATATATATATATATATATATATATATAACTTTTATATTTTTTCAATTGTAATTTTATTTTGACTTATTTTATAAATTTATATATTTTAAATTAAATTTTAATTAAAAATTTATTTTATTCAATATTTAAAAAATTCTTTTTATCTAGGTATTTATTATTTAATTAAAGTAGTTATTATTTTCAATGTTTTCAACTTATCAATTTCCTTTCTTTAAATCTCTTAAAAAAGTAAATTGATGAATAAATTAGAAATCTTAAGATAGAAATAACGCGTTCACACCTAAAATTAAACAACAAAATATTTATACAAAAAATAAAATAAAATATTTTAAACACTTAGTTGGATGAAAATTTATAATATAAATTTAATTAAAATTTTCAAAATTTAGGAATTACTTAAAATTTAATTAAATCTTTTATTTTCAATAAATTAAAATTCTTGAAACTTTATTCATTCAATTCAGGTTAACCTTTTAGAGCAGAGTGGTGGTCAATTTCTTGATAACTTTTTGTTTTCTAATCAATTTAAACAAAATTTGTAACAATCAAAGCATTAAATTCTGCTGAAAAAAATTCAAAGCAATAAATTCTTATGAAAGGAGTCAAGAATCTTAATAGTATATTTTTAATTGAAAAAATCGTACTCTATTAGTAGATATCTTGTGTAAAATTCAGTAAAATAAAAACTTTAGTACTTTTTATAAATATTATACTTTTTTCAATATAAAAGCTATATTAATTTATAAAACAAAACTTTTTTTAATGAATGTTTCATTACATTAATTTGTAAAATAAATTGAGTTTGTAAAATAAACTGTTTTATATCAATTTTGTTTAATTAAGATTAAATTAAATGTAAAATGGTCCTCTAAAATCATTATTTTACTCTGAAAACGCAAACTAGCCGATTTTGTTGACTGGGTATAAGGTAGATGTTTTAAGTAATATTATCTCTCTAAATAGTCTTTTAAGCTTTAGGTTAATAAAGTCATCTTTCTCTTTATTATAATATATCGTTCTTTTTCTATACGTCTCTTATTTTATTGTTTATTGTAGGGTATCAGCAATTTTTCATTGAATTTCTTTAATTATTTTGGTTCATAAATAATAAATATTGTAATTTTTTTCTTTCTCTTTCTTGTAAAACTTATAAACTTTAAATTTTTAATTTTTAAAATTAAAATTCTACTATTACAATAATAATAATAATAAAAAAGGAGAGATCAAATGGTACAAGTTTAATTTAAAAAGTGACAATGTTAATAAATTTGTATAAAAGGTAAATTTTCTCATTCAACTATTACATTACAATTTTAAATTATTACAATTTTTCATATAAAAATTATTAAAATTTAAGAATAATTACAAGATGATGAAAAAAATTATACTTTAACATACTTGTTAATAAACATTCATTATGTTAATTTTAATCTATACACAATTACTTTTAATCTATATAAAATACGTATTAAATAATTTTAAATTAATATGAATGCTTTTATATATGATCTAGATGATACAAACTTTCAATCTCAATATAAGTTTTGAAAAATATAATCCAATTAAAAAACTTTACGAAAAGTTAATATATATTTGTAATACAACTTGAGTCAAAATTACTTATAAGAATAATTTTTTTTTGGTCTATTGTAGAAGATTTGCAGCTCCAAAAGTCATCCTTAGAGTCTCTTCATTGTACATACAAAAAGAGAAACCAAAATAATGGCGAATCAATTAGCAAAGTTGGGTTATTTACTGTAGTTTTCTATACTAGGTTATTCGTAGAGAATATTTGTCAATTTAGTTTATGATTACTTCTTACCAATTATCTTTAGTAGAATATCACATTTGTAATTATTTTTGTATATAAAAGAACTTAAACTCCTAATCTTATTTAAGGACACTAAATTCGGTAAAACGTGTTTTTAGTTTCTTTTAAATATCCAGAGACTAGTATTAATCATTTGAAAAAATTATCAATTTTTTTCTCCTCTAATTTTAAAAGAAATATACCATTTTATTCCAGCAAGAATGATCCAAACCATATTTTTATAAAAAAAAAAAAAAAAAAAAAAAAAAAAAAATTTAAAAAAAAAAAAAAAAAAAAAAAAAAAAAAAAAAAAA
>Ga0209700_101117_pt1 | contig 54338 bp, 33 predicted proteins | sample SiratroredBW_FD_187528 | JGI IMG/M metagenome (GOLD analysis project Ga0209700, IMG submission 187528) | Root nodule microbial communities of legume samples collected from California, USA - Siratro red BW (SPAdes) (version 2) | ecosystem: Host-associated > Plants > Roots > Nodule | place: USA...
ATATATATATATATATATATATATATATATATATATATATATATATATATATATATATATATATATATATATATATATATATAATTTTATACCACAACCTTGTTTAGTGTTAGAGTTGAGTGGATTATATAGTATTGGGATGAGAACTCATTATTATTAGATTATTGTGATTCAACCATTCTACTATTTAAATTGTACTAACAGGAATCCACAGCGGCAGTCAGTCTTTCATAAGAATTTTTAATGTATCTATGTAAATGTTTATAGTGTATGTAAACAAGATTAATATTTTTAACTATTGATAATTTTTTTATAAAATTAAAATAAATAAGAAGAATAAAATAAAAATTAAAATATATATCATCAATCTAGAGAATATAATTTTTAAAAATAATAGGTTAAGATAATTGTTATAATTTATGAAAAGAAAATAAATGAAAGATTTTTTTCTATTTCAAAGATTTGTTTGTTAAAGGGATTTTATATTTATTTGGGATGAAATAATAAATTCACTCTCATTGGATTAATGTGATTATCATTTTAATTAATTGGAAACTAATAGAATTTTAACTTTATTTTTCAACTCCTCTAAATATTGTACCTGGAAGAAAATTTATACTTGATATTGTCCTTCATCACCAATAATCACCTATAAATATGTTTATAATTTAAATAAATTAAATATTCTTACTAGTGTCTTATAAATATCAATACGTTTTTATTATTGGTACGGTAATATTATTTTTTACTTTTTTTCTTAAATATATTATAACAGTAATATATTTTCACAGATTTATTATAACATGTCAGTATTATAGTGTTTTTTCATAACAAATTCATGAGTATGATTTTGTCTTTGTCTGTTCATTATCAATAAGTATTTTTACAATATTTAATTTACTTTATATATATATATATATATATATATATATATATATATATATATATATATATTTATTTTATACTATATAAGATTCTTCCTTATAATTTAAATAAATTGAATAATATTTTTTATATATTTATATATAGACATTTTCTGTTTAGATATTTATGTGATATTTTATAGATATTTTTAGATATTTATCTACAATATTTATTTACATATATTTTTAGATATATTCAAACAATTGTTTAATGAATGTGGTGATACATTAATAATGTTGTAATAATTAAGTATTAAATTAATTATCATTAATTTAAAAATTATTGTAATTATCATTAATTTAAAAAATTATCGAACACTTAAGATCTCTTTGTTTTAAAAGACACCTATAGGAAAAAAAAAGATATCTAGGCAAAGATTTGCACAAAAAAAAATTATTTGTTTTTAACAATTAACAAAAAGAGATATGTGAGAGGAGATTATTTTTCCAATTGAAAGAAAAAAGTCAGATAAGCAGCAAAGTTAAATAATTCTTACTTTATAAAACTAATCAATTACACCTTATGAAATTAATATATAATTAATTATATATATTAAATATATTATAATAATTATATAAAATAATAATAAAAATATATTAAATAACAAATAAATTTAATATTATATATAATATAATTAATTATATTATATAATAGAAAATATAATATTTGATCAATTATATATATACATATATATTACCTAACGTAATAAATTATGTATATATAATCGATACGTAATCGGTTATATATATTTATATTAATTTAATTATATCTATATATATATATATTAATTTATTATAATAATAAATTATATTTAGAAATAAAAATATTATATTTTATATAAATTTTTATAATAAAAATGTTAAGTAATATTATTAATAAATTAAATTATAATAATTAGTAATAATATAAATTTAATTATAATGTAATAAAAACAAATATAATTATTTAACTAAAAATAAATTACATGACAATAACAATTTATTGTTATAAAATAATATTATTTAAATTTAATAGAAAAAATATTTTAAAAATTCTAATGTTATAATTTTTTATTTTAGAAAGTTAATTAGCTTGATCTAATAAATTCATTATATTTTATTATAAATTAAATTTTAATCTAAAAGTAATTATATGACTTAATATTCATTCTTTCAATTTTACTCTCTAATTCAAAAATACTGTTAGTGATGTAATTAAAGTGCCAAGTACACTTTTTTTATTATTTTTTTAAAATGTCTTTATTAAATATATTTGTACCTAACTAACTTTATTTCTTATGTTTCGAATGAAAATAAGGTAAAAAGAAAAGTAAGGTAAAAAAAAAAGTCATAAATTTAAACATTATTCGTATAGGTGGAAAGCTGATATAAATACTTTGATAATAAATTAATATTTTTAAGGTTGATGAAAATATATTCAGAATAATCAAAGTTACAACATTGATGTATTGAAAATATTAGAATCAATAATAATATAAAAAAACATCAATTTATCATATAAGAAAGGATAATATCGGTCATATTTATGGATAAATCTTTAGTCACGGGTCAAAGTAAACTAAATTTTTTTTAATATAATATAGAGGCTATTTTAGATCGAATCCCAAAAAGCGTATCTAGTGTACAGCTCCTTACTTCATATTCTCCTCAAATAAATTAAAATTGGAGAAAAAATTCGAATGAAGAAATTACATCAAATATAAAACCAAAAACAGTAAACAAAACAAGAGATCTACTATAACAAGAAGGAGCTCAAAAAGATGTTTATAAGAAAAAATAATAATAAATAAGACAATAACTACTAGTCTATGCTGAAAATATAGAAAACTTGTCTAAAAATCTAATATTAATACAATTTTCAATTAAATACCTATTTTCTATGAAAAATATAAACATTAAATAAAAACACAGAATAAAAAACACTTAAAAAATACAATTAAACTCTAAAAATATAAACAAATCAAGAGTTATCACTTACATTTTGTCTCTTGGTATTCACTATACTCTATTATGTTATTGGATAGGTGATATTTGTTGTTCTCAAGGATTGACAAATTCTTTATGTTTTAAGAGTTATCCTAGATAAATTTAAATAACATTAACATACATATATAATGCATTTTAACATGTTAAAAAAATAACAATTAAAGCAAGTTCTAAAACTTATATGCGTTGTATTGTTAGTCTAATCAGCCAAAGGATATAAATTTCCTAAAATTTGTTTTGTTTTCTAAACCTCCTAAGTGGGTGCCAAGACTATGTAGAATCTTATATATCTACAGCTACCAATTGTATCATATCATACAAAATTGTTTGGTGGTGGATAGTTGATCCTAATGTATAAACTTTACCTAAGGTTACAAAAATATACATAATAAACCAAATACAAGATAAAGAATACAATTGAAAGGAAATTACCTAATGCCCATAGGTGTTGGTAGGTCATCGATAATCCTTGTAACATTATTTTCTAAAGATGTATTTCACGTTATATTGCATCTTGTCATATCTCATCTTTTATTGCCCCAAAATATGTCACAAGTTCACATTCTGCATGTATTGCTGCAAAAAACATTTTATTTCACAAAGAAAACTTATTACAATTTAAATAATGTGCAATGAGATGCCTTGGTTTGGGTGTTAGTGGGAATAAACTCAACTTTCATATTGTATGAGTAACATAGTCATGCAGCAAAAGTGATGATTTTTTTTGTCTGTGACCCTTACCCAACAATTTTTCGTGAAATTTTGAATCATCCGGCTCATTTAGTTCTTATACAGAAATACTATTTATTGCACCATCATCTTCATGTTGTACTGGTATTGCACCAAACACTTCATGCTCATCATGTCTTGCTTGGTTCCCTTTCTTTTCCAAGTCATCAAACTCCTCAAAAACCACATTAGACCTGCATTAATAGATGTTATAGGAAAGTCTTCTTCAGGAGGCAACACAAAAGGAAAATTCATTTATGAGAACTTCACATCTCATGAGACAAAAAATTCATTAGTTTCTAGATAACGTCCCCTTCTTTCCATATAGATATCCAACAAAAATACATCTCCTACTTAGATAATCGAATTTATCGCCTAACCTCCCTTGCTTATGAGCATAACATAATGATCCAAATACTCATAAATGATCATAGGTAGGTCACAACCAAAAAGAACTCTATAAGGAGTCTTTCCATTCAAAACTGAAAAAGGGGTTCTATTTATCAAGTAACCAGCTGTGAGAATACATTCTTTCCAAAAATCACTCAAAGCTTGAGTTACAATTAATATATGTTTATGTTTATGTTTACGTTCCATCCACCCACTTTTGTTGTGGTGGTGTCCCCGTACATGATGTTTGAAAAAGTATGTTATTCTCAAGGAAATAATTTTTCATACACGTAAATTTCATTTCGTTGTCGATCTTTACAAGTTTTACTTGTTTATTAGACCGACGCTCTACCATGGAGAAAAACATTTTCAGATTACTTGCTACCTCTTTCCTGTCAATAAGCAAATATATCCACACAACTCTAGAGTAATCGTCAACAATAGTCAAAAAATAGGATGCTCCATACGAAGAAACATTTCTATAAAGGCCTCATAAATCACAATGTATTAATGCTAAAACATATTATGCTCTAGAATCACTAACAGGAAAGTTTTCCTTAATCTGTTTTTCTCTTTGACAAACATCAAAACATTTATTTAAATTTTCACTACCTTTCTTAAGGATCGACAAGTGGAACTAACTTAGTAACTTCCATAGATGGATGTCCCAATCATTGATGCAAGAGATCTAAAGACATCCCTGTCAGCACCCAATTTCATTCAGGTAAATGAATCTTATTTAGAAAAAAAGGGAAAAGTTTCTAAAAAAAAAAAACTAGGGTCTGTAGGATGATTTAGGTTGTGTAACTATGTGGCTCTAGACATCACTCCCCACTTTCAACAACTTAAGGAGGGAAATTTCTGGAAGGTTGATTAGATGGGGTTGATTTGGTGTGTCATTGAGAAAGAAAGAGTGGGGCCGCTGCCTTCTCTTTTCCCGTTTGCAAGCCCTAAGTATTTAGGTTAAAATTGAAATGAAGAGTAAGATAATAGTGTTGGGCTTAGCATATAAAATTAGAAAAGTGAATGGGATAAAGTGACAATGGGGCTTAGCTTAGCCCGTGAGTTGGTTTAGAGAGAATAGATGGAATTAAAGCATGGATAGAATTAAAGCATGTAATGACATTGTTGTGCGTGTTGGGTTTATAATCCAATTTCTTTTCGTTCAATTTTGACATTGAGTACCTAAGTAACGTGCATCACTTATATTTTTGTATTGTTTCATATGTCATGTCATTTTTTTCTTTATTTATTTTATTGGTTTTTTTTAATTCTTTTTTTTGGCTTTAAGTGTATATGATCCAACCATTTTGATTTTTGTGACACCCAATTAATAGAAAATGCAATGTAGTGGAATGTTGGGTTGAATTTTAATCCACTTATTTTGATTTCTTTGGTACAATGTGAATTGCCAACTTTAATGAATTGGTATAAAATTATTTTCATTATTCAATCTTAAGTTAGATATAATTTGTCACTTATTTCATTTCATTTTATTTATTTTTTTTAAATACGAATTTCTAAATTTTTTACATGAATTCTTTTTTTCTTAAAAAAAACAAAGCAATAATAATATAATAAAAGATAATATATAATTTTGATTAGATATCCAAATGACCTCACGTCAAGCGGCATTTAATTCAAAAAAGTTTTACTATTGTGTTCAGATATTCAAATGATCGCACAAGTCAAAGCAATATCTGATACTGATATTTTCTAAAATATGCATACAAAATATATTTCGAAAAAAATAAGATTTTTATAAAATTCCAAAAATATAAAAATACCAACATTTAGAAAAAAAACTAAAAAAATATAAAATTTTCAAAAGAAAAAATATATCAACATCTCAAACAATTTAAAAAAAAACCTACATAACCTTGATTTTCCACCCGTAATGGAAATATGTAGGAGCAAGGTCAAACCTTGTCAGACCCCTAAAAATTAAAAAATATCTTTGTTTGTTTTATCTACATTTTTGTCTCTATCTTGAAAATAGAAGAGAGCCCCGTAAAGGTAAGGTTATTGTCACTTTACACTTTCCCTCTTTAGAAACATACTGACTTGAGCGTCGGAATGTCTTTGCAGGTCCTTCCCCAACCGAGTAGCAGGAATTGAGAAAAGTTAAGCGTATAATGAGAAGGAGAAGACCCAGAGCCGAGTAGAAGATCACAGAAGTCTAGAACCAAGAAGTCGGTCCCACATCTAATCAATCTCTCACTAAGGGTTTGTTTGTATTAGGGAGTGGATTTGAGGGAGTGGATTTTTTAGATGATTTGAAAGGAAAGTTTGATTGTTTGGATTAAGAGAAAGATTGTAAGATTTGAGAGGAAAGTTTATAAAAGTTTGTATAGTAAAAAAGTTTTCTTCCGCAAATCTTCTCTTCGAAGAAAAGAAATGTATAGTAAAAAAACATTCTCAAACTTTGTTTTTTATTAATATTTTCCTTCTCGATTTTTTAACTTTTCCTTCATTTTATCTGCGCCCGCAAATCGGCGCCCTAATCCAAATGCACTGTAAGTGTTTTTAGGAACATTTTGGCACCCACCATGGGGCCAAGATCACTCACAATCATGGTAAATACACGTAGAACAACTAACAATGAACGATATGCGCATGTTGAAGAGGAGAATCACGTTGAAGTCAGCACTATTTTAATGGAGCTCACAAAAGAGTTTGAAGAACTGAAGAAAAAGAATGAAGAAGTGCGGAAGCTAAAACTGGAGAATAAGAAGCTCAAAAAGAAGTTGAGTGAAAAAGAGTAATCCACCATACCACTGCATGATAAGACCGAGGAGTCGTACAAGGACTCGGGGAGTCACCACGCATCCCGTAACAAATCATCCCACAACACTTCAATTAATGTGTTTCGACGTCACCCCTTCACAAGCGAGCTAATGGAATTAACTCTTTCCCTTAATTAGAAATATCCCTCTGTGGAGTTGTATGATGGGTTCACTGATCGTGACGAGCACTTGGATATGTATGTTACTCAGGTTGGGTTATATATCTTTAATGATGCTATTTTCTGTCAGGTGTTTCCCACCTCTCTGAAGGGTGTTGCGTTGAGTTGGTTTACTTGCTTGCCACCAAATTTCAGAACCCTCGCTTCTAAGTTCGAAGCGCAGTTCGCCACCAGCCGGCCTCATCAATTAACCTCCTTGGTGTTGGTCAACGTAAGGCAAGAAAAAATGAAACGTTACATGCTTTCATGGAGCAATTTGGTAAAATGACCTTGAAGATTAAGAATTTGAGCCTAAAAGTGGCGCTATATCACCTAGTCATAGCTCTTAAACGAGGACCTTTTTCTGATAGCTTATGCAAAAAGCTTGTCGACAGCCTGGATGAGCTACACAAAAGAGCTGCCAAGTACATGGAACTAGAGGAGTTGAAGGAATTTAGAAAATAGATCAAGGATGAGATGTCTCAAAAACCCGCAATAGACAACCGAGTTGACCGAAGTCGGTTTGCAAAGCCTCCCCAGAAGTCTAGAAATGTGATCAGAGAACCTCGGTTTGAACAATACACGTACCTGAATGTAGAAAGATCCAGAATTCTTTAAGAAGCCCTCAGTACCAACTTGCTACCACTACCTAAGAAGATTCCCACTCCTCCGACCATAGACCCCAACAAATACTGCAAATACCATGGTAATTACGGCCACGTAACCGAGGAATGTGTAGCTTTGAAAAACAAAATAGAAGAACTCATCAGAACTGGACACCTCAAGTAGTTTGTACAAAGACAACTAGAGAAGCGAGACCGAGATAGTCAGGATCGGTATGACCGTGACCGAGATGATAGATATAGAAATCTAGAGAAGAGGAAAAGGAGTGATGGCAGAGATCAAAACCGAGAACGAGATTGCCCTTTAAGAGAAATCATTAACACTATAGTTGGAGGTTTTTCTGGTGGAGGAAGTTCCTCTACGTCAGGGAAAGACACCTTAGAGTGGTGAGATTAGTGAATAATGTCAATAAGCTCCTCACGAGTAGAGTTTCAGAATGCGACCTTTTCCTTGTTTGAGATATGCAATTTGATCTTCTCGGACATTCTCATGTACTTGTTCATCAAGCCATCATGAAGTGGAGTCAAAGACTCTCTCCCTTCTCGGTGACTTCTCTTAGGTGACTTGGACTGGGACTTGGAATGAGAGCGTTTTTTATAAGGCTTCTCTTTCTCTTTCTCTTTTTCTATCTCCTTTTTCTTCTCTCTCTTCTCGGCTGTAGTTGGAGGCACATCAGCCGAGAGCATCCTCCCAAGGGTTGGAGGAACCACTCCTTCCCCTATCACTGCGCTTGCCTCATCAATCTCGGTTGTGCCATGAGGGTATGCTCGGGTTGAGCTTCATCATTAGAATCCAAGTTGGTCTCCCTTAGCATCTTGAATAACCCTCGACCCTTCTGGGTTGTGGACACCCTCAGTTCTGCGACAACAAGGAAAATTCAGCTAGGTTAAACACCCTCAACAGTAAACTATAAAATAAATCTTACCATCAAACTCGTCCATTGGACGAGATGACATGTATAAGTCGAGGAGTTTTCGAGTCGGCAGTTTATTTGAGAACCCTTCTAAGATCGAGATAGTCCTTTGTTCCTCCTCAGGCATCATGGCCTTCGACCAAGAGCTTATTTTCGCTGGGGTGTTAGTCCAGTAAAATGAAAACCTAGGAGTATCCCCGTCATAAAAATATTTTCTTCCCTCTTCTTCAATCCCAACTCTAAAAAACCATTCTTTAAAGTGCTTGTAAGAGGCTATGTATGGAGCTAGGACACACTGTTTTGGCTGACCGACTAGAGACAACCAACCTACTCTATTCTCGGGACGAGTACAGTAAAAATAAAGGAAATTTTGAGCACTGGCTTTCAGGTTAAGCATTTTGCATGGCAATCGAAATGCCTGCATTGCTGCCCAACTGTTTGGATGAAACTGGATAGGTGTTACATTCAATATACGAAGCACATCCATTATTATTCCATCCAACGGGAAAGTGAGAATTAGTGATGACATGAGAATAAAAGTAGAAGAAATCATCTGAAGAGCCTTCGCGGCCATGGCAAACATTTTCATTACTTTCACAACACTCAATATTTACAATATCATCCGCTCTATAATTATCTAAGATGGTGGCAGACTTAGCAAAATTTACAAGGTCATTAGGAGACTGGAAACGAGAAAATTTCTCCTTAACCTCATAGTACACCCATTCATACCTTGACCTCAGAGGCAACTTTTTCTGCTCCTCGATCTCGGCCACTACGACATTTAAAATAGGAGAATTGACCTCTATAAAACTTTGAGATGAACTCGACGAAGTAAGACCAAGGGTTTTATTCACAGACTCTTCGTTTGACGAACCCGAAAACCCCTCAAAACTAGAGATACTCGACATCACAACCGAGGACAAAAGGCTAGAAAATACCTATTGAGGTGGAAGACGACTAGTGTGAGTAGTTTTTCTCTAACGAGAGAAGAATAAAAGTGGTGGCCCCATGACTGAAAACAACATTATGTATAGGCATTGAAAAGGAAAAATCATAAACTCACAATTTTGAATCACAACCATCCGATTAAGGTACATCCAACTGTTGGCAACAAAAGACCTTGCTAATGTGACTTCTCTGACGCGCCATAAATGCTAGGAAAAAGTTAAGTAAATTCAAAATAAAGGCTTTTAGCGACATTCAATATGACTTCTTAAAGTCACCCCTTACCCGCTCGAGCCTTGGGGGGGCCTCTGTACCCCCATCTAGAATTAAGGTAATAAGAACCGAGTATCTCGAAGTTGGTCCCCCGAGCGTGACATAAGCCCAAACCGAGTACAGAGAACCAAAGTACAAGACCCTGTCTCATAAGGACTAAATGGTAATTGACAACATATATGGATCAATAAGATGCATGAATAACAAATATAGAAGCCATAGAATGGCCATATGGTATTGGGCCTGGGTAAAAATAATAGGCCCAAATGAATAGTTAAAAGGTCCAATACAGAGCCTACAAATAGAAGAGAGTCTTGCAAAGGTAAAGTTACTGTCACTCTACACTCCCCTTCTTTAGAAACATACTGATTTGAGCGTCGGAGGTCTTTGTAGATCCTCCTCCCAACCGAATAGTAGGAGCTGAGAAAAGTTAAATGTATATCAAAAAGAAAAAGACTCAGAACCAAGCAGAAGATCACGTAACAAGAAACTAGTCTAGAACCAAGAAGTCGGTCTCACATCTAATCAATCTCTTACTAAGTGAGAAACATATTTTATCATGAAAATTATTTGTAGATGTATAGTTTTCACTCATTGCACAACAATCGCAGAGAAAATTCTACAATTTTTGCATATTTTATGTATGAAATGTGGAGAGAGAACGTATAGTGACATGTGTTTTATTGAACATCTTAGATTAATTTTCCTATAAATAATTTTAGAATTGATTTTAGAATATTTTTATGGTCATGGAATCGGATTTTTCTTTCTCTTACTAACACTCATTAATTAAAGCTTGGGAAATTGTTATATCTTCTGACACACGGGTTTAACTGAATACCACAAATTAATATACGTCTTTTCCACTTAACCTGTTAGTTATCTTGAATTTATTTGGATTAACTCAAATAATGTTAAAGTGATTTTTTTATAAATCCAATTGAAGTTTTAACTTAATTAACTAAATTAGAGTCACTTAATAGAAGCTTAAAAATAAGTTCTGGAACCTAATAATTGATTATTTTAAATCTATAATAAATTACTTCCTTAAACATTATTTGTGTAATTTTCTCTTATTTTCTTTTTTTTTAAAATAGTCACTTTTTTAGGTGTTTGTTAAAACATTTTGACATAATTAGAACTTTGAAAACACTCACAATTAGCCAATGGTGTAATGCCAAAATCTCTTTGACATGAAAAACTGTTACATCTCATAAGACTCGACATAAGTGCTCACTTAAATAGAATTTTTCATTATGTTATATAATTAATAAACCATATCTGTTATACAATAGTCTTGGATCTTGATTAATAATACCAAGTAGCAATCATGTAGGTAGCTAGCTCTTTACATTCACTTATATCTGGTATAAAGTGTATATTTTTGTTTGATCAGCAAACTGTATATGAATTATAGTTTCACAAATTGAATAAAAATCCTCTCAAAGACTACCAACAATTATATGATCGTAATTTGATGAAATTTTATTTTCATTTGTTTGTGTGATTTTTCATACTATATTATGCAAACATTTCATTTAATATATTCGAGCATGATAACATTTCATATATTATAAATTAAAGTTGCATAAAAACAAATACATAAGTTGTTTTCTTACCTAACAGAGCTCCAAATCATAAATTAGTGTGTGCAGATTTCAACAGAAAATAAATGCGAAAATGCCTAAGAACATTTGGTCTTAAATGGACCATCTCTTACCTGTTATTGATGCAAATTGGCAATCTCGGTTACTTTTTTCAACAGCATTATCACCTTAAAACATCCTTGTGCACTTAAAATATGAATCATCCTTGTGCAAACTCTAGGAGCCTGTTGTCACAAATCCTGAATACATGTCTTCTAGTATGCATGATCTTAATCAAGGAATCAGCAATTGCAGCAACTCCTGCAGGAAATGAAACTGATTTGCAAGCTTTACTTGACTTCAAGAGTAGGGTAGTAGAAGATCCATTCAACATTATGAGCTCTTGGAATGAGTCCATCCATCACTGCAGTTGGACAGGAATCACATGCAACATCTCCAATGGAAGGATCATGGAGCTTAGCCTTGAGCAACTGAGACTAGGAGGCACTCTTACACCTTTCATAGGAAACCTCACATTCCTCAACACACTCAACTTGTTAAACAATAGCTTCCATGGTGAATTTCCTCATGAGGTTGGTCGTTTACTCTATCTGCAACATCTAAACTTCAGCTATAATAACTTTGGTGGGAATATTCCAAGTAATCTCAGTCACTGCACAAAACTTAAAGTACTAGCTGCAGGAGCTAACAATCTTACAGGAACAATCCCAACTTGGATTGGAAACCTTTCTTCTTTGTCTCGCATTAGCTTTGGATTAAACAACTTCATTGGAAGCATACCACACGAGGTAGGCCTTTTATCAAGCTTGACATATCTTGTGCTATATGGGAATTACTTGTCTGGCTCAGTTCCTTCTTCAATCTATAACAAATCTTCATTATACTATTTCTCTTTTACTCAAAACCATCTTCATGGGAACTTACCAGCTGATGTTGGATTTACTCTTCCTAACATTCAAGTATTTGCTGGTGCGGTCAACAATCTCACAGGTTCTGTCCCTGCATCTTTGTTGAATGCATCAAAACTAGAGATTCTTGACTTCTCCGTGAATGGTCTCACTGGAACACTGCCAAAGAACTTTGGGGTCTTGAACAGGTTAACTAGACTTAGCTTTGAACACAACAGATTGGGAACTGGGAAAACAGATGATGCTAGCTTTCTTGATTCTTTGGTCAACTGCACAGTTTTGCAAGTTTTACGTCTAGGAGTAAATAATTTTGGTGGAGTATTGCCTAAATCAATTGCTAATTTCTCAAGCCAAATGCACACATTTTCCCTTAGTTCCAATGCAATACATGGAAATATACCTGATGGAATTGGCAATCTTGCTAACCTGGCCCTCATAAGTTTGGAAGGAAACCATCTAACAAGTAGTCTTCCCGATGCATTGGGTAGGCTGAAAAATCTGAGAGAATTGTATCTGAATGTCAACAAATTTTCAGGCAGAATTCCATCCTCCTTGGGAAATTTGTCTGTATTAATAAAACTCTTTCTGGAGGAGAACAACTTTGAGGGAAGCATCCCTTCTAGTCTTGGAAACTGTCAAAATTTATTGGTACTCAGCCTTTATAGCAACAAGCTCAGTGGCACCATACCAGCTGAAGTTTTTGGCCTTTCTTCACTATCAATATATTTAGATGTATCTCATAATGCTTTGTCAGGGACTCTTCCAGCTGAAGTGAGTAAGCTGCAAAACCTCGGAGAGTTGGTCCTGTCTGAGAACAACTTTTCTGGAATCATTCCACCTTCTCTTGGCAGATGCATTAGCTTGGAAAAGCTGCATTTGGAGGGAAATTCTTTTGATGGAAACGTCCCTCAAACTTTAAAGAATTTGAGAGGTTTACTTGACATAGATCTTTCACGAAATAACTTGTCTGGTAAGATTCCTGAGTTTCTCGGGGAGTTCACAGAGCTGAAGCATCTAAATCTTTCATACAATAATTTTGAAGGTGAAATACCGAAGAAGGGAATATTCAAAAATGCTAGTGCCCTTTCATTATATGGCAACAGCAAGCTATGTGGGGGTGTTCCAGAACTAAATTTTCCTGCATGCACTGTCAAGAAAGCTCCTCTGGCAAGAAGACTTCTTGCTCTTAAGGTGGCTATCCCTATAGCTTGTGCACTTGTGTTACTATTAATTCTATCATGTTTTCTTAAACTGCTCCCCATAGTTAAAAGATCAAAAAAGAAAACTCCCACATCAACTACTGCGGAAAGGGATTTGGGATTGAATATTTCTTACTCAGAAATTACCAAGTGCACTGGTGGATTGTCCCAGGATAACCTGATTGGTTCGGGAAGTTTTGGTTCTGTATACAAAGGAACTCTATCAGGTGATGAATCTAGTGTTGCAGTTAAAGTATTAAACCTTCAACAGACAGGAGCATCTAAGAGCTTCATTGATGAATGCCAAGTTCTGAGAAGTATAAGGCATCGGAACCTTCTGAAGATCATAACTGCCATCTCAGGAGTTGATCATCAAGGCAATGACTTCAAAGCTCTAGTGTTAGAGTACATGCCAAATGGAAGTCTAGAAGATTGGTTGCATCCTATAAGCAAATTGCAATTTCAGAAAAAGACATTGACATTCACTCAAAGACTGCACATAGCTATTGATGTTGCTTGTGCACTGGAATATCTCCACCACTTCTGTGAAACTCCAATTGTTCATTGTGACATAAAGCCAAGCAATGTGCTTCTTGACAATGACATGGTTGCCCATGTTGGTGACTTTGGATTAGCTACATTTCTGTTTGAAGAATCAAGCAAGTTATCCACACAAGAAGTTATGTCAGCTAGCCTAAGGGGTTCTATTGGCTACATCCCTCCAGGTGTGTTATTCAAAATTCAAAGTGCTAAACTGTAAATTATATTACATTTATTAAAATTGACCAACTAATAATTGACATGCAGAGTATGGTATGGGTGGGAAGCCTTCTACACTTGGAGATATATACAGTTATGGGATACTGTTACTGGAGATTTTCACAGGAAAAAGACCAACAGATGAAGCATTTGAAGGTGGCACGGGAATTCAGCAGTTTGTAGCAATGGCTCTACCTAACAATGTCATGGATATAGTTGATCCTTCATTAGTCTCTGAACAAGACTTTGATGAGGAAAGCGAAGAATTTGAGTGTGAAGAGAAAGCTATAAGGAGGAACAATGAAATTGAAGGCAGGGCTAAAGGTTGGATTGAGAATTGCTTTGTGTCTGTGATGGAAATTGGAATGTCTTGCTCTGCAAATCTACCTAGTGAACGAATGCCAATCACTGTGGTCATCAACCAACTACACGTTATCAAGAACGTTTATACAGAAAAAGCATAGTGCTAATCTTCCCAAATCAACAAAAAAAAGTAATGGTCTAAGAAGCTAGGCTCATTGAGCAATGTGGGACTTTTGGGAACATTTCTTAGATTACATCCTTGTATCATTGGGCAATGTGGGACTTGGGAACATTTCTTAGATTACATCCTTGTATCAAGTTCCACAAACTGAGAGTCCCTTCTGTTACATCCACCTCCATTCAGAACTGCTCTTCATTTATACAGATAGGTATTTAGCTACACAATGACATCCTCATATGCACCTTTTTCTTATATCTTCTTCCATCTTCATAACTAGTTCATCATGCTAAGCATACAATTCATTCTCTCTCTGCAAAATTGCTCCATGCTTTACCTTCTTTAACCTTTTAACAAAATCTTCTTCAACTCTCATTTCCACAGCTTCTCCCCTTCTTCTCACCTTAATCACCCTCACTTTAAGTCACATCTTTCATTTATATATAACTTCATTTCTAACAAATATTTATATAATAGTTATTTTAAATTTTTAAATAAACTAAATTTAACTTGTGCATAAAATTATTTTATTTTGAAAAATATTCTTAGAAGAAGCTAGTTAAAACATATCATTAAAGAATTCTTTTTCATTAATTCCCTCTGGGTTATAATAATACAATAATAATATTTTGATATGGAGGATGGATATATCATGTCTTCTTAAAGGCAGTTAGTCTTTCCATTTCACTTTCTCTATATTTTCTAATATTAGTTTCTTTAAATAAAATTATACAAATCAATGAAAAATATAAAAATTTAATTATTTAATTGATTTTCTTAAAAACATTAATCATATTCATTATTTCGTCATTAGTTTTCGCTAATGTGTTTTTTTATCAATAAAATTATTGGTTTTTAATTGAATGTTGGACTATTGTCTTTAAGAGTTTAACAAAGAGAAAATATTTCATAAAGAATACGACTTCTTTTTTTTCATTAAAAAAATAACCATAAAATACATTCACTCAAAGTTATTAATATTGATAAATAAATAAAAATATTTCATAAAAATATAAAAAAAATTATTATACTTTCTGAATTAATAATTTATGTTAACCAGTGGATTACTTTTAGGAAAACAAATTTGACAACCTTTAAGATGGTATATTTAAACTTGCAATTCAAATAAATAAAATCGTAAGTACTACTTTTAATGTATACAATTTATTTTCTAACAACCATATATATGTCATCATGATAAACTTCATGTAAAGTGGAAAAAAACATAGAAACATGATATCAAGTGAGGACAATGATGAATATTTTTTTATGATGAATCTTTCATTCAGTAAAAGCTTATGAAAATAAATAAAAGCTTATGAAAATAAACTGTGAATATTTTTTTAGCAAAACAAATAAACTAGATAAAGGGTTGATAAAAACCCAACCTGAAATGGACAAGGTGGAATGAGGGGTTAAGATAATATATACCAACATAAATAGAAGAAGAAAAAAGGTATAATAATCTTATCACTGTTGAGTATAATTATCTCCAACATACCTATATCATATCAAAAATAAATTTTAAGTCTAACTCAATCATACAAAATCAATTTTATAAAATAAGGCTTATATTTATTTATAAACTATTGAAAGGCCTAATTTCTAATTGATGTAGAATTTCCAACACATCCTCTCACGTTGAGACTGATCCGTGTGTAAGACGGGACTATATTATTTTAAGAATGATCACATAACCTAACAACCTTATTAGAATTAGACTCTTAGATACAATAGGTGAATTATTTTTAAAGAAATTCTAATTAAGTTTTATGTAAAACTAATTATTGAATGAAATGTGTAAAATTAAATGTATATAAAATATTTTAGTAATGGTAAAAATAAATAAAAATGTTGAATAACAAATACATAAAACTTATAATTTTCAAAAATATTAAAAATTACATTACTTAATACATTTTTATTTTAATAATAGCTTACAAATAATATATAATATCAATTAAATAACATTAAATAAGTCTATAACAATAATAGTGTCAATTGATTTTTTTCGTCTACAATATGTTAGCACATGTTTATCTTCTACGTATCTGGAAAACTATTAAAAAATGTCTTTTGCAGATGTATGATTATCTCAAATTCACATAAAGATAAATTCACACAAGATATATGAATTGTAATTCACACAAGATATATGATTTCTGATTATCAGGGTATAAGGCAGGATGTATGGGAGACATGAAATGTCCCAGTACTTCTGTCAGTCGGGGACGGTGGCTTCTCAATTATTTCCTCAGAGCCTTGCTTGAAATTAACGGATTGGTTAAAAGGATTGCTTAAAAGAATCACTAATATCAGACTTGGACAAACCAATTATAAGCAAAATTTACAATACCAGAATGATGCTCTACAACTTCAACATCATCTTCTTCTTCATTAATTTTTTTTTTCTAACCATTCACACCATATTCTTTTAATTCACTCATAACTTCAACATCATCTTCTTCATTAATTTTTTTTTTTTTTTCTAACCATTCACACCATATTCTTTTAATTCACTCATCCCGCTACACTTCTCAAGAAATCTTGCACAAATCTTCACCAACCACATTTTGTCTCACATTTACATCACATATTTCATCTCTAATCAGCAAATCAGCAAATGAGGAATATTTCACACTCATCATCTGGCTTGCATCTTCAGCATTTGACACCACGTTATTGTCACTGTTATTAAATTTCTAACAATCTCCTTCGGTAACTATATGCAACTTCCAACTCTCCATCACTTTCAACAAAGTATAAAAGAAAACAATACCATCGTTAAATACCTAAATACCATCGTTAAATACTTAAATACCATCGTTATGGTTTGGTGCTAGCAGGTAACCTTAGCACCAGACAATCTCTCTTTATGAAGTTTAATTATCAAGAAGATAAACATAAAAAAGCTAAATACCATCCTAGAAAAACATAAAAGGAAACATTTTATGTCTAACAAAAGAAAAATCAGAAACATATCAGGTTTTATAGCTGCAGTGTTTTCAATTTCAATTTGAGTATAGGTAACATGTAAAAGTTAAAATTATGAAATACATGTAAAAGTTATGAAACATGTAAAAGTTAAAATTATGAAATACATTTCATAACTTTTACATGGTAATGAGAATGTTAAAATTATTTAATATTATTATTGTTAACACATGTGCTAGACAAAAAAAATCAATTGGCATTATTATTGTTATAGGCTTATTTAATATTATTTAATTGATATTATATATTATTTGTAAGTTATTATTAAAATAAAAATGTATTATAATTTTTAATACTTTGCAAATTATAAGTTTTATGTATTTGTTATTCAACATTTTTATTTATTTTTACTATTACTAAAATATTTTATATACATTTAATTTTACACATTTCATTCAATAATTAGTTTTATATAAAACTTAATTTAAGCCAAAAAAAATATTATCAAACGACTATCCACAACCTTTTTAAGCTGAAAGGAAAATATCAAACCTATAGCAAAATATTTTGCTTTTTTTTAACTTCTTATGCTTAAACTTAACTTTAAAAAAATAGTTTTTAAACAATATAAAAAGCTAAATACCTTAAAAAAACATTGGTGTGTCTAACAGAAACATGAAGCAGGTTTTATCAATTCAAAGTTGGATCTTCAAGGATTTTGATGGCTTAAATGAAAGTGACACAGACACAAAGGCGAAGAAAGTGACACATAGTTTCTAAGGCATAAAGTCCGAGAGTTTAGTGTAGCCACTCAGACAAAGCAACCATGAGTTAGTTGAGATTCTTACGTCGAACAAAAAGCAAAAGGACCACGTCAAGTTTTACTCCTGTTTTATTTTTAGCATGCATGGTTCCAAATGCCACAAACTCTTCTAACTCCACCATTATAAAATGAATCCCACTTTCACTCTCAATAACACACAACCATAACCTCGAATACTACAAAGGAATAAGCATTGTTTCTTTGCCTGTGACTCAGACCAACATCAACTGCCATGGCTCTCAACACCTCTTGCTCCAAGGCCATTCTAGGAACTCGTGTTCCTATGTCTGCTCCTCATGCTTCCAACACTCCCAACTTTTTCTTCACCACCATTGACAAAAAGGGTTGCAACTTTGGCTTCCCAAAACTTGTTCAAAACCAGGGTCTTTTCCCACTTCATGCTGTGCCCTCCAAAACCATGGTCCTTTCTTTTTCATATCCTTTTGCTTTCTTTCATTTGTTTTAATTTATGTATATTGGTTTTGGCCTTGCATGTGTTTCTAGAAATTCTTCCTTAGATCAAACTTACAACTTCTTTCTCTTATTTGGAGAAAGTTGTTATGAAATCAAACTTTCTAAATTAAAGAGACATAAAAAAAAGACTAAATAACATTAAATGAAAACAGAGGTCATGAGTTTTGGTGTATGAAATGTAATCATGGTTTGCATGACATGATGCAGGTGGATTTGGACAATTTGGTGCTTCAAACTGAAGAACAACCAAGTGAGTTCTAAGTCTTGGCAAACATCCTATAGGATCTTTCTATATATATTCTAAGTAGCTATCTAAAAAATATCAATTTGTGTGGTGCAGAGGAGGCGAAGATTATTAATGTGAAATTTCAGATGCATCGCAACTGTAGCTATGGGGAGCAATTTCTAGTAGTTGGTAATGATCCAATGTTTGGCTCATGGAACCCTGCAAAGGCCATACCAATGAACTGGTCAGAAGGGCATGTGTGGACAGCAGAAATGGTGAGTCTCATTGTTACTATTATCATAATCTTTTCAAAATAGGAAATTTTTTGTGTTATGAAAAGGTTTGAGTATGATTGCCTCATTTCATGCAATTAGGCTGTACCTGCTGGAAAATTCCAGTACAAAATCATCTTGAAAAGAAGGAATGGTGACATTGTGTGGCAGCCAGGGCCTGACAGATTTGTTCAGACTTGGGAAGCTATGAACAGAATCACTGTTTGTGAGGATTGGCAAAATGCTCAACTTCAGAAAGTAACAGATGATAATGGAAAAGTTTCCAACACATCAGAGGAAGATAAACTTGATCAGCCAGAGAAGGATTCCGAGATGGAGTCAGAAATTGCCAATTTGTCTGAGAATTTTGATCGTGCAAAAGAGAACCAGAAATCCAGTGCTTCCAACTGCTGAATTTTGTTTCCTTCAACACAAAGTATTATGATCTGCTGCTACAATCAAAGAGCTAGTTAATTCCATTCGGCTCATAGTATTACTATTTTTTGTTAGTGAGAATAAGTGTTTCACTTCTATTCTATGGTCTCGTATTTTCATCAATGAAATTTTGTTTATTTGTTTTCGTTTGTATCCTTGCATCATCTTTTACTCTTCACTATATTTAAAAAGTTCTATGTTACATTTGGCAATAATATTCCCTTTAAATCTAGAGAATTTAAATAAAAAATAATGAAAGTTACAGTATAATTTTTTTCTGACAGTATTGAATACAAGTTATAATTTTTCCAGAAATAAAATATAACTGGGTATAATTTTTTAAAGTTTTTCTATCGAGAACAAGGATGCCAAAATTATTTAGAAGATCAACGATTATAAAGTCGATTTATTAAAATATGTTTTTTTTTTTTTTTAACTTTAGAAGTTCATAAATTCACTTGTCTTATTTTTTATTTTTAATGGAATTAGACGTTGGTGTTGTCTCCTTTACTTTTTTATTTTAAATTTTTAGAAATCAAGAGTGTCATGCCCTTTTATTTTTAATTTTTCTAGAATAAATTTAGAATAATTCTTTTAGTATAATTAAAAAATTTGATTAAAAAGAAGACCACCAAAAATGATTAGTTGACTAAACTGATGAATATTTTCTACTAATAATATGATTAAAAAATATTATGACACTTTTAATCATCATTATCCAATTTCAGAATTCAATGACAACCCAAAATGTAATCATTAGAGCATGACATGACGAAGGGAATGTATTCAAGAACATCTGTATTATGATTCATTAAGATTTGATAAATAGATAATAAGACACCACATTGACCAAAAATTTTAAAATAAATTGTAGTGTTTCTCTTTATATATTAATTATTTATTTCTATTTGACGTAAAAATTTCCACTTATTTTTGAATTTTTATTCATTAATCGACTTTAAAAATAAAACTTACTAAAAAATTTAATATGATCACCATTGATATTTTCATAAAAAATATTACAAATAACAAAATTAGGTTTGTAAATTTGAAACTAATCCTTTACTTAGACTTCTAAAACATTAATGGTTTAACAATTTTATTGACCAAACTAGTACTAAAAAACACTTTTAAGATACTTATCCCATTGTGTTAAGAAACTAAAAATGATTATTCCACTTATACATATATTACTACAATAAATTTGTCCAGACATGATAAATTAATTTCACAATTATAAATCATAATATTTAAAATGATTCATATATTAATTTAGTAAAACATGTTTAATACTAATATTTAAGACAATATCTATTCAAAAAAGATCAAATAGAACTAATTTGATGAGTCAATTTATTTAAATTATGATTTGATTATTTACATTTATATATTAATCTTAATTCTTATAATTTAACATTTTAGAGAAGTAAACGTAAAACTACTTTCATATTATTTAACATTTATGAAAAAATTTACTTAAACAACTTTTCCTGAGTTTTTTGTTCTTATATTGTGAACTAGCTTGACAATCCTTAAACTACCTTCGAGTTAATAATCCCTCGAAAAACATTGAAACATCACAATATCTATCTACCAAAAATCTAATCACCTCATAATTCCTTAAATCACCTCATAATTCCTTAAACAATTTGTAACAAAATATCAGTTAAAAAAGTCAAAAAGCTTGCCACTAATTTAGTCTCTCGTGTGTATGGATCTTTACATCTGTACACAATACTAAATCCTTCAAAATTCATTCAAATTTTAGGACTACTTTATATCTTAAATAAATCATATATCCACAATTCTTTAATTAAGAAATGAGAAACAAGAAATTTAAAATAGTTAACTAAGGGACGAATTTTAGTCTGTTATAGATATAAAACTTAAATGGGCTAAAAATTACTGTGATTAGATGTTTAGTTTGTTACATCACACAACTTTATTGAATTTTCTTCAAATACCAACTTTTTAAGATAACTATCCCATCATTAACTTAAATAATGACTAATATCCAAAAAAAAACTAAAACACTGGATCACCTCCTACATTAAATTTCCCCCATCACACGTTTATCATTACATTCTATCTTCTCTTTCTTGTACCTAAAATTACTCAAATGGAGTATTAGCTTATTAGCTTTTCACTCAATACACAACCTACCGACACACCAAAGTTCACTCGAGAAATTTAAAAATTTCTTCTCTTTCAATCCTAATTATTACCACATCCAATAAAAATCCTTCAAAATTAATAACTTCTCGTTATTTTTACTTCTAACTAAAAAATACACTTTATATCCTAAATTCATTGTAAATTCGCCCAAATATTCATACAAATATTATATTTTGAATATGTTAGATGGAAAATTTTCGTGAGTACAAATTTTAAATTGGTCATCTTAATCAAATGACCCAGCAACACATCCTGAGCTTTGTGAAAGAAGACCTATGTCTGACTCTGAGAAAAACACCCCTTAAAAAGAGACACTGAAATCCTTAACCGATTACTACTCACGTAATGAACCCAAAAGATCAAAACATTATACGAATATCCCATGATACTAATTACAGTGATTACTAAAAATATTAATCAGTCAAATCAGAAGACACCAAGCCGATTAGTAACAAAGGAGAAATTATTTTCTTGTAATTAATATTCCAACTATTATTGAAAAGGAGGCTACACAAACATTCTGTAAATGAGGAAAATAGTAGGGCCAAAAAAAAGATGCCCTTCTCTATGACAGAATTTTGCCAAGGAAATTTACCTTAGCTATCTACAACCGCTATGACATAGATATTACAGCAGCAAATTACATCAAAACCTTTTTCCGTACAAAATGATAATGTGCTGTCCTGAGAATTCAAAAGGCCCATTCCAGTTGCTTCGCTGACGGTAAATACTTTTTCATTCCTTCAATCGTTTATTGGAAACAGAATGAAGCATTCTGAAAGTAAACAAAGAAAACTAAGCATGGGCACCCCTTATGATATGAAATACTCACCCCTAAAGACAAGCTTCTGAAGTAACTAATCATTAAATTTAGATAAAGATCCTAAAAATTTTTTTAAGCGCAGTGATGAAGACACCATTATATTCTGGAGGAAGGAAATAAACAAAAACATTGAGAGGAAAAACATAGGCTACAAGAGTTCAAAACGAAATATTCATGCTTTCACACTTTCAGATAAAATCTTATTTTAAATTACCTCGGGGAGCTGATACGCTTTTCCAATTGTTGATTAATGGCATTAGGAGTACTTGATCTAGTCTCAGCATCCGAAGCCTGAAAATCATAGTGAATTGATACAAATAATTAAATCCACGTGAGAAGTTAGGAAATTCACCTAGTATAATCAACTTTTTCCCATCCCCTAGAGGTATAAAGCCAACGACACAATAAAAATTCCAGGAAACAACCTAGTGCAACTACTATCAAGCGGCACCAATTATTTGAGTCTGTACAGATTCGACGTGAACCCTTAGACCAGCTTATGAAAATAATTAAACCAAAAACATAAAACTTCTGGAAAAAGTAATTGATTACTTCTTGTTTTCCAACCGAACTGGAAGGCAACAATGAGAGACATGCAACAGCAACAATATGGTTCAAATGATAAGGGTGTACTTGGATAATGGGTAGATACCAAGGACTAACCACCAAGACATTACCTTTTAAGCCGGAACTTAAGAAGCCTGTCTAAGACAGCAGTACCAGACGTGAAGCCAGTTCACTCCCCATTCAGTGATTTAGCCTTCACATTGATGCTACACGATTCCATAAACGATGTGATTTCTCTAAACAACCACTTTCATCTGGAATTTCTAGTCCACATACCCCCCTTATCCAAGCATCACCTATTTCCTTAAATAAACAAGTCAAGTCAACTACCAAAAACATTCCGAAAACCCACCTCAGAAGCATTTTCTCTAAGCACTCGATCTTCTGTTTGCATTTCATTGGATTCTGGATTGACCACATCCCACAAGAAACCATTGTCACGTCCAAGAGAAAGCTTGTCAAATTCTCTATCGACGACTCTACACTGAGGCTCCACATGTGCCACATACTTCTCTGTAATTCCATACACCAAAGAAAGCATTCAGAACTTTATAGTTCCAATAAAGGGGCAAAAGTTAGTCAGACTTGCAACAATGACTTAGCATGAACAAACTTAGTCGATCAACCATAATGCATCCACCAGTGTCATGCAGAGAAGCAATTCCTCAAGTCCAGACAATAAAGTAAAGAATGTTTACTTATGCTGATATTTTCTACCCTAACAATTTACATACACTGGAACATTGGGTACCACAAGATATTCTTGAACTCACTTCTAATTGTTCAACTTACTAATAATCATTGTGTACAATTTCACAAACCATAAAAAATAAAAAATCTCAGAACTATTTGACACGCATGCATAGTGATGGAATGCAAGGGCAGATTCAAATGCTTGTTGTCAAGCAAAGTAAAAGCTATCACTAACCAAAAAGCAAAGAAAATCTCCTTATATCGGCAAACATGACAACCAATGATGTGGTACAGGATGCGGCAACAATATCTTACGCATCAATCAGTATTATTTATATATCCCTATATTGCAATAAGTTTTCAACCTAAACTACAAGAAACAATAAAATCAGAATAATTTTTGAAATTACTTGAGCAGTGTTACCTGCTAAGCTGTGAAGGGCATTCTCAGCAGCTTGTTGTTGAGCATCCTTCCTTGTCCTACCCATACCAACACCTATTTTCTCACCAGTAAATAGTACCTAAACCCAGTCACAAGACAAATTTACAACACAGGCTATGAATCAATTAAAACAGAGAAGAACATTACTACTTCAGATCCATGGGTTACAAATAACCATATAACAAATCTAGTTTAATAACACTGATCAACTACTGCATATAATAGTATAACACAACTCATACTACATAAGCAAAGAGTACTGCAATTAAGAATAATTGCTCACGTTACATGCATACACAAGCATATAATAACAAAAAAAAAAAAGACTAGAAATGAAATTTCACTAACCTCAACCGAAAACTGCAAGTCTTTGCTGGTGCTTAGAATGGACTTAAACTCAACCTATAAAGGAAGAACATGTTAATGCAATTCATGAAAAACAGACAAAAATTATCAGTTAGGTGCAGAAGCCACGCCACCTTTGAGTTACACCTCCTCCCAATTTCCTGTAGCACTTGAATGGATAGAGGTTGTAACAAGTTCAATTTTCCAGATTCATTTTGAAGATCTTTACTATTAGAAGATGCATGATTCTGAGATATCCCATCCTCTGCAGAATGATGGGTCAATAACACAACGGGTCAATGACACAACACAGAAAACAGCAATAGTTATAGGCAAAATAAATGCAAATGAGAAGTCCAGAAACTAGCTTGTCCATAGTATCTGGTCTATTCTCACACAATTCATCATACATAATAAGAGTATCAAATACAACTTAAAGACTTGAATCAGAATATATCATGAAAACACACTGTACCTGATAGCAGAGACTTAGATGGAGCCTGCTGCCTCTGCAAATCAGAAACAGAAGTTGCCTGCATACAAGCAATCTTTCAAATTGGGAAATTTTACATTATTCCAAAGACCACTTAAAACATAGTAAAAAATTGGGAGGCAACATAATGTTTGTTGACAAACCTCTTCAGTCTTGAGTTGTGATGCTTGTTGATGTACGACATTGGGAGGTGAACCTATGACACTATGAGAAAATGGTTTCAGTTGAGCCTGATGCTTATCGGACTTTACTACACTAGATTCTTTACCAGATGCTATAGACCAATTATTTGTCTGAGTTCTGTTGGTTATATCATCTTCTACCAACCCACCTCCAAATGGCTGTGGCATTAAAGATGCTGATGCTTGATTAGGTGGCCTTGCTATCAGAGGAGGTTCAGCTGAAACTTGACCTCTTATATCTGGACCATGTCTCATGCCTAGAACACCTTTTCGCATGTCATAATCACGATCAACAGAGCTGCCTTCATGCTTGACCGGAGGTCCAAGCAAACCAGCTTCTGAAACAAGGTTGTTAAAAGATTACATCAAAAGAAAGCATATATTTTGTACAATGTAGAAATCCTAACAGCATACGATGTTCCATACTCAGTGACGGGATCGGTATTCTTGAAGATCCAGGGCCAGTGACACCTGAAATAATACCAGCAGTAGGCTGAGAGGGCTCATGAACACTGTTTGCCATGGGTTGGGCGACTACGTCAACAGGAAATTTATCACCCTGAAAAGAATAATACAATAAATAAAAGGACAATTATTGTAGTATCTACAAATGTTCCATGCACGTAAATACCAACATTCATCACACAGAAAAGAAATCCCCTATCAAAATTTACTGGAAAGTTCGAGAAAACATTGCTACAACAGAGATCAGAAATAAAACATTGAAAACCAAGGAAACTTACAGGTTGACTTAACCTCCGTTCAACTTCTGCACCATTGATTCCTTCACTGAGTGGGGCATTAGTATTACCATTTGGCACATCCTGTCATCCAGTGAACATGGTGATATTAGAGCAACAAATAAATAAGAATCTTCAACAGCAATATAATGGCACATCATCCTAGATGGCAAGGTATCATCAATAAACTAAAAAACGTATATCTTCCAGTGTAATACCTCCGACATCAAGTAGTTGCTCACATCTGGAGGGTGAGGTAAAATTCCAATATCATCTTCAAAGAAGATTTCAGCAATTCTTTGTAATAAACTCTCATCAAACTCTCTGAGAACATGGCAAAGTAATTATTAGTCATAGTGGGAAGTACTTTTGAGCTAGTGAAACTAAATATCATATAACTTACTTGAAAAAACAACCTCTGACATTGCATGCAACATTTCTCGCTACGCATAGGACTGGGACAGCATTGGCCGTCTAATAAAAAAAATACTAAAGTTAAAGTCTCTACCATGAATACTTAGAAGAAAAAATATTTTATGCAATAATAAACCTGCACCTCTGCTTGAGGAGCATAATAAGGAGTAAAGGCAGGAACAACATGAACCCTGGGCTGGTCCTTGTCTTCCCAAACCTTTGACCGGTCATCAATCACCATTGCCATTTTGGGATGGCACATACCATCTTGGAAAACATTTGGCAGAGATTTGCGGGAGCCTGAAAATGAATTGCAGCCAAGAAGAAATTAACCACAACAGGACATAATAAAGCACAAACAATGTAGTGCAATTTGTATTGGTTACATAACCAAAAGTACAAAATAGAACAATTTATATTAAGAAGTTGGTTTCATTTAAAAATTGGTGAAAAAAATAACAATTTAAAGAAAGGTTATTCACAGAAGGTTCAAATAGTTAGGAACAAAAAAGAATTATACCTGATTTGACACAAATAACACGTTCAATGATTTTCTTTGGACCTATAAGATGTGCCTCAGGATCGAGAAGCCTCCACATTTCCAAAGCATAATCCCTTTCAGCCATAGTACAAACATATACTTCAAACCGCTTGCGTCCTTTTGCAGTTAAATAGCATCTTAGATCCTCCCATGCTGGCCGTAATCTCACTAAAACACTAGTATCACGAATCTGTGAAAAAGACAAGCAGACTCAAAATCCCTACATACCAAATGGCTTCCACACACAACTGCACCAATTAGGTGCAAGTTACTAACTACACCGCATGCTTACAAATTCATACGAAAAAAAAAAGTCAAGTTTGTTCTTTAGTTATTTTCTAGAGATGGGATGAAGATGAATTAGAATACTTAACTACGACAAAAACTAAATAAAGTCAATCCACTGAGAAAACGAAAAGCCTACCCAAGCACATTGATAGCATATACATTCATAACAAGGATAAGCATATGCAGGAATCAGTAGCCACCAAGCAATTTAATCAATAATAGAAATGTAGAATTAAGACTCAATGCCTTAGAGCCTTTGCCACTCAGCTTATTTAGCTCATAACTTAATTTTGGTAACTTAACTGATAATTTGAAGGTACATTTACACACGCAAAGAACCAAACAAATAAGCAGAAGCTGAAACTGTAAATAAGAAGGAATCAACACAAATATTAAACCACAATAACTCTTAAATGCCCAATCATCTAAATACGAGATGAAAGAAAACAAAAAATGTCACATATCAATAAAACACAATGATATCATTCTTTCTCTCTCCCCTATATCGGTAATTAAACATTCCTATTCTGCCAAAAAACTACTGAGCAAAACTCTACTCTTCAAACCCAAATCTCTGAATGAATTCATTTATATGAGTAAAGCAGTAATGAAGTAGATAAATATATAAACCAGTTGAAAACCTATGCTTCTCCAAGTCAAGGCAGTTTTTCTTCCCAATATTTATCCCATTCAATTTGGCTGTGACCCAGAATCAAATATAAGGACAGGTCTGCAAAGAATTATTCAAGAAGATCTACTACTCTCCCCAACTCCACTTTCATTCTTCATCACTACGCAATCTAATTTCCAAACCATTTAAACGGTTTAAATTGCAGTTGCGTTGTGCTCTAATACAGCCCAATGCAATTCACAGGTAAAGCACAATGCAGTAGTAGTGTTGCAGACGTCACAACCGAGATCAAGCACATTACAAAATCCATTTCAATCCCATCAAACAGTTTTAACAAATCAAGCACAAGCACACTACACATCCCATAATCAGATACCTCAAACATCAACTCTCATTTAATTTCACCGATTCAAAAAACCCCAAACTTAAACCTAAAATCCCCGTCGAGCAATCTCCAACCACCACTTAACTCCATAGAAATAACCCCAAAACCCAAACACCACAAAACTAACCAACAACTAAAACCAAACACGAACACATACAAAGTTCTCACTGAGCGACTAGAGTCATAAGTAATAGTCACAGTCAATAAATAAACATAAAGGCACTAACCTCAGGATTGATGCGAGTGAGTACAATATTCTTATCTTGCAGCCTAACAACCGGACGAAGCAGTTTCTCGTGGGTACCGGAATGCGGCGGCACCTCCTCCATCTGAACCTTATACACCTTCCCGTTATCCACCACGCAATCGTTATCCGCAAACTGCTTCAGCAGCATCCGGTCCTCCAGGTAGCGCTTAAGCTCCGCCGACATCCCTTGCACCCGCAAGGGGTCGATCTCGCGTGAAAGCCAACTCCTCAAGGCATCAATCCTATCCTCAAACGACTTCATCGTGTTCGCAACGATGAGAGTCTCGTCCAAATCGAACACAATCGCCAGACACCGCAGGTTCAGCATCCCCAAACACGCGTCGTAGAGTCCTACAGGAACCGCGAAGCACCAGAAGCACGGGAACTTCTTCCTCTTGCTCGGCATCGAAACGAGGTGAATCTCCTCGTCATTTACCAGCACCACCGCCGTCTAAAACGCACAGTTTTATCAGAAACACTAAAATTGCAGAAAACAAAAGCCTTATTTACTCATTTCACGCATTTAATTTATCGATTTTAACCTTCATTTCGTAGAAGCAACTGGCGTGGATGGAGGTCAGTTCCTTTTGCTCTGCGGTGACTGAGGAATCGAGCTTGCAGCGGACGTTGAATGCCGCAATGGTCTGGAGAATCGACAGCGGAGGGCAGCGCTCGCTCTTGGCGCTGAAGTGGTGGATGCGAATCTCGTTGTTTGGGAAGCGGAAATTGTGAAACGGCGTCGTCGGAAAAACGTCAAGTTCGCCGACGTGCTTGTCGCCATCGTAGACCTCATGTTTGAACCCTAAACGACTCATCACTCGTGCGCAGAACGCTTCCAAGTATCGGAAACGAAACGACGACAGTGGAAGACAAAAACGCAACGCGAGAGAGAGGAAAATGCTTAGGAGACGAGAGTTTCGCGCAGATTCGCGAATGCCGTTTTCTTCTTTCGGTGTTTGGCTCTTCTAATCATCGAAGATACTTTTGAAGAGTCACAAACACTCCCTCTCTCTCTCTCTCTCTCTATTACAGTCTCTGAGACTCAGACCATTCTCTCACTCTCTCTCTCTCTCTCTTGTTTCTCTCTCTAGCCTGCGTTTTCAAACTATCACAACGCTTCCATATATATAGGCCCGAAAGAGGGGTTCGGTTGAACAGGAAACGTGGATGTTGTGTGAGATTACGGATATGCCCCGAATAGCTTCCCGGAGATGTTAAGATTACACGGGTGGGGACGAATGACGACCCTCTGGGACACGTTGCACTATCATCCACCGTTAATAGTATTTACAACCTCACTCTGCATTATCTTCTCTTTCAAAAAACAATATTTCAATGTGTCTATTTATTTTTATCTCTCCCTTCTCCATGAATGTATACTCTATAGGCTCCTTGAAAGATAAATTTTAGTGGTCACCTTCATGCAATGAATGGTTTCCTTGTTTCTAATTCGTTTTATTTAAATATGTAAATTTAACAATTTTATTTTTATTTTTAAATATATTTAATATTATCACTTAATTTATTTTTGAAATTAATTCATTTTTATGAACTAATTTTATTCTTCTGATTACTTTGTCTTGTTTAATTTTAAATGGGTGGGTTGGTAAATATTTCTTTAAATTTCAAATATACAGAAATTAATCAATTATGTTTTAATTAAGAAAATTAGTTATAGTTCATGTGCTTTAACTTATAAAATTTATGGTTTTGAATGATATATTAATTATTTTTTAAAATATATTTAATTAATTTACATATTTTTATTGAAAATAATAAATATTTAAAATAAATGGATAAAGTTTTTCACTGTCAATAAATTATTTATTAATTTATTATTTTCAACTAATTTTATTAAAGCGGGTGAATTAGTTAAAAAGGAGTTATAAATGGAGACTAGGTATCATTTAATTTTACTAATAATATTTAAATAATATTGTTCTAAAGATTGAAACTTGGTATTATGAATAAGAAATTTTCATTGAAAATACAATCTTGTAAAGGTATGCTTGGATAGTATCATTAATTAGGACAAAAATAATTAAATTTTATTCCAGTTTTTTTTCTTATAGTTAAATTTAGCGAAGTATTGGAAATTTTAACTTCTTAAATAGAAAATTACGATAAAAATAAAGTACATTTAGTAGAATGAAAATGTTATATTTTTAGAAATTTGAGATATGAAAAGTTGCTTCTTTCGTTGGATTTACTTTTATAATTTAACATTCTTGAAAATTAATATTTTCTTGAAAAAAAAAAAACTTTTTTAAGCTATGTTTCATACATAACTGTTTTCATCATAGAAAGTTAAAAAAAAATACTACATTAAACAATTATATTACTTTTATTAAATCATTTTATGTGATAAATAGATGAACCATAAAATAAAAAGGCTGGTAATGAATAGGATATTTTCAATTTGTATCTATTTTGGAGGGACAAAATAGATTCCAGAAAAAAAAAACAGTAAGTAAAACATTGCAAAGGTAAATAATTTGCATTTGTAGCATATATAAACTAATGAGCATAACTAAATTAAGTTCTAAAAAAAATACTAATTAAAAATATAATTTGCTTAAGCTAAATCTGAAATAGTTCAAGCAAGTTGACCTGAAAATTTTAAAAACTTAACTTAAAATTTTGTTTAGTTTAGTTTTTTAATAAATATAGATCATTTTTTATAATATAGTTTAGCTTAATTGATTTTTAATTCAGTTATATTTTGTACTTGTATGCATGTTTATACTTATACAATGTAATATTATTAACAATTTCTATGTGTGTGTATTATAATTAAATTATGAATACTTCTACTACAGGACTACGTGCAAAAACAAACAAGAAATAATATATTATAATGAACAATTAAAGGAATTAAAACATTATGTCTATACAAACAAGTATCCGTAGAAACATATTAAACTAAAATCAATACGCACCGCAATGTATAATCACAGAAATTGTCTCAAAAATAAATTTGAGTGCAATAAAATTCGATAGCAACAATTAGTTTAATCATTATTTGGGTAATGAATTTTTAACGTGATAGCAATAATTAATTGTCACAAATATGATCAAAACTATAATTAATGTTTGGTTAAACCCAATTTAGCCATTGTAGGTGTAATGAATTTTTAATTCGCATCAAAGTGCTTTATTAATGTTTTTTTCTTATCTCTATGCATTTCACTACTTTATTATGCTCAAGTTCACTGTTTGTAGTCTCTGCAATTGCTTCTACCTACCCATATTCAAGGTTAGACATATTAAAGCATTAATCTTATTATTCCACATCCAATAAAAACTCCTGACTTGCTATATCACCTCCTCTTTATAGTCACTAGTGGTATTGAAATTGATCACGAAAAGTCTTTCTAGCCATCTCTCTCAAACTTCATACGCCTTACACGTGATTAGCATACTTGAATTTTCCATAGAATAAATACTGAATTAAGTTGTCACCACACATAACATTTTTTCTTTTTCAGATAATTCCTTGTAGATAATTTGTTTCTAAATAACTCTTTATGGAACTTTCTCCTCCCACAAACTTAAAATTATGATGATCTATTATATTATGTTAAGTTGATTTGAGATTAGGTTTATCTTTAGATTCCAACATCCATACCCAATTGCCTCTTCTTCTTATAATTTTATTTGTTGTAATTGAATTAAGATATTTTACATTCTTTCAAATAAATAGGTTTCTATCTCATTTAAATTTTATTGTTTATTATTTTCTACTCATTATCTAATATTACTATTTTTTTTTATTTTTTTATTTGAAATCATATATAATATTGTGAACTATAAATTTATTTTCCTCGAGTTTACTTCCTGATCTTGTTTTATCGTCTTGTATTAATTTTTCTCTCAAATTATTTTTGTTAATATGATCTAAAAAAATATAAAATAATATATAATTTTTTTATTTTTCTATATTCAGTTTGGATTTAAAGAAAAATAACTTGTTTCTTCTTTTTCTACCATGAGTCTATATAAGAATACTTATTGTACTTATTAAAAAGATTTAGAATTATGAATAATTTTTTTTTAAAATCTTGAGTGTATCGTATCTCAAGAGATGTTTCTGCTTTGTTTATCCTATAGTGGTGCTTGATAGCTTATCTCTTGGTGGTGCATCGAAGTTTATTAAAGGTCAAAGGGAAGTGGAGAGTTTCTCTCTTAGGGTTTCTTATCTTGTGAGCTACGTCAAAAGTGGCGATTCACCATCTTGCTTATCTCATGGATTTCAGTGGCATAAAGTGTTGTTCTAATTCCTAGCATTATCTTTATCCTTGCATTTTCTTTAATTATTTTCCAAGTTTTCCGCAAACTTTTGAAGATCACCTTTATCCAAGAATTCATCCAAGAGCTCTTCTTTGAAGCTTGAGTGAAATGATCCTATAACCCAAGTCTTTCATTCATTACCATAGACATTTCTAACCTTCAGCTTGGAGATTCTGCATCATTTGTTGATTTTCATCCTACATCTTTCTTGGATACTTCCACCAAAATGAAGATTTAGAGTTCCTTTCAAAACTAGAGAGATTCCTCTTGTCACCATACTTAGAAATAAGTATCTTACACCATAGAGATGTATCTCATTTCATATAAACCATCTCCATTTTTCAAGTAGAGCTTCATTAAAAATTTTGATGTTTTTAACCTCTAATTCCCCACACACCTTTTGTATAGCTTTAAAACTACTTTTAAAAAGGTTAGTCGTCAATTCATAACACTTCAAAATACGTTTTATAACTATTATCATCACCAAAGATAATGATATTATCGGTATATTATAACAATGATATCTCAATCTTGTTCTTCCTTATTTTATATGTTGTAAATAACTTCTTATCAATGACCTAAATTCCTCTCCTACCTCTATAAAAAAAAGTGTTAGTTTTCCTTTTCTCATTCCTTTAGAAATAATGAATTTTATAGTTTGATCATCACTGACATTGTGTTAGACTCCAAACAACTGTTATCCAATCTATTCATCTTCTACCAAACTTTGATCTTTTTTACATATATAATAAGAACTTTCAATCCAGTAAATTATAAACCTTCTTATAATTTATTTTAAACACTCTAGATATTATTTTCTTTTTCTCTTTACCTTATATAGGATGTTTTTCTTTAGTCTTCTAATTAAAATTTTTGCCACTTGTATATTCATTTCATTAATGATATGGGTTTATACTTAATTAATTCTTGTTGATTTTTTTCTCTTTGGAATAAGAGAAAAATAAAGGAAGGATTGTCTCTTCTAGAAAATTTGTTAGACTCCTATAACTATTTTAAGAAATCCATAAAATGTCAAAAAATCTTAGTAAATTGACTTTTAACAACTATAAGAAGTTAACTTTACATCAACTTTACATCTATATATCTTAGGTTTTATAATTGTCCTTAGTAAATAATTTTTCTTTTAAATGTGTCTCACTACCCCTTCACTTTATCCAAACTTCACTCCTAAGTTACCTGTATATAGTCCTCTAATTATATTTCTTTTCTCCTTTTCTAGCTCATAATATTATGAAAAACTTATTGTTGCAATACTCTAAACTTATCGCTTAAATCTTGATTTCTAAAACTTCTCTTATAAACATTTTTTTTGTTATATCTACTCATATTTTAGGCTTATTTGTTCTTTCTGTGATTCAACTCTTATAGAACTTTGACTAATATTTTAATTTCAATTTGTCACCAAACTAATGGTTGTTCCAGCACATTATTTTTTTCCTTTAATCATTTTCAAATTTTACTTTAATGCATGACCACATCTGTCTTGTACATGCAACTTTACCCAGCAACACTATACAAACTTTTAAAATCTCTTATCTTCAAACTAAAGCTCAAGAGACTCTAAATGACTTTGGTTCCATTCGTACACATCTGATTTCAAAAATACTTGGGCAATGATTTGATACACTTAATATTTACCAACATTATATTTATTCTACCTTTTACCTTCCCATTTGACCTATATTAGATAAATGTTCTTCCCAATCATTGGTAATGTAATTCATTTTCATAGTTATGACAAACTCATTAAACCCCCTTCTCTTGCTCTTACATAATTCATTCAACTTTCTACTTCATATTTCTGGATTACTAACTTTTTTCCTTCTTTTTAATTCTTCCCACATTACTTTCTCATGTTCATACTTAAAAAAATGAGTATACATTTATATAACTATCCTCACCCTTGTTCATTCCACTCACCCTTTAACATGTGAACCCATTCCCCGAAAAGACATCTTATACTCCAAAGTATTATTTATCGCATATGCATAACATTCCTCATGTTGTATTTTTTCTTTTCAGGAGTTGTCCTTCCCAAAACCTCTTCTTCATCTTATAGACTCTAGCATAGATAGGCATGCATATGTTATTGCGATATTAATTATCTTATTCTTCTCCTCTTAATTGTCCTCCCAACCTTTTAATATTATATGATATTTATTGAAATCTTAGACGATCTAACCCTAGTGAAAATCGTTTTCAAAAGAATTTTGATGATAAGAAATAGTTAGATGATGAGCTAATAATATATATGATATAATGTCATAAACCTGTTAATGTGTGTTTTGTGTTAACTTTAGATCATTATATCATCTAGTGGAGACTTGCAATATTAGATTGTCTAGTAGTTATATCCACATTCAATCATATCATGAAATCAAAAGCATAATAAAAAACTGTAACAATAAATGCTTTTAAAAGATTGATAAAATGCATCTTAGAACTAATAAACACTCATATGCATTATAATAAGTTAAACTGAAAAGAGTCTTTATATAAAAGAGAATATAACCTTAAAAAGTTTATATTACATTACCAGAAAGAAAATGAAAGAAATGTGATATGTTTTAATTTGCATACAAGTCTTATTAATGTTATATTTGTTATGTGTTTTTAAATTGTTTTCTTTTATAGAGAAGTTCCTTTAAATTAATACCTTTTATATCGAGCTTTCAGTTAGTGAGAAAATTCAAGAGATCTAATGTAAGATAAACGTAACTGATAAAGTTTTTAAAATGGGATCTATCTTAACATATTTGTTGAAACAAGAGTCATCTTTGAAGACTTATAAAAAAATCATCAATATAAAAAAGAAAAACTCAACAAGAAAATACACATGCAAGAGTTATACAACCTTTCAGTGATCATTATAGATTCAAAGTGTTTTTTGTAATGAGTGAAACCTATGTAATTTTTCAAAGTGTTCTTTGTAATGAGTGAAACCTATGTAATTTTTCACTTTGTGAAGTTGTCCTATGAGCTTAAAGTGTCATTTCTTTTAGAATTTTTCATTCTTATTGGTTGTGAGATCTTACTCTCAAAAAGAGAGATTAAGACGCTTTAACTAGAAGTAGCTTGTGTGTTCTTATAATTAAGAGTTGTTTGTGTACTGAATAACTAAGAATGACTTGTATACTTGTTCAATCATTCATTTAATCAGTGAAACATCTTAAATATTTAACTTAGGAGAGAATTGGATATTGTCCATGAATTTGAGTAAACCAACATAAATTTATGTTATGTTGTTTTTAAATTGCTTGTTCAATAAATAGTTTATTTTAATCTTTCACAATAAAAATATAAGAATTTCATTCAATCTCTCATCTTCTCTTTCTAAAATTAGTTGTTCCAACAACTCAACCTAAACTTCTTTTATAGGAAACATTCTTTTAAGATTTGAAAGTTTAATTCTCTTAAAAACTTAAAAAAAAAAAACACTTTTTTTTAAAAAAATATCTCTACAAATTATGACATATATTTCTTTCTTCTTTTATGAAAAATACTCTCAACTCTTCTTCTCCAACAATGTACGTATTTTATCTTAGACATTTTTTTACGTTGTTTTGTTACTCCAATTCGTATAACTTACAAACTAATCAAGTTTAACATTTGGAAAATATTTTAAATTTAAATAAAATCATTTAATGTATATTACATTTGTTACTGATTTATTATTTATCATGTGCAGTGTCCTAAATGGATTTTACAAATATTAAGTGAGTGAAAACCTGAAGAATCAATTATATCAAATATTATTAATTACAAAAATGATGTTACTTTCTGATTTGCTATGTAAATTAATGTTGAATGCACTTTTTATTTGATTCAAACTTTTCTATCAGAATGTTAGCTAGATTTAAACAAGTTTGTTATACTTAATTTTTTCAATAATTATATTTTAATTAAAAACAACATTTTTGCAATTCAGGAGATCTCGTCTAGTCCATTATGCGATCTATTAAAAATGAAATATATCTAAGACGCCGATTATTCAAACGGACTATTTTTAATACAAATTTATGAAAGAAAAAAAAAACATGTTTAAATAGGTGGACCTACTTATATATCTAACTTTAGGTACAACACATTTTAAAGTTTGGTGTATATATATCACTTCCTTATTTTTATCCTTATTCATGTAAAATATTTTTAGTTTGATCCTAATACATGTTGCAAATTTTTAATTTGGTCCCTTATATATATAAACTAATCTATAATAATCAAAATAATTAAAGGTATATTAGGTGTTGGGATCAAATTAAGAATATATTAACCCAATTTTTCCATAGTCAAACTCTAACAAACTAATAATCTCATCTCTACATACTTCTTTTCTTCGTAGGCACTTCTACTTGTTGCATTTAAAGCCTAGGCCAACCCATCCTACACTAGGTACATACTTTTATAAGAAAAATATAAAATAAAGTTCTTCTTAAATAAAAATTGATTTATATATAACTAATTTATAAAAATTCTATCATATAATTTCTCTAAATTTTTAGTTTTAACTTCTACATAACTAAATTTTAGCTTAAGTAAAACAATTTTTTTTTTCTTATTTCTTATGAAGAAATCCATCCAAACAATATTTTAAACCCTGTGAATATAGTCATATCAAATAAAGAGGTTAAAAACAAAAACTTTGATTAAAAAAAAAACAGGTCAGACTCATAAAAAGCTTAATTTTCTTGAGTCCATTTCCACCCATAATTGATACCAGAGTTAATCAGATTAAAAGTAGAACAGAAAAATATAAAATTTCTCAAGAAACTACTAACATATTTCTTCGAACAATTTGACTGAACATTTTAAGGTTTGTTAAACTCCAGGGCCTGTAGATCACTAAAACTTGATCACATCCAATTGAAGGAACAAATAAACAACGAGAAAAGAAAAAAGTTAAAGACTGCATAAAAAAAGATAAGAAATAAGACTATTATCACAGTACTAACAACAGAAAGAAATAAATAACAAAGTGAAAATATGTTAAAGCATACACACAGATATACATGCTGATGAAATAAGGCCTTTACTCCAATGATCTTATATTTCCCTTTGGAAACACATTGATCTTATTCCTAAAGACTACAATGATAAATAGTATCACATTCCACTATTTTATGTACGTAACCATCATCATCTTGGAAGCATCTCTGTCACAATATCTGTACCACTAACGAGGGTTGAAGCTGCTTCATGTGGATTTTCAGTTTTTCTGTACTTGATTGCCTGAGATGATGTCTCATTCAAAGAACCACCCTTTTTTCCAGTGCTGTGCCATCTGTATATTCCAGGCTCAGTCAATGCGTTCTCATTGAGATGAACTTTCTTGGAAAGCATTTCCAATACTTGTTTCATGCTTGGTCTGTGCTGAGCAGCTGATTGGGTGCAAAATAGAGCCACCAAAAGGAACCGATACACCTCACTCTCATCATACTCACTTAGTTCTGAATCAACAAGGTCTAGAAGCCTATTTTCTTCTTTCAGCTTCCAAGCCTGCATGCATGAATGATGATGAATTAGGAGAAATGAATACATGTCTGCTATTTTTTTATGATCAACAATAGTAAACAAGGATGCATCAATTTTATTTATTTTTTGTGTTATGTTTATTAGTTGTGTTAGGGGAATTTACTGCACAGAGTTTAGTCCTATGAAAAGGGAGGGAGACTAAGAAAGACACTGGAAAGTTGTTAAGAGAGATCTCATGATAGATAATTGATCTGAAAATCTGATCTATAAGAGAGCTGAATGGTGAGCACGATCCATATAACCAACCTCCTTAAATGGGAACTTTTGTTGTTGTTTTATTGAGTTGTGCACTTTGTTTTCTTGGCTACACAGAATTCAGGCAATGTTTAACATAATCTTTTCTTATCTTTTATTAATTAGATTCTCAGATATACCTGCAAAACAATCTAATCAACTCCGTTTGAATTCAATTGATTATAGGGAGGATTGAGCATTTGTACATTCATTAAATCACATTTTGGAAGAGGTTCTATTATGCATGAGAGGCCACAAATTTCAACTTCATAATGAGAGTCCAATCAGGCTAGGAAAACAAGATGTGATAGTAAGGCTACAACATCCAACTTCTGATGATTTAATGTTGGTTCAAGAATCCTCACTTTACCTATCCATGCTAAGCAACGATAAAATAAAACGTCCTTAATGACTACGATAATAACTATGCTTAATCTGCACCAAAAGCTTCTTAATACAGGATTATTGATACATGAATGTCATTTGGGAAATTAATATCAAATTCAGCAACATGATGCAGAATGCATTATGTCAACTCATGACTTTGGAAAGTAAGCCATCAATGAGCTGCCTGAGGAAGCCTAAAATAAACACTCAGAATTACTGAACAAGTTTATGCTTGAAATGAATCTGATATAATACAGCTAACAAGAATGATAGTCATGTGAAATCTATCAGAAAAAATTCCTGATGAAAAATATCTATCTATAATGTTCCAGAATCTTCTAAAAGTTAGTTACCCCAAAATCTGTGCTTCAAGGTTTCATATAAGGATTGGGTGGCTGGTCCATTGGAAATGATTCAGGACACCCTCCATCTTTCTAGAGGACAAAATCTTCAATTGAATTTTTTTTTTTCCATAAAGCCTCCCTCTAGCTCCAGTTCACAAACTGTGTAGCATCTCTTGGCTGTTCCACACTGCCCTCGTTATTGATAACTATGCTGTTAGGCTGAAATTTCTATCTTGTGTTCTAAATTGTAGGTTAGTAAGTAACCATTGTGCTGAGTGTGTGAACTGGTATACTGTAACTAGGCAGAAGAGGCCAAAACTCAAAGAATACTTGCTGCTGAGTAGTGGGTAGTGAGAATCTCACCTCTTGTTGGGGACTGGATGTAAGTTCCAACCAGGCCAAACCAGTATAAAACCAGCTGCACAAGCTCCTTCACTTTCTATCTTCTTTATTTTAATTGATAATGCTAAGCCTCTGATTTTCTGGGTTTATCAATTACCTGTCTGCTAGAAGTTTTATCAGCACTATACTCTTTGTCAAGTTTCAGTTCTAAGTTTGTTATACAAGATAACGTTTTGAAGGGCTTGATTAAACCCCCTTCTCAAGCATCCTACTAGCATTTATGACTTTATTTATCTTTATGTGCTCCTATATATCTTGAAATTAAAGAAGCTAAGAGAAGATCTTGCATGCATTGTATCAAATCAATATTAATCATACTCTGAGAATAAACAAAATATACCCATTCCACCAAAACCAAATAGTCCTCGTCAAATGCAGCTATGCTACTACTTTTCCCACTTATTATTTCAAGCATGAGAATCCCAAAACTATAAACATCTGCCTTCTTTGTAAGTTGTCCCAGAAGTGCATATTCTGGTGCAAGATATCCCCTGCAACAGAAAAGGTAAACTGGGTTTAATATTATGGCCAAGTCTCTTATAAAGAATTATCAAAATGAAACTACACTGATAACATGAGTGAGATAAGGATAAAATATCTTAGGTTTCCATATCACAGAGATGCTAATTTAGCCCAACAAACATAAGAAATTACAGACAGTTACTTCTAGTTTTCTTTTGCACAGAACAGCTTAGTTTTAGTTTAAACCTCCTTTCCCAGTCCATTCATTTTGCTATCCTACTTTGTGTCAAACATAGCATCTCGGCACATATTATTATTGCTAAATAAATTATAGAAATCACGAGTTTTTCTGTAATGTTTCTAAAATTTATCCGAATTAATGTCACAATAATAGAGAAACCACCAGTGCATGTCAAGATTATGAAACTACCGTATGCTCAAGTAATTTGAAGCATATTACTAATTTAGCAAGACTGAAGTCTAGAGTGATTTCACCTATGTTCACACTAGACCCTACTACCCACATGTTCAATAGTAAAACTGCTCCTAACTTTCTAACGGAAACAGCCAACAAGCCAGTTATTATTGAACATATTATGATAATACACAATCCCTAATAACTCTTCTACTCATAATTGGAACCATGACAATTATTTATCATCATCATTGAAATCCACTTTTAGACAATAGTCAAGTGCAGTCCAAACTCTCAGTTCCCATTGTTAATCTCGGTTCAATAGTATTCATATTGTCTGCAAAGATTCATGAGAAACTTAGACCTTAAGAATACTGATAATTTTTTCCTTCAAAACTGTGTCTTGAGATTAACAGTGGAGTTCAATGAATACAGAAAGGATGAACTTAGGTACAAGCAATTATCAACAGGAAAAATTCTGGCACCATTTAGATAAATGGAAATATGAATAGATATATTTGTGCTTACACAGTTCCTGCAACTCGAGTACTAACATGGGTGACATTGTCAGGAAAAAGTTTTGCAAGACCAAAATCCCCAATTTTCGGCTTAAAGTTCCCATCCAACAATATGTTACTGGCCTTGATATCCCTGTGAACAATGTTTGGTTGAGCCTCTTCGTGAAGAAAACGTAGACCAGAAGCTGTGCCACGACAAATAGCAGCCCTCTTTGGCCAATCCAGAGCAACATATTTACTTTTTGAACCTGTAAAAATGTTCTCCTTGCATTAGCATAAATCAATTCATAAATAACCCCTCGATAAGTTAATTTAAGCAGTATCATACTGCATAACAAAACCAAAACAGGAAAGTCACTAAAAATTTTCAAACTAATCAAATATATATAAGAATCATATCCAAATATGTAGTACTAGTATTTACCAAGCAAAGTGCTTGCAAGGCTGTTGTTCTCCATAAACTCATAAACCAGTATTCGATGACTACCCTCAATGCAGCAGCCAATCAGTTCCACAAGATTTGGATGTCGTATATTTGATATTAGATCAATTTCTGTCATAAATTCATGAGTTCCTTGTTTAGACTCAACAGAAAGAGACTTGATAGCAACCTGAGTACCATCCCTTAAAACTCCCTACAAATATTAATGACAACCAGCAAGCAAGCATTAGAACAAACAAAAAAGAAGGAAGATAAAAACTGATAGACATGACTCTCACCTTGTGGACAACTCCATAACCTCCTCCACCAATTTTGCTCGATGGATGAAAATCTCTTGTTGCTGATCTCAATGAGTTATAGGTAAACTTTTTAGTTGCAACCACTGTTGGATCACAGACATAAACTTAAATAAATCACAGGATTCAAAATTTTCAAAAAGACAGTACAAAGAAATCAAGAATGCAAATTTGGGAAATATGTCCAAGTCAAGATGTCTCACGTGAAATAGAGATATATGCATACCTATGTTAGCATCTTCAGTAGTATAATTTCAATATTAATGCTAACCATTTTAAATAAAATACACCCCATTAAGTTAGGACTTGAGGATACTAAAGTGGTTTAAGATAAGAGATGATAATTCTTCTGGTAGACCTCATGTTTGAGCTGCAATTAATAATTTCCAGCAATAGATAGATCCTGGCGTGTTATAAGCATAGAATCTATCTACAAACTGTGACCATGTTTGCCATTATGACTTCACGGGAGTGAGAACTAAAAAGAAAATAACTTCAACAATTACGCCACCAAATGCCATCCTAAAACTTATTTTTTTTTTTTTTTAATTTAACACTATTAACAAGGCAACAATAATAATAATAATAATTCAAAACATCATTAACCAGGATTAAGCCTTTTCTTTCTTGGGGAATTTAATAAAATTATCCAATCAGTACATCAAAATCAATTTTGACAGCATAAGGTAATAATAGCAACATCCATCCAATCCTCCACCTAGCCACAATTCACTCAAGAACCAGCAACAATTTTATATAATGCTGTCTCCAGGTTCTCAATTGTGGAATTTGACAGACAAAAAAGAAAAATCTTTCCACAAAAATGCAGTTTCTGCATTAAGAAATCATCCCTTCATTCCTACCAATAAATAGGCAATTGCAACCTGAAGCCCTTTCAGCAGGAAACATATAGAAAGGTGCAAGAGAGAGAAGGATGAACCAGCAGGTATGAATCATGACAATTGCAAAGTCAACAACTATTCAATTTGACACAAACAATTGAACCATACTGCAATTCAAAGCTATACTCTTTTTTGGTACCTTGTTCATGCGGCTGGTTTGCAGGATCATCCCTCCTTCCAAAACAATTCAAAGCACGAAACCAATTACAAATCATGACTAAGCCCCAGCTCCAGTCTCCTAAGCTCCCATTAAACCTTCAAACAACATTTGTCCTTCAAATTGATCTCACAACACACCAACACCACCAAGGATGAAAACAAGACCCCCAAGCCAACTACCTGGGAAAACATTGAAGCAAGTTGGAAACTTGAATACACTGCACAGGGATAAAACAACTTCACAGCATGGTTTGACTCACTGTTGGACCCAAAATACTACCCTGAATTTTTCAACTGATGGGGGGGTAAAGAGGTTGAAAAGGTAAGATTTTTAGTCTCACAGAGAGAAAGGTGATCAAAGCGTTGATAGTTTATTAGAGTTAGTACTAGTAGTGTTGAAGGGTTGGAAGGAACGTGTGAATCCATAAATGCTTAGGAAATGGAAAATGAATGAAGGGTCAAGGAAGCTATCAACGCAAGGAGGGACAACAAAGATCTAAAGAAGGAAGGGTTAAACTCTGAAAGAGACATGTAACTGTTCTTTAATTTTCTTGCTTTCCTATTCCTTTTTTACCTATTTATATATTTCCTTGACAAAATGAACACTAATGGATTATAATATATGACAGTGGGAGAGTGATGTTGTGAATAGACCAAGATTATGAAATGACTAAGTCAGAATTCACAGAAAAGAAGAAAATGAGATAGAGACAACAAAATCAGAGACAAAACATTAGGACTCTTTCAGACCGGGGATGTTTGGTTCTCCGTTGCACTTGTCTTAAGAGGGAAATTATGAAAGTAATTATTTTACAATAAATTAAACAAATGTGCTGAAAATCAAAATTGAAACTTTTGTGAATAATGGCATGTGTGGGTCAATTTTTCTTAAAAGGATTTATCTTTAAACTTTCGTAAAATAAAAAAATTATTACTTTAAAACTAAAAAAGGTTAAAATTTGGAAAAGGCTACAACTTTTTAAATGGAAATGCCAAAATGAAACCTAAGGTGGTCCTTTATTCTCAGCAATATTATAAGTCTACTAGATCTTCAATTTGAAGTTATCCTGCGACATGATTTTCTGTTTAAGAAATTTTGTCCAACGAGCTTTTCAAAATTTTTAGAACGTGGAATATAATTTCCTAGAATAGAATTTTTGGAATAGAATTTTTGGAAGAAGCTTTCTGGCCGTTATGAAATGCATTCCGTAACAAACAAATTTTCTAAAATAAGTTTTCCAAGACACAAGATTTACTTGAAAAAAAGGAGAAAAAAAATGCAAGTTTATAATAGAACTTCGAACTGTAAATAAGGAGGAATTCACCAAAGATTTAATTACTAAATGAATAACTTACCATAAATCATTTATTCAGAGTTTAAGGTTTATATACAGTTAATACAAATTGGATTTTTATTTCTATTCTAGACTATGTTTCCAATATTTTAATGTAAGCAACATTTATTTTTTTCCAAAATTTGGGATTAACTAATTAAGGAATGAGATTTGTGGAATAAATTTTTCAAAACAAACTTTATGAAACATATATAATATGTTTTGCAACAAGATTTTGAGAATAAACTTTTTAAAATATATGTGATACTTTCCAGAACAAATTTTCCACTAAATTCAATGCTTTATATTCTCTTCTCTTTTTTTTTTTTTGTCCTCTCGAAGAGTACAGCGGAAAACAAAGATCCAGCACCAACAATGGTGTGATGCAGTGAGGGAGGCTATTTTAATGCATGTTGTAGTATAATTGTGCATGTAGTAATCGTTGAGGTGGAGGAAGAAAAAGCCAATTGGTTTGGTAGTTCAACATTATCGACCATGTTGAAAACTCAAAATAAAAATTTGAAGAGAATTAGACAAGAATTTGGTTGAAATCAAGCGACTAAAATTCAATAATAATGGTAAGGACATAAAATCCACTAAAATATGTCAAGTAAAAGAAACTATAAAAGGTAAAACTATATTACAAGAATTTAAACTATATTTGAACTTAAAAAAAAAAAAAGAATTAACTTTTTTTCTCTGTTATCAACTAATGTAAAAGAATATCACATTTTCTACTTTCTCTTGTTTTTTTCTTTCCTTCTTATCCCAAACAAAGTAAGTGTAGTAGATTCGGTGAGTAAAAATTGAACGAGATTGTCAATCGGTAGTTCAAGGTTCGGTACAAACAATCCTCGTGACACGAACATGCTCAAGTGTGCTTTCCTAAGATAAAGCTCATAAAAATGTCTCCATGCACACTTGTATTGTTTTAGAACTCTAGTAGGCAGAGACAATGTCTACTATACTACAAACTTTCTTCACTAGCACCTCTATTTGGGAACATGCTATCACATGAATATCTGTGTTGTTTGTTGTACCACATACAAATAAAGTGGCTAGAACAGCAATGATCATGCCTAGCCATCATTCACTTCAAAAATCATTTTCTTCAATCTCACTTCCATAAGACATGGAGTTGTTATTTACACTTGGTTCAGAGCTGGTAGTGCTGCTTGTGGCAAGGGGGGAATCAGAAACACTCATTGTCCTGCTCTTTGAGGAACTACCTGATCTCACACTATACATAGAGGAAGCTGGAATGCTTGTCACAAGAGGCCGCAGATTGCCCTGGATGCTTCTCCTTATGTCCTGTGGAACACAAACCAAACACACACTTGTAACTTGCCTAATTTGAAACACAAGTGAATTTATTCCAAGTTTATGTAATATCTGTGTATACATTATTTATTGCAACATTCGAATTCAGATGCACTTTAAGTTGTTTTTAAAACTGTAATCTAATTCAGATACTCAGCAATCTTTGTCTTTGTAAACATTTTATTACTAGTTGTAACATACTTGCACTATATCTCAAAATGCATTATATATCAGTATTAATATTAATATCTATTTACTGAAGCTATAAAATATTCATTCTGTTACTTAATATCGTGCATGAATAAATTTGCTTTAAAAAATCCGAACTTTTCATCATAGTCTTAGAAGGACGAGTATATAATTATACAACCAAAGTGTAAGTTTATTGATTATGTTCATTGCTCATATCCTATGTTATGCCAGTATTTTATAGTAAACATGGGTATATGGACATGCCAAATGTTATTGACATGTAAAGAACAGAAATAACTATTGAAGTTACTGCCTTTTATTTCAAGGCATACATCAAGGTTAAGCATCAGTAAGCATTAATATCTTTCTCATGATAGTGTGTTCATCAATTAAAACTTCATAATCTAATTGATTTCAGATCAAACATGAGAAATGGAATAATGGAAGGCATACCATATGTCTCATTGCCATATCCAAAGACTTCTTTGAAAGAGTAGTTCCAAATCCAGAGGTACCAGAAGAAGATTTTCCGTAAGCATTGTCACGAGAAGAATGATGGTCATCATGTTTAGGGGGAGCCAGCTTCCTCATGTTCACTACTCTCTCAACCATCTTTGTCCCAATCACAACTGGGCTTTCATCATTAGCATCAGTGAAACGAGCTCTGCTCAAAACTTGCATAGAGGTGTGATTATTGTGGACCAACCCTGTTGAAGTTCTTCCTTTGGAAGGGGTACTTGCCTGCCTTCTAGATTTTCCATTGCTATTGGCCTCAACAGAAGATGATCTAGAATTTGGTGCTGCAGGCCTAGTCCTGGTGGCTGAAGATGGTCTATCTATCAATGATGTCTTCAAATTTGGAGGAGCATCAAGAGAGAAACCAGGCATTTGCGAGGGTTCCCAGGGTCTCGATCTCACCGACGGAGAGCTGCCACGTGATTGTGCCGGATTCTTAGCAACTGCAGGGCCAGGGCGTGCCTTTGATGCTGATGAAGGCCTAGTAGGAGGAGCAGATACTCCAAATGCCTTTGACGGAGTTGATGATCTAAGTGTTGGTGTTGCTGATCTTTGAGATGTCTTAGGGGGTGCCAAGGAAGGCCTTGTAGTAGTAGGTGTTGAGGACCTGGAAGTGGATCTTGTAGGAGTGGAAGATCTCACTGGTGGAATTGATGACTTTGCAGATGCTAAGGTAGCCCTGGAGGTAGGTGTAGAGGGCCTAGAGGATTTGGCTGTTGAAGGTAATGTTGGCCTTCCAGAGGGGGTTGAAGATCTTGAAGTGGCTGAGGTTGGAGCTCCAGATGATGAAGGTCTCCTACCAGATGTGAAAGAACCTATTCCTGGCATTGATGCATGATGCTTAGAAACTATATTGCTTCTGGAAGCAGGTTCTGCTTGGATATTAGCCACCTGCCATACAGGATACAACATAAGAAGAAAGTGGCAAGCATTTTATCAATTAAACCTACCAAAAAAGGAGAATATATTACTAGCAATTGAAAGCAAGATGCTAGCAAAAAATTTATAAGAAATCACAAAAAATGATGAGTCTTAATTCTTATTTAATGAATTTTACATATGATTTTGGAACTTCAAATAAACTTTAACTAATAACAGACAGAATTGTGAAGACAAAGTCTATGCTATGTGTATGTGCATCCAACCAATTGATACGGTTTAACAACACCTAAAAATCATATAAATGGTGCTTACCCTAGGTTTCAAAGCTGTTGGACGAGCATTATGAGTCTCCTCTTCACTCTTCACTGATATTTGTGACTCTTTCTCTAAAGTAGGAAAAAGAGGTGAATCTGGTGGCGCAAGAAGCCTGATAACAGAGAACTTCTAGTCAATACAATGTCATTCTCATGGACCAAAATGGTAATGTAATAAGATGCAGAAACTAGGAATGAGGTAAATACAAACGGTATGACTGTTGCTAATATATGTGTTATGCAACTTGGTTCTTTTCAGTATGTAGGGTAATTGCTATAGAATAGCAAACCAGAAAAGTCCAATAAATGTAAGGATGAACACACTGTGCAAAAAATATTGACTTCATTTCAGATTCCTCCACTGAAGGTTTGCATTTGAAATCATAAAGGATTAAGATTAAGGTGATCATATTTCAGCTTCTAATGGGGACAGCCGAAAAACTCAACCATGCGCTTTAATCATTCTAAAAAATTCTCAAATCATGGAGTTTCACTTTTACTATTATGACTGCTTCCATCTGGACTTAAAGAATTTCTCTGCATCAGATTACACACAAAACCAAGTGCTCAAAAAAACCTTTAGTTCAATTAATTAGAACATTCAAGATCTATAAACTCACAAGTCCAAATCACGCACCCCACCAGCAATCAAAAGTTGAAGTCGAAAATTACCATTCATAGTCAGACTTGTCATTCTCTGAATTCAAGAACTCTTCAACCCCATTCTTCCTTGGTGGCACCGAAGACACGATCTTAGAATTCATGGAGCCCCCATGATTGGATTCTGTAGTTAAATAACATGGCACAGAAAGGCACCGTTAATGGATTATAGAACACAACAAGTACCACAAAAAATACATGACACGAGAAAAACATACCCAGATTGGTCAAATCAAGTTCTTCAGAGTTTTGAAGGAGAAGAAGGTTGTTTTTCTCATTCTCTTTCTCTCTCCTCCTCATCTCGAGGAACAAAGAGAGCTCTTCATCTCTCTCCTTCATCACCATCACCTCAGCTTCTCTTCTCTCTAGATGCAAAAAAAAAAAAAAAATCACACTTAGATCATCCCTTCAAGCCAAAAACCACCAAAGCTTCGGACTTTTAATGATTGAAAGCTTAAAAATTGACATGACGAAATATGATCCAAAAGGGTGTGGTAAAAAGGCACCAACAATTATTAATTACCGTTATGCAAGGAAATAGAAATTGGGTCAGCACAGAAAATTTCTGCAATGAACTGAAGCTAAGAACTGAGCTAGTGTTGGATGAATGAAGAGTTGAGTCACGTGGACAAGGAGAGTTGATTGGTGTTTGTTTGCGCTGGAAGATGAAGAACCTATTTTTATTCGAAACGTTTGATTTGGTTATTGATGAAGTGCCTTGACAAGGTTGAACGTTGCAGTTGCAGTTGCAGTTGCTGTGCAACTTTGTCTGGTTGGCATTCAGATGTTTGAAAACGGAAGACAAGTAATACTACTAAAAACAAAAGATTTGAATTCAATTTCTGAAAGGTTTATTTATTTGTTTCGCTGACACAATTAATGCCTTTATTAAAATATTTTGCTTTATTACTAAAGTTTGTCCACTGGTTTTGAGGCTAATCACAATGCTGCCACTCCAGAAAAATTATTTTACAGTGATATTTTATTTTACATAAATCGTATTATAGCACACTATTTATAAGATTTCTTTATAATGTTTACTTTTTAATATTAAAGTTTTATAAAATCTATATTTTAATAATTTTTTACTAATATTTAACTTTTCAAAGTTAAAAATATATTTGTATATGTTTGGATCTTGATATAATGTCTAACATGTTTGAATGAAGTGTTATATTAGAGTCAAATTTTTAATTTATGATATTAATTATGATACTTGTAATGGGATGACTTAAGATGTATTTATAATTTGGTAGAAAATTAAATTCAACGAGCAATCTACACGCACCCCATGTCTTCAAAGAAGAAAAATGTAATCTAAAGATTATTATTATTATTATTTAATGGAAGAAATGTTACCAAACAAAAACAATGTTCTTTACATCTTATACACGTTTTTTTAATAACCTTTTCCGCCGTTATATCTATTTATTTAAGAAGATAAAATATAATTAATATATTCATTTATATTTAAAATATTTTTTTGAATTTTCAATACGAGTTTTACTATTATTTTATCAATAATAAGTCCGGAAAATATTCTTATAATATGATCTTAAACTTAAAAAATAAAAAAAAAGGAAAACTTCTTTCAAAACTAGACAGATAACAAAGAGTATATGAATGTCGGCTTAGACCAAACCGTCTGAACGCAAATTAATATAAAAAAATTACCCGAGACGTTTTCTTAGAACTTTCAAAAATTTACTCAAATAACATGTAAAGAAAAAATTTACTACGACAAAAGTTTATAACTAGTTTTATTAATTAATAAAAATAAATTAAGAAAATAAAAAAGAGAAAAAGTTAATGTAATGAAAAAATAGAAAAAATAAGTTGTGGAAGAAAAATCATAAACACTAATGTAACAATAACATTTTTCACATGTAAATAACAAAGCACATGCAAAAACAAAACAAAACAAAAAAAGAGTAAAATTACAAAACTAATACACAGAAAATGGGATAAAAAAAAATGTTAAAGTTGAGTAAGTAATAATTATGAATAAGTATCTGAATTATTAAGAATTGACATGAAGTAATTTTTTGTATAATTAAGGTAGCAAAGTCGTTAACAAAAGCTAGGGTAAGATTGACTTGTTTAGGTATCTTACACCCTTTTCTTAGTGGTTGCATAACGTGCCAAACCACGTTGATTAGTGACAAGTATTTTTATTTTTATTATAAGATAGCGATGACTCTTTTAATTTGAAACACGTAGGGCATTGTCATTCCAAGATAACATGAGTTCAGAGAAAGAAGAAAGAGTGAAAAATTAAAGAAGAGAACAAAAACATTAATTCTGTCCTGTTCGTAATAGCATCAAAAATTGTGAATCACAATTACTTCTGTCCTTGTTGCCATTTCTTCACTAAGCATTACACAATTAGTTGGTATTTGGCTATAAATGTGCTAAGTGCCCACAACACATTCTTCCATTTTAGACCATATATCCCTTCAAATGAAAGTGTTTATGAATTCAATGACTCCATTCTTGTTTTGGGGTGCTCACCTTTGTCCCACAAAGTTGAATGGGAGAGGTCTCCAACTTTTGTACTAATGTAATGTAGACCTAATAATTATGTAATGCATGTTATTTAAGATATTGTAACATATATGAACAAGACTTGGTTTATTCTATTATATATTATGGTAAACAAAATGGAAAAAGACATTCTCCAATGCACATCACCACATGTAGCACCAATCTTATGACCCAAGAAATATACAAAATGGTGTGCATCAATAATTTAATGTTAGAATTATTCAAAATTGAAATAGGTTAATTGTGAGGGATTCAAAGTTGGGGTGAGAAAGAAGGTGAGATGGGAATGGCACATTTGAAAAATGGTGATGGGTCAAAGATGAAACGTGGGCTGTTGGATTCCTCGAGATGAAGAAAAGAGGGATCGGACGGTGGGGATGGGAGAGAGAAGATGGGGCCTCGTAAATCGTGCGGTTCAAAATTTGGATTGGAGGAAGACGCTCCTCTCTGATTGTGAGGGTCCCATTTGGAAGGCATTGTTTATTAAGTTTGTAAATAGCATTTATGAATGGCTCTGAAGTGCTCAACCATCATCACTGAAACCTTGCCCCCACACACTGCCATGTTTCATCACCCATCATAATTTTATTTTTTTTTTCACTTCAAAATGTCTCATTCTATTAAGCTAATTTAAGAAAAAAAAAAATCAAATATGTTATTTCACATTATGGATGTGGTTAGAAGAATTAACCTATAAATTAATTAGCAATTGCTAACTTAATTTTTAGTTGTTAAGTCAATGAATGAACTGCTAACTTATTATTAAATAATTCATTAGATATTTTGTGTTGTTCAAATGAACTTGTAACTTAGTGAGATTAATTATTAGTTAGCCTTATAATCTTACAAATATTTTCTTCAAAATAAAAAAATAAAAAAGAATTCATTTCTATTATTATAAAACATTTTTGTGAATCACAATTTCAATTTCTTTAGATGTGCCGTTAATTAGTTGTATGCGAAAAAAAATTCTTGAAGTTGTTTAGAAGTTTTTTTATTTCATATAAGTAATTTAAAAATACCTTATTAAACATGTTTTTTTTATGTTCAATTTGATTCTTAAAATGTATTATTTGTGAGATAGATTTTAAAAGAGTATATTACTTTTAAAAAAAAAAAAAACTTAAGTATTATGAGGTGGTTCTTTTTATATTAAAAATTGTGCCCTCTCTTTCTTTACATATTTGAGTATATAATCTTCTTTCCGTTTTTTAACTTTTTGTTAAAGCTTTGCTAAAACAAATATTATCAAATTCTTTCTTCCTTTATGTGTTTGCAAACCTTTATTTACTACTAACAACAAATTGAATTTAGTTATGTTGTGACTTCTAAAGCATTCACGTTGCTTGAAACTCCTCGCGAAGAAAAGTTAATATTCATGTAGCAAGCATGTCGTAAGCAGGTAAAGGATAACTTGATAAGTTGAAAATAATTAAGTATATAATTTAATTAAAAATATTTTGAAGAATATTCTTATTGAGACTAAGTTAATTATATGTTTGTGTGTAGTTTATGTACAGAATATTGATGAATAAAGGTAATTTTCTTAATTGTAGATGGGATTGAGATTCCCTTTAGCATCGTATGACTATTCCATAAAAAAAATGGGATAATTCTTTGTTTGAATTTTTGTGAATGTTGATCTTCTCTTTACCTTAACAATTTTTAGTAAAGCGTTGTTTTGCTTTTATTGCACATATTGAATATGATTGGCTTCTTCCTTTATGTTCTTTTTACAAACTGATAAACCATGAGTTTCCTTGCAAGAGTAGTTAATGAAGAAAATCTTAATATAGTTTGTGCCTAAAGTTTTAGTGAATAATGATGAGGGTGTTGTGACTTCATAACATGAATATGTTTTTCAGTCTCCTTCTAAGAGAGATATTAATATTGTTGTTGTAGCTGTTGATGAACATCATACTTCGGGTTTTGAGGATGATGATAATCTTGAAGGCTTGTCAAGTCTTGGTGATGCGTCTCCTGTGGCTAAACAGAATAAGCAATCTTCTCCTACGGGTGATCTTGTTCTTCTTGTGGGTTTGACCATTTCCAATTCTTTTGCTTCTTTATCTGTCATGGATAATGTTATTCCTAAAAAAAAAAAATTATGATATGAATAATGCTTTAGAGCAATCATACACAGTACATATGCAATCTTGTTTAGAGTAAAGAACTTGTTTTTCTTGATGAAAAATCTTTACAAGATAGTGAAAAGGTTCTAGAACAAGGGAAAAATATGTATGAAAAATCTTTGCTTATTGATAGTGTTGCTCTCGTCAAGGAGCAGAGTTTGGTTTCTAAGAGGTGGCAGATATGTTGGAAGAGGAGGCTTAGAAGACTTTGATGATTATATGGCCTAGTCACCCCACAGACCTAGTAGACCACCTAAATATGCTTCTATAGTTGTTGGAAAAGCCACTGAAATAACTTCTCATGATACTGTTAGGGTTAAGCTTGATGCAACGATGGTTGCTGGTTTGGAAGTCCAAGGGTTTTGTCTTAGCTCTTCTAGTTTGTACTTAACTGTTGTTAGTTATGTCCTATGGGGGGTTGCTGACGGATGTTGGAGGGATGCAAGCTTCTTAGGCTCTTTCTTCTAAGTTTGAAGAGGGCTTAAATTGATTTCTAAGTATCAGGCCAATCAGGTGGAACATGGGTCTCCTAGTGATTTAGATGTGTTGGAAGGGTGAGTTTAGATTTTTACGAAACTTGAAAGACTGAGGAAGGGTTATTTCAAGGCTGTTATAAAATCGATTAGAGTGGGTTCTGCAAGTAATAAATGATGGTGGAGTGGTTTGCAATGTTGAGTGGTTTACATGTTAAGTTACTGAACGATATAATATAATCCCTTAGATGATGATTTTGATGATAAATACTATAGGACATGTAAAAGGTCTGATAAAGTAATAAGCATGTAGATTATGCCAGAAGAACTTGTTGGAAACTGTTTTGGCTGAAATACAAGAGGGGGGTGAATTGGATTTCAAAACTTTTTGAAACAATTTGATATTTTTCAGTAAAATGCAATTATGTTTCACAGACTGGATCTTTATTTGAATTTACTGAATCAGAACAGTTGCATGAAACAGTAAGCAGAATCAAGAGTCAATTCAGAACCCAGTTCAGTAATAATACAATTCAATACTCCAAACAAATCTTTATACAGAATTGATTATAGTAAAAGCGGAAGCAGTTCAGTTAAGCACACTGAATTAGTAAGAATTAAGAAACCCAGTAAACTGGTCAACTGCTATTCAGAACCAGTTTCAGTAATTCAAAGTTTTTCTTTTAAAAGAATACTTCTTGAACAAGAAACAGATATTAAACTGAGATTAAATTCAGAATAGACAGACTCCAA
>Ga0209700_101119_pt1 | contig 54333 bp, 20 predicted proteins | sample SiratroredBW_FD_187528 | JGI IMG/M metagenome (GOLD analysis project Ga0209700, IMG submission 187528) | Root nodule microbial communities of legume samples collected from California, USA - Siratro red BW (SPAdes) (version 2) | ecosystem: Host-associated > Plants > Roots > Nodule | place: USA...
AAAAAAATATATATATAAAAAAATATCACATATATATATATATATATATATATATATATATATATATATATATATATATATATATTACTTGTTATGGAATTATCTATCTTTGATTCCTCATTATATTTGCAAAAGATTTTGTAGGTGCTTAATTTTATTTTTCTTCCCTTGTCATAGTGGATCCTGTTTTTCATCTTACAACCCTTTTTTTCTTGTATATTTTCGGAATTTCTCAACGAATCTTATTGAATATTTTCTTAATTTAATTTTCCTTTTTCATTATTAAATTATAATGGTATTTTAAGTAATACTGGTTTATAATTCGATTATTGATGATTGGGACCATTAAAAAATATTTATTGAAAAATAGAGCGTGATTTATTAATTAAGTAATTAATAATTATTACATAGAAAAGAAAATAAATATTTTTATACACGAGAGAGAGTGAATATTAGTAAGATTTAAACCTACCAAGTTTATATATTATTTTTAATTTGATATATAATCAATTTTTTATAGAATTGTTCTTAAATATGAATTTATTATAAATATTATTACTTTTTTATACTGTATAAATATTTAAAAAAAAAACAATAATTTTATTACTTACACTTCAGTCTCTTCACTGATGCCAGAGAATAGAGAGTAGAGATTGTGTAGTGGTAAGCATTTCATTGACTTTAGTTTTACAGTATCTTCACTTACAATCAACACTAAATTTGTGAAGATAAACATTTTGCCGAACTGATTGGTCTCTGTGCCTGCTAAAACTAAATATTGGATCCTTCACAAAACACAATACATGGGATATAAAGATTTGCTATTAAAAGCTAATTACGAAAATGAAATGAATTTGAACTATTAACCAGACTTTATTCAAATTAATGCTTATAAAAATAATCAAATCAACATAATAATTAGTACCATTAGCAAATTAATTGCTAAAAGGAAATAATAAATTATGAACTTCCGTCATCATAACTCCGAAAATAATAACCATTATAAATGAAAGTTCTAAACCCAATAAAAAAAGAGCTAATACTCAAAATTTTTAGCTTTAGGAAAAAGCCTAAACTCTTATCTATAACAAATAGTTAACAACATCAATAACGTATAAAGTTGCTTCTAAATTTTGTCCTGATTCACAATAAGGGTAAAATGCCAAAAAGCACCATTGGGGAAGATAATATAACATCTTTTAAGTTTATTGAATACCAGGCAAAAATAAAATAAAATTATCAGTAGCCTTTTCGGCCTAATGAGGTAAAAACCATATTTTAAGAAGTTAATATGAAATAATTTTACACATTAATTTATTTATACTTTTAATTTATGAAAAAAAAATATTTTTAATTCATTTTGAGTTTTCTCTCTTAAAAGTATTTAGGAAACAAATATAGGCCTATATTCAATAACAACTTCATAACATATATATTCAACTAAACAAGAATAGTTTGATTGGAATTTGTTTTATTTGAGGTGTTTCTTTTGTTTCTCTTTCTTTTTATACGTGAACAATTATATTGGGTCGATTGAAAATACTCTATTAATTTACAATTACAACTACTAATTTAGTCCTTAAATTACAGGGATATTTGTTTAGTTTTCAAATTATAATACATAGCAATAAATGAATAATCAAAAGGATAATAGAAACAATTTTCGGGATCGTAGGATTTTTTGTTTTATTTTGTGAACTAGGGAAGATATATTCAAAATTTTAAATACTATTCATATCTAACATATCCACTGAAACAAATCATTGATGTTTTACTCTTGGTTGGTTAATTTTTTTTTAATATATTTTTTAACTTTATTGCATGTTTCCCACGGTATCCATGCTTGACATAATTAGTGATGACATCTTCAAAAGAGACTAGTCAAAGACGTGTAATTCAAGTTAAAAAGTAACATAAATATGACATGATAACTGAAAAGTTAAAGAGCTTGGTGAAAATGTCTGACTTGTGTAGAACTTCACTAGGCATAAGAAGTTAGTGCATAGGTCTTTATTTTGAGGCTAAATGATTGAGTCAAATGAGTTGTGATCATGGATTAGGCCGTTTATTCTCATAATTAATCTTTTTTTCAACACAATTAGGTATTTATCATCTATTCAAATTGGCAAGAAGATGAGACTACAAATTTGTGTAGGCAAATTAGCTAATGACAAATGTTAAGCACGCCCTTAATTTATTGATTAAGAAATTAAATAAATTTTTGAAGAAAATTGCCTTATATAATCAGTAGTAGTATTGCTTAAGATATTTTACTTTTTAATCAGCAAAATAAATATAATAATGTTGACTAAAAAAATTGTGATATAGGCATATGTAATTACAAAGTCTCAGCGAAATTGTTTAAAGTGTCTTGGGTAATAGTAATAAATTAATTACTAACTTGTTTTACTAATATATAAATTAATTTGACCAAAAAAATGATTTTAAAGATAAATTAAAGTAACTTATTCTTATTATTATATAAATAAAAGAACTTTTTAAATATATTTTCAATATCCAGAACCATCAAGGGAGGAGCAAGAATAACTAAAAATTAAATTTGATTAATATTTATTAAATAAAAAACATATATAATTTTTTAAAAATAAATAGAAAAACTACAAAATGTAATCAGAGTTTAATTATTTTTTGAAAAAATATAATTATAATTACATAATAAAATATTTTCGTGTAGAAAATATATCTTTTTTATAATAAAACTTATGTAGTTATATCTCTTTATATAATTTTACATTTATTAACTGGTCCAAACAAGTTTAATCCAATAAATTAGTTTATCAACTCCTAAAGTTAGAAGTTTATCATTGAACAACTAATTTATCAACTAAAAACTAATTTATTAACTATAACTTAACTTGTAAGTTAGTTTTGTAAACTTAAAATATTGATAAAGAAATTAAAAATATTTTTTTATTGAGATACTTTAAAACTAACTTTTTTATATTGTGTTGATGTTTTATGTTTTCTCGTTAACTGTTTTAGAAGTTATATTTTATTTTATAGTATTATATATTGTTAAGTAAGCAGTTACATTTAGTGTTAGTATGTTAATTTACACAAAAGAAATAAAAACAGTAAAAGAAATGCATGTCCAGATTAGAAAAATACAAATATGAATAGAAATTGCAGATGCATGCTTCATATAATAATGAATGTAAAACCCTTTAGGAACAACATCAATAGCCTTTAGCATTTATAGTACTTAGTACTTGCAATGATAACCCAAACCTAAAACAATTGACCATCCATTACATGCATAGCCACAAAATTAATGTCTTCATAATGAAAATTTATCATTGTAAGCCAATAATGATCCTCATAAAGTATGCTGAAGGTTCTGCAATGACGTGCCCAAGAAGCATCATGCTATGATTTGTTGCTATTATATTATGCATGCTAGTGTAGGACTCCATATAGGAAAAGAGTAAAAGATCAGATTTTGGAAATTAAAATGTGTGTTTCTTCTCTACAATTCATAGCTGTAGACTTTGTGTGAAAATAGGTTCTCTTCCATGGCATTGCTGGTAGTTTATGTAGGATTTGTTTGGATTTCAGACTAAATTTTAGAAAGTAAAAAATGATTAATTTGAGGTGAAAGGGAATGGAAGGTAAGTTTGTTTGGATTAATAAAAAAGATGATTGAGAAATGAAGAAAAAATTTATGAATGTTTGTGAGTAATATGATGGATGTTATTGATAAAAAAGATTTAATTGATAAAATTGTAAGATAATATTATAAATAATTTTAAATTAAATAATAAATTATAATATTTATTATTTTTAATTTTTAATTTTTGTATTATTTTATAATAATAATAATAATATTATTATTATTTTAATAATAATAGTTTATATTTTATTACATTATATTATATAATTAATCATATTTATTTTTGATAATAATAATATAAATATAAATAAATTAATAATAAGAATTAATTATATAAAAATATAATATTATTTTAATCGATTTTATAAGAAAAACGCTTTATAAAAAACAATTAAAATAACTCTTAAAATTGATTAACCTATATATACTTTGTCTTCTTTTATTTTCAACTAATCAAAATTTATCCGAAAAAAAAATAAACTTTTGATTAAAAAGGATAAACTAAAGGATTTATTTTCAAATAAAGTGATTAGCAAATTGACCATTTTGATTTAAGTCATTTTTGTTATCAATAGCAATTATAATTAATGATCTATTTGTTAAATTATCTCATGTGTCACGTCCGATCTTTAGTATTGAATATCGCGAATGATTAATATTAGTCTCTTTCATTACTAGAATAGACATGATACATTATTATTGATGAAAAACATATTAATTGTCATAAAAAAATACTGAAAAACTGAAAAATAAATTTTTGAAATGTTTTAGAAACTCAAACGAAAATAACTACAATTAAATATTTTATTTAGTGATTTAAATGAAAATATTTAATTTATTTGTTACTCAATTAAAACAAATAATAGTTGGATACTAAAATACGATCATATATTGAATAACTGAAATTGTGTATTTATGCACCAAAAATACTTTTCTTTATCAATAGTGTGTTACATTTATCTAATACAAATAGTGAAGTAATTCATTTGGAAACAAATTAGGAATAAAATAATTAGTATATTGTTGAAAATGAAAGCATTAATCAATTGAAATATTTAAGGCTAAAATTGAAGTAATTTTGAAAGGTAAAAGAGAAAGAAAATATTAATAACAAAAGTAGCTTGGATGAAAATGATTTAAGTGAAATGTATTTTGATATATTAATGAAGGTTATAGAATAAAAATTATAAAGTTTGAAATTAGTGACCAAGATAATCTGCAATGCTTTGGTAGGTCAAACACTTAATACTTGGTAAAAGAAAGTTGAATAAATCAATTTCCCTAATGAATTTGAAACTGAATCTCTTATTGAGGGGTTGTACCTGCTCCTTTACTAAAGACCTAGGTGAGTAGCAATTTAAATGCTCCACAACTAAATCTAAATTTTTCACATGTTTAATTATATTTTTCTCTCTAAAGTTTTTATACTTTTATATGTTTGGCATTTAAACAATTTTTGTAACATTTTTTATTGCATACTTTCTTTTATTAATAATCTTAGTTTCCGTTGTTAAATAATATTCTTTCCGATCATTTTAAAGTGTCATGTTTTTAAAATGTTTACTTTTATTTAATTGTCATTTTTTAAAATTTAAGACAATATTGATTATTCTTGTATCACTTATACCATTATTTTTCACTTTTTTAATTAGTTTATATAATGCATTTATTGCGATGTAAAAATAAAAAATATATAAATATTCTATTAAAATAAAAATAATTTATTGTATTATTTATTTATAAAAAGATTCATAAACAACTTTAAAAATAATCATTTCCTTAATTATATGATAAGTCACGAAAACGGTAACATAAGTATCATCTCACCTATTTACATAACTCTAGGGATTGAATTATTAATAGATAAAAAGTAGAGAACCGAAAATGCTAATTTTCTTTTACCAAAATGAAAATTACGAAAAAGAAAATATGATTAACGTTTTTGTATAATTTAAAAGTATTTTTTTTCATTGTTGGAGTTGTATTAAATATGGAAGACTATATTGATTTCTTGATCATTTTTCTATGATTATTTCTTAATCAATTGACTCCAACACATAATTTATAACTTTGAGTAGTCCTTTTGTTGCACACAAATTATGAAAATTTTGTGGTGATTTTGACATATCTAACTCTTAAACCAATTTGATATTTAATTACTTATAATTCTTGAGAATTTGCTTTTACTAACGTACACGAAAGCAACACGGAGAGAGGGAGGCAAGTTTATTTAATTTCATTGACTCGATTTTGATGTGAACATAAAATTACTTAATTAGAAGGTTCCTATTGACCACTAGGCGAAGGCTCAAAATATATATTTTCACTTCTTATTTTATAGGAAACAATTAATTACTTCAATAAAACAAATAATAAAAATATGAAATAAAAATAAGTTTTCATAAATTTAAATTATTTTATATATAAGTTAGTTTGCATAATAGTTCTCTTTCTTGTTAAGCTTTTTAAAAGGAAGATTTTTTTTTAAATTGTGTATAAGCTAGTTTTATTTTTTTAAATAATTTCATCTTTAAATATATATATATATATATATATATATATATATATATATATATATATATATAGTTTATTTTTTATTTGTTAAAAAATAATTTTATGTTTTTAATTTAATATTTTAAAATTATTTTTAGAAAAATATTCTCAAAATATCCGTTTTTATTACAAAATACTTATAAAAATTATAAATACTCCAATTATAAACGATTTTTTATTCTTTTCGTAAGACTTGATGTATAATGTTTTTAATTAACTAAAATACCTCTATTTAAAAAAACATGTATATATATATATATATATATATATATATATATATATTTATAAAAAAAAAAAAAAAAATATATAAATATATATATATATATATATATATATATATATATATATATAAATTTAACACATATTAAATGTTTTTAGAGGAATCGAGTTATTGAATCTTAACACACAGAGAATAAATTTTATTAAGGATTTTTCACTTATATCCTTAATAACGTAATATTAATAAGTGTCATTCTAATATTATTTCTTCTTTATTTCCCTTAATTACATCATTTATCTTATTCTACATTCCACACTTCTCTCTCTTATCCTCTCTCCATTCAAAAATAAAGTAGAATTAACATGTCTGTGGTATAATAATTATGAAATTTTCACAGGCAGTATTCTCACACATATTTAAAAAAAAAATGACTGTGGATTACAGCAACATTACAATCATTATTAAACATCCTAATGATACGGCATAAATGCTTTTTCTTTTCTAACCTCATGCTTAATTTGTCCATACATATCGTGATTCAAAATCCTTAGTCATTTGCTTGGTATATCTAAGTTGTGACCATTCTCATGTACTTTTAACTTGGACAAAAACTGTTAGCAAAAGAAGACAAGTTCCTAATGGAAACACATTCTGGTGGGTAACAGGTTGTTCAGGCTGTAAGAAAAAACAAAGCACTTATGAAAGACAAACATAAGATTTAGTTTTAAAATCCTGGTTCGGTACATAGTCGACAACTACACTTTTTCTCACCAAAGCAAAGTCATAAATACACGCAAAGAATATCGTTTTTTCTTGCAACGTGCAAAACCAGCACCACTCGTTGGGATTTTGTTGAAGGTGACATGACATCACACACCAATTTTCCCTATACCAAATACAATGCACAGACTAAACATCATAATATTGGTAAAAATACTTGAATTTTTTTTTTATATTTATATAAATAAGGTCCATACCTTAGTTTACAAAGTATATTTGTGTGATTTTGTGAATGGACTATACTAGAAAACATGAACCAACCACAACAAAAGTGGAATATACAAAGAAAATTGAAATTACCATTTGGTTGGAAAATTTGAAAACATGGTGATCAAAATCAGAATTTAATTAATCAACACAGTAACTGAGATTAATAAAAGTAGTGATTTTTAGGATCCAATTCTTGCACTGAAGTGATGCATGCCAGGGTTGAAGCCCAAGCACCCCAACAAGCCCTGCTTGTAAGGTAACAACGTTTTCTTCTTCATCTCCACAGAAGCAGCCCGGTTCACCGTGTAATGCAACTCGTGAGCCGAAACCGGTCCCCGCCGTCTCGAAACCGAACCGGAACTCTCCGCGGACCGGAAGCTCAGGTTCCGCACATCCTCCGACGCTGTCGTTTTCGACAGAACCGCGTACTTCCGAAGAGGGTCCTTGTCGGAAGCTCTTCCCTCCGACGCGCTTCGGAACAGCAGAAAATCCTTCAGCCGCCACTTTCGGTACCCTTTCCCGAACGAAAGGGACGACAGAAACGAGGAATGAGACACGGTTTCCGAGGCCTTGTTGATGCTTTTTTCATCGCCGTTGGGTTCAGCTTCTCTGCAAACTGATATGGCGGAAGAAGTGGAAAATGATGATGATCTTTCTCTAATTCTTCTGTATTCTGATGATGGGGTTTTGTTATCCGATCTTTGTGATGGGGTTTTGGTTTTGTCTGATGGGGGAACTGGGGAAGGTAAAGAGGGTTTCAAAGGTCTGATCTTTCCGCCGAGAAAGAGTTCGTCGGCAGAAAGAGAAGGTCTTTGAACATGGGTGCTGAAGTCGAATTCGAATTCATCTTCTGTGGTGGTGGGAGTGGAAGCAGAGGAGTGTCTTCTGGTGGGGCTGGTGGGGGCACTGAAAAAGAAGTTGCCAAAGCGTTGAGGGCTGGAAGGGGCAGTGATGTAAGGGGAGGAGCAGCTGCTGTCAAAGTTAAACTCCATGGAAGAAGAAGAAGAAGGTGGCGGTGGTGGAAGAGGAGGAGGAGGCACTGCCACCACCACTTCCATAAGGGTGTGTTTGGCAATTGGGATTTTGAGTTTGGAGAAATGGGTGGTGGGTGTGGAATGAGGGTATAAATATATGGAGATTGAGGCAGGTGGAGGAAGGAGAGAGGAAGATAAAGGGTGGAAATTTGACTGTTGTGAATGATTTTGGTCATTACAAAAAAAACACAGTAGCCACCTTTTTGGTTGGAATTTTGTTCATGTTTGCACCATGTTTCATCTAGTTTTGGGATTTGTCAAATGACATGTTAGTTAGTAACAATTTGAGATTGATTAATTGGGGTGACCCAAAACATATTTTATAATATCAAGTTGAAGATTAATTCTTTATTCATTATTTGTAATTTATTTAAGTCTTACATTATGCATTCTTGAAAAACTAGTAAGAATATGGAAAATAAAAGGGTGATTTTTTTTATTTATTTGGGAATAGGGGAGGAAGAAGAGAATTGTAAAGCACTTTCTTTTCTTATTCCGGCGAAGAAGAAATTTGGCTGTGGCGTGAACAAACATGGCCATTACTTCAGCAATTGGCTTTATGTAAATTGTTTTGGTCAATAGCAAACGGTATTCCAGAAGCAATAATCAATTATTTTATAGAAGGGTATAATCAATTTGGCATGTGTGAAATATATATATTGTATGACTTTGCTTGGGGTAATTCAGGAAAAAATAGTGACTGTGGATCTAGAAGATGAGACAATTAGAAAGGAAAAAGAAAAACACTTCTAATTTAATTTTCCTTCTTTTTTTTTTCAGAAAAAAGAGAAACAAAATTAAAATTTGAAGTATACTTGAAAATTGAGACTAAAATGAAGGCTTGAATTCAATGAGATTAAGCATATAGTTTGAGATAATGTGGTGGTTCAAATTTGAAGAAAATTTATACCGTTGAGATTAAAGAAAAGGGCCCAAAAGAACAGAAAACGTAAAGATGTAAGAGATTCTGGCAAAGAGAATGGTTTTATTTTAAGATATAAATGTGGAGATTAAAGTTTTAAGAAAATTGCGTTGAAAGAAAAGAGCAGCGTGGAGAAGAAGGAAGAAAATAAAGACAAAGAAAACGCTTTTGATTCTTTCTTTGATCGGATTATAGCACTCAGGTTACCGTTTTGAACGTCACTTCGAAACAACAAGACTCGTCTCTAATGCCAATTTCATCAGAATCAATAACGTCACTTAATATTTACCAGTAAGCTAACAAAGTTAACTATTCTTATTATAAAATATCCAATTCTTACAACATCTTTTTAAATATCTTATCTTCAATCTTAGCTTTAGGACAAGTCAAACAATAAACTATAAATTGATTATATTTACTTTCCTTTCAAATTATTAAAAATATTTCTTTTAAATCTTGATACATTTTAATAATATGTTTGACAAATTAAGTTTATTTTATGTTTTTCTATAAAATCACTTTTGAACTCATCATCTCACATATTATATTATATTTCCAAATCTCATAATATCATTTATATTCAATATTCTTTTAAATTTAATTTGTACTTAATAATTTCTTCGCATGGATACGATTGTATGCTATTTTTCTTGGATTATGTTAAGATAGTTATAAATGATGACCAACGTTCTATAATTAATATGAGTACTTTATATTTATGAATTACTTTAACATTTTTATTTTATTTAGCATCAAAGCATATATCTAAATGGTATTTTTACTTAAAGTTATCACATTAGCTTTTTCAAAATTGTACGTCATTAATTAAAAATTATAATCTTTGAAATATTTCATATAATTCTTTTATTTTATATTCAATTTTTTTTATCTCCTTCAGACTATTGTGATTAATGAAAATATTAGATTGAATGGCATAAAAATAATGTCTCTGTGTTCGAAACAAACATCATTGCTTATAATTTCAAGTCACTAGTAGAATAATTCTTCTTATCACCTTTCAATTGTTTAGAACTATAAGCTATAACTTTCTTTTCCTATATCAACACACTACCAAGAGTATGGTAGGATGCATCATAGAAAAAATCATAGAAAAATTTTAAAGGGCTTCCTTAACTATCAAATAATCAATTTTAGAAAATTGATCAATCTTTATTTATCCAAAAACTTTGTTCACACCTTTTAGTTCATGTAAAATGTTGATCTTTAGAGGTATACTCAATTACAAGGACCGTTATCTTTAAAAATTCATCATCAACGAAACTCTTATAATACTTAACAAAATACATGAAAATATTAATCTTACTTATCGTCTTAAGTCATCATCATCATTGCAACACTTTGTTCACTTTAACATGATTTACAAAAATCTCATAAGTTGTTATCACATGTTCCAAGAATTTTATCTCCGACAACCAAAATTCACACTTAGATAGTTTAAAACATAATTGCTTTTCTCTCAAAGTACTCAATACTTTCCTAATTAAGGTGAGATTTATGTTTCTTGACTTCTTGAATAAATAATAATTTTATCCGCAAATACAACCACAAACTTATATAAGAAAGGATAAAAAATTGTGTTCATGAAATCAATGAATATGGTTGAAGCATTTGTCACCCCAAAAAGAATGACAACTATTCATAACATCATATATGGATATGAAAGTTATCTTTTGTAAGACTTTGTCTTTCATAAGAATTTCATGATATCAAGATTTCAAATCTATCATAGAAAATATAACTGCATCATTCAATTGATCTATCAAATCATCAATTCTAGGTGGATAATTATCTTTCTTTATTACCAGAAATACTAGATCTCTCCACAAAAATAATGTCAACACCCAATTTTGTCTGGGTAAATAAAATCATCCCAAAATATAAAACAATGTAAAATTAAAATAAAAAATGGGTGTTATTTAATTTTATCATACTTTGTCAAAAAAAAAAAAAGAGTTTTGGTTTCATTCTTTTTTATGAATAAAGTTGTCAACACCCGATTTTGTTCGGGTAATCTTTTAAATTAAAGCATAATGATAAAAAAAAATAAAGAAAAATGAATAACATAAAAATATATTTATTAGTTTAAGCTTTCTTGAAAAATGATAATAAAAAATTACAAAAAATTGAATTTTTCCATTTTTAATTTTTTTTTAAAAAAAAGGTGGTGATTTTAAAAAAAATAATTAAAAATAAAAAAAACGAAAATAACAAGAAAATAACAAAAATATCTAAATTAAAACAACAAAATCTGAAAATTTAAAAAAATAATAAATAAATAAATAATAATAAAAACAAATATAACAATAAAAATAACTGCTTCCAAACTTAATTTGCAAGTTTTAAAAAATAAAAAAATAAATAAATAAATAAAGGTTTTGCTTAAATAAATTTTATAAAAGTAAAAAAGTGGAGTAGTTTAGATTTCTTTTTCATTTGTTAATGTTTTTTTTAAATAATAAAAATAATATAATAAAACAAACAAATAATACAAAATTTGAAAAAAGAAACGATAAAAGAAAAAGAGAGACTCTTTCAACTCTCTAACTCCCCAGAATCCCATAAAAATCTCCACCATCCCTATTCTTTCTCCAACAGAACTCCTCAGGTGGACTGAGAACGGAGAAAACATAAAAGAAGGAGGAAAAAAGAAAAGAGAGGATTACTGATAAAGGGAGAACACGTTAAAAAATAGAGGAAGAAAGAGAAAAAGAGAAGATTGATCCTCCTAACTTATTGTCCACACTCAGTTTAAAACTGAGAAGCAGGTAACGTTTAGAAATGAGATAATCGTTCTTGAAGAACCAGTACAGGTATGTTTTGTAATTTTTAAAAATTTTGTATGGTTCTCAAAGATTGAATCTATAAACCTGTATTTTTATCTTCTTGTATTTTTTTTATTTTTATTTTTATTTTTTTTCATCATCTTCATGGTTTCATTTCATAAATAAAGGTAAGGATATGGAGATAAAGAAACAAAAATGTTATTTTTTGCTCTTCATGGCGTCTTTTTTTATTTTACAAAGTCCTGGGTTCAAAACTGGCATTCTGAATTTTAAAAATAATTAAAAATCTATCACCACCTTCCCTTTTCTCTCATGCAACAGTCAAGAACCTAAGTGAGTACCCAACAAGCATGTAAAACACAACTCAACCACCTGAAACCATTTCTGCAACCACATAATACCCTTAACAGCCAAGCCACAAGTCACCAAAAAATCATCATCTGTGGCCACCGCTCCATAATCACTCCGTTCAACACCCAAATAATAGCCAAACAATATCTAAAACAACACAATTTTTCTCCAAAAAATGCACCACTTTACCTCCAAAACAGCCCCAAAACGACTCCCGTCGTCATTTTTTCCGCGCCGCCGCCGCCGCACCGTGCTGTCGCCACGCTCCTTCCTCATCGCTGTTGCCGCTTTTGATTCATCGTGGGTGAAGAAAGGTGATGGTGGCTTAGGGTTAAGGTGCTGGTGGCTTAGGGTTTAGGAGGTGGGTTGTTCTTCCTGCACCTCCATTAATTAGGATCTACACCCCAGCTCTTCACAATTACTAAAATGCCCTTAACCCAAGTTGAGTTTTTGATTGGTGCGGTTACTTCCTGCACCCCCATTAATTAAGTTCTGCACCCACATACCCCACAATTATCAAAATGCCCTTAACCCAAGTTGAGTTTCTAAGTGGTGGGGTTACTTCCTGCACCACCATTAATTAAGTTCTACACCCCATACATTTAGACCTACGCCCACAATTCTTTTTGTTTTCAGAAATGCCCTTTTAGTTCTTTTTTATAAAAATAAAGAAAATAAAAAGTTTTGACATATTGTATTTTTTCTTTTCTTTTTAAAAAAATGTTTTATTTAACTTCCAATTATCCGAATTTTGATTTGAAAAGTTATGATGACTCAATTGAATTCTTAAAATGGTCGTTCGCACAGTACGAAAGTTCAATTCGAGAAGTTTTAACTTTGATTGGAATACCAAAAGACCACACGCGTCTACGGTATCTAAATTTGAAGTTTTAACTTGGACTGGAATACCAAAAGATCGCACGTGTCTATGGTATCTAAATTTGGAGTTTGCTCTAAAAAACATTCAAAATAAAAATATATAAAATTTTCAAAACTAAAAAATATTAAACATTTCAACAACCAAATTTTCCCAAAGAACTAGGTAACCCTGATTCTTCATCCCTAATGGAGATATGTAGGAGCAAGGTCAAACCTTGTTGGGCTCCCTAAAAGCAAAAAAAAATATTTTGTTTGTTTTATCTTAATCTCTTTCTTAGGAAAATAAATATTTTAAAAAAATCACACTCAGATTACTTATTTAATTAAAGGTACCGTCTTAGGACGGGCGTTGTGGGGGTGCTAGTACCTTCCTTACACGTAACCGACTCCCGGACTCTAAATCCAGTTTTACGAACTTGTCTTATCTTGTTTTCGGTTTTCCATAGTTTTTCTTTAATAAATTATGGTGCAACTCCTCTGTTTTATTAAAATTAAAATAAATAATTTTTGTTCGCCGTTCCCGTCGTGACCCCGGTTGCGACAAAAGTTTTATAAATAAAATTTGTAAAATGGAAAAAAGTAAAGAAAATCAGTCCATTAAAAATTTATTGTAAAAAAAATAATAATAATAAAAATAAAATTGTTATTAAAGGTGTTGTCACGTGATATTCTCTCTCTTTTCTGATGCACATTAATGATATGAATATTAATTGAAAATAAACTCAAGAATTATAGAAATGTTAGAAATTTGAATAGCAGATTTGATTATTATTTTGATGATTCTGCATAATAGTGATTAAATGCTGATGATTTTCAATTAAAATGTTGATTGTCTAATCATTGGTGCTTTTTTTTTTTAATTGTTATGCTCATCCTTTTTATTTTACAGGCTCCATTTGGTTAATGTTCTAAAATAGTAATTAGATTTTTTTTACATTAGATGATTTGTTTTATTTTTCGAAAAGTAGAAAAATATAAATATATATTTGAAAATAATAATAATAATAATAGTAATATTAAAATAAAACAAAAAAAATGTTTAAGTATCTATTTTTATTGTTGTGTTATTTAGGTCGTTTTCAATAAATGTAAAAATGAAAAAAATAATAAAGAAAAAATTAATTAAAAAATAATAATAAAATATTTCATTACCTCCAATATTCCCTATTTATTCTCCATATTCATTTATATTTTCAAATTTGATTATATGTATGGGAGGTTATGATGCCCGGTACACTGCCGATTTTTCAGTTTCCTAGGATTTAATAGTCAATTAATGTCATAAGTGGGGATAATTAGGAATTAATAGATTTGAATCTAAATATGAATAATTGCAGTTCACAAATTATAATTAAGTGGGAATAATTAGGAATTAATGGATTTAAAATTTGAATTAAGAGTGGGCTGACTAGAATTAGTATAAATATACACAGTGAGCGAGTGGATGCACACGAAAAAACACAGAGAGACAACAAGAATTACAGTGCTGAAAAATTAGTGGGCATTTAGAGTCATCGAAGGCAGAAGGAGGAAAAGTCCGAAGTTCTTGAGTAGTGCTTCAACGGGTAAGTCCAGTTCAATCGTTTTTTTGTATGTGTTATACATAATGAGATTATTTTGTTTGCTTATTTGATTCTTTTATTGTCCTATTATTCAATCCTGATTGCTTTGATTCGTTTTAAAAAAAAAAGAGTATAATGAAACATAAGACACTCTCAAAAGTTACTGATTAAAAGGAAACATGTTGTTTGAGGATTTTCAATTTATATTTTGGTTGCTCATTTGATTCCTTTATTTCTTTATGTAATATGATTGTCTTGTTTGAGAGTTACTACAATATCTTGACATTCAAACCTTATTGCTTTGATTCGTATAGAAATAAATATAAAAAATACAAGATCTTTTTAATTTCTCAAGAAGAATATAAATTTTTCCTAAAAATTTAATGAATTATTAATTTTTTGGGAAAAAGTAAAAAAAATAATAAAATGATGTTGTTTTTAGGAAACAATTTTCAAAAATCATAAAAAGGTAAAAATTTTCAGAAAAAGGAAAAATATAAAAGTATCTAAACAACTTTAAAAATCGTTGAAAAAATAAAATATTTTTCAAAAATAAAAAATAAAAATTTTCAAAAGAATTAAAGAATATAAAACATTACTTAATTTTGGAAAAAAATAAAAATATAAACATAATAATGATAATGAGAAAATTGATAAAAAAAACGCTTTAGGCTTAATATTTTTACTATAGCTAATTATAATATTAATTATTTTATTTCTATGCCATTTGCATTTATTATTTAAATCAATTATTTAGTTTTTTATTCAATATTATATAAAAAATATATATACCGAAAGTTATGAACAAAGGAGTAGTTTGTGGTACTCTCCATAACACATAAATAATGAATATTAAGTTTTTTAATTTTAGTTATGTTTATATGTATATTTGTATTTTTTTCCTTTCCTTTAACATAAATAAAAGTAGGTTAGGTATAAGGATTTTAAAAAAACATTTTTATTAACAAACTTTTAAAAAATAAAAATATTATATTCTAAATAATTTTAAAAATAAATAAAAAAATAATAATAAACAATGCATTTTTTAAAAATAATAAAAATATTTAATTTCAATAAAAGATATGAAAAATAGTTTAAAAAAAAATATAAAACAATTTTAAAATTTTGTTTTCAAAATACAAAGCAGTTTTTAAAGCAGTTTTAAAAAGAAGAAAAGTACAAAATACAGTTTTAAATATAAAAAACATAAAGTAGTTTTATAACAATAAAAAAGCTTTTAATATTTTTTTTAAAACATTATAAACAAAACAGTTTTGAAAATTAAAAATATAAAACAGTTTTTTTAAAAATAAAATATGAAAAATGTATAAAAAAACATAGCTTTTTTCAAAATAAAAAAAATAATAAAAAAATATAAAATTTTCATAAAATTAAAATATCAAATATCACCAAACAAAATTCTTAAAATAGATATACGTGTACTTTGATTTTCTATCATGTATAAAGATACGTAGGACTAAGGTCAAACCTTGTCGAGTCGAAATAAAAATAATAAAATATTTTCTTTGTTTATTGGTTTTGTATTTGTAGGCTTTCTTATAAATATACTTGTTTGTTTTTATTATTTGTTATGATTATTATTTTATTTAGGGAAAAATAATATAAAAAAAAACATACTTAATTCTCTCCATTTGATTAAAGGTATCGTCTTAGGACGGGCGGTGTGGAGGTGCAACTCCAATTCTCAAATTCAAATATTTTTAAAATTGAATAATTTTTGATCGCTCCATTGTGATCTCGGTTGCGACAGATCACGACTCCACTAGGGATCGAACCTAAAATCTTTAGTTCAAAAAGTTAGAAAAAGTTTAGAAAAAAGGTTCAAAAATACCAAACGCAAAGATATTATTGTCAAAAAAATTGTTTTATTGAGTTTTATATTTATTATTATTATTATTAGTATTAGTATTTTCCCTATTTATTTACAAAAAGAATTAGGAGAAAAACATGAAGTTAATTGCGAAAAATAAATTTGAAAAATTATGCAAAAAGTAGAAAAGGAATAAAGACAATGAACTATAAGAATTGTAGCATAGGCATGGAGAATTAATAGTAATATGAGTTTCATTCATTAATGAGAAACGAGCAGTCAACTGACAACTTTATTACATGTATTCAAAGTAGAAAAGGAAAACAATGTAACTCTTGCCCAATGACAACTTTATTACATGTGTCATAAACAAGAAAGGAAAAACAAGCTAACTAATTCCTACTACGGGCAACCATTTCCTTCATCAACCCTATCAACCACTTGCAATGCTCTATGAAGCTTTCTACTTCCTTTGGTACGGTGCGGAACATCAAAGATACATTAGCTTCCCTTAACATTCTCGGAACATCTTCCATTGCCCCATTAGCCATGAAGCCAATTGGGAAAAACAGGTATTCCATACCCAAGAGTCTGCTCACACTCCTTTAGACGTTCCTCTAATTGAACGATCTTAGCTGTGTAATTTACCTCTTCCTCTAGCGGTTGTTCACGCTTTTTATTTGCTTTGCCCTCCCAATTTTCGACCAAATGCTCCATATCATTATTACGAATTTGGAGGTCATGGGATTTCCCCAACACTTCCGCATTTTCTCTTCTAGACTCATCATATAGATATATCCACTTACTTATTATAGAAAAAGCTTCATCTATTTCTCAATTCTTTTTTGATAGCTCAGTGTTAGCAGCATCCAAATTTTGCCAGATCTTGCGAGTGTGTTTCCCTTCCCGCTTCAGTTTCTTCACAATCCTTATATTCTCGCCCTTCAATTCTTCAATCTCCTTTTCCAAATGTATTATTTTTTCTGACTCTACCTCTCTCTTTGACTCCTCTTTTAATAGAGTAGGGAAATTCAATTTGAAAGGTAGTTTAATTGTTTCAACTCCTTCTGCCAACCAATGCTAATATAGTGTCTCTATATTCATAGCATATAGTCTAGTATCCTTTCCCATGATGACCTTCTTATCCCAAGTTCTCTGAATCCTTGGTATTATCTCATCAGCTGAACCATCTTTATATAGAAATAAAAAGAGGTTCTACAACATAGGAGGTAGGAACCCCTCTAATCGGAAGTCTAAACTGTCTTTGAGCCAATACTGGATTGTAGTTAATACAACCATTAGTACCTATGAGCGGCACATTGAGGAACTTGACACATTGATATATCAATTGGGATCGTTGCTGCCATGTTGGCTGCCATTCAATTTTCCCTTGAGTTAAACTCGCCATCTATTGAGACCATTCATCCTTGCTTTTCACTTCTAGCCTTTGCTGCTTGACGGATTCTACAGGACATTTGATTCCCACCACTCTTTTCTCAAAACGCGAAGCTAGCCAAACAAACAAAGTAGGTAAACAACATACCATCTGAGTCCTTTTTTTTCGGATTGCACGAGTTGAGGGCTAAATATGTGTCAGCTAAGATTGCAGTGTCTGGGCTTTCGCACTGAGTCCTATAAGCAATGAAAACATTGATTGTAGCATTATCCACAAAACGTTCAATCTTGGGGAACAACATAATTCCAAAGAGAGTCAAAGCAAAAACATCCATGAAAACCTCCCAATCCCTTTCCTCGCTTAATTGATGCAAATATTCTGCCAAGAAACTCAGAGAAAATCTTTTTCGGTCCTCAAAGATAAATCTGTCTTCTAAATCCCTCGCAGGCAACCTCATAATTGTTGAGAGAGTAGACATGGAGAGAGGTTGATCCAAATGTTGATAAGGTATCACCTTATCTATTGGCATATCAAAGATTTGTGCATATTCTTCAAAGGTTGGCACCAACTGAAAATCGCAAAAGGTAAAACACCTCAACAGATGGTCAAAATACTGGACTAGGGCAGTAATGACAGTTATTTGTACTTGCACTTCCAACAATCCCAACAAGTTTCCATATCTGCTCCTAAAAATGGTTCTTTGTACTGCCCTCAGCTTTTTCCCTAGCTCTCTAAGATCAACCAAATTATTCTCCAAGACTTTGACTTTCAATTTCTTCTTCGAGCCTCCCACCTCATGGGTCCTCTCAGGTTCCATTTTAAATTCCATTGCGTATGCTCAAAGTTATAGTTTAACTGAAAAACCAAAATGTAGAATTTTTCAAAAAGAGAATAACAACATGTCCATACAAGGTTTTTCAGTTGAACTATAACTTTGAGCATACGCAATGTTATTTAATATGGAACTTGAGAGGACCCATGAGGTGGGAGGCTCGAAGAAGAAATTGAGAGTCAAAGTCTTGGAGAATAATCTGGCTGATCTTAGAGAGCTAGGGCAAAAGCTGAGGGTAGTACACAAAACCATTTTTATAAGCAGATATGGAAACTTGTTGGGATTGTTGGAAGTGCAAGTACAAATACCTGTTATTGTTGTCCTAGTCCAGTATTACGACCATTCGCTGAGGTGTTTTACCTTTTGCTATTTTCAGTTGGTGCCAACCTTTGAAGAATATGCACAAATCTTGGATATGCCAATAGATAAGGTGATACCTTATCAACATTTGGATCAACCTCCCTCCATGTCTACTCTCCAGCAATTATGAGGTTGCCTGTGAGGGATTTAGAACACAGATTTATCTTTGAGGACCGAAAAGGATTTTCTTTGAGTTTTTCGGCAGAATATTTGCATCAGTTAAGCGAGAAAAGAGGTTGAGGTTTTCATGGATGTTTTTGCTTTGACTCTCTTTGGAATTATGTTGTTCCCCAAGACTGAACGTTTTGTGGATAATGCTGCAATCAGTGTTTTCATTGCTTATAGGACTCGATGCAAAAGTCCAGTCACAGTAATCTTAGCTGACACATATTTAGCCCTCAACTCGTGCAATCCGAAAAAAAGGACTCAGATGGTATGTTGTTTACCTACTTTGTTTGTTTGGCTAGCTTCGCGTTTTGAGAAAAGAGTGGTGGGAATCAAATGTCCTGTAGAATCCGTCAAGGAGCAAAGGCTACAAGTGAAAAGCAAGGATGAATGGTCTCAATATATGATGAGTTTAACTCAAGGGAAAATTGAATGGCAGCCAACATGGCAGCAACGATCCCAATTGATATATCAATGTGTCAAGTTCCGCAACGTGCCCCTCATAGGTATTAAGGGTTGTATTAACTACAATCCAGTATTGGCTCAAAGGCAGTTTAGACATCCGATTAGAGGGGTTCCTACCTCCTATGTTGTAGAACCTCTTTTTATTTCTATATAAAGATAGTTCAGCTGATGAGATAATACCAAGGATTCAGAGAGCTTGGGATAAGAAGGTCATCATGGGAAAGGATACTAGACTATATGCTATGAATATAAAGACACCATATCAGTATTGGTTAGCGGAACGAGTTGAAACGGTTAAATTACCTTTCAAATTGAATTCCCCTACTCTATTAAAAGAGGAGTCAGAGAGAGAACTAGAGTCAGAAAAAATAATACATTTGGAAAGGAGATTGAAGAATTGAAGGGCGAGAATATAAGGATTGTGAAGAAACTGAAGCGGGAAGGGAAACACACTCGCAAGATCTGACGAAATTTGGATGCTGCTAACACTGAGCTATCAAAAGAGAATTGAGAAATAGATGAAGTTTTTTCTATAATGAGTAAGTGGATAGATCTATATGATGAGTCTAAAAGAGAAAATGGGGAAGTGTTGGGGAAATCCCATGACCTCCAAATTCGTATTAATGATATGGAGCATTTGGTCGAAGAATGGGAGGGCAAAGCAAATAAAGAACGTGAACAATGACTAGAGGAATAGGTAAATTACACAGCTAAGATCGTTCAATTAGAGGAACGTCTAGAGGAGCGTGAGCAGACTCTTGGGTATTGGAAGACCTCTTTTTCCCAGTTGGCTTCATCGGCTGATGGGGCAATGGAAGATGTTTCGAGAATGTTAAGGAAAGCTGATGTATCTTTGATGTTCTGCACCGTACCAAAGGAAGTAGAAAGCTTCATAGAGCATTGCAAGTGGTTGGTGGGTTGATGAAGGAAATGGTTGCCCTAGTAGGAATTAGTTAGCTTATTTTTCCTTTCTTGTTTATGACACATGTAATAAAGTTGTCACCGGACAACAGTTAGTTTGTTTTCCTTTCCTACTTTGAATACATGTAATAAAGTTGTCAGTTGATAACTCGTTTCTCATTAATGAATGAAACTTGGATTCCTATTAATTCTCCATGCGTATGCTACAATTCTTATAGTTCATTGTCTTTTATTCCTTTTCTATTTTTGCATAATTTTTCAAATTTATTTTTCGCAATTAACTTCATGTTTTTCTCCTAATTATTTTGTGAATATATACGGAAAATAGAACGGGTGTTGTGGGGTACTAATACCTTTCCCACACGTAATCGACTCCCGAACCCTTACTTTGGTTTGCAGACTATTTTATTTTTGGTTTTTCCATGGTTTTCCTTAATAAGCTACGGTGGCGACTCCAATTCTCAAATTCAAATATTTTTAAAATTAAATAATTTTTTATCGCCCCGTCGTGATCTCGATTACATTGAGAGAAATGAATTTTTTTTCTCTAATAAATATTTAATCTCTCTTTAGTTCAACCAACTTTACAAGAGTCATCTGATATGGAGTAGTAGATATGGGATCTGCACATGGAATCAAATTTATAGAAATCTTCACTTACCTTCTTGGATGCAGTCTCATAAATCCATAAAAAAAAGTGTCATTGAAATATTACACCATTAACACCTTCCCATCTTATTTTCTTTATCCATAACTAGATAAGTGAGAATAACAAAAAAACTTCCATTTGTTATACTATTACCTATTGACAAGACACCAAATTCATCTAATGTGATCAAGAAAAATTAACCTATTTTAACCCCAATCTATAATAATGTGATTCGCAGATAACCAATCCATTCCTAAAATGATGTATAGGTCTTTCAAATGTAAGAAAAAAAAATATTTAACTTGAATCGACACCGTATTAAACAACTAAAAAAAATTGTGAAAGTTATCACTAAACTAAAAGTTAGTGTAGAAACCACCAACTCAAATTGAACCTCTTTCTTTGATAGATGTAAAGCATTCATAGAAAACTAAAAGACACAAGGGAGTGTATATCACTTTAGAACCATACAAGAATCTCAACTCATGGTCAACCGTAAAACACAAACTATTCATGAAAGTATCTTTTTATGAGCTCACTACTCTACAAATAGAGAAAACTCTTTTTCTTTTTCCAGCTCTAGTCTCATCACCCTGTTGAGTCTTATAAATAGAAACAATAACAATTATTTTCTTTTTTTAATGAGCAATATCTAGTTAGATGTTCAGACTTTTTACAAATCAAACTATTCTTATTGTTTGTGAAAAAAAAAAAAACCACATTTGCAACACATATATTGTTGTTTTAACAAAGAATTAGTAGTCTTTTAAGATGATGATTTATAATATAGTTTATTCGTAATGCTCATCTTTTTATTAGTGGAGGATCCATCCTATAAGATTGAATTATTCTATTGTTATTTTTAAGATTTTTCACTACTTTAATTATTTTATCAAATAAAGAAACTTTGAAATAACCACAGGACTAACAATTTCCTTTATTTCATACTTTAACGTAATGATTTCTTAATTGATTATTATTTATATTAATATATAATGTCTCATATAATGTTATAAATTGTTTTTTTTTTAATTTTATTTCTTCATAATATTTTTAAGTTATAAATAAAGAGTATTAATTTAAAGAAACAACAGAAGAATAAATTAAGATATAATAAAAAAACTGAAAAAAAGTTAAAATAGGGCCTTATAGATTAAAAAGAAGAAATAAGGGCAAAATTTTAAGTATTTAAAATGTTTAAAGTTCTTATATAATAAATAGATAATATATTCAGTTATTCTATTTTTATGTAAAAAATAAAAGTAATATATTTATTTATACAACATTATAAAAATTATATATAATTAAAAATTACAGACATATCGTTGTGATTAGATCTATATTTCCACTATTAATGAAATAAATTCTTTTAATTTTTTTAGTTGATATTAACTGATATTATTTTTCGATTAAAGTTTGTGAAAAGTTTTTTAGTTGACATTTGAGAAAACTTGTATTCGAGTAACGTAAGATAATATTCACATCGATAAGAGTTAGTTTATGACATAGTTTTTATTTTTTATTGATGGCTAATGGAATATTTTCCTAACTAAAATTAAGAAAAATAATTCTAGTTAATGTTGTCTGAAATTTTTCTTAACTAATATTGGAAAAATAAATTTTAAGAAACTATTGACAACTAATAACATTTATGATTTTATAAAATAAAATCCTCATTATACATAGATATCGGGAAAAAAAAAATAACCATGACATAAGTCAATCTAAAAATCTGGTTCATATTCGTAAAATAATAGTGCCTCCAATATTGACTGAGAAAATTTTAATTAATATCAAACAAAAAATAATATTAGTCAACAATAAAAATAATCCTAATAATATGAATAAAAAGAATTCATGAATATAAAAAAAAAATATTCATCTCAATGTTAATAAGAAAAGTTCTAACTAATATTGATGGAGAAATAATTTTAACCTATTTGTATCAAAATTATAATAAAAATTGGTTGAAAAATTTTGGATTGATGTCAAATGAAAATAACCTCAATTAACATAAATTGAAAAGAAAAAAATGATTGACATCGTTTTAAAAAAAGTAACACTCACATAAAATTATGAACTTTTAGTAACCCAACAAAGGGCTAGTACAAAACATTTAGCTTTTATAAGAAAAATAATCATAACAATCATATAAAATTTTAGATATTCAATAAAATAAAACTTTTAATAGAAACTTAATTAAAAATATCAAAATTAATCAGGCACTTAAAATTTAATTATACCATATTTTATTTTCCATGTGAATGACAATATTAAGTAACTATCACCTTAATCCAGTTCGGAAAAACTTGAAAAATATATATATTTTAGGTAGTCAATATAGTAAATATTTTAATAAAAATTCATTTAAGAATACTTAAATTTAAATTTATTAGAGAATTACAAAGAAATTAAATTTTAAAAAGTATTTAGAATTGAAAATAAAGGAAATCCTAAAGCTTTATTTCAAAAAAATCATTTTGATATTTTATTATTAAAAAAGATTATTATACTCCATTATCTTTTAAAAACATAATTTTGTTATCTTTTAAATTTTGATAAATTTGGTTCTTTCAAAATAGTGATAATTTTTTGTTTTGGAGAATGATTTTAAATTATTTTTTATTTTCATGACTAGAAATTTGTGTCATTTACATTCACCTAAATTTGTATAATTCAATTTTTGTTAGAAAAATAAAATACCATAAAAACCGTGAGAAATGATGAAGTGTAAGGACTAGGCCTAAGTCTTTTTTTTTTTTTTTTTTTTTTTTTTTTTTTTTCTTTTCGTTTTTTCTCTCTCCTTGTTCTTCAATCAACTTTTTTTTCCTTACTCAATGCTTCTATTTTCTTTACCGCCTTATATTATTTGCTTAAATTTTGTACACTGTTTCTTATCATCTCTAAGAATAAATCTTCCCAGCAAAAAGGTAATATAAAGAACGATTTGGTCTTAGTCCCACGTCTAGTTCAATCAAGATTATGTCACACATATATCGATTAATATTAAGTTGAGTTGAATTGTCCTGAATCTAAATCAAGTTGAGTCAATTCGAATTTAATTCGACTCTAGTTAGTTTAGGTTAAGATCGATTTGGATTGGCTTAGGCTCAAATTAAGATAATTCAGTTTGATTTTAGATTGAATCGAGTCGACCTAAGCCAAGTTAAGTTGATTTGGTCTGAGCTTAATTCAAGTTGAGTTGGCTCACACCTAAGTTAAGTCGAGTCGAGTTGGTACACATTCAAACGAGTTAGATTAGGCACAAATCAAATCATGTTTGGTCAGGTCGAGCCGAGCTGTTACCATGATAGAATGGGTCAGGTCTAGCCAAGTCGAGTTGTGCTAGTGTTGGGTCAAGGCATCATGTCAGGGCCATGTTAGATTGAGTCGGGCCTACGTCAAGTCAAGACGAGTCAATTTGGGCTTAAGTTGACTTGAGTTGGGTTAGGCTCAAGTTTAATCGAGTTGGGCTAACCTCATGTTAGATCAAAATTAGGTGGGCTAGACCCAAATTGAGTCGAGTTCTAGCCAAGTCCAAGTCAAGTAAGGCCAAGATAAGACTAGGATAGATTGGGACAAGTCGAGCCAAGTCGAGTTGGGCTTGTGTTTAGCTGAGATATAAGGCCCACATCAGGTTGGGGCAATGTCAAGTTGAGTTGGATCAATCCCACATCAGGTCAAGCATAGTCAGTCGAGGCCCAATCAAATCGAGTCAGCTTGGCCCCATGTACAATCGAGTTGTTTGGGCTCAGGTCGGATTGAGTCTGATTGGGATATATTAAGTCGTGGCCAAGTCTAACTTAGTTTGATCAGGTGTAAGTCAAGTCAAACTCACGTGAGATAGAGAAAAATAGGGTGAGCTAAATCAAGTAAGACTAGTGTTTCATTGATAGATTAAGCCTACATTAGATCAAAATTATGTCAAACTTAATTGGATTGATTTGATATCATATCGATTTTATATAAAATTTTATCTAATTGACAATTGAATTTAATCTAATTTAAATTAAATTAAGACAATCCTAATCAATTTGATCTATTTTAAAAAAAAATATTTTAAATTCACTCTATTTTGTTGGATGTGGATTGAATCTAAACTGAATTCATTACCATCCTAGTTATTTGGGATGTTACCTCACACAAATAGTAAGAGAAATTAAAAATTAAAAAAAGGTTAAACTAATATTGATCTCTTTTCTAATTGTTCACGAGACTCGCAAAATTTCACCATGTGTATATAGTAGTATATTTTTGTTTCAACGTCAATTAACTTTCATAATTTTCACATAGAGTAATTAGGGACAAATTTTAGGTTACGAATCAATATAATATGTTTGAAATTATGTTTCAAAATTGAAAATTATCATTGTTTTTAAAAGGATTAAATTAGTTCAACTTAAAAGATAAAAGACCGAAATGAATGTTCTAAAAATAAAGAACTAAAATGAATATTCTAAGTAAGATAAATGACTAAAATTATACTTTTACCAAATATCTTATATATAGTTCTAGAGTAGCTTTTATTTTGATTTATGCATATTATAATTTCACTTAATTTGGAATATATATATATATATATATATATATATATATATATATATATATATATATATATATATATTATCAATTTTTAAGTAATTTAATAATTTTGAAATTAAAAAAATAATATGATATACCTTTTGAAATTTATTCTGAAAAAATATACTACAAATTTATATTTGCCATCTGTTTTTTTATGAGGAATTTTTCGATCTTTGAGATTGCCATTTTATTAAATTTATGTTTTAAGTCTCTATTTTTAAGGAGATTTTATTCTTATCCACCTCATGTCATCTTCGAGATAGGTCTTCTTCTTGATAGGAATAGTGGTGTCTTTTCCTTGGTAGGAATAATGCTGTCTTTTCCTGCCTTTGTTGAAAATAAAGTTAATTTTTTCTACAATATTCTAGAATTTTTTAAAATTAATAGGATAGTGGGGAGAAGTCTACAATTAATAGATTAGTTGAGAATTTGAAATCTAGAATGTTCCCAATAGTATTGTAAATAGAGCTAGTCATTTAATATTTGTTTCAAGCCAATTTGAGAGCAAAAGTCTTCTAAATTTCCTTTCCTAGAGTCATTATGTTTCATTGTTGAGATTATTTTTCTTTTTCTTTGGTTGTATTCTTCTACTTCTTGGTTGTTCAATGTTGGGCCAACAGGCTTTCTATTTTTTTTTTTGCTATTTCTTTTATATTTTACATGGCATCAGAGCCATAAGGGCTCTAGTATCATGTGTCAAGATCCCTTGGTGGAAAAATCAACCGGTGCCTCAAAGATGGATTCAAGTGGTCGTAATGAACTTGGTATTGAGCTCTTAAATCAGTCCAACTATAGGGTATGGAGGACTTGTGTGGAGTCTTATCTCGTTGGTGAAGATTTGTGGGATGTTGTTGACGGGAATATTACAACTTCTTTCACAGATGAGTCAGAGAATGCCAATACACTCTCAAAAGATGGAAGCAATTGAATGCAAAGGCGAAGTTCGTATTGAAGCGATCGATTTCTCATGACTTGTTCGATCACATCATGCGGTGCAAATCAGCCCATGAAATTTGGTGGATTCTTAATAGACTCTTTAACAAGAAAGATGAAGCATGATTTCAAATTTTGGAGAATGAGCTCGCTAACACCATGCAGGATAATCTTTCCATTTATGAGTATTTCCTTAAAATTAAAAATCTTTGTTAAAAAATTTCTTTGTTAAATCCAGATAAAGAAATTTCTGAAGCTCGAATAAGGAGAATTATTATTCGAGGATTGAAGGCGGAGTACATTTCGTATGTCACATCGATACAAGGATGGGTTTAACAACCATCCTTTGAGGAGTTCGAAAATTTGTTATCCTCTCAAAAGTCACTAGCAAAGCAAATGGCTGGAGTCTCAATAAAAGAAGGAGAAGGAAGAGCTTTCATGCTAAAATCAAGTTCTTCAAGAGTAAAGGAAATCAAAATAGTCTGATCTCTCGCACACATGGCCAAAACAACTTGAGCTCGAGTAGAGTTAGTGGTGAGTCTTCTAAGAAGATTTTCAAATGTTATCGGTGTGGAAAAATCAGACATATCAAAAGATTTTGACGAGCTAAGTTACAAGAGAGTAATGTAGCTAACAAGATTGTGGAGAAAGAAGACTGGGAAAATTCTTTGTGGCAGAAACAAAATATGTAGATGCCTTGGCTTCTATCAACCTTGAAAATGACTGGATGGTGGATTCTGGTTGTGGCCATCATCTAATGGAATACCAATCCAAGTTTTCTAGCCCCAAGAGTACGATGGAAATGAAGCCAAAGTCACGCCCAATATTGTAATAGTGGTTGTGCCAACACTGGCGATAAAAGCAATGTCTCCAACGACTTCTGACGATAAACAGGTACTATCCTTGAACTCATCTACGAATGTTGGAAATAATAATATAGTGTACCGCACAATGAGTTGTACCACTACGCCTGAGTTGTTGGAAGAAATTGAACGGCTGAGAAAAGAGAACATGCGATTGAATCACAAGATGGGTCAATTAAAGAGTTTGTGTAATAACATACTCACTTTAATGACTAATGACAGTTCTGGTTTTAGCCGTCAGTTGTTAGAATCGTCCACTAGTGTTGTGAGGACCGTGTTGGTGTCGGAAGGGAAGGCACTAGAGCATTTTCTTGCAAAGCTTGTTTCTTCGGTTGATGACGTTGTGCATGTTGGTGGCGCTACTAACTTCTTGCCATGTACAATAGTGAATGCGATAGAGGCAGAGGTTCCCAAGATGCTTGAGGTTTCTATTGGATTGAAACGGTGTAAGACAGAGTGCAATGCGGAACAGGAGGGAAATGAAATGCGAACACGAGCACTAACACAGGTACAAACACAATCATCCCAAGAACCAGATAAGCATGACTCTATTAGAGAAAAGGTTCTTGACAACACCGTTGATGCATTAGAAGTGCATAGTGAGGAAAATGTTGTCGACATTTTCACAATATCGTTTTCCAAGACTTTCTTCATACGAAACTCAGGTTTAAGGGGGAGTGTTAAAAATAAAATTGATTTTTTGGATTATTTATAGAGTTTTCTACAATTAATAAGGTAGTTGGGAGAAGTCTAAGCCAATTTGAGAGCAAAAATCCTCTACCTTTCCTTTTTCTCTTGAGTCATTATCTTTCATTGTTGAGTTTATTCTTCTTTTTATTTGGTTGTATTCTTTCACCCCTTGGTTATTTGATCTTAGGTCAGCATACTTTCTATTTTGTCTGCTTTGATACCACGTAAAATATAAAAAGAACAGTAGAAAAAATAGAAAGTTTGTTGGCCCAAGACCGAACAACCAAAGGATGGAAAAATACAACCAAAGAAATAAGAATAACCTCAAAAATAAAAGAGAACAACTCAAGAGAAAAAGAAAGGAACTTTAGAGGACTTTTGCTCTTAAATTGGCTTGATATAAATGACTAGTTGACTCTATTTATAGTATTCATGATAACATTCTATACTCCAAATTCCCAACTATCCTGTTAATTATAGACTTCTCCCAACTACCTTATTAATTATAGAAAACTCTAAAAATAATTCAAAAAATCAATTTTATTTTTAACAATCTTCCAATAGTCATGTGTTCATATTAAATACAAGTTTGGTCATTGATCTCACTTTTTAGTCTAATGCACTTCAATTTTAATGTGAATGTAGTTTCAATTTTAATGTGCAATGGATGATACATTTGTTATGGTGAATGAAGAAAAAAAAAACTTAATAATTTGGTGAAATTTTCATTCATTTATTGATGTGATGATATTTTGAGAGTTCAACTTTATCTTCCTTTTTTTTTTCCTTGTAATGTTAAATGTTAAACTTGAAATAATTTCTCCCTTCCAAGCTTAGTTAATGTGTCATTCTTTTTGTTTTTCTATTCAATTAATGACATTTCCAAATACTTCACTTTATAAAGACAATACTCGTATATTGCACATTTAAATGAAAAATAGGAATGCTCAAAATACACTTATTACTCTTAATTCGGGGCGCAAATTATTAGTTAATTGAATTATATTGCAAAGTATTAACTTATTAGTTAATTGAATTATATTGTAAAATATTTTATTAATACTAGTGAAAATATAAAGGACCAGTAGTAAAAGGATCACTTGAGTTTTATTTATAACTGAAGTTTAAATATTATATTTTATATTTTTTGCATAGTGAACCGTGTAAAATATTCATTTCAAAATCAATGATTATAAATTATTTGGTCAATTGTATTATAATTACTAATACTCCGATATACTTTTCCTTAACGATAGTGTCATAGTTTAATTTCCATCTATTTATGGATAAATTATTTTGTCATTATAAGTATGCTTTTATCTTACGTTTCATCATTAGATTTTTTTTTTTCAATAATATTTTTTATTAAGTTTTGAAATATAACTTAACACCTCATTAAGCATTTTTTATCCTAATTATGGTTTTTTTTAAGCCATGGATGTTCTTGAAATAGTATAATTTGAATTCAAAGTTGTATCATTAATCACATTCAAAGCACTAGAAAACAAAAACACAATTAAACAGATTATAACATGTTGACCATTTTCCATGATGATTCACCAACCCACAGGATTCTAGATTGTGGGAAAAGCTGGAAGATGATGTCTGTTTATATCTGTTCTTTGTAGAGACATAAAAGTACTTTTGTTGTTTAACCTTGTCGCTCATGATTACAGGATTAATTCTGTTCAACCAATCACGTACTTGAAGTGTACTGTGCAAACTCTAATGGTTAATCATGTTCATCTTATTTGTTTTAATCGTAAAATAAACATAAATACTATGTGTTTATAAGAACGCATAACTCAACTAAATACCCTTAAAATTATATTCATCTTATAAAATTTTTATTTGAAAACTTAGTGCGTTCTTATTTTTATTAGAATTATATAAGTTAGATTTCCCGAAGAATATATATATATTATTTCTAATATTATATTGTCTTTTAATTGATTTTTAAAATATATTTTATTTTTTTCTCTCAACTTATTTTTCTATCACACAATTTAATATATTATTTTATCATACCACATAATGAATACTATAAACTAAAAATAACAAAAATGACTTTAATACATAAACGTGACAATTTGATGAAGTCTATACAGTTTAATAATTACTCAAGATAGATTAGAGAGAAAAAAGTTTACAAAGTCAAAAAAATTTACAAACGACTCTGATAGGTTAAAAAAAGTTTACAAAACAAACATTCTATACGGTCAAAAATACCCACAAAAACCTTGTGGGTCGGATAAAAAAGTAAAAATTCATTTTTAAAAATGAAAATAGAAAAATATTAACTTAAAAATTTATACACATAAAAAAATCTTTTACTCAATCTAAATCAAAAATTTCGAAAACTCAAGTTAGTATAAATAAGGTCAGGTTGAATTCGAGTCAAGTTAAGTAAGATTGAAATCATGTAAAGCTGGGTTCAAGTCAAGTCGACTCGACTTATTTAGATTAAATAAAATTAGGTTCATTAGGCCCATGTTAGGTTGATAGGGATAGGGCTTAGGTCAGGCCGATATGGGTTTGACCGAGTTAGGTTGGATCGAATCTAGTTTGGGCCAAGTTAGATGGACTGAGATTGATCCAACTCAAGTCGGACCAAGTCGGGTTAGACACACATTGGACCATGTCGAGTAGGGTCTAGCTTGACCAAAGTTAAGCCAGGCCGAAGGAAGATTGAGTCAGGTTGGGCTTAGGTAGACCGACATGATTAGGCCAGTGCCATGTCAAGATGGTCCCAAGTAAGGCCATGTCAGGTTGGATCTAGGTCAAACCAAGTTGACTTTGGTCCATTAGAGGTTGAGATGAGGAAGGTTTAGGTTAAACTGAGTTGGGTCGAGACTAAGTCGTGTCCAATCAGGTTGGCTCAAGTTGGGTTGAGTTAGATCAGGCTCAAGTTAGGCCAAGTCTAATTTCGACCAAGTTAAGTTGGATTGAGATATACCTGATTCAAATCATGTTGGACCCATATCTAGCCAAGTCAGGTCAAACTAGTGTTGGAGTTGTGGTATATTTGATGAATTAAAGGCTCACTTGAAGAATTTGAAGATTTGATTTGATCATGAAAACTTGGACGTGTTTCTAGGGTATGTTATGTTGATTATTATACATTCTAACATGCTTTGAACTTCTAATTTCAATTAGAAAGCTTTTTTAAAATGCATTAGAGTTATCTTTAACAGTAAGATGTTTTTTTAATTAATTAAAGATATTTTTAATCTCTTAAAATGTTCTTATGTGGATCTAGATTATTTTAGTCGATTTACCATTTTAATTTATTAAAATCACTTGGAACCATAAGTAGGTCTGAGGTTTCTGTTTTAATCTTTTAAACTTAATAGATTAAATTTTATTAAGCTCTGATGTGTCTTTGAACTCTTCTGTTTTAATTTATTAAGAGTGAGTTAATCGATTAATTTTATGAGTGAATGAAATTAACAAATTAAAATTGACAGTTTTAAACTTATATAACTCTTTCATTTCTTAATCATTTAAATATCAAGATCAAATCAAAACCTGTTCTTGGAGCCGAAGACTATTCTTAGAGCTTTTTTTGAGAGAATACAAGATCAAAACCATGTTTTGAGGAGAAACATAGTTCTTCACTTGTTAAACTTTCTTTGTTGTGCTTAACTTGTTCCAGGTGATATTGTTTTACTTTCTGTATCTTTCTTTTTGTGTTCTTTGGTTGTCTCTGGATAGGGTTTCCAGACTCAATATAGTAACTGACTGTTACTAGGTTAGAAAAATAATTTTATAAGGTTTAAGAGTTAATTTATTGAGTATATTTACTTTCACTATATCGCTTGTGCGTTTTTGTAAAAAAATGATTTTAGTACGAGCTTGAATGGTGTGGTCGAGTATTTGGATGTAATTCTTAAATAAAGTGAAATAATATAAATTGATTGTCTCTCTCAAGGTAGTTAAAATTTACATCATGGTTAAGATTAGAGAAGTTCACAAAATTGTAAATTGTGGGATTACAACACGAATCATAGATTTTAATTTCTATATAAATTGTGTTACACTTAGGTGTGTGACTGAGATTTTTTAAATTTTGTAGATAAAATAAGAGGTAAACGTTAAGAATGAGATAATTGGATTTTTATTTGAATATCCAATTCACAAACAAGATAAATAAGTACTCTAAGGTTGAAAACATAAAGGAAAATTTATCTCTATTAATTTCAATTGGATGTGTTGCGGTTGATAACACAAATCAAGATAAAAATTTTAATTACATTATTTAAATTAAGATTAGTTTTTGTTTGAACTAAATTCATCTATGGATGAAAGTAAACATTTGGTGCAGCAGATTCTAAAAAAAGTTGTGATCCACACAATTTTAATTAGAATTATACGATTTTTATGTGCCACGATGTATGTGAGATTTCAATAATAAATAATATATTAAATTATACGATCATATGAATTTACAATTAAAATTTCAATTTTATACCTTTCTCTCTATTTTCTCCCTCTCTTATTGTCAATATTTGCAATTTATTCTCGTTTCTCATATGATCTTGGTTTTATAAATTTTGTTGGAAGCAACCAAATCCTGTGATGAACTTGATTTAATATAGATATCATATTCAAGTCTTTCTATTTCTTTTCACTCATTTTTCATCTGCTTTCTTTCAATTCAAACTATCTATTTTCTTTCTCTTTCCACATACCTTAATTCAAAAAAAGTGTAAATGATGTAATAGTTGTGAAAACATTAGCTTAATTTTGACTAGGTTGGATTTTTTTTTAATTATGGTCATATTCTTGAGAAAACACTAAAAATTTAATTGATAAATAAAATAATATTTTAATTATATTCTAATATTATATCATACTTTTAACAATAAAATAATTATAAATATTAACTAATATAATTAAAAATAAGTTATATTTTGAATAGTTGTTTTGATATAGAATGTTTATAATATAAAGAGGAAGCCATTAGAAAATCGGATAAATAGGAATAGTAGTTAAATAATAATGATGATAATAATAATAATAATAATAATAATAATAATAATAATAATAATAATAATAATAATAATAAATACTGAACTTAATCTTGTAATTTTTTATAAATAGTATTGCACTCTTTTATATGAACACAAAAAAGAAGTATTTAATGGAAGTAAAATATTACTATATTTTAACAAAAATATCTTTATTTTACACCTTAGTTCCTGTACCAATACCAGTGGGGGTGGATGCTAAATTAGGACATATTTTAAATAAAAAAATAACTAGAATTGTTTTAAAGGTTTAAATGTATTAAAAAAATAACTAGAATTGTTTTAAAGCTTTAAATGTATTAAAAAAATAACTAGAATTGTTTTAAAGCTTTAAATGTATTATGGTTCTTGTAATTTTTTTCTTTGGGCTTTCTAAATTTAATTTTTAAAAACTATTTTTTCTAAAATTATTACTTTTTGTATTTTTTTTCTTTCAAATTAAGGACTAAAATAAATTGTTGACATATTACAAGAACGAAAATAAAGAAAATAAGTATTTATAAGGATTAAATATATAATAAGGAGTAAAATTATAAGAAAATATGTATAAGAGCTATTTTAAAAAATTATAAGAACCAAAACGGTAAAATTTGTATATTACAAAAAGAAAACACATCCCAATTCTAAAACATTAATCATTTGGGGGTAATAAAAACTAAACATCTAAAGATATGAAAAAGAAACTGGCTTATGAAGGGAAGAGAAAGGAAAAAAAAAGCTGGTACTTTTCTTGATAATTTTTTTAGGTTATATTTGTGAAATATAATAACACTTATTTATTTCAAAACAAATTTATTTTGAAAATATATTTTAAATGTATGATTAGCTTAATATTTCCTTTCAAAAAGAAAAAGGACGTCAAGAAAAAAGTTAGTTAATAGTATTGCCTAATATGATATATAGTAATCACTGATTACCAAACATGAAATTAAGAACACTAATCACCCAAAAAGTTAGTGAAGTGGTACCTAAAAGGAAGAATTAAAGAGAAGTTAAATCAAGATGCTTAATCTAAAGTAAGTTTTTCTCGTTTACTTAGTCGTTCTACACTTTCACTTTTGCATTAGAGTTGTTAGACCAATAAACTCGGTTTCTAAAATCAGAGGAAATTATGGAGTTTAACTTTGACATGTTTATTCTTAGTTGTCTTTGTCATTTTTTTAATATATATATGTATGTACACACACAAATTCACATGGAATTCACCCCTATCTCATACTTTTTGACTTCAAACTAAAGGTGAAATTAGTGGATAATGACAATACAGTAGACTGAGTCAATATAATTTTTTATATTCCTCTGATTCTTTTAGGATGGTATATCGTTTAATGTAATTCTTTTAATATTTTATCTTTATCGGTATAAAATTATAAATTTAAATTTTGTTCATGTTGTTACAATAACTTCAAGTTAGTATTTCTGAAAATGAAATAATTTTTTATGCGTATTATTTTGTATAGTTTACAAAAAGGATCCCCGTCCCAACATCCAAATGACAATGGTTGATGTGAATATATAATAAAACCATTTGTACCTTTATATGAATCCATGAATACCATTTTGCACTATTGGGCTGTCTCTCATCTACGCCCATTCTTACGTTGACTCTCTTACTGCTTCTTCCTGCACCTCCCTAGCCTCTTCGTGCACTTCTATAAATTTTGAAATTTCCAATTTATACATAACGAAATGACAAATTTGCTGGTATACAACTTTGCAATCATGACAAAGACAAAGAAAGACTTCACATCTTCCTTCAATTTTATTTTTTTCTTTTCAAAGAATACATTAAATTCATGTTAGACAAGCTGCAAATGAAACCTGCTTTTGTGTACACAAGCTAGAAAATAATCAAATCCGGAAGAACACGATTGTTGGAAACGGGAACATAGGGCACGAGGCTCAAAGAATAATCCACAAAAGGGTTATTCGTCGTGGCCACGGGCCCACTTGCACTATCCATAACTATCAAATCATCATCGAACACTTCCCATTGGTTAGTGATCACAGTCTTCAAATCCATTTGCTTCGTCTCCGGAACGCTCACAATGGCTCTACAATTACTATCCTCATCATCATCATCATCATCTTCATCACTCTCCGTCGTTCTTCCCTCTCTAATTCTTATTAGTTCATCAATGTCTTTCTCATCCACCCTCACAATTTCGGGGCAGTCCGAAACATTAAGGACTCCAATGTCCTTACAAAAGTTGAAGTATGTGGTCATCTTAGCCCCTTGCAATTCAGCTTTTCTCACAATCTCCAGACCAATCTTAGCTTCCTCTCTCCCACCCATGTCAAGTATTCTCGACACAACACGATGAACCCTAGTGCAAAACTTGCCATACACTTCCAAAACCTCGTCCATGACACAATCCATGGCTTCAAGAACAAGCACCACGTTCATGTTAGGGCTCCTAGGCTTGATCTGCAGAAGCAAATCGATCAAACCAAGCAGCTTCTCCAAGCTTTGCAGCTCTTCCATCACGCTCTCCTCCTTCTCCTTGCCTCCATGTTTGGTCTCTCTCGTTGCTTCCGCCCTCGCAAACGCTGATTTTTGGTCCAAATACAAGAAATAAGACCTCACAAAGGCGTTGTAAACCCAGGCCCTGCTAGGGTTTATGTGTCCGTCACTAAACAGTGACAGATCAAACGGTAACCTTCCCATCTTTTGCACCGCGGGAAGATCAAAACAAAACACCCCATGAATGAGCATCAACCCCTTGAGTGCCACCACCCACGAACGAGTCTTTTCCATCCTCATTGAAAGAGTGTAGAGCAGAGGCTGAAGGTACAAGGGTGAGGTTCTTAGCCATTTGAAAACCCTCTGAACGCTCTTGTAATCCATGCATTGTTCATCGTGGCTTGTGGCCTTGATGATCACCATTTCAAGATTAGGGTTCCTGCATGGGCCACTCGGTAAGAGCTTCGCTACCCAAATGCTGTACCTGTCCTTCAACGCTCCCGTGGCCTTAATCCACAGCGTCATCTTCTCTTTCTGTTGTGATCTTGCAATGCAATATGCAAGAACAACAACAAGAACACAGACAAGAATGTTTTGTGGAGAAAAAAAGAATGTTAGGGACTTTGTTGCTTTCCTTGTTTCTTCACCTCGTTTGGAATCTGTGAAGATCGATTATACTTTTGGAATCATGTTGAAAGGCTTACACAACCGATTTCTCCAACGTTGTTGTGCTGTAAACTTCACATAATTGCTTATATTGTTTGTCGGAACATGTATTTTGGGCATTGATGTGGTGGAATTCGTCAAGGGTTGTTATGCCGTGTACTACAAAGATGGCTTATCCTTAAAACCACTTTAATTTCGAAGCTTCTTTAGACGATGCAGGTAATTTCCCTTTTATTTATTAAATTATTAACGATTAATAATGTTATTGCTACATATTGTAACCAACTGTCAAAAATGGAATCTTGTCGTGTCACAAATTGTCACATCCAAACTCTGGAATATTGGTTTTTCACTTCCCACGTCCTCCTACTTGGAAGGATCCAAGTGTCCATTTTGAGATACAGCAAATAAAAATTTTAGGAATAATATTGTATGGACTCTTCATTGTCAATATCTCCAAGCATATGACTGCATTATTTTCCCTTTTTGTCATCTTCAAGATGATATATGCTTTTGTTCCTATATTTAGATTTTCATTTTAAATTATAAAGTTGTGGCATTTTATTTTTAAATTTTGATATCAAAAGAACAAAGTTATTTTTCTATTTTAATTAATATTTAAAAAGGAAATAAAACTGTGGTTTTAAACTTAAAAGAGTATATTTCCTCCATTCTTTTTTATCTGTATTTTAAGGTGATTTTATAGGAATATAATATTTTTTTATTTTAATATAATAGTTGTATACGTTGTTTTATTATTTTATAACTAATTTGACACAAACGTATGTAATAAATTTTAAGTAATTTATTTTTGGGGATTTTAACATACAAGGTACAAATTTTAGGTAGGTTCTAGTTTATATAACTTTTATTTAATTTGGACACAGAATGGGAGGATGATTTGATTGATAAATTGAAAAAATTAATGAAATAAAGAAATAAGTTAATCAATAAGCTGAATATTAGAGACCGTCGTTACATTGACCACAAAAATCAAACCGTATGTATCTAAACTAAAATAAAAATATTTGAACACTTAATATAACAAGTTCTTTAATAAAAACTTAATTAAAAAAAATATTTAAATTGATGAAATCCTTAAAACTTAATTAAACTTAAATTAAATATATAGAATTTAAAATTAGCATTAATAATGATAATAATATATTATAGAGTGAGATAGATTTTTTTTACTTATTTTTCTATATAAAATTGTGTATTTGGTTGTCAAATTCATTCCCTTAGTGCATCTTAGTGCATATTAGTTGTGAAACCAAAGTATCGGTCAAACGCTAGACAAAAGTAGGTCAAGTTGACTTTAAAAAGGACACAAAACAACCTAGCGGTTTAGAGTGGACTAAGTTTACTATATAACATAAGCAAATGATCATTATTTTATTTTATTTTTAGTGCATCAGCCTCACTGATACATAGGATTATAATTTTTATTTTTTTATCGCTTAGGATTCTATTTATATTTTTGATAGAGCGTTGGCCTGACCGACGCTTAATATCACTATTTTAAATTTTTAAAATTTTTTTGGTAGTGCGTTAGCATGACCGACTATGAGGATTAATACTTTATTTTATTTTTATTTTTTTGTAGTGCATTGGCCAAGTCGACGCTTAGGCTCATTATTTTAATTATTCGTGTGTTAGCTTGGTGAATGCATAGAGACATATCTAATTTTTTTCTATATGCGTCCACATGGCCGACGCTTATTCCTTTTTATTTATCTTTATTAACTTTATGTAACGTGAAGTATTGACTTGGCCAACACTTATTCAATTGATAAAGTATTAACTTCATTTTCACTCACTTGAGGTCTTTTTCTTTCTTGGATTTCAAAAGTTCTCTCGTGTTACAGTTGCATCTCTGCTGAATGTCTTGAATTGGGTCACTTCAAGCTCGGATTTTTCCTTCTCTCCCACACATGTAGCAAATTTCATCTCTTCATTTCTTGATTTGTTGTGATTTGTGATTTTGTTGGCTTATTTTTCTCTTGCCATAGAAGATCTGAGGTCCATTGTGGCAGAGACCTACACCGCCGTGTCTTCTGGTAGTCTTGTTGTGTCTTCTAGTAGTCTTGCTTTGTTCATTTGCTTCATTCACAATTAGATTGAGGAGCTTGCGGTTGGTTGGTTATTTTTGTTTATCTCTGTGTGTGACTTGTGTTGCTTGATTTTCGGTGATGGACGTTCTTGGACTACGTGTATTATGTTAGTTCTTACTGATAAACCAAAATTTGGGCAAATTAAAAATAATTTTTTGATGATTCCTTCATATGGGTTTCATTTTGATATCTAAATTGATATACATATTGAATAGATAGGTTTGATTTTGGTTTCATTTTCAGAATTGAATTGAATTTTTGAATTGTGATATCAAGTGCTACTGGTCTCCTACTCAAATTAAATTAAAACGTTTTTTATTTTATAATTTTACTCAGCATTAGCTTTTGAGTGGGCCAAACCCACTTTACCAATTTTTTTCTTTTTCTTTTTAAATTTTAGAGTGGATCAAACACACGCATTACATAATTTTTTTTTAATTTCACTTAGAGTGGGTCAAACTCATGCAAAAATAGATGTTATTCCTGCTAGAGTGGGTCAAACTTATGCAAAAGCGAATGCTAATTATGTTAGAGTGGGTCAAACCCACTATAAAGTGAACACAAATGAATTTTTTTTAACCTTCTGCATCTACTAGACCCGTACTTACTGAAATTAATATTAAGTTTTTTTTCTCGATGGGTTTGCTAGGTGAACACTACGTAAATATGACTTTTATTTTTTAAAGCGTCTACCAAGCCCACTCTATGCTTCTAAACACTATTTTATTTTTCTATACATCTTGCTATGCAGATGCTTTGTTTATTTTTTTTATTCCTTTTGCGTCCTACAGTTAGTCTACACCATATTCTGTAAATTAAATCAACTAATAATTGTATCCGTTTCTCTGACTGACTAAGTCCATTAACTTCCCGGATTTAAGCGTTTAGAAGTTATTTTTCTATTTTAATGAATATTTAAAAAGGAAATAAAACTGTGGTTTTAAACTTAAAAGAGTGTATTTCCTCCATTCCTTTTTATCTGTATTTTAAGGTGATTTTATAGGAATATAATATTTTTTATTTTAATATAATAGTTGTATACGTTGTTTTATTATTTTATAACTAATTTGACACAAACGTATGTAATAAATTTTAAGTAATTTATTTTTGGGGATTTTAACATACAAGGTACAAATTTTAGGTAGGTTCTAGTTTATATAACTTTTATTTAATTTGGACACAGAATGGGAGGATGATTTGATTGATAAATTGAAAAAATTGATGAAATAAAGAAATAAGTTAATCAATAAGTTGAATATTAGAGACCGTCATTCCATTGACCACAAAAATCAAAAGCGTAATGTATTTAAACTAAAATAAAGTATTTTGAAAACTTAATATAACAAATTCTTTAATAAAAACTTAATTAAAATATTTAAATCGATGAAATCCTTATAACATAATTAAACTTAAATTAAATATATAGAATTTAAAATTAGCATTAATAATTATAATAATATATTATAGAGTCACGTAGATTCGTTTTTATCTATTTTTCTATATAAATTAGTGTATTTGATTGTCTAATTTATTCTGTTAGTATATATTAGTTACCAAACCAAAATATCGTTCAAATCCTAGACAAAAGTAGGTCAAGTGGACCTTAAAAGGATATAAAACAACCTAACGATTCTACTCTATAACATAAGCAAATCATCATTATTTTATTTTATTTTTAGTGCATTACTCTAATTGATACATAGGATTACGACTTTAATTTTTTTTATTTTTTTTATTCGCTTAGCTCTTATGTTATATTTTTAGTATAGTGTATCAGCTTGGTCAACGCTTAATATCAGTATTTTAAATTTTTAAAATTTTTTAGTAGTGTGTTGGCCTGACCAACTTTGAGGATCAATATTTTATTTTATTTTTTTTCTTTAGTGTGTCAGCCAGGTCGACACTTACGCCCATTATTTTAATTATTTTTGTGTTGGCTTGGCTGATACATGAAGACATATTTAATTTTTTTTCTTGGCTTGTTCTTTTTTATTTATTTTTATTAACTTTATGTAACGTGAAGTATTGACTTGACCAACACTTATTTAATTGGTAAAGTAAAAAGGGGTCAGGAAAATCATTTTCACTCACTCGAGGTCTTCTTCTATTTTGGATTTGCATCTCTGTTGAAGGTTGCGAATTGGGTCACTTCAAGCTCAAATTTTTTCTTCTCTCACACACATTTAGCAAGTTTCACCTCTTCATTTTTTGATTTATTGTGATTTGTGATTTTGTTGGCTTATTTTTTCTCTAGCCATAGCAGATCTGAGGTCCATTGCAACAGAGACCTACACTGTTATGTCTTCTAGTAGCCTTGCTTTGTTCATTTGCTTCATTCACGGTTAGATTGAGGAGATTGTAGTTGGTTGGTTCGTTTTGTTTGTCTTCATATGACTTGTGTTGCTTGCTTTTTGGTGATGGACGTTCTTGGACTACTTGTATTATGTTAGTTCTTACTAATAAACCAAAATTTGGGCAAATTAAAAATAATTTTTTGATGATTCCTTCATATGGGTTTCATTTTGATATCTGAATTGATATACATATTGAATAGATAGGTTTGATTTTGGTTTCATTTTTAGAATTTAATTGAATTTTTTGAAATGTGATATCAGGTGCTACTACTCTACTATTCAAATTAAATTAAAACGTTTTTTTTACAACTTTACTCAACATCTGCTTTTGAGTGGGCCAAACCCACTTTACCAATTTTTTTCTTTCTTTTTTTTTAATTTTAGAGTGGATCAAACACATGCATCATATAATTGTTTTTAATTTCACTTAGAGTGGGTTAAATCCATGCAAAAACAGACGCTATTCTTGCTAAAGTGGGCCAAAGTTACGCAAAAGTGAATGCTATTCATGTTTGAGTTGGTCAGACCCACTATAAAGCGAATGCATGAGGCTTTTTTTAACCTTTTGCATCCACTAGACCCATACTTACTAAAATTAATATTAAGTTTTTTCCTCTATGGGTTTGCTAGGTGAACACTACATAAATATGACTTTTATTTTTCCAAGCCCACTTTATGCTTCTAAACACTATTTTGTTTTTCTATACATCTTGCTACGCAGATGCCTTGTTTATTTTTTTTATTCCTTTTGCGTCCTAGAGGCGTTCACTTAGCCTACACCATATTCTGTAAATTAAATCAACTAATAATTGTGTCCGTTTCTCTGACTGACTAAGTCCTGGGTTTAAGTGTTCGCGTCTTAGTCGACACACATCCCACTTATATGTTTACACTTTCAAAAACGATAGTAAGTTGGTTATTAAACTTCTAGATATTGTAGCTTTGTCTACTATAAAAGTTGAATACATGGAAATTATCCAAACATGTAAGGAAGCTATCTAAATTTAGATATTAATAGAAAAAGTTTAGCACAAGTAACAAAATATTGTTATATATTACAACAGTCAAAATGTTTTGAACATTATAATAAATCTTATCTCTTCTTTTAAGATAAATACATTAGTATACTCATCACTTTGTTCAAGAAATAATAAAAGAAAGAAGTATTGATATGTAAAATATTCACATTAATGAAAACTGTTATCACAAAACCAATTAATATGAACAAAGTTATATGAGTTTAATTCTATACTGAAAAGAATAAGCAATATTAATAAAAAAAACTAAAAGATTATCAAATTTTTAATTAATTTGATCAAAATCTTTAAATGCAACAATGTAAGAAAAAAAGTCTCAATGTAAGAAAATTTATTTTGATACTTTTCTTGACATAAAACAAACATAGTTTTTCTTATCAAAACAAGGAAATTTTTTTTTTTTTTTTACATTGCTTTATGTTTTAAAGAAAAAAAATAAGAAAAATATAACACTTTCTTCTTTAGGTTCTCTCTATAGTTGTTTTTCATATTATTTCTAATAAAGCGTATCATTCTTTCTTTTAGAAAAGTATTGTAATTTTCTCTTAATAATATTTATTGTATGTATTATTTTAGTTGAGTTACTGCCGCTACTGTATCTAACATATACAACTTTTAAAAATTAAATAGAAGTATTGAAAAGTTTAACAGAATTTTAATTATTTAAAGAGTATAAAATTATAATTACATAATATTTTTTATCTAAAAACACAAATTATATTTATATAATAAAGCTTATATGATTATATCCTTTTATATTATCTTTTATTTATAAACTAGTTTATCAACTAATTTACTAAATAATTCTAATAAAAAATAATATAATTTATTATTAGAACCTAAGTTAAAAGTTTTCAACTGGTTAGCTCATCAACTACCAGAACCTTTCATCTAATTTTTGTCAAAGAAATCCTTACTTAGCTGAATCCAAAAAATAAATAAATTATCAATATTTTGATTTTCTTTTTCAAAATGTTTCATTCCTTTTATCTTTCTTAATATAATAATAAATGCACTCCTCGAACTGAAAAATCTCTAACAAAAAAGCCTAACCATTGTCCTTATGTTCAAAATGGAACCCACTTATCCATCTCTTACACTGCCTCATTACCATTTTTATGCTTCTTTTTCCTTATCATTATTCTTTCCCTCTATTTTATTTGTGTGCTTCCATTTTCTTTTGTTTTCAATATTATTTCTCTCTCTACTTTCTAGAAAAATCAAAAACTAGCATCTAAATAGTTGTTTGTAAAAAAGAAAATCTTTAAACTGTCGTGAACTAGTTTTTGACTATTTTTCCAATTTTTATCTATTATAACCGACTTTTTCAATTTTTAATTTGTTTAGCGAGTTTCAAACTAATTCAACTCCAAACTGGTTTTATAGTTAAAATGGAACAAAAATTAGTCAAGTTTACCAATTTTTTCTCGGTTAATATAGTTGATTCGGTTCTTACAACATATAGGCATAATTTGATTACTCTAACAAAAGTACTTTATACAAAATAATTATATCGGAAATGAATTTCAAATGGATTGACTTAAGTCAAATTTTTCACAAGTCATATTTTTCTTGATCTTATCTTAGCTTAATTAACTCATCGTACCAGGTCTAATTGAACTACTTATTATTCTTAAAGTTATATTAATTTTATGAGAAAAAAAAATATCAAATTAAATAGTTATAACAGTGTTCATCTGAAAATTTAGTGACTCCACAAGTTTAGTCTCTTAAACTGAACTAAAGTGACTCAATCCTTTTTATGTATCGTCTGATAGATCAAACCAAGCTAGTTTTAATAACTCTAATTCATAATCAAAATGAAAACATGTTCCTGTTTTGTATCATGATCCACATAATCACATTTATATCATCAAATAAATATGCGATTTCTAACAGTGAAGTTGGAACATAAAACAGAATTTCTGCTTAGTTGTGTTCATGTTGCTTACAAAAAAAACTTTACAACAACCTATGCAGTTCCATCCTGTGTTACTTGAGCACAATTTGATTTTGGAAGGATACAATTAAAAAGGGTATATATATAACTGTACAAGCAAGAGACTTTCATCCGCAAAACCTATACATGGCATATATATATATATTTGGAGGGTTAGAAGAAGCAAGCATCATACTACTAACCGGTTTCACAAATTTCTGCTTCAGATTTGGCCACTGTTTGCAAAATTGAAAGAACACTAGGCCACAAGGAAGATCTCTTTCATCCATTTTGCCTGAAGTTGCAATCCTGCATCTTTAAAAGCATTCCAAGCAGACTGATACAGCCTCTGATCTAGTCTTGTTCCTTCTGTTTTCATGTCCTGTAAGAGTTTCACCAGATCATCAACCTGACCAACTTTAGTGTACACACCAACCATTATACCTGCCATGGCCCTATCAATAAGGCCCCCATTCATTCTATACTCATCAAAAAGTTTCACACAGCTTTCAAACTCTCCTGCCTTATTATAAGCACTGATGATGCTAGTGTAAGTCACCTTATCTGGTGCTACCTTTCTTCTCTTCATTTCTCTCCACAGCTTCTCAAGCTGCTTCAAATTCTTGTCCCTCCCATGCATGTCTATCAAGGAGTTATAGATCCACACATTTGGTTTGCACCCTCTTTCTTTCATCTTAGCTACCAACCTTGTTGCACTTCTCACCCTCCCAGTTCTGCCATACATCACAATCATGCTTGAATAAGCATAAACACATTTATCAAACCCCTTTTGCTCCATTTCTAGAAACACCTCCTCTGCCTTTCTGTATTGCCCTAGACGCCAATATGCATTTATAACTGAAGCATAAGTGACTTGACCTGGTTCATAGCCCTTGGAAACTAGATCTTCAAAAACCTGAACTGCAGCTGAAAACCCTCTTTTCTTGCTAAAGCCATTCACAATAGTACATATTATACAATCAGAAACCTTTACTTCTGCATCATCCATTGCCTTGACAATTTCCAAAGTCTTCTCCAACAAACCTTCATCCACATACATAAGCAGAAGCTTTAAATAGACCTCAGGGTCCTTTATCACTGTTTTGCTTTTGGCTTCTCTAAGAAGTTCCTCAGCCACATCAACCTTGCGCAAACTCGCAAAAGAGTATATCAAGGTGGAGTAAATTGAGTATTCAGAAATCCCCTTCCTAGTCATCTCTCTAAAGTAATCAAGTGCTTCAAAAGCCCTTCCAAACTTCCCCAATGACTCACATAAAATCCCATAAATTTGAGCTAAATATCTTGCTGAACTTCTTAACTTCCTACTTTTAAATTCCTGAAACGATCGAACCACTTTGTCACATTCATTAAGCTTAGAGTAAGCTTCCATAATGTGTAAATAACCTAGAGAATCCAGAAGAATACCAGCGGATTTCATTCTCTCAAAGAGCAGAACAGTGTTCCTAAACATATGCAGCTTATTATAACTTCCCATGGCAGCACTACAAGCTACGAAAGCAACCTTACTATCAGACATAAAAGCATCAAGCAGAACATCAGCAATCCTGAACTTCCTACGGTCAATGCAAAATTTAATCACCCTAGAGCAAGTAGCCCTATCAGGCAACACATGGTAAGCCTTAAAGTCTTCAGAGACTGATAAAAACAAATCCCATTGCTTCGAACTCATCAAGTACCTGATCACATACCTGAGTGTTGATTTGTCAGGCCTAAACTCTGGCCTTTCTTTCAACCTTTGGTAGTAGTCAAACGCAAGTTCCCTTGTTTTTGGATCCTCAAACAACCCACATAAAAAGTGGTTCAAGTTCTCAGCTTCTGGCTTGGAATATTGTTGAACATCAGCAAAGTTAACATCAAAATGGATGATGGGGGTGTTGGAAGGTTCTTCTTCCAAAATGGGTGTGGGAGAAGCTGAGAAATTGACATGGAAGAAGCGGGGGTGAGAAGGTGAGAGAGTGCACCAGGAAGGGAAGTGGGACGTGGGGATGAATGCATGGAGGTGGTGGGAGGTTGTTCTGCAACAATTGGTGCAAGCAAGAGACCATTCTGCAGAACAGGAAATGGCCATGACAGTTGGTGGCTGGAAGAGATGGAAGAGTTTGGTTGAGGATTGTGGTTAAGGTATGAGTACCATACATAGATGTTATGGCATTATCTGAATAGAGATATCTTCTTTGAACATATGTGGAGCAAGTTAGCCACTCAATAGAAAACGTGTGGTGTGGGACAATCTTAAATATTTCACTTCGGATTCCATGATGCCACGTCAATCTTTCCTAGCCATGCCCATATTCCACTGTTTTGTGCACCATAGAATGACATCAGTGTCTTTATGAATGGTCAAGATATATTTAATATATTCTAAACATTAATACAGTAGTTAATATACTCTTTTGTTTTAAAAGACTAGTCGTTTAAGAGAAGTTTTTTTTTCTTTAATTTTATCGTTTTCTCTTCATATTTTGTAGTAAATTAAATAATATTAATGTAACGTAAGAACAGTTTAATTAAATGTAATTATACTCAGCTTGAATATATACTCAATAGCCTTTTTATTTCGTGTAAAAAAAGTTAACCAACTGATACTCAAATGTTTGGAAACTAATTTTTTTTACTATATTTGAATATGTCAATTCAATATAGTAAATACTATTTGACAAACTAAAACTATTTTATTACAATATAATTCAATCGCTTTTCAACTCGTCAAAATGATTTATTTTTCGACTAAATTTTGTATAGACAATGACATTAAACAATGTTGCATCTCACAAAGCATATCATTAGAAATATTTAAGTCGTAAACGTCTTATGTAAAAAAACAAAAAAAATATACGCGCGTAATCGGATAGATAATTATTTTCTCTAATTGTATTTACCTAAAAATACGTTGATGATTATTTTTATTGCCTTCAACAATAATTCAAAACTATCATTCCTCAAGGAAGATAAGTCAAACCAAACATTCAAACACTAGTGACCGATAGCTCATACTAACATCACCTCTGAAGATGGTATATAAGAATCACTGGTTATGAAGGAGCAAATTCGCATTTTCTCTCAAGACCTCACCCTAAATTCCGGAACCAAGCTACAGGGATTAGATTAATCACTTCGTCACACCTGAGGCAAACGTCACCCAGGTATGCATTCTTTGATCTTCAAATCACATAATATATAGAAAACAAGTACTGAACTGGTAATGCTTGCTTCTTTTTACGTTTTTTCGAGTAATTGTAATGGCAACCCTAAACCCTAAACAGTTTTCACCACTCAAATTTGTTAGGGACAGAAAGTCCGACTCCAAGTGAAATTTGAAAGATCAAACAAATGAAGAACCGAATCTAGCTTCACTAAAGAAATGGAAGTATGATATATTGCAAGTTAATACGACATAGAACATGAAAGGAACAATAAAATTTACGAACTCGTAGCAGTTTAAAACACTATTTATACAAGATAACACTATCCCCTTCTCCCAACTATCCATACTGTCCTAGGACCAAAGCTTAACACCTAAGATAAGTGATAACACTGATCAATAGGATTGAGAATACATGAAATATATCACGTTCCATGATACAAGCTTTGACACCGTTACATTGAAGACTGACTTGTCTATACTCTAAAAAATTACCGTGGACTTTGATAATATCATCCAACAAAATAGTGAATACTGATAATTCCCTCTTTTCAGCGAATTGGGTGATATTGCGTGATACCACGCTTAGGTGGAAGCTTCCTCAAAGAAGACCAAAGAAGAAGGCACTATTTCCACCAGCTGCAACAAAAAATAGGAAAACAGAAAAAAATATAGGCACAGGATATGTGAGCCTTCATCAAACAGCTTGAAAAAAAAAGGAAACCGGACGAGTATATAAACCAGACACAACTAAAGCAATGATAAATGGTATAGCATTAGCATAATAATTAGAAAACATTAAGGAGCCTAGTGGCATCTCTGTTGGAGGAAAGGGAGATGATGTTCAAATTTGGGATCCAATCACCTCACACACCATTTGCCCACCTATATTTCCCTCCTATCTACCTTACCAATAATTAAGAAGAAATGGTAAGGAGTATAGTAGTATAAATACCAGAATAAAGGAAGCAAAGAACACAAATAACTTACCAGGTAATAAATAAAGTTTAGAATAGGATGATCCAAGACATCAAGGTCCGCATCTTTATCAAATGCATTAAAGCACATCTGATACAAAAAGATGTAATCAAACGCAATTTAGAAACCAAGCAAACAGAAATCGCTAAGAATTAAAAATAAAAAGGGGCTCACCATAATGCATCTGACAAGGAAGCATAAAAAGCATATGGTTGTCACATAGCCGACCTACAATAGAAGCATCATGTTGATCGTCAGAATATCTGCAAAATATCCATCTAGTATTGCGTCATATTATTATTCAGAGTCTATATTATGTCTTTCTCCTTTCTTTTTCGTCTCTCCTTTTCATTGTATATGTATAATTTTAACATGATATCTTAGTATCATCCAACATGATTTGGTCCTGACAGTAGTTGGCTTATGAGTTTAACACCTGAAATTCCTGATTCTTTATTCCTATGATTCTCTTAGCGAAAGTTTATACTTCTACTCTACCCACTATTGTTTAACTTCTTCCTGGAAAAAGAAAATTATTTTCCAAAAGTGTCTATCCTCTATCTCTTTAACAAACCCTAACTGCAGTGCTAGCTGGTAGTAAAGTTTTCTCAATCATGCCTCAGTTCTGGCATTCTCTTTCTTCTCAATGCCTAAGTTTAATTGCACTCTGAACTGCATATTCCCACTCCTCACTAACAACTCGTTATTATTAATTATAGTTTTCTAAATTACACTTCCTAACTAATTTATAATTCATGTGAATTTTAATTATATAAATACACACAAAATATTTTTTGTCTATCAATGCACCACAATGAACTATTTATATTTAATTTTCGTTCATATGATTTAAATTGCCTTTCGTCTTTTTTCTGGTTACCTCGCTAGAATCATTTTATGATCTAATATCTCTAAACTTAAGGTGATTAATCATATCAAGACATTTCATAAGTATATTTCCTAATAGCTGATGGAATGTCAAAATATTTCATCACCAAATTGCATACCTCTTGCAGCTTCTTACGTCGCCCTTTGGATTCAACAGGAAAGCGTTGAAGCATTAAGAACAGTCTGTAAAATGTCAAAAAGGGGTTGCAGGAATCAGAAAAGGAAGCAAGAAGGTAATACATACGGCATGTAAAAACACAAGTGTATATTGACACAATTCAAATTTTCAATTTAAGTGCATAAGTTTAAAGTGCTAGATTTAGACTCCTTGTCTGCCTTACAAAAATTATTTTTTAAGTAAGAAGAGACTTCATTAGAGAACAAGACAAGGAGAAACAGGAGGATAAGTTACACAAGTAAACAGAAAAGCAAATTCATATAGCAAGCCACTATAGCTCAAAAAGTATGTTCTTTAAAAAAACATGGATAGAGCACTAGATAAGCCATAATGTGAACAAGAAACAAAACAAATAGTCTAGAGAAAATATGCATCTAAAATATGAATTTTTAACTAGCATTGATCACGAAGTTGGTTCTGATTTGAATCATGTACAGTCGCTAAGTAGCTTGGTAAAGAGAAATGCCATAATCTGTTTCCCATTTAGTATCAAAATTCCAAGACAGCCAGCCCAAACATCCCTCTGTAGGATTGTGATTCAGCATCATAGGTCGCAAGTAAAAATTATGATAACTTTCTGCTAACACATTGGAAACAAAATACAGTTCGAAATTTTCAAAATCTCAGAAAGCCACTCACAGCGCTGTCCAAATCAGGGTAATATAAAAAATGACCGTGACTAACTAAAGACAAAATTAGCATCCTTCAACTTGTTAAGCTGGTTTAATGTTTATTTTCAAAAGATCTGTCAGTTTCAATAAATTTCTAGTTTGAATATAAATTAACCATACTAGTTTTTCCACATTTTCAAATTGTATCTGTTTCTTTATCTTCCCATAAACTGAAAATATATTCTGAATTCTTTGGGTAATTTGTTAATGCCGCTTTCCAGCCAGTTAATTTTAAAGCCTTTGGTGAAAGTAAAGAGTCCAATATTTTGTAGTGTAAAAGCATATACAATTCTTTGGTGTGATACAACCTAAGACGATTTTAGTGATATGAGAAAACCATTGGAAGCCCAAACAATAAAAGCTGACCAGATGGAGGATAGTCAACTAATAGAGACTGAATAACATTGGGTAGTACTCTTGGTGAACCCATTAAAAAGGACAGATCTAAACTAACAGTCTTCCTAAACACTTGGTATTGAATTGACCAAAATGGCATAATTTGATCTGTCCGAACGAACTAAAAAAAATTAGTTGTTTTTAACTAGTTATTATTGTAACTTGAGTTTTCTTGATAAGAGCATTTCAAGGGATATCCACATTTCATAAGACATTATGCATTGCAGTACAAACTCACAACACAGTAAATATCACGAGTAAGACATTGTCTTTGCTAAGACATCTGCTTACAGGGACCACAGCAGGTATAGAAACAATTCACTACAAGAAGTTATTGTACTGATAGTTAATATTCCTAACACCACATCAATCAAAACATCACATCACATGACAAACATCATGTCATTTATCAAACGCTACAGTTATTAGCATCCCTTTTGTCCTTCTTGGTGGATGTCTTGGTTATATTTATATTCCTACCACCTCAATGAACTAGGACTCTACAACTATCAGGAATTTTGAGAAAGACTGGATCCCAAATAAATAAAAAAATTGTTGGAGATCTCATATCGATCAGAGATATGATCCAATTATAGTATATAAGTAAGATGCAAACATCACTTTATAAGTCAGTTTTTTATGGTTGATTATGGCTTAAAGTTCACATTTTAAAATGATATCAAAGTCTATCGTAACGAGATTTGTTGGACCTATCATGTCATCCTCTATTGGAAACCCCTTTATTTCCACACTAGAGATATCCAATCATTAGCGTGTGGGTGTGCATTGGAAATCCTATATTAACTAGAGATATAATCAAATTATAGTATATAAGATGATGCAAACATGACCTTAAAAGATGGTTTTGTGAGACTTAATTAGGCTTAAAGTCCACTTTTTGGGAAGACACAAAGCTACAATTTAATCTTGGAATTGAAACTAAGTCATTTGTGAACAAGATCTCCAAACATGCACCACAAATTATTTAATTTGAATGAAGAGCCCTAACATACTTACAACAGAATTTTCATTAACCAAAACCCCCCACCCCAAAACAAAAGCCCATTTAGCACCATTTGAATTTCATCAGTCCAGAAAGGCTGCACAAATCAACCAGGAGCAAAAACCAAGACAAATAATCTTCATGTTTACTACTTCAAGGAGTTGTTATTCTACTTCATTTTTTTCCTCTTCAGAAACAACATTCCCAACTCGATGGATGGCATGTAGTAAATAAAACACAATAATTTCATTCCAAGTTACACTAAATTGAGTCTGATATGAATACAGATAAAGTACCTTCCACCATAGAGAAGAAAGCCAATGGCTGCAAACAAAGAGACCCCTATTGCAACATATTATATACATCAGCAAAAACTGATAAAAGTCACAATCAATAGAAATGACAAACCTAAGTCCAGTATAGACAAACCTGCAAAGAACACCTTAGAAAGAATGAGCAGTCCAGTGATAGGTTTCCACCACAATATTAACCATAAAGTAATCTGATACAAATTGACCAAAAATCAAGTTGGGTCAAATTCAACAAACTCAAAACTAACAGAACCTAAAACTTTCAATGCATATGAACTAATGACAGAAAAGATAGATACATTGAATATTAATGTTAATTACCATCAACTGATAGAACCCCTAATAAAATATCTAAGGTATATGTGAGGAGAGGGAAAAGGTGCAATGCACCTGATCATAATTACTGAGAGACTAGTCTACCAAACTGTCAAGTTGGCAGTAGTGGTACAGGGTGTGTCTGAATTTGTATGGTAAAGTGAGGGTATTCGGGAGGAGGGAAGTGAAGTGACATAGGCTGGAAACTTGGGCTTGGGAGGGAGCTTGGACCTCTCGCATCTGTGCAGATTATCATTTCACTACATATTTTTTCCTCGCTTCTTGTATTTCCGATACCAGCTCTATTATCATCTCGATACTGGCTAATCCCTCTAGATCCACACATTAAGCAAAGTTGTGAAGTTGCCACCAATCACAACTATGGACAAGTAAACCACTAGTGGACCATAAAACAGATGCACTGAAACAACCTCCAAGATTATAATCGTTGTAAAAAAGTTATTACCAGTTAGGTCCACCAAAAGAAACAAATGAACCTTATTGTTTTGACAATTGTTGGCAAAGAAACCCTCCTTACATTCACTGCATGATCAAACAAAGAGCATACGTAGGCATCTCCCGACTCAGGAAGGTAGAAATAAGCCAAAAGGCATTTGTTCATGATAGGGACTTGGTTATTTTAGAATGCCTGTCTAACATCGAGCAGTATAAGAAACTTTACTTGGTCATTCCCCCTTAACAACAAGCTTTTAAGAGAGGGTTCCCAAAGTGCTTGGATGTTATCAATTGGCATCAGAGTCAGTTGCTGATATCTCAGAAAGGGTTATGTACAGAGGGGTCTGATCAGTAGAGGGTTTTAATCAACAAAAGAGTTGAGTAAACTGTAACCAAGTAAAGTATCGTAGAGTGAGCCATAGAGACATGCTCAAAGGGAATTGCTATGGTAGAAACTTGGGTACTATGGGATGCCTAGCTCTCTTATCGATTAATACAAGATGTTCACTATACTAATGAAGTGTCTTGTTCTACCCCCTTAGCAGCTAGGTTTTAAGGGAGGACTCTCCAATTGCTAGGGTGCTTATCATATCAGCTCATTTCTTCACCTCAACAAGTTAAAGTGGTAGCCTGTCATTTTTCACTATGTTTAGTTGACAACCCTCGACCAAAGACAAAAGAGAGAACAACGAAGCATTTGAATATCCCCCTAGTCCCTTCAACTTCCAAATTCAGAACTTAAAGAGAACTTCCAAAAACCAAAATAGTAGCTGAAGAACCTCAACATAGAGATCGTGTTGGAAGTGAGTGGAGCAACCTAGTGACCCCCCTTACATGCAGCAGCTTGATTCATCATGTTGATGCAAAAGCTCGGAGCTAAAAGATTTGATGCTTCTAACCACCTTGTTCCAAATACCTATGATTTGATTTGAGTGTTTAATGCTGTAATTGATGTTTGTTATTGTGTAAATGGTTCTGTTGTTGATCATGCAAAGATTGTGTAAAGGAATAAATTTAAATTGCTTTGTTAAAGGTTCAGTGGGAAAGAAAGATTTTGATGAACTTTAATCAATTAAAATGTTCTTCAAGATGCTAGAAAAGCAAGAACCTCTTAATCGATTAAGATCATTTTAAGAAAAAATAAGAATATTTTCGAACATCTAAGGAGAGCTCTATATACGAGAAGAACAATTTTTTCTTGGTTCCTTCAAAAGATCAAAAGATTGAAGATCATTGATTAAAGAATCATCTTGCACGTCACCTTTGTGTCTTTCTTTTATGTTTCACTTCCAAGAGTTTGTCTAGGTAGTTTTTTTCTTTTTACTACTTTCTTTGGTGTGTAAATTCTTCGTCAGGCTGGTCAAGGTGGTTCTTATAATAGGGTTTCACGAGATGTTTCATACTAGTTTTCTTGTGAGAATCTTGTAAAACTTTGAATGTTAGTGAGTTGGTCTAATCAAGGTAATTAGACAACTGTTTCATACTAGTTTTCTTGAGAGAATCTTGTAAAATGTTAGTGAATTGATCTAATGAACTATCTTGTGAGAGTGAACCCCCTGTATACGTTCTTGATGTTGCTTTTTTTTTTTTTTCTGGCTTTACATATTTTAATTTTGAACTAAAACATATATCTTCGAAAATGACACCTAAGTGAACATTATCTTGGCATTTATTTAAAAACAAATAAGTTTATCGAATATTCTATCTTTGATTCAATGTAAAAAATACTTCATCC
>Ga0209700_101120_pt1 | contig 54329 bp, 17 predicted proteins | sample SiratroredBW_FD_187528 | JGI IMG/M metagenome (GOLD analysis project Ga0209700, IMG submission 187528) | Root nodule microbial communities of legume samples collected from California, USA - Siratro red BW (SPAdes) (version 2) | ecosystem: Host-associated > Plants > Roots > Nodule | place: USA...
CGTGTTATACACGGGAGCAGGTAATATTGCAGATGGTACTGTGGAAGGTGCTCTTGAATGAGCCAGTTGCAGCCTTAAAAGCTTTTTGAAAAACAAAAATCTTATTTTGTTTATATGTATATATGTGTAAATGTAATTAGTTATGTTTTAATTTCCTATGAAGAAAGAAATCTTTTGAAATACAATGTTAGTGAATGGTCGATATAAATATCTTTATTATGCATTATGTTTTAACTACTGTTTTAGATAAATTAGATGTTATAGATAATTTTTTTTTTTGAATGTTACAAAAATAATCAATGTATTAAAGAAAATCTCATTCTACCATACTTTACGTAGAAAAAACACATATTTTATATCGATTACCTATATTAGTTATAGTAATAATAATTGACGTAATATTATATATTTCCCATGTTGATTATCATTCTGCAGTACAAAATTATGTCATTGAAAGATCAACATGTACACCTTCATATATAGATCGATACACTAAGTAATATAAATTACTCAAAATAACTTAGTTTGGAGGATTATTTACACTAATAATTATTTTTTAATGTTATTCGTAAGTTTTATATTTTCTTAACTCTTTTTTTTTTCCTCCTCCTTAATGTAACCATTCATCTTCATTCTCTAATATTATAAAAAAATTATAATGGATTACTTGATAAGTACACTAATCATAACTTGTTATTAAATATTTTATACTAATTTTTTTCACAAAATTAGCTCATTCAACTCAACTTACTATTTTTTTATAACATGGTTTCAAAAACAAAATCTGTGAATAATTATTTAGATCGTCATCTTTAGAATAAAAATTCAATTTCGTAATATATATATATATATATATATATATATATATATTAGCATTCATGAAAAAGACAAGATCAATAGTAGCTAATTTGCTTAGTCCCTTCCAATCCCACCGACACTTTTAGTGGTTAAAATTAATCTTTCTTATTTGTTCCTTGTGAGTATTTTTGAAGTTTATATATATATATATAATTATTCTCCTATGTACCAAAGTAATAAAAAAATGTAACTTTACTAGTGATGACGTAGACTTCAAGAGAATAGGAACGTATGCATTCCCAGTGTTTAATGGACGTGTTCTAAAATTGCCCCACAAAAGGATTGGTAGGATGTCAACTTGTTAAGGGAACAATGAGTGCTCAACTTAAACCCTAATAAATAATCTCTCTTATTGCATGTCAAAAGAAAGAAGTGTATATTTTAAGGTCAATAGGTAAATAAAATTAAAACCCCGTCTCTTGCATTGCATTTACCATGATTCGTGCATTATTCCTAATTCATCAATCACTACTATTCATCAATAAAGAATAGTCTTGACTTAAACGAGTGCATCACAAATGGAAAATAAAAAAAAAAAATAGAGAAAGGAAGATTTAGATCACCAAAGTAGGTTTTCATTTTCAAAACAAGTAGGTGTTTCGATATTGGATAGGTTTGGTTAAAATAATTATTTTTGAAGTAATTAATTTTTAAAATAATCATTTATTTAATGAATGACTAGAATTATTTATTAAAAAATATTTATTTAAAATAGACAGATTATACATAAAAAATTATAAACAAACTCATTCATTAGCTTTAAATATATTTTTCATTCGATATAATATATACATTGTTTAACATATATAAATTCCTTTTATTTAAATTGTTAAATCGATGTAAGATGGTATTACGTAAGGAAAAACAATTGCTCCAGCATAGCCATCTTGTTTGCTAGCTTCCCATATGTTGTTGAATATTATATCGGAAATGGTCCCTTTGAATTTAAGTCGAAAGAAAAGACAATTTTATATAGTTGTCAACATATGGGTTATTTTATCAATTACCACCACCATATAAATAAAGAAATTTTATTCATGTGATATATTATATTTTCTGAAGATTCATCAAATGATGTGGAACATGTCACATGCATGTTTTGACCATGACATGCAAATGATTAACTTTTTTGTTTGTTTAGTTGTGTTTTTTATCTACAAGTTATGCTAAATACCTTTAATATTTCTATATTAATACTGAAATATCTATTGGACCTCTAACTAACTCAAATATATTATGATATAAAACTCAAATGCTACTCTCATATGGCTTCTCTTCCTTTTCCAGTTTGACACCTACACTTTGAAACATACCTCTCAATAAATTATTGTATAGCTCAACGGTTGTATTTTGTATTCGTATTCTTTGATTATACAACAAGTTCACAAAGGACCCGCACATTCATCATGCAAAAAAATAAAAATAAAGGACACTCTCTTTCCGCTTTCAAGAAAATAAATACTAACCAGTATCAAGGAATTAAAAATATTGTTATTATAATTTATTATTGATATATTTAAAATATTGTGAAATGAAGAGTTTTATGCATGCTCTCTATATCACAAGACATGCTGTGACGTCGTATAATAGTGTTTTAGTTTAGAAAAAAAAAAAAAAGAGGCAAGCTCGGAGAAATAAGTAAGAAAAGGTTAAAATAAGTATTTTGGTTTTTGTATTTGAATTTTTTCTTAATGTAGTTCCACACTTTTAAAATTTTTAATTAGTTTCAATTTTTTTAAATAAATCAATACTACGTCTTCTATTAAATTCATGTTAACATTGTTGAAAGAATCAGAACATGACACAATAAATATTTATTGTGGCAAAGATGAAGAAGATTATGTGAATCAAGAATATCAAATATTAAACTTACAATCATTAAAGTTACACTGCCTAAATCTCTCAGTGTTACTCTTCATATTGAGAAGATGATAACAACTAATGAGGAAAAGATCTATGTAATAAAGGGTATGGAGGTAGAAGGTAGAGATAAAAGTGAGGTGGAGGACAACAAGAAAAAGACAAAGAGGGTGGAGAGGAAAGAGAGACTAGTATAGATAAAGAGTTACTTGGCCTCAATGCTAGAGGTTTAAAATGTAACTAGAGCAAAGGTGAGGGTGACATGAAGGAGAAAGAGTGTGGAGGCGAGGGTGAAGGTAGGGTTGATGGGGAAGGAAGGATTTAGTGAGGAGGAGGGTATGAGTGTAGAGGAATAAGAGTGGTGTCGTGAGTAAAGGATTGAAGTTTGTCAAGAGTGATAGAAATTTAAGTGTGAATTTAAGTTTTACATGAGCAAATTGGGTAATATATAAGGAAGAAAACTCAAATTAATTGTCTTTAATGTTTTAAGTTGAAAGTGGTGTTATAATATCTTATATAAGTTGACTAATGGTACATTGGTATAACCCCTAGAAAAAATCTAACAGATAGGACGAAGTGGTAGACAAGAAATGAGTTAATACATTATATTAAAAAAATGTTCAAATATATAGACTAAAAAAACTTATTTAACCAAAAGAAAAACACATAAATAACACAAAAATTAATATAATATATGAGATAACAAGTTAAGTTGATGATGAAAATAAAAAGTGAAAAGAAGAGAGCGATAAGTGGAAGGTTTGAATCTCCATACTAACAAAAATTAATATATTAATAAGTAATATTTTTCTAAAAAAATACATAAAAACTAATATAATGGTAATTAATATTTTTCCAATAAAAGTATATTATTGATGTGATGAGTTTTTTATCATTTGCAAGAGAACTTGATTATTTTAATATAATTTAATGAAGACAACATCAAATTAAAAAATATTATAGACTTAATGTTACATCAAAGTTTAACAAACGTTTTATTTGATTTTGATTTTTGTAGAGTAAAACTTAATTTTATGAATATTAGATATTATCAAAGACAAATGTCTGGTTTAGTCTAACAAATGTAAGTTGTGTGGCTAAACAAAAACAAATATTATTTATTGTGTGTTTCGTCTAAGATATGGAAGCTTTATTTATTGTGTGGTGTCGTGGAGCAAGGGGTCAGATACACTGAGAGTTTTAGAAATCTTAGTGTAAGTTTGAGTCCCACATTAATTATAAATGAGCAAGTAAGGAAGAATACTACAAATTTATTATCTTAAAGTTTTGGATTGAAGGTGATGTTGTAGTCTCTTATATGGATTGACTAGTGATAAATTAGTTATCCCCAGTGCATCCCCCTTGAAAAAATCCAACAAATAGGAGGAAGTGGTGGGTGATGGTGTTGAAGAAGGTATATTCTAAGCGTGAGAAGTGTTATAGAGGAAATGAGTTGCTACACTACATTAAAAAATATTCAAATATAAGGAGCAAATCACTTATTTAACCACAAGAAAAACACACAAACAATACAAGAATTTAGTAAGGAATTAGGTTCTATTATATATGTTATATATAATTATGGATCAAGTAAGCCAAAAGAAATGTAATCATGGGATACAATGACTTTGTCTTTCAATATCAAATTGTACTTGTAAGAGAAAAAAGGTAATTAGATTGCAAAGTCTATTTTTACAAGGATTAGAGTATCTCTAAAATACTCTATTCGGTTAATTTTATTTTTTTCTTGATAAAAAATAGTTGATGGTTAAAAAAGAAAATGATAAGTTCCTTCTTTACCAACAAAAAATAATATATTAATAAGTAATATTTTTCCATAAAAAATATAAAAAAATCAATATTTTTCCAATAAAATATGTTATTGATGTGATGAGTTGAACTATGTAGTGGAAATGTAGTTTAATGTATCATCTCTAAGAGAATTTGATTGGTTGAATACAATTTAATGAGGACAACATCAAATTAACAAATTTTAAACGTAGTGCTACGTCAAAGTTTAAAAAACTTTTTTTTTGTTTCAATTTTACTTTAAACTATAAAGTATAAAACATGATTTTGTGAACATTAGATCCTGTCAAACACAAGTGTTCGATTTAGCCTCACAAATTCAAGTTGTATGGATGAACATATGCAACAGCTATTTATTGTGTTTTATCTTACATACACAAGTGCTATTTACTATGTGATATTGTGGGGAAAAGGGTTTGAGTTCGTCGAGAGTATTAGAAATATATAAGTTTGAGTTTGAATCTTATATTGAGTAGAAATGAGTAAATTAAGAAAAAGACTTACAAACTCATTATCTTAAGGTTTTGGGTTGAAAGTAATATTGTAATCTTTCATATGAGTTGACTCATGAAACATTGGTGTCAAATTTCTCCAATGTATTCCCTTTGAAAATATCCAACAGAGTGGAAGAAGTGGTGAGAGATGGCAATTAGGACAATACATTCCAAGCTAAGAAGTGTTCTAAAAGAAATGGGTTGATACACTATATTAATAAAAATGTCCAAACGTATAGACCAAAAAACTTGTTTTACCATACAAATAATACAATAATTTAGTATTATACACGAGGTAACAAATCTAGATCATGGTGAAAAAACAAAGTGAGAGGAAGAGAGTGATAAGTTATGAATTTGAACATGCTTACTAACAAATATTAATATATTAATAAGTAATAATTTTCTAATAAAAAATATACAAAAATTAGTATATTAATAATTAAGATTTGTACTGTAAAAATAATTAAGATTATGATTATTAATATAATAAATCAATGAAATAATAATATTATTATTATTATTATTATTATTATTATTATTGTTGTTGTTATTATTATGATTATATTGTTAATTAATAATATTAATTATAATAATAGTAATAATTTTAATAATATTAATAAAAATAATATTAAGAGTAATATTAATAATATAATGTTAATAATATTAATTATAATAATAATAATAAAATTATTATTAATATTAATAATAATATTATTAAAATATTAATAAAAATAAAAATAATAATTTTAATAAAAATAATTATTAATATTAGGTTACCTAAATATTTTTTCATAAATAAAATCTGTAAATAATCCTAAATTTATATTTACATTCGAATTGTTATCATGTAAGTAAAATTTTTATGTATGTTAAATGTACCAAACAAAAATAGAACCAAACAAAAAGAGTGCAGGTGATTTCACAAAACCTTTAACTAGTGGGTTAACTAAGGAAGAAAGTTATTGTGTTTTGTTTGTCGCATAGAAAAAATTAACTAGTGGGTTAACTAAGGAAGAAAGTTATTGTGTTTTGTTTGTCGCATAGAAAAAAATTAGTCAATAGTCAGATTTATGCATAGGTTATATACAAATAATCAATAGGACTAAATCTAACTTTAACTATAATCACTTTAGCTAATTAACAATAGAAAGTTATTGTAATTTTACCTCATAGTACATTACTATGATATGACTCCTTATGAGATTACAAAATAGGGCAGTCTATAATCACCCTATATCAAATTATTTCATGAATCTATTTCTTTTTACATGTTTTGTGGTACACAAATTTTCTTTTTACATGTTTTGTGGTACACAAATTTTCCATTGCGAGCTTAATTGGCATATCAAATTCCGAAAAAAAAAAAAAATTGCATCTATTAACTCAATCAAATTGGTCATTCTTTACATTGGAATTTTAAGTAATAGATTCTTCCATTCACCAAGTTAAAAACATTGATCAATGTATACTAATATGTACATTCATCATAAAAAATTCATGATATATACTAGATCATACAAAATTCATGATAGGAAATTAGGTATACAATGTGAATATATAGATCGATCTTAGAAAAAGTCAGAAACAAAATATGGTTTAAGCAATGTGAAAATCTGGACAATTAGACCTGAAATTATCATTAGAATTATCATCAACAACCGGAGTAAAGAAAAGGTAAATGTGAGATCCATCTTGAATTCCAAGATCAAGCAGAGGCACCTTTTCTTCCTCTTTACTCATTATAAGGCCTTTATCAGCATCAGAAACAAGTAACAATCGATCAGCAGGTAGGTTTTGTTGAGCCTCAATTTCTTTTCTCAGATCTCCAACTATTGCATCATTGCTCACTTCAACGTAGAAAAGTGTCCCTGTCAAGTTCTCCACCACCACCTTCATGTCTTTAGTTTTTAAGAATGTTCATGTGTGCTGCATTCTCGGGAGTTAGTTTATGCACATTGAATGTGTACTTGCTATGTCAAAATTGTCCTTGTTCTGTTATTCATATTATAGGTAATTAGTTTTTAAATATTAACACATTAAAAAATTGAGTAATTAATACTTGAGTCACAAAAGGTAAGTTTCAAAAGGTAAGTTCAAGTTACACGGTGTTTTGACAATTTCTTTTGCGGTTAATAAAACAGATTGAAAACTTCCGTGGTTTGTAACATATTAAGTTTAAATTCTGTTTATTTTATTTTTCAAAGTTTTCTATTTATATAAAAGCATTATAAAATTTTGATTTTTTTTTAAATTTTTTAAAATGGAATATACCATATGTCTGTTATAAAGTAATTTAGTCATAGTACTGAACAAAAATAAATCTAAAATCAGTATACAAGTGCAAATAAACTTTTCTTCTATGTAAAATGAGTAGGATTTTTTTTAGAAAAAATAATTAATAAAAAGTAAAAGGATCGTCTCAATATAGAGAAGGTAATTACTTTCTGTATGATACAAACTGTTTCCTGTATTTAATAAATTTTTAAAATATCAAAAATATATTTATTATTTTTATTTTAAAATTTATTTATTATATAATTTTTTTTTCATACTCAATTGAGTCAAATGATTTCTTAATCAATTAAAAATATGTTAACAAATTAAAACTTATAAATATATCATTTTAACAAACTAAAATTGTAAATATCTTAATAATAAAATATCTCATTTTTAACAAACTCTTAAAAAATAAAAGATCCATTAACATTTAATTGATTAAAAAAACAAAAATTTATATTGTGTAATAAATAATTATCTATATTTAGTACAGATAAAATGTACCGATAAAGATATTTAGTGTGTGAGAGAAAAAAAATTATTTAATATATAAATCTTAAAATAAAATAATATAAACATTATTGATATATTAAAAAATATCTAGTACAATAAGTAATTGTATAATACAGGAATCAACTAACCATAGAGAGTACACTTAGAATTATGCATGCCACAAAGCCGGTCAATGCACTCTGTTATGGCCCAACAATCATATTTCTTATTGGCTAATTGCTTCCCGCACCCCCAATTTACTTCCTGTACCTATCGGTGGTTTTTTTTGGGACAACACTGACATTTTGAAAATATAATGGGGGTGCAGGAATCAAAAGATACATAACGTTGCCTATCTTTTCTCATGAGTAGTACTTATAATTTCAAACTAACTAAACTCGTTTATCTCATCTTTCATTGTTTATTGTTAAACACTTTGTATTTCAACTTTACTTCTTCAATTATCTCTTCAATGCAATAATAGGATCAATTTTTTGGTTTGAGCTTAATAACATTTTCATAATTAATAAATTAAATATTTTAGTTTAAGTTTTTGAAATATTTATTTATATTTATTTTGGCTTAAGTATTTAAATATTTTTCAATTTTTCTTTCTGTTTATTCAAATTTTTTGTCATAACAGAATCATGTGATAGTAATGTAAAAAAATAAAAAAATAAAAAGATAAAAGATATAATAGTGATCATTATTCAACCCTCTGGATTACGAAATATATATGAACAACTTAATGGACACGTGGATAATTGAACTGATGTCAGTAAAAAAAATCTTAACTAAAATAGTTATTTTATTAGTTACCTAATTTAAAGGAAAATTTTATTAAATACTTTTAAATATATTATGTTACAACAACAATAACTTTTCCTAACCTAATAAAAGTGCATATGCTTCATTGTTATATTAGAAGCCTATTACGTTATCCACCCACCAACATTGTTTTCTTGGTGTTTATCTTGGATACATGCTTTAAGAGAATAAGTTACTCAATAAAGTTTATATAATAAGTAGATTCTCTCTAAAGCAACTTATTCATAAGAATTTTTAAGAGAGAAAAAAAAAACAAATATGCATAAATTACTTTTAGTTTATGAGTAAAATATATATGTCACCTCAGATACTACAATTAGCCATATCATCCAAATATGAACGTATGTCATTTCTTATAACATGTTTATATCTTCTAATTTAAAATTCTATTAATAATTTCGTATAATTTTACCAACTTAAGATTTGACACATATATTCACATGCAAAATTTTAAACTCAAACTTTTAATCAAATTATAAAATTTTTCAAACCTTTTTCCAACTCATTATTATTTTTATTTTCATGTTTTAATTAAAAATACAAGCTCAAAGTCTCAAAAATCAATTTTTCTCAATAAATTCATGCATGTATTTTAAAGGAGAAAATGAAATTAAGAAAAAAAGAAAATGCATGTATATTCATGCATTCTTTATTTTTTCTAAAAGGTGACAACTTTTCAAAGAAAGAGAATGAGATCTAATTAAGAGGGGAAGAAGAAGAGAAAGAGGTAGTGAAAATAGAAGTTCCTTTAGATTTTTATTTGCACTCCATCTCCTTTTATTAACTCAACCATTCTCCTCTTTCAGTTTATATCTTTTTCAATTTGAGAACTAAAGGTCCTAACTATCTTTTTTGTTAGACTCATCACTTTAATATTCTCACCCTCTTTATTTAAACACCAATCTCATTGGCTAAAAAAATATTTAATATATATATATATTATAATACTTTAAATAAGTAAATAAACTAGAATTTAAACATAAATTTAAATTTAATTATCATTTATAAATTGTCTTACATACTTACATTTGAGCACTAAAACAGTATAAGAACGAAAACATAACATCCACTTATTAATTTAATTAAAATATGTTTTTTATAAATATCTTTGTTATTATAATTAAACATAACGATGTATTTTTATGAGTGAAAAACATACCAAATATGAATAAATTGAAACCGAAAAGGATAAAATATATTAATATCCTGTGATATTCGTATAAATGAGATTTCTTTTATAATATATTAACAAAAACACATGCACTCCCATGTAGGTAGAATTTTTATTATATTAAAATAATGTTAAATTTTATTTTATAAATAGTTAACTAAAAAATATAAAAATAATATAATTTAATATATATACACATGTATAATTTTATAAAAATAATATTATATATAAAATTTATATAGTGATTACTTTTAACAAATAAATTATTTAGTTATTTAAAAATAAAGAAAAATTATTTAATTATCTATTTTATTAAATAAATAAATTATTTTTAATTTATTAAAATATAATATTGTCTAATTAAAAAAATATACCAAAGAAGTTATCAAATGCTATCATTTATACAATCATAACACTAGTAGAAAATCAGTCTTTAACATCTGAATATAAAGATGGTTAAAAGTGAAAATGACGTTGCCAAAAATATTGTGATATTTTTGTAAATAAATGAATATTCATAACGTCAGTTGGAGCAAAATCGATGTTGTGTTGTGAACACCACATCGGTTAACCAACAAAACTGACATGGAAAAGGCAGTAAAAAATAAAATTCAAAATTTTAAAATTTTAAATTGGCGGCTGAGTCACCACGTCGGTTATGGGCTTCTAACTGATGTGGTGTGTACTAACATGACGTCGGTTTTGGGAGTCCAACCGACGTCATGGTCACTCTGATAATTTGACCAAAAAATTGGGTAAAATTAAGATTCAACAAAACATCGGTTAGAATCTCAGAACCGACGTTGTGATGCATCAAAATTCAATTTGGGGTTTTTAAGTCAGGCACCATGTCAGTTAGAAGCTCAAAACCGACGTGGTGCTGCCCATTTTAACACAATCATGCGTTTTCACTTTCACTTTTCTTCTCCCTCCAAAGCGTGTGCATTCTCCTGCACTATTCTGGCGTCTTCTTAGTTGCATTTTGACCTCCATTGCTTCTCCATTCAAGTCCATTGCACTCGTTCTCCTTCATATTCGTCGAGAGCTTCGTTTGAATGGTTGCATTTTTGTTTCAAGCTTTGTTCGAGGTGTTTTTCAGGTGAAGCTTTTGAGTTGTTTCTTTCTCCTCCATTTTCGCTTGCTTTCACTGATATTGTTAATTTATTGACTATTTGTTTGTGTTTTGTAGTTTTGATAGTGTTAGTTTGTCCGCATTTGTGTTCGTTGGTCTTCTTGGTTTGGTGTGACCACTGCTCTACAAGAGGTATGTTTTTATCATCTTTGAAATGGAAGAACAATATGATGAATAGTTATCTGTATGATTAGAATGCTTATTTGGATTTGAATGCTTTTTGTGTATGTTTGATGTATATATTGCACGTATGGTACTGAGTCCAGGAATGATTCCCGACAATTTTTGTATTTGGTTTGAGCATTGTTGTATAATTCGAATGCTTGTAAAATTGGAATGCTTAAATGGTCTTTGTGTATAGTTTAATATATAAGAAACATGTTTGGGTACTGAGTCCGGGGATGTTCGATCTCCGACAATTTCTATTTAATCTTGCTCATTGAGTAATGTATCTGAAAATATTTCACTACTCGTAGTGATGGATCGAAGTTGGATAAATGCAAGTCGAATAAGTGATGTGTATGAGAAAGGTGTTGAAGATTTTTTAGAATTTGCTAAACGGAATGAAGCAAGAATAAATGGAAGATATTATTATTCGTGTGTGAATTGTGTGAATTTAAAAAGACTATATATTGAGCTGATACGAGAGCATATTTTTTGTGATGGTTTCTTGAAGAACTATATAACGTGGACTTGACATGATGAAGTTCTAGACTTACCATATGCATCTGAGCAAGATCAATGTGAACATTCTAATCTATATTCTGAAGATTGCATGGATGACATGATTTGTGATATTGGAGGAGAGAGTGTACACCAAATCCATGTGTTTGATTCTTTGAAAGATGATTCACTAACAAAATTGTATCCCTGTTGTTCAAGTTTCTCACGTTTTCAGTAGTATTATGATTATTTAATATAAAGGCAAGAAATGAGTTGACTGATAGAAGTTTTACTGAATTACTTGAATTTTTGCATGAAATACTTTCTCAAGGTAATACATTGCCGACCAATCATTATGAGGTCAAGATATTGTGTCCAATGGGTTTGGAGTACCAAAAAATACATGTTTGTCCAAATGATTGTATAGAAAAGAATTCGAAAGATTGCATAAGTGTCTCAGATGCGGGGTATCAAGATACAAAGTAAAAGATGATGACGGGGATGAAGATGACATGAAAAAGGGTCCTCTTGCCAAGGTATTACGGTATCTTCCAATTATACCACGTTTAAGACATTTTTTTGCCAATGTTAACGATGCAAAGAACTTGACATGGCATTCAAGTGGAAGAAAATGTGATGGGTTGTTACGACATGCTGCCGATTCACCATAATGGAAGAAAATCGACTCTTTGTATCTTGAGTTTGGAAGTGATCCAAGAAATCTCAAACTTGGTCTTGCAATTGATGAAATGAATCCATACGGTAATTTAAGTAGCAAACATAGTTCATGGCCTGTTTTGCTAATTATTTATAATTTGTCGTATTGGTTGTGCATGAAGAGAAAATATATTATGTTGTCTATGATGATATCAGGACCAAGGCAATAGGGAAATGACATAGATGTTTATTTACGTCCTTTGATAGAGGACTTGAGATTGTTATAGAATAATGGCGTTGAGGTTTTTGATACATATGAAAAGGTAAATTTCAATTTGAGAGCCTTGTTATTTTGCACGATTAATGATTTTCCAGCATATGGAAATCTGAGTGGTTATAGTGTCAAAGGACATCGTGCTTGACCAATATGTGAAGAGAACACAAGTTACCATCAGCAAAAATATGGGAGGAAGACATGTTATATTGGCCATCGAAAATTCATGAAACTTAATCACCCCTATCGGAGGTTGAAAAAAGCTTTTAATGGTTGTCAGGAAGACAAAACTGCACCTCCACCCTTAATTGGTGACGAAGTGTATAACCGAGTGAGCCACGCCGAAGTCACTTATGGGAAAATTGTCAAGCATAGTGGTGTGAAAAACATATGGAAGAAGAAATCGATATTCTTTAAACTTTTATATTGGTCGAAGTTAGATGTTAGACATTGTATAGATATAATGCATGTGGAAAAGAATATTTGTGATAGTATAATTGGGACATTGCTAAATATTAAAGGAAAGACAAGGATGAAATTAATACTCGTAAGGATCCTGGTCCAACCCGATGTGGTGTTGCATCTTTACCATACTTTTCATACATGTTAATGTCGGTGCCTCGTTTAAACCAACGTGGTGGTGAATTACATGACATCGATTGTTTAACCAACGTAGTGGTAGATTACATGACGTCGGTTGTTTAACCGACGTTATGTTTAAAAATATTCAACGTCGTTTTAGTCAACGTCGATTCGGGATCCGACGTTATGGACCTCCCAAAACCGATTTTGAAACCTTTTTTCCACTAGTGTAATATAAATGATAATATAATAATAATAATAATAATAATAATAATAATAATAATAATATTATTATTATTATTATTATTATTATTATTATTATTATGGATAATAAATAATAAATGCAATACATAATACATAAATTATTTAATTGTTATATTAATAGAGATAATACTTAATCATCCTATTTTTTTTTTCTATACTATGTTTTGGTCTATTATACTCTTTAGAGTGGGGGAAAAATCGATTAGAAAGTATACAGTATGATAGTCAATTTATATTGTCACATAAGTATCCGTAGTTCCACATATTATTTTATATATATATATATATATATATATATATATATATATATATATATATATATCTGTAAAAATATTTGATATTACTAAAATTTAAAAAATTAATACAAATTATTTTATAATGTTAAAAACATTATTAAAAATTATGAGAAAAGAATTATATGAATAAAAAAGAAGATGAAAATGGGTAACTTATTTGGTGGTTGGGAGCACTTATCTCGTATCTGAACAGTCCTATATATAAACTTGACCCACTTTTTGTTCCTATTGCTCTCAAGTTTTTCATTATTTCCTTCCTTCCTGGGTTCTACTTTCTTTCCCTCTCGCAATTGGCAGGTATTTCGTTTCTCATTATTCTTTTACTCTCTCTGCATTATTTTCTACTTCTTTTTCAATTTATTGTTTTGATCGCTTTCTTTATTTGATCTTTACTTTTACTTCGTGGGGTTGTTGCACTCATACCGCGTTTTACGTACGCAACGCAAGTTCTTAACTTTGACCCTCGCTTTTTGCGAACAAGAGTTTCTTTCGTACCCAGATATTCATTTTTCATCTGGGTTGTGATGTTAGTGCTTTGTCAACGTGAAGGTGCATTAACGGGATTTAAAGACTCTTTCTTTTGTATTTGCGATTTGCATGATCATGATACCGGTTTCGTTCTTTTGTTGAGTTAGTCAATCTTTTCCCCTTTTTTAAATTGGGGTTCAATTTATTTTGCAATATTTTTATGGTTTTGTTAGTTTGATTTGGAGTTTTGTTATTCTGTTTCTTTAAGACTTTAGGTGAAAGAAATGGCTGGCGAATCATGCTTCATTTGTGGTCCATTTGTTTGGTCTGTAGAAGTTAGGCCACTGTTACCTTCTTTGTATAATTATTATTCTTTAGTTTCTGGGTAAGGAGATCATTAGGCTAACCTTTACCATTCGTTGCCTTTGATTATATTGTATTAAATGATGAACTGTTTCGAGATTTAATGCATTGTGAATTGTGAGGTTTTCATTCTGACATGTATTTGATACATTCTAGTTACAATGTGATATGGTTCTTCTCTTTGTATGTACGGTATTTACATGTGTCATATGTGTCTTTTTCTTTGTATGTATGGTACATATGCTCGTATCTGTGTGTGTATACATTCCAAGGATATCTTTCATTAGACTAATCTTAATTTGGAAGTTGATACATAGTGCTAGCTGTGTTTTGATTAATGATTATGCATACAGAATTATGCAGATCTCATAATTTCCCTCCCTTTCTGGCCTATTTTTCTTATTGGTCTTTTAACTATTAATTTGTGTTTCGGATGCAAGTGTTGTGCTAATGAGATCATATAAATTTGAGGATTCTTAGCATTGTTGAAAATGTCAATTATTACATCTCATATATATTTAATCTCTCTCTTCCAGTGCTTGGTGATAAATTACCTCAGAAGGACTTTGTTGGTTACAAGTAACAAAGGGCAAATTTCATGTCTGAATTCGAAACAAACATCCCAAGTGCTTTTGGTGGGTGTTGAATATCTCAGTTATATATTTTTTATGGCATAAAGATACCCAATCACTCTGAAAGTAGAAAGCAACACTTTTTCAATGGTTTGCCCTCTGATGTGGTTTGACAATTGAATAGATCCCTTTGCTGAGGCAAATGCTGAGGACTCAGGTGCTGGGACGAAAGAGTATGTTCATGTTCGTGTACAACAACGTAACGGAAGGAAAAGCCTAACAACTGTTCAAGGATTAAAGAAAGAGTATAGCTATAGCAAAATACTCAAGGACCTGAAGAAAGAATTCTGCTGCAATGGTACTGTTGTCCAAGACCCTGAGTTGGGCCAGGTTTGTGTGTTTCTGTTCTTCATCAAAAAATGCTATTTGTCATCATCCAGTGAACTTCTTTTGTCCCTTGATATGTAACATTCTTCTTATGTTACATGATTTTCAACAAATGCCATTGGGTGCATCATCTCTTGTCATTTTTATCAATAAGTCTAAACATCAATTGTGTATATATATATATGCAGGTTATACAACTTCAGGGAGATCAAAGGAAGAATGTTTCTACTTTCCTTGTGCAGGTAGACATTCTGATATGGTGTGGCTGTTGTTCTTTACTATAAAATAGTATTGTGATATCTAAATTCCTGTGTGATGTTACAAACAGGCTGGCATAGTGAAGAAAGAACATATCAAGCTTCATGGTTTCTAAGATCTAACCAACAGTGGCAATTTGAGTTCATGCTAAACATTGAATATCAGCAGCAGCTTATAAATCTGAATTCAAGCAATTATTAGTGACATCAACATTCTGTTATATTGTAGTTAGAGTCATATATAATCTTCTGTGGTATTGTTTACCTATTCTGGAAAGTTACAGCTGGGGGATAAATGGTAAGGATAATATGTCTACTTCTAAGACAATGGTAAGAATAAATTTGTTATTATTCTTCCCTGTGCAAGTGACTTCTAAGCCTATTTGGTTGCATTTTATTTTGGATCATTGACCTGCCAAATTGATGGGGTTAGAAAATGAGGGCAGAGTGAAATGCCAGTAGAAGGAAATTATAAAACTTGAATTGTTATCTATAGAAGATACCTTCTTTTATATTTTTTAAACTAAATATCGTATTTTTTATATTCTTTTCATGTAAGCATAAATAACTTGTTTAGTTTGAAGGACATTTTTTTTTTATTTTGACAATTTGTTATTATAATGAATTACATTGAGTTAATTTACAATATCAAACTAAACTATAATGACTTGTGCTGTATATTTTTAAACTAAAAATGATGATTTTTTAAACGTGTCATCTGATTTGTCTTTATTTCCCTTCACATCGTGTTTGATGTAGGCTGTAAAAAATGAAAGAAATAAGTTTGAGCAAAATTAAGAAAATGATACCTTTTTCTTTGTTTTTACAGATTACGGTTCTCGTCATGAATAAAAACCTATAAATGAATGAGAAAAAGAACCCAGATGTATTTAATGTATTTATATAGTTTCATTTTCAATTTGCTAGCATTTAAACTTCATTATATGAATACATAATTTTGTTAAATTAATATATATTTCTGTCTTTTAGTATTATTATTTTTTAGTAATTTATAATCTTATTTGTTAAATATTATTATTATAGACTTTATTTAATTACTACTAATACTAATAATAACAACTGGGAAATAATAATATATTGCCGAGAATTTTGTTTTCATTTGCTAGTTATTTTTTTTTCAATTAGAAAAACAGAAGAAATTTTTTATTCTATTTTCGGTTTACTTTCAAAAATCTATATGGTCCTCGTTTTGTTTAATCTTATTTTTTTATATTTTATCTCTTTCAATTTTTCTTTTCAAATCAAACAAAATACCAATATTTAACAAAAAGAAAACAAAATACTATAATATTGAAACATAGATTTAAACGCCCTTGACGATAAATGATTGCTTATCAAAATGATATTTGTTAAAATCTTTTTAATATTTTCTATCTTCCAGAAGGCCTATGTCACCATGGCCGTCAATGGCCTATCATTTTGTTTTTTAATATAGAACATAACTATCATGTGTAAGCTTTTGAGGTAAACATATTTACAACATGGTGTGATTAATTTTTTAATGATATTTTGTTTTTTTACTATCAAATTCTAAATCCTATATACAAAATAAACACGTGTATTAGTTGAGCTGAATATCCATTAATCCGTAATCCACCATTACTTAAACATTGAATTAAAATTCTAATAATATATTATCGATACATTTTTATTTAATAACGAATAAAAATAATTTATTTAATAAACTTGTGTAGTTAAGCGAAATTTATATTCTTTAGAGGCTTTATGCAATTTTAAAAGTACTTAAATAAAATGATATGCTATTAACTATTTTAAAAAATATTTTATTTTAGTTTTAAATATTCATTTACTACCCATAGTTATACAAATTTTATCTTCCGGTTTTCATATATAAAATGAATTCATTTTAACATTTTTTTTAAATTCATATATATTCTAGTTTTAGCCTCTTTTATTTCTTACAGTTTAAATTCATTGAAACAAAAAGAGATTAAAGATATTATTTTTATGTATGGAAGAAAAAAAATATTAAGTTCTATCAGAGGAACCAAATGAATAATTTAACCTATAATTTATTTTTTTAGATCTTAATTTGATTTGCCTTTATATTCGTTCAATTTCTATTTTTTAATTTTTTTTAATTTGAGACATTTTGTGAATATTTTTCTATTTTTTTACCTCTACGTAATTCTTAGATATTTTATATAGTTATTATAAATTAGACAAAAATAATAGTCAAATAATATTACGAAGTTAAATTTTTTAATGTAACTAAAGATATTAATTACTTATCTTCGATTTATATATCACCGTTTAAAAAATCAACAAATAAAAAAAGGAATCAGTGGTAATGATATTTTTAATGACCAGATCACAGTGAAGTAATAGTAACAGTTAATACTGAATAATTAATAACCTCTCATTACTTAATTCACCTGGAATTAAGACTATTAGGATAACAACTTTCAGCTTTTAATTAAAATATTAATTTCCTTAACATTATTTTACAAATAATAGTAGAACAATCAATAAACTCAACAATTAATAAATAAAAAGTCATATCAAAAGTATTGTCAGAAATCTATTAATAGTATTTTAGGCTATATACTTTTTTTTATACAAAAAATTGGTTTAATTAAAGTTTTATTTTCAAGAAATTGTAAGATTCTATTTTTATTTTTATTTTTTGCAAATCGAAAATTTCTAAAATTTAAATTTTGATTCTAAAATTGATTTAAGAGGTTAGAATCACTTCATAAGAAGATCTGGCCAAATACTTAATAGATAAAATCATGATTTAACCATGATACTATATGTCAGTTTGTAGTATATTATTGAATTAAGTATGATTGGAAAGAAAAGGTTTTTTGACGAAAGAGATGATGAAGAGTGTATAATATATAGGAATATACGTACGATCTTAGAAATAATATTATATTTATTGTAAGAAAATAAAAAAATGGTTTTAACACTGTCACCACGTTCTTATCCCTTTGAAGATGACTCAGCCCTATCAATATACTGCATTAGAAAACAAAGCATGTTTTTGTTTGATAGTAATTGCGTAGCATTGTATATAGTAAATTAAGTTTCCACTACAAAACGTGTGGAAGATGTTCAGGTAAACGCAAAGTCCTTTCTAATCATACCAAGTTCCCACCCTTTTTCAATCACTTCCGTGTTCAACTTCAACCATCAAACCTCATCAAATTTTCAACACTACTTTAACATGATTATTAGAGTGTGTTTTATTTTTTCATCATCTTCATCCAAAACATTTTCTTTTTCAATTTCAGTTTTCTGCATTTAAAAGAAACACGTCAATTTTTCTTTGTATACCAAACTGGTGAAAGTGATGTTGGTCCAGGTCTTATATGAGTTTCTAGATGATTGATTAGTCCATGTTTAGAATCTAGAAGATTGATTAGTATAATATTTTCCTTTTTGGGGTGATTTGTATTTTTGCATTAGTGTGTTTTTGTTAACTTTATTTGGGATTTCCCTCTTATTGAAGAAACAGACAGAATCAGTGCAAAATGTACCAGCTACCACCATCCCAACAACTACTAATTAGCATCGCAATTTGCTTCAACATTTCAAAGGAATTAACAAACTACACTTTGCTTAGCCCAAAAGCCATCATAAAACATTGTACTGAATTTATTATACTTCATTTTTCTATATTTATGTAGATTATTTTATCACTATCTTTACAATTTTTTTTAACCATAATTTCATTAACCTATAGTTGAAATTTCACTGCATTGCTTTAAATTTTACTTGAACATAATGTACTTACATTATCACTAACCACCTTATTCAGATACATTTTCTTTTTTTATTAACCGTTCCTTAAGGTATATTAAGAACTGATAAACATATACAAAGTGTCATTAATGATATGATAATTTTTATTTTTTAACAAAAAAAACCACACTTTTGATTCCTTAACCATAAGAACAAAATGATGGTTAGCAAAATTGATTTTGTTTAACTTCAATCACGTATGATTCACAACTCTTGTGAAACCCAAAATACAATATGAATAATGCACACAACTGAGTCTATTAACCTAATTACCATACCATAACATGATATATACTTTGTCAGATCTTGGTACGATGATTATTTTTCTTAGATATTCGTGTGCATCTAACACCGACACATTTGTCATCTACAAAATTCCACGCCAACTAACACGTCCAACCCAACTACCAAGCTTGCACGTTAGACCGAAATACCATGTGTTCAACTACCACTCTTTCCACTCTCTATTTTACTTTCATTCCCTCTTATTCTTCTTCTTCTTCAATTCTATGTACCCTTCTACTATCCTATGAATTTACATCCTCCTATTAATACCCTCACACTTCTTTTTCAAAACATATTCAATATTCAACACTCAAGCTTTCAAAGCTCTTTTCAACTTGCTGTTGCAATGGCAGACATAGATCGCTCCTCTGATAATGCTTCTGCTGATTCTAAAGGTACCCTTTAAGAATCCAAGTCTTCTGATACCTAGACAAGTATATTTTGAGGTGATTATAGTTTCCTTGGGTCTATATATTGTAACATGCACATACAAACATTTTTCTTTTCTTTTTTGTGACCACCTGAGATTGCCACTTTTAGTCTTAATGTGTGATATCATTTGATATATATTGAAAACACAAAGTTGTTCATTGCATCATTTTTAGTAACTTGAACTATTTAACAAGATATGATCTTACACTATGTGATATGTGTCTATGCATTTAGAAAAGTTATTGTTTATATAAATTTGAGGAGTTGATTTGCGTTATGCAGAAAAATCCCTCCAAATTTCGAATGTTGAATTTTCTGAGGCTGAGGAAATCCTTATTGCCATGGTGTATAATCTGGTTGGGGAGAGGTGAGTATATACATGCTTTCTTTTGCTGAACCACTTTTATTTTTTCCTTTTAGATGAAGGTTATGAAACAAAAGGTTTTTCCTTAGGTGGTCTTTGATTGCTGGAAGAATTCCTGGAAGAACTGCAGAAGAGATAGAGAAGTATTGGACTTCAAGATATTCGACTAGCCAATGAAGTGACAGAGAATGAAGCAAGAAAGTTTTGTGTGGCTGCATGTCATTGAAGTGACTATGTGGGTTATGAAATGGAAGATGTTCCTATTACATACTGCTTCTTGTATTTGCTTTTTGCGGTAACTAAAAGGGGCGTGTCATTCTAAAAGCCCTTATGTGTAATGTTACTTTATCTCCATATATAAATCTTATAATGTTCCTATCTGTTTTAGGCAATCTATGATTCAGATATTTTCATGTCAAAAGAAGTTTCCAAAAGTACTCAATCTCATCCTTCTTCTTTGTCATTCTTTAAGGTGACAACAAATTATTTTCCTTATGGTATTTGGGTTTATGCATCTAGCCACAAAAAACAGCTTTGCCTAATGCTGCATGAACATTATTGGATAAAAAATAAATATGCTATTGATATGCTACAGTTGCAAAAGACATACAATATCCCTTATAGTCTGTAATACCTCTTCCAAAGTAGAATAGATTTGGTTGGACTGCTAGATTGCTACCTCCTTGTAAATGCCTTGAATTTTTAATGCAATCGTACTAGTATCTTTCTTTAACATATCTTGAAATCTATAATTTATTATTAAATTAAACACTTATTTTTAAGCAGTTCTCACTAAATTTCTTATGAAACTCTCATTAAGGAAACCAATTTTTAACAAAATTTAACTAATCATAAAGAGAATATAAAAAGAAAGAATGTTAGAGACTGCTATTAGACCATACTCTTTAGCTTGAGGTTCAAAAGGCAAAAAGTTATATACTTGCTAGTCCCACATCGAGTAAATACGAAACATATGGCTTCCAGTCAAACATCTCGGCCGAAGTTGCATATGGACTCCTAATTATTGGCAGGTTTCAGCCCATTTAGGAATTATTTAAAGTACAACATTATAATATATTATCTCCAAATCAATGCAATTTTAGTCTTTAAAAAAAATTTAAATGATATGATGTATTCGATTTTCAATGAATATTATTTTTATTTATTTTTAAGTCTCTGAATAAATTGTATCAAACTTTGCATTTGAAAATTGATAAAAATAATGTATTTAAAAGAGTGAGATTATTAATAATTACTATATTTATTATATATGCTTGATAAAAATAATGTACTGATTAAAAGAGTGAAATTATTTTAAACAATTATTTCACTAATTATCATTCTTAATCTGTAAAAGAAACATTAAGCTGCAATTATTTTAAGGTGAAGAGTAACTCTATAGTCTATATATAAAGCATGTTTGGCAATTGGATTTTGAAAAGCAAAGTGTATGTATTTTATTTTTAAATTAAAACATATGTAGTATTTATAAAATTTAAAAATCAACCCACTAAATTTATGTTTATTTATTATTGATAAAAATATCAAACTAAATAATTTTTATTAATAATTAACACATTATTCTCTTAATGATCCCACTTTCATTACTTAAACAAAATAAATAAAAATACATATAAATATAAATAAAATAAAAAAATCCAAGAGACTATCTCTCAATTGTATATCTCTTTGATAATGTATCAAGACACCATATTCACAATTATAAAACAACTAAAGAGAAAAAGAGTAAACCAAAACAAAACATTCACAGGCATAATAATTAATTAGAAAAATGTTTGTTTAACACCACTATTCATCTTTGTATTTCATTTAACACTACTTTATATAATAAAATATTATATAAATAATAAAATAATAATATATACAAGTAGGAAATAAATAATAATATCAAAATATCACCATCTTAATAATTATTGTTCCCCTCTCCCTCTCTCCCCCACCCCATATATATATATATATATATATATATATATATATATATATATATATATATATATAAGCTCTTATCATATGATTGTCCTATATGACTTGAGTTATTGGTAGAACTTGAATATATATTAAATTTTTTAACTTAATATTCATATTAGTAGAATATAGCTTAAATCTTAAACTTAAAATTCATACTCCGCATTCCACTCACTAATAACTCCTCTGTTTATTCATTAAAGGTCTAAAAGTGTGTGTTTATATTGGATGATTTTATATCTTACATTAATATTCATATATACATAGAGAGGAACATATATAATGAATTATAAATCTAGATAAGTTTTTATTTATTATTATTTTATTATAGGTAAGTTAAAAATAAATAAATATAAAAGTAGTAAATATTATAAATCTGTTTTGAAATTCGCTTTTAATTTTATTTTGGAAATCATTTACAACTGATTTATTTTCAGACATATCAGATCGGGAACAAAATAAAATTTATTCAAATTAAGTTTGATTTGTAATTAGTTGAGATAAATATTTTAGCTTATGATTTATTCTTCACTTTTCAATATAAATAAATCAAATTTTTCTGTTGCACTTTAGTGATTTAATCGCTGCATTAAATCTGAAAATTTAGAAATTATTTGGACTAAAATTAGCTTGGTTTGCAACTATACAATTTATAAAAGTTTTCAAAATTCAAATTCTTAATGATCCTATTTTTGAAAATATTTGTTATTAATTTCTGTAGAATATAATTGTTGTATATTGTGTTAAATTATTTCATACGCAAAATTAATCAAGTTTAATACAAAATTATAATTAGAGAAACATTTCTAGTTTTAGGAGTGCATAAGATGATTAAGATTTCACTTTCAAACATCCAACTACCAATTTTTATAAAGCTATATATAGAAGAACAATTTCAAGTTGAAGAATACAAGGAGCAAAGAGAAAAATACTTTATATATTGAAGAATTACTGAATACCTGAGTGTTTATTGTAAATATGTTATCAAGAATATATAGAGTTTTGGATTGTGCGAAACTACTGTGTAATTATTCATCACAGTGAAGTAACCCTTGTGAGCTTTCATTGTTCTCTTTTGAGAGTGTTTATTTTAATATTGAGTGGTTTTTATCTCAATGAGATATTGAAACTGATATAACCTGAAGAGGTTTGTTTACTCAAATTTATTAGAAAGGAGAGAATACTCATGTTCCCTGGAGATGAGAAAATACTTGTGTTTCCTGAAGATGAGAGAATACTCGTGTAACCTGTAAAGGTGGTAGATTAGTGAAAACTTTTAAGTAGTTGTTTAAGAGGACTGGATGTGACAAGTTTGAGCTAATCAAGATAAATCTTGTGTGTATTGGATTTAATTTGACTAATGTCTTGCATGCCTCAGAATTATTTTTTATCGTCGCTTATTTATTATCCGCTGCAAATCGGGTTTGTAGGCTTTTTTCAACCCCTCTTCTCGATACAATATTGAGTTGCGAGTAACATCAATTGTCTCGTGCCAGAGGCCTGGTGGGCCAAGTCACAATTAAACCATGACACTTGGGCTGCTACACTTTTAAGTAGAAAGAGTTGCATGTTATATCTTTTGGCCTAGTGGTAAGAACTTGATCCCACAATTGATATCAGAGCCAATGTTATAAGTTCATTCATATTGGGACAATTGTTTAGAAGAGATTGTTGTGGGTGACATCAATTATCACGTGACAAAGATCAAGTGAGCCAAGTCATAATTGAGTGGTGGCACTTGAATTACTACGCTCTCCACTAAAAAAAATCACACCCTAACTAATGACTATATATATATATAATCACTTTAACATATCATCATCTCAATCACATCTTTCACGTCACACAATAAGTATAACTCATTTAAACAATTTTATTACATAAAATATCCTTTCAAAATCATTTAAAAGAATTCAAATTAAGTTTTTATTTTAGAAATTATGGTGAATGGATTTCCAACAAATTAATATTCTATTCATATTTAGCATTTATACTAGTTTAAATTTATTCATATTTAGCCTTTATACTAGTTTTTTTCAACTCTCATAACCTAATTCAAATAAATATTAGCTTTCTATTACCTATAAACATCTTACTTACTAAAAAACTCCGCTCCTTAAAAGCACAATGAGATTATGATGTTTAAAGACCTTCTAAATTTCTTTCATTAAGCAAATCCTACTAAACAAACACACATCACTGCGAATTTGATTAATAAAATATTTATCTTTTCTCTGCTAATCATGCATATCGCGAATTTCTAAATTAAATCCAGGAAAAAAAAGTCTGATCAAAATTATGTTAAAAAAATTATAGAAACATAATAATTGTATATAAATAAATAATTAAATTATTTTAATTTTATATAATATTTTAAACTGAAAATAAAATTATCATTTATCATAATTTTAAATTTTATATTCTAATACTTCTAAAATCGGGTGCATGATAAAACAAGATGCTAAAACACGAATAATATTCCCTCGTCACATCACTTGTTTGATGAAAATTTGTCTTGTCGTTGTTCATACATGTATAGATATCCTCAAATTTTTTATGACTGGTTTCCACATGTTTGTGGATATTCATGAATATTAAAAATTTAAAAACAAACAAAATTGTGAATATATTTGTGGCGAAAGTAAATTTATTAATTCATATAAATTTTTTAAACATAAATTTTGAAGTACTTTTTGTTTTTATTTTGTTTATTATTGTCGATAATTGCGGCTATGGGTGTCTTCTTAGGTATCTTCACCAACCCATTCCATATTTTGAAATGCCACATGAACAATCTTCATCCCCTTAAAAGAAAAGGAAAATTTAATATCATTAATGATAAAAGAAAAAAAAAAAAAAAAAACAGTATCATCATTGGTTCATCCAAACATATAAGCACGTAGTGAATAAAAAATGTTATCATTCATGCAATTATGGGATTGGATAATAGGTTACTAGTTAGATATGTTTGAGAGGAATAAAAGTCGTAATTCAAACTCACAAGAAACTGAGAAACAAAGTCATTTCGAAATGATAAAACCCTCATTTGTTGTGTTACACCATCAATGTCATGGACCACTCTGATTGGTATATATTTACACAATTATAGTTTCCATTATCTTCTAGCAAGTAAGCAAATTATCATCATATCTTGCTTTGTCGCAACAAGAAAAAACATAGTTGATCATATATATCACCCACTATCCATTTCAACTATAAGAATCCCATACTTCTTTTGCCCCTTTTGTATTCAACGAATCCAAAATCACAACCTCTTACAAACCATTTCACAAACTCTATAATTATCATTTGGTCACAGAAAATTTTAATTTCTCAAATTTTTGAAGACGAAAGACTATTTGAGTTTAAATACGCATTTATCCATGAAATGCTAGCCTTTTTTTTTTTCAGATTTTTATATATTTTGATTCTTAATGTATAGTTATATGTTTTGTTTGTTATACTTAAAAATTTGTTTCACTTTTACTACTTATAAAATTTCTGTTTCTGTGTACATCTTTGTTATTTTATTTTAGCCGTTCTAATATGTTTACTCTTTTGTTTTAGTTCCTATAATATGTTGATAATTTAGTTTTTAGTCCATGAGAAATGTTTTTTTTCTCTTCAATGAAACTAATTTAAAATGAAATAATATTGTAGATACTAAAAAATGAAAAAAAAAAAAGATATATATTAAAAGAACTTTTTTTTTTTTTTGTAGAATCAAATGTCAAACGTAAACTTTTTAGAGATAAAATATACGGCTATATATAAAACACATATGCATGTCTTTCATATATTATTTAAACTTAATTTTCTTGGAAAATATTTTTTTATATTTTTCATTTTTCATAAACTTGTTCTATATAAGAAATTAAGGATCTGATTTTTTTAATTTTCATATATATATATATATATATATATATATATATATTATATATTTTTTTTGACAAAAAGATAGTGTGCTAATGCATCACTAGACGATCAATAATCCTAATTATATTGGCACAACTTATTAAAATGTTCACTAAAACTAAATGTGAAAATATTTGATTATAAAAAGTATATATAAGCATTTAAAAATAATAATTACAATAGCTAAATAAATTTTAGTTATTTATTAAATTCACATTTCTCAACCATCATTACACTTGAAAAAAATCAAGAAAAATAATTTAGGTCAATGATGCAAATGGATAAAAATCGATGCTTATGCGTCAAAATAACGTTGGTCACACTAAAACATTGCATAATAAAATAATATATATTTTACTTCAATTAAGTCGACACATAAAAAAGAAGAGGAAATATCAGCTAGATATATATAAAAAAAAAACTATTCTATGTGTGGACTAAGTTGTCCTCCATTTTTAGTATGTTAATGACTTAATTTAACTTGATAACAAACTGTTAAGGCAGTTCAATTCAAACACAAACCAGCTTAGAAATCCAAACAATTAAATCACAATCAAAACCACATAAACAACCTAAATCAACAAAATCAAAATCGTAGAACCAATAAGTCAGAAATCAAACTCACCTTTGCAATGAAAAAATCAAGCATCGTTCTCAGATGATACAACAACCCACCAACTAGAAGTTCTAAACACTAAAGGTACATGCACAATAAAAAATGGCATTTTTGTTACCAATTAACTCAAAAAACAACAACAACGACAAACCCAACTGTGTAAAAACCGAACTTACCAGCTCCAAAATACAGAAACAACAGTTGAAACAACTTCTAAATCACCTCACAGACAAAGAATACTAGTTGCCAAATAAGAAATCTGACCTCAAAATAAACAACACTCAATGTACAAATCAAAAATCGCACCAAGTCCAAATAAAACCATGCAACGACTTACTCGTTTTCAGATGATACACAAACGATGATAGTAAATGCCCAATTTTATGGTTTTATACCTAAATATATGAATAGATGATGCTGGAGGTGAAATGGCGAAAATCAATCAGTGAAATGGGAAGGAAATGACCATTTGTTAGTTTTGTGGAGGCAAAGTGGTGAGTTTAGTGATTTGGAGACACACCGACGAAGTTGCAGACAAAGGAACTTATCACACAAGAGGAAATTACATGAAAGAAGAAAAGGAAAGCGAGTGTGAGAGTTTTTATTTGCATTATGCATCAGCTTAACCTATGCAAAAACTCAATCCTATATAAGGTCAGCCTAGCCGATGGACACACGAAAATATATTAAAATATTACATATCACTCTTAGCATCAGTTAGGTGACACTATATTCTTTTATTTAATTAAAAAAAAGTATTTCTTTTTTTAGTATTGACCTAACCAACACTAACATTTTTATGTTTGTTTTGTTGATTTAATATTGATTTTAGAGTGACCTACACAAATTTCTACACTATTTTAACCTGTTTGAAATAGATTTATTCTATATTATTTATATTCTTTTCATGATCGACACTATTTTCTAATAATTAAGTAAATAATATTTTATAGTGTTATTTTTAGATATAATAATTCCTCGTTTATTAAACACATTTTTATGTGTTTGAGCCAATACTCTAAAGAGTATCAGATTGTATCTCTTTGTGTCAATTTCCTAATTTCCTCTTAATATAGGACTCTTTTTTACATTACTCTGGTCCTTAATTTAAGATATGTTTTAAAAGAAATTTGTTATCCCTATTTCTTGTTTACTCGTGTTAAATATTACGAATGTGTTTTTTCATTAATAAATAAAGTTTCTAATAATAAAAATAAATTCGGTACATCAATAGCATTATATTAAACTTTTTATACAATAAACTAAATTAAAAATACAGGAAGTATTATAAAATGTAACTGTCCACATTCAACTTCTAGCGCTAACTAAAATTTTATAGTGGTACCTATGTTGATCTAACTTTTGTGTTTCTCATACTTTATATTTACTTGGAGAAGATGAGAAAATAATTTCGTCAAATCAAATTATATCAACAAAAAAAAGTTATACCTCACTTTTATAAATAGATTATATTTTTTAAAAATAAATATTCAATTTAGTTTATAAAAATTTTGAAATATTAGATTATAAGTTTTTGACTCTTTATTTTTATTTAAATAAAATCTTTAGAATTTTTTCGTCATATAATTAAATGATTTTGTTACTGAAATTCTTAAGAGAAGTGTACATCAATAATTAAATCTTACCATGATATATTTATTAACTTAACTTTTAATAATGAGACATAAGAAAATGAAACTTAAATATATACAAAAAAAAATATAGAATAGTTTATCATTTTACATCCAACTTTTTTTTAACAAAAAGATAGTTTATAATTTTATTTCATACAATCCTTCCATATTAGCATAAATGAAGGAAGCAAAATAAGCAAAAATCTAAAAAAACCTAAATGAACCACAAAAATTTTATTTCAAACAAATTTTGGATGTTAGCAAAAATAGAAAGTAGAAGAATAATACCCGCCAAATCAAACCAAAACCATGAACTTTCTCTCCGTCAATCTGTGTAGCCTATAATACTGTATTCAAACAACACCACACAACCCAATACACCATGACACAAATCATCCTCACCACTCTTCGTCCACCATTACTACTTATACAAACTCAAACTGACTCTTAACTCCAATTCTCAAATTTCAACTGTTACCACCCACCACACATACATCACACTAACAGTTCCGACATCTCCCCTCCTCTTTTTTCACTTCACATTAGGCAAAAATAAATAAAGAAATTTTCTTAAATTGTATTGAACAACTTCAAAAGAAAGGAAAAAACAAAAAGTGATGGAAAGCTTTAAATTCACATGAGCGGTTCTTTGAAAGGACTTTAAACTGTGTTAGAAAGAATTAAATTTGAAATGATGAATTGTTCCATATTTAAAAAAATAATATAATTTTTTATATTATTTGAAGAGTGTAAATATATAATAGTATCATAACTTAAATCATTAACACTTATAAATTAACTTTAAATTATTAATTATAATGAAATAATTTAATATGCAAAAATAATAATCATTTTAATTTATCTAATTAAAGACATTAATTAATCAATTAAAAAATTAAAAAATTAAGTGTATTTTTAATATATATATATATATATATATATATATATATATATAAATTAAAAAAGTTGGTGAACTTGCCCTTTAATATGTTTTCACCTTTTAGTGGGACAAGCAAGATTTCTAATGGAGTAAAATGATTTATTTAAAATAAACCACGTGTGGATGATTCAATGTTAAACCACATAGGGTTGATTTTATATTATTCTTCTGATTTTATATTGTTCTTAGTAAATAGATTTATGTCTAACCTATCTTTATAGAATGAGTTTGTAAGGTGAGGATTGCACACTACTTAAATGTTATAATTCGACTTTATTCTTAGTCAATGTTAAATTTTCAACACAACTTGGATGTGAGATCATATATTTGTATGTGATATAACTGAAGTCGGATAATGATAGCATAATAACCCCGAAAGAACTTGACTAGGATAGGCTATGAATGATTTTGATATCATCTTAGTAAGTAGGTTTATGCTTAATTCATCATCACAAAACTACTTACAAAATCAGGATTATACCCTATTTATAAGTTACTCCTATTCCTAATCAATTGAGATCCCCAACAATTATGATTATTAATGGGTGATTCTATATCATGATCACAAGTGGGTGATTAATCTTAGATCACATATTGATGTTAAATCACATGTGAATGATTTGTGTGAATTAACTATATTTCTAAAGAGGTAAGAATATGTTTGTTGAGTTACTTTAAGGGCATTGAAATTTTACTAATAACCTTAATGGCATAGATGAAGATATTATGTGGTAATAGTCAATGAAGACTTTTGCTAACTGTGAGTTTAAAAGAAGTTTATGTCCTCATCAAGGTTTTCAAAAGCTAAATTGTGAAGATCTAGGTTATAAATTAGGATTAAAGTGAGATATCACCCGACAATAAAACATACCATTATTGATAGATAAAATGAATACACATTATTTTACATTTAAACTAGTGCAAAATAGCGATTTTAAAACAGGATACTAAGTTGGTTAAATGAGAACTGTTGTAAAGAAAAAACGTGATATCATTTTTTAATTATTTGAAGACATGGTTAAGATATAACAGAAAAGCGTTATACAATATCAGTTGTAGCTAATAACCAATATAGAAAGTGGTATGTTAAAGAAAATGTTCAATTGGCTACTTATTACATCGGTTGTTACAAGAATCGATATAATATAGTAGGTTTAGGGTCAATTACATTAGTTATTTGGGAACCCGATGTAATATAGATAGAGTTCCAAAATTAAATATCATGTTTCAACCTATCACCATTTTCATTATTCTTCTTTCGCATTTTGTTCTTCATCACCAGTGTCCTCACCAACATTACCTGTCACCCAAAGTCTGACAATGTCCCACAACATTTCCACTGACAACGTTTCTTTTCCAAGTGTTAGCTTCTCCAACTTACCATCGCTGCCACTACCAAAGCAACGACTTTACTTTACTTGCATCTTCCCATTGCACATCGTTATGGACCTGTATCTCTACCGTGAACATTGCTTGGTTCCACTTCCTAGCACTTGTTGCTTCTCTTTGCAACATGTTAGCAATTTTGTAAAATTGATTAAATATAGTTAGAATTTTTTTAATCCAAATTTTTTAGTGGTAACTTATTTTAGTGTAAATTTGATAGTTGATTCCTTACATTGTATAAAATTATAATAGATTTTGATTTGTCAAAATTTAGGGCGAAAAAACTTCAAATGATCATAAATGTTGATAAAGTGCTTATATTGAAACTCGTTAAAAATGAAACTTGCTCGAAATGAGGTAAGGAATGTGCTGGCCAAGTTCGTAAGGAATTTAGAATTTAAAAATTTTCCAAAATTCTACCGTTTACTATTAATTTTTTATTTTTTAGGGGTTTTTTTTATATTTTTGACTCTTACTTTACATACATACATTTGTTAATTTTAAAAAAAAAATTGTGATGTTTCTTTGTATTGATTATAGATATATCAAGACATTACATCTTATATATTTCATACTTATATCTATAACTCATCTTCAGAAGTCCTTACATTACATATAATTTTTTATGTTAAATTCTCTTGAACTATTTTTATTGATATGAATATAGTTTTATTGTACATAACCATGCATGATGTCTTCAAAATCATTCAGGATAATCAATTACTGAACATCGCACTTATTCAACTATAGATGATGTAAGTATATTTTAAATCTTTACATGTCATTTAATGAAATAATATTTAAATTATTGGACACAAACACAATTGAAGAAACTTATCAAGCATGAGTTATACACATTAGAAATTAGAATTGTTATAATTTATAAATGTGTGGTACATTGACATTGTCTTTTCATTACTTTTGATTATGTTATGGTGATTTTAATTTTCCTACATTTTCATTTGACAATTTTTATATTTGGAAGATAAAAATTTATTTCTTGGTATTCTGGTAAGCTTGTTACAGGTTGGAAAAATAATAAACATGACAAAATTTTTAAAAAGACTATACATATTACATGACTTTTATGTTGATTCACATATTACATTAATTTAAGATTTAGGGTTTAGTTGTTATACTCTTTTAAATACTCTTTTATGTCAATTAGGTTTATAATTAATGTAATATTAATATATTTTATATCAGTTGAATAATCGAGATAAAAATCATAGACTTTCTATATTGCTTGTATATCAGTTGCATAGATATAAAAAAATTTATAATTGATATAATATGTGTATTTTTACTAGTTTTTTTATTTTATTAAGCTTATCCACGATTAATGTCTTACGGTCATAATTTTTGTACGGGAACACAATAGTAAGATCGCAAAAAAAAAATTATAGAAGAACTAGGTATTTATATATAATATTTTCAGATGTTTTGAAAAAAATTCCTTTTATTTTGAACGTAATGCAATATATTGGTAAATATAATCGACAGCAACTTTATATATTTATAAATCTTTTAAATATTTATTTGAGATGTTACACAATATTTCACTCTTCCGTTTCTCTTCTTTACAAGAAGTCTCATTTTAATCTTACAAATATATACCACTTTAATTTGGTAAAAGAATTAACATTAGTTTAACCTTTTAATCTTAAAATTGAAATTAATAAAGTTTTTTAAATAAAAGATTTTATTTTACTTTTGTTAGTATTATGTAAGGACAATCGTGAAAAAAACAACGACAATCTGACAAAACTGCGTCAAGTTTTCTTGTGTGATTTTCATCACGGTATTGTGACTGTAGCAACCTTGCGTAGAAGTCAAAACCAGGTGGTGACTGGATAAACACTGAAACCAGGTGGTGACTGGATAAACACTGAGTTGCACGAAATCTATCTCTTTTAATTGTCTTCACTTATATAGTTGCTTTTATGTGAATCTCTTATAATTTGGGTGAGTTTATAATGTCAAAATTATATCAGATGTTAATGGTTTACTAATAATTAAAACACAAATTTTATTCTTTCAAGTGATTATTCAATAAAAAGTAATATGCATGATCAGAGTTGTGAATTCATAATTACCACAAGATATGACATTCTGTATGAAATTTTTGGTGTTTCAAGATAATGTGAATGCCCTTTAAACAGAATCAGTGTTGTGATTGACATCATACTAAATGGAAGATGACAAATATGAGCGTTAGCAAAGTGCCACCACCATACGTGTTTGCACATGCACCTTTCAAGAACCATGTTTCCGAATTTCCGAAGGAAGAAAGTAACTACAGAAATTTTGTGTGATCAGATAAAATTTCTTGGATTTTGTTTGTTTCTCTTTTCCGTAGTCTCTTCTAACTTACCATTCTTTCAAGGGCATGATCAAGATAGTGACCCTGTTGTTGTATAAATTGAGGACCTTTTTCATGAGCTTCTCAAAGTTGTTCAAGTTATAACATAAAAAGAACGAGTTCTGACCATGGCTTCATCACTCTTTATTCCTTCATCCGTAAGCTCAACAATTTCCTGCACTTTTGCTCTGCTTTGCTTTCTTCAGTTTGTTTGCTTTCCTCAGTTCTTGAACTTCTTGTGTGCAAAAACTAGTTTAATGCAAACTAATTGAACTTTTCTTCATAATTGTTGTTATATGACAAACTTATTTTGAATTTGAGTTTGGATAAAATTTATATAATGCATGTTTTGCTACTTGAATGACTAGCTCCAGTTTCTGCAAAATTTCATGTTATTGTGCTGCACGCAAGAAACAGAAAGGATCCCCTGGTGGGCCTTTATTTTTGTTTTCCCCTTTTTTAACATATGTCAGAACTCCGAGCATTGTGCAAACACATGACCCAGATTAGTAGCAATCTTATTTGGGTGAAAACAGGATTTGTATATCTTATGAATTTTGTTGGAGATGTCACTTAGATAAGACATTTCAATACTATATAAAGTTGGTATTAATATTTTTTAGAGTTAAGTTAGATTTAAAATTTGTTTTTTAATATAGCATTAGAGTATATTCTAGCAAGAATTTTGGATCTATCGGATCTCCTTACTTATAATTTTTATGTTCGAGTCGGGGAGTTTCGATCACTTGGAAAGTTTCGATCACACCTTCTTCTGCGATTCGTATTTCCAAGAGACTAAAATGGTCTTGTAAACTAAATACACAAATGTCATGCATGCTATTATATAAGAATGCTAATGCAAATTATACATGAACAGATAGTGGAAGAAGAAGCCAGGTTTGAAGCCGAAGTGGCAGAGGTGGAAGCATGGTGGAACTCTGAGAGGTTCAAGCTAACGAAAAGACCATACTCAGCTAGAGATGTGGTGTCCCTACGAGGCAACCTCAGACAAACCTATGGCTCAAATGAGATGGCCAAAAAGCTCTGGCGCATTCTGAAGAACCACCAAGCCAATGGCACAGCCTCGAGGACTTTTGGTGCACTCGATCCTGTTCAGGTCACTCAGATGGCCAAGCACTTGGACACCATCTATGTCTCAGGGTGGCAGTGTTCGGCCACTCACACCACCACCAACGAGCCAGGCCCTGACCTTGCTGATTACCCTTATGACACTGTCCCCAACAAGGTTGAGCACCTCTTCTTCGCTCAGCAATACCATGACAGGAAACAGAAAGAGGAGAGAATGAACATGAGCAGGGAAGAGAGGGCAAGGACCCCTTATGTTGATTACTTGAGACCAATTATAGCTGATGGCGACACAGGTTTTGGTGGCACCACAGCAACTGTGAAGCTTTGCAAGCTCTTTGTGGAGAGAGGCGCTGCTGGAATCCACATCGAGGACCAGTCTTCCGTGACCAAAAAGTGTGGCCACATGGCAGGGAAAGTTCTGGTTGCCATCAGTGAACACATCAATAGGCTGGTGGCAGCAAGGCTTCAGTTTGATGTGATGGGGGTGGAAACTGTTTTGGTGGCTAGAACAGATGCAGAAGCTGCTAATTTGATTCAGTCTAACATTGACACTAGGGATCACCAATTTATCTTGGGTGTGACCAACCCAAACCTTAGGGGAAAGAGCTTGGCAACTCTTATGGCAAGAGACATGGCTGCTGGGAAAAGTGGAGCTGAGCTTCAGGCTTTGGAGGATGAGTGGCTGTCAAAGGCACAGTTGAAGACTCTATCAGAAGCAGTTGTGGAAGCAATTGAAAGGCAGATGATTGGAGAGGAAGAGAAGAGAAGGAAGTTGAAGGAGTGGATGCACCATTCAAGTTATGAAAGGTGTGTTTCCAATGAGGAAGGTAGGGAGATTGCTGAGAGGTTAGGAGTGAGGAACCTGTTTTGGGACTGGGACTTGCCTAGGACTAGAGAAGGGTTTTACAGGTTCAAAGGGTCTGTGACAGCATCAGTTGTGAGAGGTTGGGCCTTTGCTCCACATGCTGATGTGATATGGATGGAAACTGCAAGCCCCAATGTGGCTGAGTGCACAGAGTTTGCTGAAGGGGTTAGATCTAAGCACCCTGAGATGATGCTGGGATACAACCTCTCTCCCTCTTTCAACTGGGATGCTTCTGGGATGAGTGATGAGCAAATGAGAGACTTCATTCCCAAGATTGCAAAGTTGGGGTATGTGTGGCAGTTCATCACAGTTGGAGGCTTGCATTCTAATGCACTCATCACTTCAACATTTGCAAGAGACTTTGCCAACAGGGGCATGCTGGCTTATGTGGAGAGGATTCAGAGAGAGGAGAGGAACAATGGGGTTGACACACTTGCTCACCAGAAATGGGCTGGTGCTAACTACTATGACAGATACCTCAAGACTGTCCAAGGAGGTGTGGCTTCAACTGCTGCAATGGGAAAAGGCAAGTCATACATACACTGTTATATACTAACAATACACCATGCTTTAATTTCTTGAAAGTCTTGATAATTGATTTGTTCTAATTTAATTAGAATATCCAATCACAGATTGTTGTGTATGAAAAGATCATTGACTTTTGTGATAATTGTTTTGAAAATTTCATCTAGAAAGATGACATAATAAGATCTTTATACTTACAGAATGTCAAAACCAAACTTGCTTTCCCTTTGATGTTTTTGTAGGTGTAACTGAAGAGCAGTTTAAAGAATCATGGACTAGGCCAGGAACTGTTGACATTGATAGAGGCAGTATTGTGGTTGCTAAGGCCAGAATGTGAAACTGCTACTTTTGAGGGTGGAATTTGGGGCAATTTCACCAATTCCTCTGTTGGATTGGAATAGATGTTCTTAACAATTAAACGGGCCATTGAATTAAAATTCTGCTATTTTTCTATGCATAACTTCTTATATTTCTTACTTGTTCAGAGTCTTAAGCTATGTAAGCAAAGAGAACAAGGAAAATTTGTTTCTGTTTTGTACTTTGTTTTACTCTTACTGTTGAACATATTCTAATCAGTGTATTTGGACATGCGTTTGTGGACAAGAGCACAAAGAAAATTTGTTTCTATCGAAAACATAAAAACAATACTGAAAATAATAGATATTGGTGTTCTTGACTTAGCTCGGTCAGACTCAATAAATTAAAATAATAAAATAACTTTATTAGTTTGGTTTGGGTAATCGGTGAATATAATTATTAATAGAAAATAAGTGTTTATCTTTTCAAAGAAGTAATTATAGGATTGCATTACCGTTATTTTTTCTGAAATGTTAATATATACTTTTAATTAAAAAAGTGCTCCATGGTAAAGACAAAGTATTATCAACATCTGGCCTAAATGGAATTGATTTTCAATTTTTAATTAAAATTTTGAATTTGAATATTGTAAATAAAAACAGTGTGATTCAGAGAAAATATGTAAATTATAATGTTCAGTTTCAATTAAGACTAATAATAAATACATATCACACCAATAAACACGATGAAAAAAATATTACAAGAATTAAAAGATAAAAAAAAAAAAAAAAAAAAAATTAAAAAAATAAAAAAAAAAAAAAAAAAAAAAAACAGAAAGGCACGTGTAATGAAATAACTACGAGCTTTGTTTAATTTTTCCAAAAATGGTAGAAATGATTTAGCACTTATAATTAGTTTTTAAGTGATGAAATTATATTCGAAGTTCTAATAAGGTAGAATGACAAGTGGATGAGATTATGGATGATAAAAAAAATATTCATCACTGCGGATTGACCAAGATAAAGTATGTAATAAGGTATTTAATGATTTTTTTTAAAAGGTATTCGCTATTAGATGAGTTTTTCTTTATCTTTATAGTAAATGGAGTAGGTAAATATCATGTTATTTATATTTGTGGCTACCCGTTAATAGTAAAGTTAAATAATACTTTAATATCGAAGTAATTAGATTTTTTTAATTAGAAATTTATATTAATAAGATATTTTTAACAGATTATTTTCTTCTCTAGGCTCTTCAGAAATAAAGGTGGTCAATTTGGGGTTATGGAAAAAAGAGTATCAATTGAAAATTTCTAATTTTGAAGTTATGGAAGAGAAAAATACCAATTTAATGTTTTCTAATTAGCTATGTTTTAAAATTATCTTTTTATTTTCAAAAAAATCTAAATAGTGATTGCTCAAATAACCAACCAAACGCTCAGACAATATAAGACAAAGAAGAGAACTACTTAATAACACAAGTTCAAAAGAGTTTTACATGTCTAAACTTACTGGTTTACTATCTATTTATTTTCAATTTTGGTTCCACATTATACAAAAAAATTCAATATTTTACTCTCACCAACACAACACAAAAATATAAATACATATATATCAATCTCACAATTTCAAACAATAACTTGAATTAGTTTCTTTTCCCTAAAAATAGTTTTGGTCTCTTAAAAAAAAATCAAGATTATTATCTTCAAACTCTCGGAACACACAATCTTCCAATGACCTTTGACAATGCAAACATAGAAATTAAAACATATAATTAACTTAACTCAATGGAATGATCCTTTAATTGATCTAGGCAATAAAAAAGGTAGCAAGACTCCCACATACAAAAAAAATCAATTATTAAAGAATAAAGATCTTATTCAAATCAAAATTAAATTTTTTTAATCATAGAATCTAATCTTGAAAAAATAATTAACTAGTCTAGAATTTAAAAGAATATAAAGAATTTAGATTTTTCAAAAAAATATAAATTTTATAATAAATGAAAAATAAAATATTTTAAATCTGTTTATAATTTATTAAAATAGATACCAAATAACCCACAAATGTCAAAACGGGTTCTCACATGTTCGCAAAAAATTTCTGCACCTATCAGCATTCGTTGTCATTCATAAATGAAATGAGTGGCAAGAGCCAACCAGAACAATGGATACTTAGTTGAATGTCAATTATATATATTAAGTAAATACTATTATTTTTTTCTAAGAATATTGTTTAGTTCTAAAATTAAGATTTAAGTCTTATAATACCTTTTATTAATTTCAAAGTTATAAAAGTTAAAAAAATAATTATTTGTTTTTAATAACTAACAATAAAATAAAACATTAATAAAAATGAATCTTATAAAATTCTTATATTAAAGTAAAAAAATATAAAAACTGATAAAATACAGTAAAATTCACAAAAAATTAAATAAAAATCTCAGAATAAATCATATAATAAAGATATTCTAAAATTATTTAAGTTAAGCAGAAACAACATACATTAATTTAAAACTCTACAAATCTAGTTTTCTTTTGTGACTTAAAAAAGTTGAAAATTCCATACTATTCTAGAAAGTATATGTTTATTATCAATTAATATTAGACTTACGTCTTATTCCTATCAGTGAAGATGGGGAAACTTCATCTTTACTAATCCATATATTAGTATTTCTAAGAATTTTTTATTTCCAGAAAATATTTTTATTCCCTTATATACTAAATATGAGAAACTGTTTCTAAACCCACACTTTCTCAAATAATACTTCAAATGTGAGAGTCACAGCATATCTCTATTCTCTTTTAAGTGTGAACCTCCAGTTTTAGTTTTTCTTTATTTTTTTTTAAATTACTAAATTTTGCTTCTCTTTTATGTAATTTATTTAATTTGATTACTTTATTATTAAAAATTAATTTTTATTTCAATTCCGTTGCAGGAAATAATATTAATGTCCTAAAATTTTGCCTACCCTGCATGTGATTGAAAAGTGTACGTTGGCCTTAATGTCTTGTAATCATTAACTTGATTATGGAGAGCACTTAATGCTGGGAAACACGTAAACAGTTTATGTGCCATGCATTCTTAAAAGCATCTCCTATATTAAAATTGTTTTTTAACGTCATCTTCTTATGTCATCATCTTCTAGAACGATAGTGGTTTCAAATGTATAAGTAGATGGTATAGCTGAAAAAAAAAAAAAAAAAAAAAAAGGCAAATACATACACGCTCATGTAAACTATAGATATTTATTAACAATAAATATTCATGTTTTACATATAAAATGTTAACTTATTGACGAGTCTTTTACCTGAATTAACATGGTCAATCAACTTTAATGATTGATTATTTGTTTGACTTGCTAGTTTAGAGGTAAATTTTGTTTTTACTTACTAATCCTATTTGTTATCCTTTTATATTTTCTAAATGTATTCTTAATTTGCCGGTTTAGAGACATAATTTGTTTTTATTTATTAATCTTGTTTGTTATCAGGATCGACTATGTATTCAGTTCTTTAATAAAGATAAAAATTATTAAGTATTCAAGTGTGAGTCTAAGTTTCACATTAGATAAAAATGAGAAAATTAAGCAACACATAAGAAATAAGACCCATAGACCTAATGTCTTAAGGTTTTGGGTTGAAAGTGGTATTATTCTCTTATATGGGTTTCACTCAGTTCTCATTTGTTAGAGATCTCTCTAGTGTTTCCCCCTCGGATTCTCCCAGCAAGTTGTATCAAAGTCGATGGTTTGCGGCTTGGGCGAGTACAGTTTGACCCTGTATCGAAAGTCTTCCTGATGGAGGTTTCGAGCAATCGTGTTCCGTTCAAGTGTGTGAATGGCAGTACAAGTGAAGGGTCATGAATAATGTACTCGGGTTTGAGAATGCTTCTGCTCGAGGGGGAGTGTATCAATGTGGAGGAGAGACTCTCACTTGAGGGGGAGATTGTTAGGTATTCAAGTGTGAGTCTAAGTCCCACATTGGGTAGGAATGAGAAAGTTGACCAATATATAAGAAAGAAGACCCATAAACCTAATGCCTTAAGATTTTGGGTTGAAGGTGGTGTCATTTTTTTATATGTTGGCTCAGTTCTCATTCTTGTGAGATCTCCCCGGTGTTTTCACATGATACAAATAAAAGATTATCTATATAAGAAAAAGTTGTATCAACCTCTATCAGAAAACAAACTAAAGGACATGAAGACAAGCCCTTGGATTTATTCAATTGACATTATCTAATTATGAGGTATAGTTATTTAATTTGCAGATGACAAAAGGTACATTAGTAGCAAAACATCTTAGTGAACTCAATATAGTTACAACAAAATCGAGTTTAGTTGTAATCAAACTTGATAAAGTATGAGCATTGATATTTTTGTCTTCTCTACTAGAAAGTTGAAATCTTACTATCACAATTGTGAGTAGCTCATTGAAAAATAATAAATTGAAACAAAATAATATTTTTGATTTGGTTCTTGGTGAAGATATTCAAGGAGAGAGTTAACTCTTCAACCTCTTCATTTTTTCATATAGAATCAAGAGAAAAAAATTTAATAAGAGAAAATGGACGTGGTAAATTCAAAGAAAAAAGGTCTAGATCTAATAAATCATCATAGTTGTATCTTAAAAGAGAAGTACATATTATTTTGTCTTATCTTCGTTATTGTGTATTTCAATCCATACTCTTTTTTATCTCTTTTTCATCAACAAATTTATCTGTATATTGTTGTTATTTTTATGTGCATTGTTTGATTTGATCAATTTTAATTATTTTTATCTCTTTTTCAAGATTTAGGATTAATATTACATCTTCTTGTTTTTACGTGCATTAGTTGTTTTCATCAATTTCAATTATTCTTACCACTTTTTCAAGATTTAGAATTAATAGTTTCTAACATTAAATTAAGAGTAAAAGTCATTCCTACAAAATTTATATCAAATTACTTAAACAAATCAAATATTGATATAAATCTTAATCTTTAAATATAAATTTAATAGTAATATTTCAAGACGGTCAATATTACATATTTTTAATAAAAATAAATGATTAATTCATAATTTATTTATAATTATTATCTTGTTATGATCATAGTTTATCATGAGAGAAGATGATATATGAATTTGACAAAAATCTTAATTATTCTATAATATATTTATAATATATTTGTATAGTTATATCTTGTATTATTTAGTCTATCTATAATTACATATTCTAAATATATATATATATATATATATATATATATATTTATATTTAAAATATGCATAGATAGAATAAATTATAATTACTCAATAATATTAAAATTTTATGCTGACAACAAATAAAACATAAATAATTAAAAGTATCGCAATCACTTTTTGGAATCACATGGTTTGGCCTTTTAAGTGGCTTGAGACATGTTAATTGCTTTAATGTGAGGTGGAAAGGTGATTTTCAATTTTGTTAAACTATTGTATAAAATTAATTTAAGTGATTTAATATATGTAGTTCGACGTGACTTGTCCCATGGAAAATAACCATAACTTTGGAAGGAATCAAAAGTTGATGATTTCTCTTAATAATAAACTCAAACTAATATGATATAAAATAGGTAAAACATTCTAATTTTATAGATTTTTTTTACATCAAAAGTTTTTCTCATAAAGAATTTCAGAAAAATGTGTTATGGTGGTAATAAATATATCTTATGTCTCCCCTAAAAAATCTGTAACTTGAAAAAAAAAATATACATTTCGAATGTGAAAATTCAAAAACTATAATCACGTTTGTTCATATGTGGCAAAACACGTTTATGATCCATTTCCAAACACGTTGTTGAAACAATGAAAATTGAGCTAGTGAGACATGCTAATATATAGAGATATGCTTTTTTGTTTCGGAATTACTCGTCATTATTTATCAACTCACTAACATAACTTCTTGGTCACAAAAGTTAACTAAATAAAGTAAACCAATAATTTAGTCTTTAAATTTCTAACTACCGGAAAAATAATTCTTAGAATTAATAAATTAATAAAATATTTTTTCAAACTGTACATATTTAATCAATTGAATCTTTGGAAATGTAATGCATGATAATTGGTTCTAAAATGATAAAAAAAAATCTCTAAAATTATAAATTAGCAATCTGTTAAGTCATTGGAATTATAATAGGGAGACAAAACGGTTCCTATTATAAATGATTGATTACACCTAGTTTTAATATGGGAATCTCATATTTAACACAATTACCATCTTCTAAAGACATAATTAGTTTCAAAACAAAAATTCCTAAATTTAAAAGAAAGTTAAGGAGTAACAAGGGTTAAGCAATTTTAAAAAATAAATTGATTTATAGTTTGTAATTTTAGGAGTGTTTTTTTTTTTTTTTTATCATATGGACCCATGTGACTATCCCTTTACAAATCCAAGGACTAAGTTGATACATAATGTACGATTTCAAAATTATGATTTCGTCGATTTGAAAACCCATTTTTTTAACAAAAATTATTACACTTTGAGAAACTAAATTGTTGATTGGAAAGATTAGTTGTTCCATCCATACATATATAATAATTTAGTTTTATTAATTAGTATATCATATTTATAATAGAAAAATTTACAATGAGCCCTAGACTTAGCCAAGAGACAATGCATGCATCCAGCCCCTAGAGAGACATTACGTGCCAAAGGGGCCTAATCATGTCACTCCCTTCTTTAATAAATCAATTAGTCTGTTAGTAGGTAAAAAATAATTAAAACACTAAATTATATATGCACTTGTTACATCCTTACAACTTTATTTTCAGTATAAGAGTCATTCATATAATATTAAAATATTCACAACCTTATAAAAACTCAAAAAATTAGATGCAAAGTTTTTAAAAAACTACTTTTCTATCTTAAAAATATATATTTCTCCCAAAAACCAATTAAATAAAAATAGAAACTTTTAAAATATCTTAAAATTGATATAAGTTGTAGAACTCACAAAAATTAAAATAATTCATGATAGAATCACATCTAAAATCGAACTACTATTAACAAAAATTAAAGAAAGAATGAAGTTTGTAACTTCATAAAAAAATGCAACTTACCCAAGTACTCATTTCCTAAACTCAAAGTATGATGTTTTTTTGCAGTTATTAAGGGTCAAGTTAAAATACACATATCTATCTCTCTCTCTCTCTCTCTCTCTCTATATATATATATATATATATATATGAACACATTAACAAATAGCATCAATTGGGTGCACCATTTATTTAGTTAATTAATACTAAATTCCAAAGAAGCACAAGAAATTGTTGTTTAGTTAATTGTGCTTATCCTCGTACATTTATAGGCATCATGGCAATGCGTATAATAGTGGCTGGAGTGCGTGCGTAGCTTCGAGTCGTTGGAGACATTAATTTGTTCACACGGGGTTTGTTCTCTACTTAGGATTCAATTGCCTAAGTTTTAGGCAAAATCCAATTCTTGATTTTGATTTATGCCAACTTAATCCCAAGAATTTCAGTTCCAAAATTTCCAAGGAATCATCAACTCTATATAGTGATGATGAGATCACCAATTTTTTTTCGTTCACCACCACTCTTTTTTCCTCAAAACCAAGTTTTTTTCAAAGGCTCTAATAACCCCTATTACCCCTATTCCCCAGAAGCCATGGCCACTAGGGACCTCAAAATCCACCTATCAAAGAGACAAAGAGGCCTCAGAATCTGTTTGTGTGTGTCCTCACTTTTGATCATCATTGCTGTCATTTTGATCTTAATTTTCACCCTCTTTAAGCCCAAGAACCCTGCTGTTTTCATCCACCCTCTTGACCTTGAAAACTTTCAATTACTCACACCAAATTCAACCACTGCCCCTTTGGGCTTGGTCATCACAATTCAGAACCCAAATTATGCAAGATTCAAGCATGGAAATTGCAATGGCTATCTCAAATATGGTGACACCATCATAGCAGAAATTCCATTGGGCCAAAGATCCTACCCTGCAAGAACCACTACCAATGTGACCACTACTGCTAACATTGAGACTGAAAAACTGATTCAAGATTCAAACTTTTGGTCTGATATTCAAGGTGGTATCTTCAATATGACAGCAGAGGCCAAACTTTCTGGGAAAGTGAGGATGGTGAAGATCATCAGGCACAAGGCTAAGATTTCTATCTCTTGTGCCATCTCTTTGAACATGACTGCTATCCGTGCTACTTCCACCTGCATCTCCAAAATCAAGCTATGATGATTCTTAATTTTCCAAAGGAACTGTGTAAGATTATACATTGCTTCAAAAGTTGCATTAAGATCATTTGTGATTGGTTTATATTGCTTGTTATAATGTTATGGTAGCTGCAATCAAGTGAAAAGCTCTTGCAATTCAGTCATGTATAGTAATTTTTATATCTGCCTCACTTTCATATTAGTAATAACAATTCAATATTCCAATTAGTTTATGTTATTACTATTGTATACTTTTGAGATGCTTTCATGTGACAGAAAAATAGAGCAGAAAGATAGAAGCTCAAGTAGTGACATTCACAGTGGTGCTGATACCTTTATTGTTCGTTATGCTCATTATCTCTTCATTCAAAAGCACACACAATCTTGCTGCAAAAATTTTCCTCTGCAGAAAAAGAAAACAAACACACAAAAACATTTTTATTTTTAATTATTAGATATATTAAAATTATTTTTGATTATTAAATATTATTCAATGTTAAAATTATTTTAAATTATTAACTATTATATGATATTAAAAATGGAATTATTTAATATATCTATTTTACAAGGTATTTGGGAAATTAAAAAAGTCTCTTAGAAATAATACAAATTTCATATATTTTAATTTTCTTGGCAAAATTACTTGTCCAAACTCAATGTTAAGGATTTTTCTCTTTTAAAAATTTTGCATTTAACTCTTCCTTTTTGTTTCTTTCTTTCTAAACACAAAAAATACAACATAGGTAAATTTTTTTAAATAAATTATTTAAAGTCATGTAAAAATCCAATTTATATTTTTATTGCTATTTTACACATATAAAATAAACAATTTAAGTTAATATTGTTTGATTTTTTTTTCTATTTTCTTTCTCTGTACTGATATCAATTCAAAATATTACTTTTACTGGAATTTGTGCATTTTCTTTTATATTTTGATATTGGTTTATTTAATAGAAAAAACTAAAACTTTTTTCTAGTTTAATTAAAATAATTTTTTAATAAAACAAAAACTATGAGTTATTTTGCTTGTTACAATTCTGGGCCAGACCCAATTTTTATTTATTTTCTTTGTTTTTCTCTCATCGAGCTTTATTTGTCCTTTTAAGGCCTTTTGCATAAAAAAACACTGATACCAACTATACAAACTCTATATTTTACTAATGCCTAGTTTCCTTTTCCAGTTTTCTTCTCCTTCTCACCCACCCCAATGACTTTCATCTCCTACGAACTCTTCGTTGTATTTTCTGTAAATTTTCCCAAATTTCACCAATTTTTTCATTTTTTCATGTCAAATGTTCTTTACTTCTATATTCATCTAATTTCCTACACCAAATTTCACCAAATGCTGACATTCTATGAAGTTCTTTTTCAATTAAAAAACATTTTTACTCTCAAACAATTTGAGTCTATAAAGAGCGTTAGATCATACAAGAGAGAACTGAAAATCTTTTAAAAAGAGAAAAGAAGAAAATGTGGAAAATGAAATACATAAAAGGAAGAATTAAGGAACTAGATTATGCATTTGGACTTTATTATGACTATTTTAAATCTTTGTAAAAGTTTGATATTTGGGTAAAACTTTGTTGACCATTTGTGTAAAACTTCGTTGACCATTTGTGTAACATGCATATGGGTTTAAATATAAATATTTTGGGAAATTTTTAATGCGGACTTTTTACACTTAATTCCGTACAATTTGCAGATTAAACAAGTTTTACTCTTGAATTTTGTAATTCAACCAAAAATTCATTTTATTTTTATTTTTATTGGTTGTGTATTATTTAATGGATTAAGTAAATTTTTCTATAATATGTTTAATATACAAACTATATGGACGAACTTTTTTTATATTAGAGGTTTGTGGAGGTGGGGACTTGAACTAACATACCAGTCCGCATGCCCAGTATTAATTGCAATATATTTATGTTTTTTGCAACATTGTTATTAAAAAAGCAATAAAAAATAGATTATTCATTGCTCACACACTCACAAAGACATTAATATTTCGTTAATGAATATGAAGCAATTTCCATGAAGCTCTTATTTATTTATTTTTTTCTTTTCTCTTACCTTTTTAGTCATAATATATTGATTTGGGCTCTGGGCTACAATTGCTTCTTACACCCTATCAATTATAACCTGTAGCTCATCAATTTCGAAAATACTATAAATGTCTTTGATATTTTATTTGAAACTCACGGGGAGATGTTTTCTGGAAATAGATTCTAAAAAATATTTTCTAAAATATAAATTTTATATTCTAGAAAATATTTTCTGAAATTTAAAATATAAAGTTTACATTTTGAAAAAAAAATGTTTTTTAGAAAATCTATCACTACAAACATATTTTAGAATATAAAATTTATATTTTAAAAAATGTTTTTTAAAACTTATCTTTATAAAATATTTTTCAAAATATAAAATTTATGTTTTAGAAAAGATTTTCTGAAAATAAATCCTGGAAAACTATTCCGGAAATCATTAAATTATAAACACAGAAGACATTTGAGTCATTTTGTTTAGTTATGGGGTGCAGGTTCAAAATTGAGAGGTGCAGGAAGTCATTACCATGTGAATATTGGATAGAATCCAGCTAACTTTTCTTTTAATGGACGTGTTGGGCCAAGCCCATTTCTTCTAGAAATCACATTTTAATTTTCGAAGTGAAATGAATTTATGAATCAGATTTCGGCTTGCGGTAACTATTTTTGTTTTCTTACCATCAATTTATTTTGATATGTTTTTATAACTTATATTTGTTGTATGCTAAGAAAATCAAATTGATAAAGAGGATAATTCAGTATAACAAAATTTTATTACACCTTATTTTTCTGTACACAATAAAATACATAATTAATAAATATATAATAATGGTTTCTTAATATATAACTATTAAATGTATTAATTAAAATCTAAAAGTATAGCCAAACTTAAGATAAAAAAGAAATATGTTAATATGATGTAACATCCTTTAATTATTGAGTTTAAAGATACATAGAAACTAGTTAAAGTCTTTATCTAACTAAGTTAATGGTTAAAAAAAATATTCCAATTCTAGCTAAAATTTGTTATAATTACTAAAAGAAAGTTATAAATATTAGTCAAATAAAATATAATAAAAAATAATTTACTTTGACATAATATATTTTAAATGTATAATCATCTTAAATATTTTTTTAAATTGAAGTGAAAATAATAATAATAATAATAAATAATAATATGTTTAATATTAAAATCAAGTTAAGATAAATTATAATAATGTCTATGGATGGAGAATGAGTTAAATAGATGCAATATCCTTTTAGTTTTAGAATTTAAGGAGACATATTGTTGTATTTTAAATACATACATCACTAATTAAAAATATACAAAACCATAATATTAATCTTTGTCTAATTTGAATAATGATTCTTACAAACAATAATAATAATTGAATTAAATTAATTTAATCTAAAATAATAAACTTAAATGAGTATTTAATACATATGTAAAAAATAATTAATATCTTATACCATCATCATCATAATCGATAGGAACATATACTTCTTTGGCATTTGGTTCTTAATTAAATCAGATTATTTTGAATATTGTCCTTTTTTTTTATCCAAAGAGTTTGGGACTGAAGACAAAATTAGAGGAGTTTTTTTTTTTTTAAAGTAAAATATTTTTGTGTTGTTATTTTTATTTTAGAAAAAAGGTATTTGTGCATACTTAATTTTATCTACTTTTTTCTTTTTTGTATTTTTTATTATATTATTATGTTTTAAATTCTATTAAACGCAATGATATTTCACAACTACGGGCTTCAGATCATAACGGGACTTGGGCATGGCCCGAATGTTGGAGAATTATTATTATTATTATTATTATTATTATTATTATTATTATTATTGCTGTTGTTGCTGTTTATTGTATATTATTATTATATATTATAGCGTGACATCGTGCAAATCATGGATGGTAAAATAACATATATTAGCATGTCTATAAATATAAATAACAAAATATTAGAAAAAAAATTAGAAAAAATTGGAGTGAAATATGAATTTATCGTGAAATTGTATAGTTATTTAACGATATCAAGCATCAAATGAAAGATGATAATAGTTAAAATTGTTTGAAAATATTATAATTTTCAAGTTGGGAAAAGGCGATGAATTTAAATTGGTATGTAATAACTTTCTAAATAGTTATGGATAGTGTATCTTAAAAAAATAATAGAGGAAATGACACTTGACAAAACTTTCCTTACAATGGGATGAAATCGTATGTATTTTATATATAACTTGAAAACATAAAACATAAAATTTTAATCGTATAAAAAGTTATATTTTAGCAAAGAAATTTCTATTTTAGAAAATCATAAACAAAATAACAAAAATATATTTGCTTTCTTTTGAGAAATAAAATAAATAGTTTTAAAATTATCTAAACTTTAGACGGTTTAATTAGAGATAATTATTTTAAGGTCAATGAAGATGTTATTTTCTATTTTGGGTGTAATTCCACAAATCAAAATTTCAAAGTTGATTTCTTTAAAAAAAAAAAATTAGCATAAATATTATTGCTAGTTTTTTCAGGTATGATGCATGGTTGTTGGTGAACATTCAGGGGACACAGATATTGTTGTAAGAAGTATTATTAACTTTAATGACAGTGTTAAAAGTTCATCACTAGCTTGAGCTGTTTGTTACATTAAAAAAAAATGTAATTTTCAATTTTAAAGTTCACATTATTTTTAAAAAATTGTTTTTGATTTCGTTCTATCCTAAGAAATTTTAAAACATTTTAAATAACTAATAGTTTTAGATTTTTTGAATTTTAATTATGGTCACTACAATATTTATTAGTTTAATAAAAAAATAATATTTTTATTCTTAAAGTTGAATCGTTTCTAGTTGATTAGAAAAATAATCTAAACCAATTTTTAAACATCTCATTAGAGATTCTCAACCCATGAAAATTTTATATTTGATAGGTCATTTTTCGGAAATTCAAACATTAATATTTGCCTTAACCTTATTTTCCCTTCCTTTTTCATAATTTTTTATTCTGTCCTTCAAAACTAAAATAAAAATATTAATTGATATAATTAAGATACCAAAGAATATTTCAAATTAAGATAATTAATTTTTTTAAACATATAATTTGATTAAGTAATATATTTATTATTTAAGGTGAATAAGGTAATTTTATTAATTATGTTTTACTTATAACTTATAATTTGTTTCCTATATTTTAATTTTGATATTGTAACATTGAATCATTAAAAAAAATAGTTTTTTAATATATCAAAAAAATATTTTATTTCAAAAGATAAAAATAATAAAATATTTCAGTTTTCGAAACTCTCCTTTTCTAAATAGGGTAATAAACTATCATTTTAGAATTTATAATATATTATGAATAATAAATTTTATATTTTTTTAGAATAATAATTATTTTCATTATTAAATATTGTTTTAGAAAATATTTTTTATTTTATAATTATATATTTATAATTTTATATTTAAATACAAAATATATTATAAATAAAATTATTTCAAAATTGTCTAAAATCATTATTAGTATTCAAAACTATAATATCAAAACTAATATATAGAAAATAAACTATAAGTGGATAAATAAATTATATTAACTTTTAATAAAAAAATAGTGTTGAAAAGTTAATTATTAAATTAAAAAGTAGAAATAATACATACAATTATCTTATTTATATAAGAAATGTATTATTAAATTACGTACTGAAAAAAATAATTATCTTAATTTAAAATAGCTTTCGTTACTTTCATTACATTAATTAATAGTTTCGTTTTTAAACATTAAACTGTTCATTATTTATAATGAAAATTAAAAAATATTAGGAATGTAAAATTAACAAATATTTTTATCAAGAAACTGTAAAACAGACTTATATTTACCCCACCAGCTAAAAACTACTTAAACCTCGTTAAATGGATTTATAATTTAGTCTTTTAATAGTGTGATACTTATTAAAATGGTCCCTAATAAGGTCACAATTTTATCACATAAAAGGTTTTTTTTTTTTTTTTTTCATTTAGTACTGACTTTTAGTCATTGGGAACAATTTTCTTATAGACGTGTTTTCAAATTTTCTTGGGAATATTTAGGGAGTGGAGAAGACAAACCATATTAAGATAAATAATTTGACTAAAAATATATTATATATAAATTGTCCAAAACTCATTTTAAAATAATATTTGAAATTCCTTAACATGCAAAGTTATCAATGTTCAAGTATAGATAAACGTAAAAATAATAACAACTTGAAATCTTATATTTAAGTGATATTGTAAGGTTTGGATTTTTTTTAGAGATATAATTTTTGATGAATAAAGAATGAAAAAAATATTAGTAATAATTTTATTTTTTATTTTATTATAAAATTTTATCTTTTTATAAAACTTCTTTTGGAAAATCTTATATATAGAGAGATAAATTGATTAAGTGGAGTGGATTTGAATTTTGATTGAGTAAATTATCAATTTTTAACAATTGTGTCAATCCTTTTCTATTATTATTATTATTATTATTATTATTATTATTATTATTATTATTATTATTATTATTTTTGCATTGAAAACTTTAGAGTAATGTTTTTTTTATTAAGGAGGAAGTGTTAGTTATGTAAATGATAGTTGATTTTTTTTCTCTATTAATGAAAAGAACTCTAACTTATAAAATGTTTTGTACCACTACTAGGAAAAAAGACTTTTAATATTAATGATTTTGACATTTACATTAGTAGTGGTACAAAATACCACTACTGACTTATATAATGTTTTGCCCTAGAATGTTTTGTACTACTACTGGCTTTTAACATTTTATATCCCTCGCCTAAGCGAAAAATTTATTGTTTTGGTGAAAGTAGTTCAGAGAGCAGGGTCTTTTTTCGCCTTAACGAAAATACTCGTCTAAGCGAGAATACTTCATGGCTTGGGCGAAAGATTTCTCGTCTACGCAAAAATACTCCAGAGAGCACACTTGCTCCAGGGGCTTTCTCGCCTAGGCGACTGTACCCTTGCTTGAGTGAAACTACTTTCTCGCCTGAGCGAAAACAGTCCAGAGAGCATACCTGCTACTCGAAACCATTCTCGTCTGGGCGAATTATGCAGAAAACATAAGTTATCAGATAATTTATACAGGTTTTACTACCACAAAGCTACTACACATGTCTCAGATAATAACTTAACTAGAAATTCAACTTGCATTCCATCAATTTTCACATACTCATCATGCATACCAAAATAAATAAACAATCAAGAACTCAATTTAAGTTTTATGCCAACAAATAAACCATCACAGGTGCATTTTCACAAACATACTATGAATGAAACCCTAAACCACAGACAAATGAAATCAGGTAACATGCAAGTCAGCTTCTGTTACCTGAATTGTACTAGAAGTTCTCTCTAACAGCCCCAAAGCCTAAGATCTTCAAGAATTCGAATCTGCACCAAAGGACCTCTGATCAACGATCAGACTAAAATACTAGGGAACTGAACTCACAAAGGCATTATCTGATAACTCAGAGATCACATACAAGCTCATAAGGTAGAGGAAAACAAAAACCTATAAAAATGACTCTAAGGAAAAAGGGCAAAAAAATGAACTTACTCTAACGGAGATTTTGATCGGGTAGACTTGCTCCGTCACAAGTCCAACGGTAAGCTCCGCCTGAGAAACTGATGAGAGATGGAAGCGAAAGCTTAGAGAGAAGTCAGAGGAAAAAGAGAGTTGGGGGTTTTAAAGAGATGATCACTTGAGTGAAAATGAGACTTGACTACTTACTTTCTCTATAAATACGTGTTTTTAGTTTAATAATATAATAATCAAGTGTTCATTCCACTTCAACCATTTTTACTCAAATTACAAATTTTCTAGATTGTTACAAAATATACAAGAGATGTAATTATTACTTATATTTTACACAGGTGACTTGTGTAATTGATGTAATATCCTTTTTAGAAATTTTAATTTTAGCCCCCACTTTGAATTTATAATCATTCCCTTTCAACCAATATAATATCCTTCATATAAAAAATGAGTTTCTCACTATTGTATATAATAAAAATAAAAATAAAAATATCAATTTAAATAAGTGGAAGTACCTAACTTTTTAAATTCATTCTTATTAGTTTCTTTTGGACACCAATTGAAATACAAACAAAAAAAACAGTAATTATCTTTTAAGAACTAATGATCATATTTTATCTCTTACCAAGTATCATATCAACCTTTTAATCAATATGTTTCCCACAACCATATAAATATATTAATAGTATAAAAAATATTGTAAATAAATAAAAGTCTTCATTTCCTTTTAAATAATAAGAAAAATTTGTATATGTACATAAATATCACACACACACACACATATATATATATATATATATATATATATATATTATCTTATTAATAAAATATAAAAGAAACATAGGACAATAAATAATAGAGAATATTATCTCTTAAAATATAATTCAATTAAGAAAAGATATTTCAAAGTGTAATATATAATATTATGTATATATATTTTATACGTATATTTAACTACATTTTGTCGGAAGTTACCAATATTATATTTTCAAACACCATCTAAAAAGTATAATGTAATACCAATTATAATAAATAAACTTTTTTTTTCTCCTTGAGACAAGCTGTATATCATTTAACATTCTGGGCATCTACCTATATTATCTTTCTTTTCTTCTACATGATCAATCTTATCATATGTGTTTAATCACGGGTACAAAATGTATTGGTTGAGTAGTTGATGGGTGGAACATGACACTTGAATCAAAATATGGAAATATATTAGATTCTGGTACGAAAATTGGTGTTAAAGAATAGAGAGGTAGTGAAAAGAGTATGTGGTCCAATCCAAAACTAACTAAGCACCTTTTTCGCCGTCCCAAAAGATTCGTGATTAGAATTTCATGGATAATATTCCCATTATATTCCTAAATTGTTCTCAGTTTATGCTTAGGTTGTTAGTTGCCGGCCATTAAAAAATTCACACTAACAATAAACACATAAGTCAAATTTAATCACAAAAAAGTCACTTCTTTTACATATGCATTATTCAAAGTGTATTATATTGATGTATTGTACAAATACTAATGTGTTCGTCATTGGGACAATTGACACTGTTTTCTGTGGTCCTTAAGAAAATGAAAATATAACTTAATTTAAAAGTTCAATGATCTGATTTTCTTTTTAATGTAAATATAATGTGATAGTTAAATGTTAGTTGATTTGTTCAAAGTGTTAAGAGCCGTCTCTATTATAAAAAAGTACTTTTATCTTAAATAAGATACGGAGAAGAATATAAAATTATTTTTTATGTTAATATATATATATATATATATATATATATATTTATGCCAACAACCAAATAAAATAATAGGAGTGTGAGTTTATAAGATTCTTCATTTAAGGAAAAATTGCAAAAATCTTAAAAGTGATGTCACTTAGTGAAACCCAGAAAAATAATTAAATTAAAACATTATAGAATAACTATACTCTAATAATTTGGAAAAAGAAAATGACACCCAAGTAAATGAACGTGTAATATCAAAGTGAGAATTAAGTAAGTACGTCATCAAAATAACAACGTAAAATCCTAAAAGAGGGCCCAGTACCTTGATTAACAATATTTTTTATATGGTATCATATAACTTTTTGAGTATTATAAAATTAAATATTCAATAAAAACATGTCACTTTATCATAATGAAAAAAAAAATTAGAAGCGCTCGTATAAAAATAAAAGTTAAATTTATACTATACGGCTAAATTATTTTATTAGATGATAAAACTTGATAACATGCAATTATATATATATATATATATATATATATATATATATATATATATATATATATATATATATATATATATATATATATATAT